>ERZ1370068.7105-contig-6043_pt1 | contig 122228 bp, 148 predicted proteins | sample MGYA00561227_ERZ1370068 | MGnify/ENA primary metagenome ERZ1370068 (study PRJEB38410, sample SAMEA6850437) | metagenome | study: Metagenomic assessment of the ecological functions of the soil: analysis of the soil microbiota associated with the...
ATGTGCTTCGTTCCGGTTACGTATTGTAATCGCCGCCCTTCGGCTGATCCAGCGCTCGCCGGCGGTGGCCGCGACTTCGACCGGCATCGTGCCGGTGCCGAGGTTCGTCACCGTCGACCGCGACGTCGTAGCCCGGTCGCCGCCTTGGTCTTCTTGCGCGTGCACGACCTGGTACTGCGGGCATCGACCTTGTCCTCGAACCACTGCTTCACGAACGCATCGTACGCGGCCGGATCGGCCGCGTAGGACGCATCGCGGCGACGAAATCCTGCAGCGCGGGATGGTCGCGGCTCTCGCTCCACGTCCGGATGAAGTTGCGATAGCCTGCGCAGCGCGCGCTCGTGGCCCATGAAGTCGTAGAGCATCCAGAACACCCAGCCGCCGCGGTCGTAGATCACGGTCTCGTCGTGCGCCTTCTTGCCGTCGACGTCGTACATCGGACGCTCGTCGTCGACGTGCCGGCGGTCGCTGTAGCGCGACTCGAGGCCGCGTCGCGAACTCCATGCGTCCGCGCGGGCCCTTCGACCTGATCGAAGAGGAGCAGCGTGGAGAAGTGCGACATGCCCTCGCTCAGGAAGTCGCCGTTCGGGTCCGTTGGCCGGGCGTCAGGATGTTGCCCCACCACTGGTGCGCGGCCTCGTGGGCGGTGACGAGGAAGGTGGCGTCGGTCTTGGCGTCGTTCTTGGTGAGGAAGCCGATGTTCTCGCTGAAGGTGATGTTGGTGCCGAAGCCCTGCGCGTAGCCGGCGAGGCCGGGAACTCGGATAGCTTGAGCTCGTGCCACGGATACGGCAGGAACCACTCCGAGTACCAGCTGCCGCGCGGCGTCGAGCGTGGCCGACATCTCGTCGACGTTGTACGGATGGACGGGCTGTAGAAACATGCGTCGTACCCTGCGCCCTGCTTCACCTTCCAGCGCGCCGCACACCACGTTCAGGATCTTGACGGGATGGTCGGTCTCCCACACCTGCGTGCGCCAGCCGTTCTCGACGGTGTTGCTCGTGCAGACGCCGACCGAGTTGAGCGTGTACGCCGCCGGGTCCGGTGATCGCTGATCCGCGCCGGGAACCACGCGGTGGCGCCGTAGCTCGCGCGGGTGACTCCCTTCCAGTAGTCGCGCGGATAGCGGCGCGGCTCGGTCTTGTTGTCCTTGGTCTCGCCGCGTCTGCTCCATGAAGCCCGAGCACCGGGACGAAGCTCGGCGAGAACCCGGTCAGCACGACGCCGGAGGGCAGGACGAACTCCGTCGGTGTTGCCGCCGTTCTTGGTGACGCCGCCCGGGAAGCGTCCGTCCCACTTCCAGCCGATCACGACGCTGTCGCCCTTGGCGCAGCGGCGTCGGGAGGCGTGAAGACGTAGAGGCCCTGGTCGTTGCTCGGCTCGACCGGACGCGCCGTTCATCGTCCACGTCGAGATGCTTCCAGTGGCAGCCGCCGGTGAGCGGGATGCGCGCGAGCGGCGCGTCGAGGCGGTTCACGAGCGTGAACGCTCCCTCGCTCGAGAGCCAGTGCTTCGCGGGATCGAGCTTCGACCGCGACGTCGACGCGCGCGATGTCGGGAAGCGGCGCGTCGATCCAGGTCTTCGAGATTCTTGGCCCAGTAGTCCTTGTTCGCCTTCTTCGCGGCGCCGCCCTCGATGCCCCTGGCTCGACCTGCGTGTACGAGCGTGATCGCCAGGCGATCGCGAGGCATCAGCGCCCAGGGCGCGAGGCCGAGCGCGCTCGCGGACGCAGCCGCGCGTGGCGCCAGACGGTGCATCGTGCGCACCGCGTCGGCGCCGCGGCGGCCGGAAGAGGCGTACCGCGAGCACGATGAAGAGCACCGGCGAGACCCAGCGACCATGACGCGGTTGCAGAATCAGCGCCAGCGCGATCGGTCTCGAAGAAGCCGAGATCGCTCCAGCGCAGCGACGCGCCACAGCGGCCAGTTGCCCGCCCAGCTGATCCCGCCGGTCAGCGCCCGGAAGCCGGTGAAGATCGAGCGCCGCCAGCGCCACAGCGCGTAGGCGCCGCGTAGCGGTTTCCGACCGCGGCGTAGACCGCGGTGACGAACGCGGTCCACGCGAGGAAGGTCGGGAATCAGGAGCAGGCCCCACATCGAGGAGGTAGCGGGCCGAGCGAGAACGGCACCGTGTGCTGGACCAGCGAGCGCGATCGTCGCGGCACGCAGTGCGACGAGCAGCACCACGCGCCGACCAGCGCTGTTGGCGAGCGCCTTGCCGAACAGGAGCGCCGCGGTGCGGATCGGCGTGGCGTAGAGCATCTGCGCGAACCCGGTCGCGCGCTCGCGCTCGCAGCGACTCGACCGTGTAGAACATGCAGCAGCAGCAGCACGAGCACGCGAGATCTGGTTCGCGACCGCGACCGCCGTGATGCCCGGGCGTGAGCAGGAGCGGCGTGTCGAACGCGCCGACCGCGAGCAGCACGTTGCCGAGCACCTGGATCAGGATCAGCGGCACGAACAGGTAGAGGCCGGGCTGGCGTCAGCAGCTCGCGCGACTCGGCGCGCGCCACGGTCGCACACGGTGCGCGAGGAAGCTCGGCACCGCCGCTCCTCATCGCCAGACGCTCGCGACCGCGGGCGCTCCGGCGCCGCCGCCGGGACCTCCGCGACGGCCGCCGCGTCGCGCTTCGCCCGCGCGCGGCTTCGCGGCGCCGCCACTGCCGCGCATCGACGCCGCGACCGCGCGCTGCGTGAGCGCCATGGCGACCGCGCCGAGACACGAGAGCGACGGCGACCGGTTGATCCAGAACAGCGCGTCGTAGGCGACGGCGTGCTGTGTTGTAGAACGCCACGCCCTTGATCGACCTTGAGGTGCGTCTCGTTGAGCCAGCGGTAGCCGGAGGGCTCGATCACCTGGAGGACGCGGTTCACGCGTCGAGGTCGAGCCACGACGGCGACCAGGTCCACAGGAAGAACCCGCAGATCGAGGAGCGTCGCGATCGGGAGCAGGAACACCAGCACGGCGCTGCGCGTCTTCTCGCCGATGTACATCGAGACGCCGCGGCGAAGAACACCAGGAACGGCAGGCCGATCGTGCAGCACCGGCATCAGGTAGTTCGCGAGCGTGGAACGGCCCGCGGATCTCGGTGGCCGACGCGTTCGGCACGACGTGGTTGAAGAAGGCGTTGACCGCGACCTGCGAGCACCATGAGCACGACGAAGCCGAGCATGATCGCGAGGAAGCGGCCCCACACGTACTCGGCCGGCGTGAGCGGCGTGGCGTGCAGCATGACGTCGACCTTGTGCTTCGCGGTCGCGCAGCAGCGACATGCCCGGCCGCCGACCGGCGATGAAGAACGCGTAGTAGAGGAGCACGAGGTACGTCATCATCTGGGTCTGCGCGAACTCCGAGGTGATCCACGCCTTGCGTGCCGCCGACCGCGCTGTCGCCCGGAGCTGATCTGCAGCTTGCCGCTCGGAGTCCCGCAGAGCGTTGAGCACGAGGATCACGAGCAATGCGATGAACAGCGGGCGCCGGAAGGTGTGCCAGAACTCGACGCCGAACGACCGCGCGAGACGCGCCGAGCTCATGCCGCGCACGCTCGGGCTGGCGAGCGTCACGCCGACCCGATCGGCGAGCGCCCGTGGGACGTCGACCGCCGCCGGCGCGCGGCACCATCGCGCCGGGCAGCACGCCGAGGCGCATGAGCACGAGGTAGGCGTCCTCGAGCGTCGGCGTGACCGGCGCGAAGCCTGCCGGCGGCGCGCCGCGCGGCTCGTAGACGCGCGCGCGGTTGCGGCCCTCGACCAGCAGCGCCTGGGTCACCGTGCGCTCGGCGCGCAGGCGCGGGAGTTCGTCGGCGCTCACCGTGCCCTCGAAGATGCGTCCCGCGATCGCCTCGCGCGCCCGCTCGGCGTGGTCAGCGCGATGCAGCCGGCCGTCGCGGATCACCGCGAACTGCGGGCAGAGCACCGCGACGTCCTCGACGATGTGGGTCGAGAGCACGCACGATGCGGTCCTCGCGCCAGCTCGGCGAGCAGGTGGTAGAAGCGCAGGCGCTCCTCGGGATCGAGCCCGGCGGTGGGCTCGTCGACGATGATGAGCCGCGGATCGCCGGCGATCGCCTGGGCGATGCCGAGCCGCTGGCGCATGCCGCCCGAGTAGCTCTTGACCGCGCGCTTCGCCGCGAAGCGTGAGGTTCACGCGCTCGAGCAGCTCGCGCGACCAGCTGCTTGCGTCCCTGCGGCGCCTCGACGCCCTTCAGGCGCAAGCAGGTGCGAGCAGCATCGCCTCGCCGCGTCAGGTGCGGGTAGAAGCCGAACTCCTGCGGCAGGTAGCCGAGCCGCGGCCACGAGCCGCTCGGGGTGCGCGAGCACGTCCTCGCCGTCGAGCGTGACCGCGGCCCGACGGTCGGCTCGAGCAGGCCGGCGAGGATCTTCATGAGCGTGGACTTGCCGGCGCCGTTCGGTCCCAGCAAGCCCGAACATGCCGGGCTTGACGTCGAGGTCGATGCCCTGCCAGGGCGGTGACCGGACCGGGATAGACCTTGACCAGACCACGGATACCGAGCATGGGACCTCCAGGTGGGGGACAGGGTCGAATACGGAGGTGGCGCGCTCCGGGTTGCGACCCGGGAGCGTTCGGATCGAATTACAACGACCATGGCACCGCGGGCGCGGCGGAATCAACCGCGGCCGCTTGCCGCAGACTAGCGGGCCACGACGATCCGCTTCGTCATCCGGGTGTCCGCCATGTCGAGCCGCAGGAAGTAGACGCCCATCGGCGCACCGGCCGCTCCGGTCCACGTCGCGGTGTGACGACCTATGGATTGCGGTCCATCCGCGAGGGTCGCGACCTCGCGTCCCATCACGTCGATCACCGAGAGCCGGACGCGTCCCGCGCGCGCCACGGCGAATCCGGATGCGTAGTGCGCCGCGAGTCGGGTTCGGCCCGACGGTCGTGAAGCCCGGCGCGCGAACCGCGTCCAACGCCGCCGCCGGAACGTTGATGGGGCCGAAGCGGCGAGTCTCTCCGTCCGGCTCCGTCACGACCAGTCGGTAGTACTGCACGGCATCGGGCGATGCCGTGCGGTCGACGAGGACCATCGACTCGCGCGTCGGCGAGTAGCGGCGCGCCGGCGAGCGCGACCCAGGGGCCCGCTTCGTCCGCGGCCCGCTCGACGGCGGCCGTGACGTCGCTGGGCTTCGCGAATCGCCAGCGGATCTCGACTCCCTCACGCTGCCAGCCCGCCTCGAAGAGCGCGAGCTCGGTCGCGGTCGCGTCGGTGACGGTGAAGGCGGCGTCGTTCACGTCCTCGCCGGTCAGACCATCGCCGCCGTGCGCCACGACCTTGAAGTAGCACTGGTCGCTCACGGTCGTGGCCTGCCAGCCCGCCTCGCCGGAGTTTTGGTAACCGAGCTGAACCGAGGAGTAGGGCCCGCCCGACCCGGTGGTCGAGACGTAGAGATCGACTCCGGTCACCCCGTGATCGCCGACTGCGCTCCACTTCAGGATCACGAACTCACCCAGCCGGAAGACTTCGCCCCTGTTCGGCGCGATCACCGCGACCCTGGGACCACGCGACAGCACTTCCGAACCCGTTCTGGAGCCGCCCGGTCTCGCCACCGGGATTGGTCACCACGACGTCCCACGGGCCGGAAAGAGGCCTGCGCCAGATCGAACGACGTGACCATCGATAGGCCGCCGGCCGCCACCGAGGTCGCCTGACCGACGATGTCCGCGTATCCCGAGCGAGCCAGCCGGGCGACGGCGCCCGACGCGAAGTTCCGTCCGCTGATGCGCACCGGCGTGTAACCGTCCGCGTACGCTCGCGGTGGTGCGACCGACAGCACGCCCACTCCGCTCGGGCCGCCGTTCACCGTCACGAGATTGGAGCGCAGGCCCGACCCTCGACCGCGACCGGACTCGACGAGACCCCGTAGAGCGTGGCCGAGCTCCACTGGATCTCGGCGGGGGTCGCGCAGCCGGTGCAGGTCGCGGCCAGGTCATCGGCCAGGTCGAGGTGGAAGGCGTAGTAGTTCTGTCCGCCGGTCAGCGTCACGGGATCGCTCGCGGAGCGTGCCACCGTGATCAGCAGTCGGGCATGGTTCGCGCCGCCGAAGCCCCGGTGCATAGGCGGTGATGAGCGCGTCCGAGGCGTTGCCGTTCCCCACGGGGTTCCATTGTCGGCGCTCGGGCACGGCGTCGCCGGCTTCTCGTCGTGAACGACGAGGCCGCCGTCGTTGCATCCCCCGGCCTCGAAGTGCCAGAAGGGGGCAGGGCGCCGTCGGCAACGCGAAGATCGATCACCGCGTCGAGTGCGATGAAGTCCGGACACGCTCCGCGGCGACCGGAAGTTGGCGAACAGGCTGTGAACCGACCCGTCGCAGCTGAAATCCAGATTGCCGGTTCCCGGCACTGGCGGCGCGGTTGCATGCGCTCCAGGAGAGATCGAGCCCCGACGCGGAGACCGGGCCGTCGAGGACCTCGAAGCCGTTCGACAGCGTGGCCTGGATGCCGTTCGGGTTCCTGACCACGACATCCCAGGTTCCCGCGTGACGCCCGAGCAGATCGAAGGTGGTCGTCAACGTGGCGCCGCTGGTCGCGACGTTGGTGTATCGTGGCCGACGATGTCGGATTCGCCGCTCCGCCGGAGCACGACGACGGCGGCGGGATCGAGAGGCGGATCAGGCCAGGTCGACCGTGATCGGTCCGGTGTTGGGGCCGAGTCCGGTGTGATGCGGTACGCCTGAACGCCGATCACGATCTCGAAGGCGTGGGCCAGCGCGTGCTGCTCAGGCCGTTGGTGTTGGTGACGACCACGTCCCGGAATCCCGCCGGCCGGCCTCCGAGCGCGAACTGCGCCGAGATCGTGTGCCCATCCGGCGACACGGTGACCGAGCCCCCGACGATGTCGGATTCTCCCGACGCCTTCAGCACCGCCGACGCCCCCGGTGCGAACCCTCGCCCGGAGATCGTCGCCGCGATCGAGCCCAAATTGCTCCCCAGCGCCGGACTGATGGACGTCACCCGAGGCGTGAGAAGGATCGTGAACGCCGACGGCTTCGTGGCCCAGGTGAGATCAGGGTTTGCGACGGTGAGATCCCACGGTCCGCTGAGGCGGTCGCGAAGGTCGAAATCGGCGGTGAAGGACGCGCTGTCCGCCACCACCACGTTGTGGGCCAAAATGTCGAGTCTGACCGGAGCGGACGAGTTGCGCCACGAGCCCCGGCTGAAACGTGGTTCCGGTGACGGTGATCGTGCACGGACCCGGAATCGGCGCCTTGTGACGGCGTGATTCCGGAGATGCCCGGACCAACCAGGTGGAGAATCTGGAAGCCGCTCGGGAGGATGCCCAGCGCACCACTCGGGTTGGTCACCACGACATTCCAGTAGCCGAACGGGCGATTCAGATAGAAGTCGACGACCATCGATCGTCCGTCGGGCGCGACCTGCGGGAACTGTCCGATGATGCTGGTTTCCCCGCCTTCGCGAGCATCGCTGTTGCGCCGGGGCGGAACCCGTCTCCCCAATCGTCACCCTGATCGATTGCGTGTCGAGACCCTGGTTCGGATCGATCGAGGTGACCGATATGCTGTCGCCCCCTCCATTCACGGAAAGAAGAGGTAGTTGACCGGACACCGACGACTCGCTCGATCGGAAGTACCCGTGTCGCGCGGCGCCGGCGGGCTGCTCGAAATAGTGCTTGAGCATGACGCCGTGATTCGGTGCGCCGTTGATCCATCCCCTGCACGAGGCCGGTGATGTCCCACGAGATGTAGCCATGGTAGAAGCTGTCCCCGACGTCTCTCGAGTCCAGGACCGTCGCCGCGGAGGCGGGCTGAGGCGTTCCAGGTGATGGTCGCCTCGCTCCACGGATCCAGCACCTCGTGTGCCTCGCAGGGGAGGCCGCCCGCCGCGGGATAAGTGGCGAACTGGTAGATCTCGAGTCGTGCGCTCTGGATCACCTGCCCGGCCAGGGCCGAGACGTCGAACTGAAAGTACGAGCGGAAGTATTGGTTGTTGTCGTGGCCCTTGCCGAGCCACAACGTGTCGTCGCCGGCGAAGTTGGTGACCGGGAGGTCGCTGCGGACGTGCACGTCCATCGCGGGAGTGAGCACGACCCCGGCCATGCTCGGGGTCGTGGCGGCGAGGGCGATGAGCGCGACGGACAGGGCGAGCGTGTGCCGCATGACGGCGACCCTCCAGGCTTCGTGTGGCAGATCTCCGCGATCGAGAACGTCTCGATTATGAGCCCGCGTACGAGCGACTGCTACCCCGAAACGCGTCGCGATTGGCAGGGAAGGGTCCGGCCGGCTTGATGACCTCAAACACGAGCGGCGCCCGGTGAGGGCGCCGCCGTAAGGCTTGCAGGATCGAGGTCAGCTCTCAGCGCGGATCGACTTCGCTCAGGCCGACGTCCGGCTCGCCGCTCGCGGCGTCCAGGACCTACTCGTCCGGACGGCATCAGCACGGTGAAGATCGTGCCGTTGCCCGGGATGCTCTGGACGTCGAGCTCGCCGCCCATCGCCGCGACGAGCTGGCGGCTGAACGCGAGCCCGATCCCCATGCCGCCGATCGTGCGCGTGCTCGATCCGTCGACCTGGCGGAACAGAATCGAACAGCGTCGGAATGCGGCCCGGCAGGATGCCGGGCCCGTCGTCGACGATGTCGATCGCCACCCATGACGCGCCGTGACGCTCGACGCGCCGGACGTGGACCTCGATCTGGGCACCCTCCGAGGTGAACTTGAGCGCGCTTGTCGACGAGCGCGTCGATCACCTGCTCCATCCGCTTGTCGTCGAACCGCACCTTCGGCAGGGTAGTCCTCGATCGTCCACGAGAACTCGCGCAGGCCGAGGTTGGCGCCCGGCTTTGCGCTCCTCGCAGTACCGGCGCGTCGCCGCGCCGAGATCGTCGAGCTCCATCTGCAGCGTGAGCCGTCCCTCGCTCGCGTCCGAGAAGGTCGCCAGGTTGACCAGCATGCTGCCGAGCTTGCGGGCCTCGTCGAGCACGATGGTCATGATCCGGCGCTCCTGCTCCTGCGGGAGCCGGTTGTCGACGATCGACTCGAGATAGCCGAGCATGATCGTGAGCGGCGTGCGCAGCTCGTGGTTCACGTTCGAGAGGAACTCGAACTTGGCTGGGTCGAGCTCCTGGAGCTCCTGGTTGGCGCGCCGCAGCTGACGGTTGTTCTCGGCCAGCCGGTTGAAGAGCGCGAGGCTCTGGATCGCCACGCCGACCACGGACAGCGCGGCCTGGAGACTCTGGCCGTCGACCTCGCCGTACGGTTGCCCGTTGATGCGGGTGCCGAGCGCGAGCAGGCCGAGCGCGCGATCGCGGCCGGGGATCCTCGCGATCAGCGCGAGCCCGAGCCCGTCCGACATCATGCGCGCGTCGTCGTCCACGCGGGCCGAGCCCCGAGGCCTCGTCGTCGGACGCGGCGTCGAGCCACGCCATGCAGGCCACGCCGATCGCCCGGGCGATCGAGCGGTTGACGCCGTGCGCGCGCAGCGGCACCGGCGGCGCGCCCTCGTTCTCGGAGCGGACCCAGAGCGCCGACTTGGAGGTTCCGAACTGTCCCATCGGGTTGAACAGCACGAGATCGGCGAGATGGAAGAAGGTCGGGCGCCGCGCTCAGGTTCTGGCTCAGTTCGGAGAGCGCGAGCAGGCTGTGCTCCCGCATCGCGGCGAGCCGGAGCGCTGCTGACCGTGGTGTCCTCGCCCGGCATCGGCACCGGGTGGAGCACGGCTTCGCGACGCGTGGCCTTGCCGCGGCGGGGGCTTCGTCATGCCGCTGCCTTGAACGCCGACAACGCCTGGGACCTCGTTGGCGTGGATCGAGGAAGGAACTGGTCGAGATTGAGCAGGCGGATCACCGAGTCCACCGCCGGCGACAGCGACGCGAGCCCAGTGTCCGGCCCGATTCGCGGAAGCGCTCGGCCGCGGCCAGCAGCGCACCCACGCCGCTCGATCCGATGAACGCCACCGCCTCGAGGTTGATCACCAGGTTCTGGCCGCTGGCGTGGACTTCGTTGCAGCGGTGGGTGAGCAGGGTTGCGCCGGTCGAGATCGAGACGACCGGCCACGCGGAGCTAGCACGGCGCGTCCGTCGGCCGGCCCCGGAACGATCTGGAGCGATTCAGGCATGCGGGGCCTCCTTTCGTAAGTGCAGGACGACAGATGGATCGAACGACAACACGGTGATGTTCCCCTCGGTGGTGGCGGGGTGATACGCGACCAGGCTCATGCTGCGATGGATGATGTCGAGCCCGATGCCGCGACCGCGCTTGCGCCCGCTGATCCGAGAAGTCGGTGCCGCGCCATTGGTCCGGGACGGAATGGGCTCGCCTGGTCGCGGATCAAGAGGTAAGCCGAAGCTTGAGCCGCGGGTCGCGGCCGGCCCGGCGGGTTGGCGGTGGCAGGGACGCCGATCTCGAGCCGTTGCGTCGGATCGCCGTGATAGCCGTGCTCGAGCACGTTGGTGCACGCTTCGTGGAGCGCGATGTTCATGAGCTCGAGCGCGTCGCGCTCCAGGCCCCGGGCGAGCGGCGTCTGCTCGACCCACGCCCGGAGCGTCGGCAGGTTCGGCGCATCGCCGGCGAGCACGAGCGGGCTTCCCGCGCCCCGCGCCTCGGCCAGGAGCACCAGCGGCTCGACGAGCGCCGACCGGACCCAGATCGCGCGCCCACCACCAGCAGCGTCTCGTCATCGAACGCCGGTGCGCTGCCGACCCGAGGCCTCGACCGCGCCGTGCACCGGAGCGCCACCGCCTCGGCGCCCGCCGTCGCCGATTCGAGCACGGCGCGCTCCAGCCGGTCGACGCCGAACTGCTCGCGGCCCGCCGGATCGAACGCCTCGCTCACGCCGTCGGTGAACTGGGTGGCGAGATCGCCGGGGGCGAGGCGCGTGCTAGTCGCGCGGCGTCGCGCGGATCGCGCCGCCGCCGTATGGCGCCGAGCGGGATGCCCTGGGTGCGGAACATCTCGACCCGCCGCTCGGCGTGCCGGTAGACGAGCAGCGGGGTGTGACCGGCGCTCGCCCAGACCAGATCGCCGTTCAACGGGTCGAGGATGCCGTAGAACGATGGTCACGAAGCTGCCGCTCGGAAGCGTCTCGCCGAGCTGGGCGTCGAGCGTGACCAGCATCGCGGACGGCGACATCTCGCGGTCACGCTGCGCCCGCAGCAGCGCCTTGAGCATCGACATCACGAGGCAGCCCGCCAGCCCCTTGCCGGCGACGTCGGCGATCGCGAGCCCGACGCGTCCGTCGGGGAGCTGGAAGAAGTCGAAGTAGTCGCCGCCCACCTCCTGCGCGGCGTGGTTCGCGCCCTGGACCGTGAACGGTCCGATCCGGGTCGGACGATCCGGCAGCAGCGACCCTGGATCTCGCGCGCCAGCTCGAGCTCGATGCGACAGCCGCTCGCGCTCGACCAGCTCGACCCTGGGCGCGCTTCAACTTCGTGGCCATGCGGTTCACCGCGTCGGCCAGCAGGCCAGCTCGGTGCGGTCCGGCGAGCGCGACCGGCGTGTCGAGGTCGCCAGCGGCCCGATCCGCTCGATGCCGGAGCGCAGCGCGCCGATCCGGACGCAGGAGCAGCGAGATCACGGTCAGGGCGACGCGCCGACGCCGATCATCAGCACCACCACGAGCACCACGCTCTGCTGCCGACGCGCGCGGCGTTGATGACGCCGTCGATGTAGCCGAGCCGAGCCTCGACCAGCGCGGTGCCGATCACCTTGCCGTTGCGATGGCGGACGGGGACCGAGGCGAGCAGGATGCGCCCGTCGGTCAGGAGCCGCTCGCCGTCCTGCAGCGTCTGCTGGGTGGGCGAGGGCACGAGCGTCGGCTCCGAGCTCGAACGGCTCGCCGATGCGGCGCGGATCGGGATCGCCGGCGATGTGCTGGTGACGGTCGAGCAGCTCGACCACCGCCAGCTCGGGATTGCGATCCTTGGTCTGCCGCGCGAGCGGATGGAGCGTCAGCTCCGGGAAATCCGACAGCGGCGCGTCGCCGCCGGCGATCGCGAAGTTGCGCGCCTGGAGCATCAGCCGGGTCTCGATCTCGTTGCGCAGGGCGTTGCGCGTCGTGCGCTCCGGAGACGGTGGCCATCGCCAGCACCGCCGCAATGTCACGAGCAGCACCGCGGTGAGCGTGACGATCCAGCGGATGCTGAGCACCAGACGACGCGCGACGCCTCGGCTTCCGGCGGGGCGGGGCCGCGCCCGGGAGGTTGGGCGCGGCGAGCTCGAGCACGCGGGCGGCGTCAGGTCATTGTTGCCCAGATCTCGCGTGTGCGGGAGAGCTGCTTCTGCGCGCGGTCGATGTAGCCCAAGGCGCGGGGATCGTTGGGATCGACGCGCAGCGCACGCGCCAGAACGACACCGCATCCTCGAGCCGGCCGGCGGCGAAGGCCTCCATGCCGCGGGTCAGGCACTCGCGCTTGATCAACTCGCCGACCCCGGCCGTAGGCCGGCCCTGACTACACCACGATCTCCCAGAACCGGAGCGCGTCATTCCGAGCGATGCTCCTGCATCGCGGTGAGACCGACGGTAGAGCAGCATCGAGCTCTATGGCGGGAATGCTGCGTGCCGCCGGGGCCGGCGCCGGCTGGCGCGGCGCGCCTGGAGCCGAGTCGGCCGCAGCGCGACGCAGGCGCGACCACCGAGACGCGCGCGGTGGAGGCCGCCGCGGCCGAGTCGGTGGCGGCGACCTGGTCGAGCGTGGCGAGCGCTTCCTTCCAGCGTCCGGCCTCCGGTGGGCCCGGGCGTCCTGCATCAGCCCGCGCGCCCGGCGGCCGATCGCGTCCTCGGTGCGCCGCAGCATCTGACACCTCGCGATCGTCCGGCATCACGACGAGCACCTGCTGGAGCCGCGCGCGCGGTGGAGAGGTCGTCGGCGCCGAACGCGTCGAGCGCCTCGGCGAACCACTGGCGGGTCCCTCGCCGCGGGCCGCGCGCTGATCGCTCTGGGCCTGGCAGCGCGTGGCCGGCGGTGGCGCGCTCGTCGCCGGGGCGGCGACCAGCGCCCGGGCGCTAGGCGATCGCGGCGTTCAGTAGTTGCCGGCGGTCTCGAGCTGCAGCGCCTGACCGATCTCGCACGCGGCGACCAGCGGCGCGACGTCAGTCCGCACGGTGTCCGAGCGCCGCCGCGGTGCCGAGCAGCTCGAGCGCGGTCTCGTACTCGCCGCGGGAGCGGGAGCGACCGCGCGCGCTCGACCAGCTCGTCGACCTGACCGGTTTGACGCCGGCGGAACCCTCACCTCGAGCCGCGCCTGGAGCCGCTCCTCTTCCTGTGATGCGCGCGGCCTCGCGGCTCGTCCACGGTCGGGCCGAACGCGTACGACAACCCCGAAGCATGGAGGCCGTCGAAGGCGCGGTTCTCGAAGGTGCATGGCGTCGAGCACGCGACGCCGCGATAGCGGACCCCGGTCCCCGGCGGTGAGCGTGCCGCCGCTCATGCCGCCGCGCGGCGCAGGCCGCGGCACCGGCTGGAACTCGAACCCGGGTGGGCGACGGCGGCGTGAGCTTCGTTCCGGCTTTCGATGTCGAGGCTGGACGACGATGGTCCACAGAGGCCCACGAGCACCTGGTCGCGCCAGGCGAAGCCGGCGCGGAGAGTCATCGGGTCGGCGACGCTCCCGTCGTCGAGCCGCCGTTTGGCTCCAGGCGCACCCGGGTTCGAGATCGAGAGCCCCGCGCCAGTGTTGCGCGCCCACTCCCGTGGTCGAAAGTCCGAGCACGGCCGCGGGATAGCCGGTGGCGCCGGCGTCGATGCCAGCGCCGCTGGCGGAGAAGCCGGCGAGGCTCTGGTGCCGGGCCTTAGGCGGCGTGCCGCCGACGGCGAACGACTCGCCGACGCGATGATGGCCGTAGCCGAGCGTGAGCTCGCTCTGCGAGTCGGAGGTGGGATCGCCGACGACGAAGTCGCGATCGTCGCGCATCTCGATCCCCGAGACCCGGAGGTAACGCGGAAGGCGGCGGCGAACGCGCCCCAGCGATAGCTCGGCAGCGCGCCCATCAGCCAGGTCTCGTGGATGCCGAGCGCGAGAAGTAGCTGGTCTGGCCGGCCTGGTCCCCGCTTCGCGGCTACCCGTCCGAGCCCGCCGGGATTCCAGAGCAGCCCGCGCTGGCATCGTCGGCGATCGCGCCGCAGAGCGCACGCCCCATCGCCAGCGCGCGGTTGCCGGCGCCGTGATCGAACACCGAAACGCGTGCCCGCCTCCTGGGCCACGGCCGGCGCGCCGACCCGTGAGCCGAAAGAGCAGCCCGAATACCGCGGCGGCGAGCGGCGGCCCGCCGCGAGTGAGTGCGGTGAAGGGGATCCTCATCGTGGCTGTTATCGGCGTCCGCGAGGAGGGCCGCCCACGAGCCGCAAGGCCGTCGGCGCGGTCGAATCGGCGCGGTCAAGCGGGGGGAGTTGATTCGGATAACGAAAGGCGTGCAGTGGCTACTCGACCGGCCTCGCATGGCGCGCGAAGGCGCGCGGGCCGCGCGCTCGCCTGGGCGTGCGAACTGCGACGGCGTCCCGCCGATGAAGGCCGATCGACCGCGAGTGAACACACGAGACCATGAAGGCTTCTCGAAATCCCGGGCGTTGGCGGTGGGTCACGATCGGCGTCTCGCCGTGCTGTGCGGTGGCGGCGTGGCCCGCGGCGCCGCCGGCTTCCGCGTCGTGACCGGCGTCTGCGCCGGCAACGCGGCGCTAACGGTCGCGCTGGATCACCGGCATCGGGTTCAAGCCCGACTCCCCGTGGATCGTCAAAGGGCGACGGCGCGACGTCACCGCGATGGCCTGTACCGGCTCGCATGCGCGAGGGCGCGATTCTGAAGCCGCTCGGCGGCCCGCTCGCCGTCACCACCGGGGAGAATCGCCAGGCTCGACGGCGACGGTTTCACCGTCGACGGCGAGCGCTCGTCGTAACGCCAGTGGCAGCTCCCACGTGGACGGCGTTCCACTGAACGCGCGGCAGATGAAGCTCCGGTCATACAACGGCAACGGCAGTGACAACCGCTCGATCGGCGGGCTCGGCTTCCGGCCGGGCTACGTCATCGTGCTTGGCGAGAACGCGGGTCCCGCGGTGCAGCGCTTCGCCGATCAGCCGGTCGACGCGGCCACAGGCTTCGTCGAGAGCGGCGAGCTCACCAACCACATCCAGAACTTCCTCTCCACGGCTTCCAGGTCGGCACCGCTGAGCGCGGCTAACCTCGGCTCCACGAAGTACCACTACGTGGGGCCTTCGCCGCGAGCGCGCGGCGTTCATCCGCTTCACTGGTTCTAGCTGGTCGGCGACGGTGTCGATGGGCGGCAGATCCGGCCTCGGGATCAAACCGAGCTGGGTAACGATCAAGCGCCGCGACAGCCTCGCAGACGCGGTCGCCCGCGCCGACATCCCGGTCGGCGACTGGACGCTGTCGCTCGGCCAACGCCACGGTCGCGAACGCGATCGAGCCGGTCACGCCGGACGGCGCTCTCCAGATCGGCACCGACCTTCTCGCGTCAACCAGCCGGGCCGGACCTACTACTGGTCGGCGTCCCAGCGACGTCTTCAGCCTTCCGACCTGTCGCCCGCGATGACGGTGTCGGACCTGGGCGTCCCAATCAGGGCCAGGCGCTCACCTACACGGTGCGCGTCCTTGAACCAGGGGGCCCACCGACGCGAGCGGGGATCTCGGATCGGCGATCTGCTGCCGGCCGGGCTCGTGTACCAGTGGCTACACCGCCGATCGGCGGCGTCTACGATCCCAACCTGGGAGAGCGGGGACCTCGGCTCGCTGGCCCGCCTCGGACTCGGTGCGGCTCACCCCTCCAGGCGGTGGTCGACACCGGCACCGCCGGGCAGGGTGATCACGAACTGGGCCTATGTCCTGGACCTCGACCAGATCAGATCCCGACAGCCTCGACGCATCGCGCCAGCGTTGCGTCTGGATCCGCGCCGCGGGACTCCGAGCTCAAGGCGGGGCGTCGATCGCGCCACCGCGACCGAGGGTGACTCTCGGTGACCTATCTCATCACCGTGACCAATCGTGGGGCCGGACTCGGCGAGCGTCGTCGAGGTGGTCAGATCGCCATGCCGCCGTCGATCACCGAGGTGGGCAGCGTGCTGACCAGTCGCGGCGCCTTCGATCCCGGCGGTCACCGGGGTGTGGACGATCGGCTCGATACCGCCGGGGCGACGCGGTCGCGTCGCTGTCGCTGACCGTGATGTTGCCGCGGTGGGAGCGCGCCGGGATAGCGCAGACCAACCTCGGCTGCGTGCGTGCCAGCCGCGAGGGGGACCCGACGCCGTTCGACCGCGTCGACTCCGCCACCGTCGTGGTCGCGCCGGCTGCCGTCCATGAGGGTCGACGCGGTCCAGCCGAATCGCGACGCACGTCCCGGCGACGCCGGCATCGAGCCGATGAGGCTCACCGTCAAACACCGGCGCGCGCGCCGCGCGTGCTGCTCGCGTGGTGACCTTCACCAATCGCACGAGCGGCCTTCAGTCCATCGCGTGGACCTCGACGGCGAGATCACGCTGCTCGAGCTGTACCCTGGACGACGCCAAGCGACGGGTGTGTACGTCGCCGGCGCGGACACGCGGGTCGGAACCGCCGTGCCGGCGTCGGGCTATGCGGTGTCGTTCAACGGCCCCGCGTTGCCAATGGCGACGGGAGCGGTGATGCGGCTGATCGCGTGGTATCGAGATGCTGCTGCGCGCGCGCGACGGTGACGTGCTCGATCTGTCGATCAGACGGTCCTTCTGCGGCTCGGCTTCGACCGGTTCGTCAACTACACGAACCTGTTCCCGATCGCTCCCGCCGGCGGCATCCGCGTCGACGGTAGCCGTCGCGCGCCCAGATCACGCTCAACCGGTCACGGGAACCGTCGAGTTCGGGACCGTGCGGCGGCTCGCGCTCGATGCCGTGATTCCCGCCAACGGCTACCGCGACGGACGTGCTGAACGAGATCCACCTGCGGAACGCCGGCGACGCGTTGCCAGGCGGGGACATCCGGAGCATCGAGCTGTGGAGCGACGGTGGGAACGGCGCGTTCGACTCCGGCGCCAGCGACACTCGCCTCGGCCTCGCGGCCTGGGACGCGCGCGCTGGTCGCTCACCGGTCTCGCCGTTCCGGATCCCGCTCGTCGTGGCTGCGCGTGTTCGCGTCGGTCGACGTCGACGACAGCGCGCATGCCGGCCGCACGATCAGCCTCGCTGCCCGCGCCGGCCGCCCCTGGAATCGTCGTGGCCAGCGCGAACGACGGCCCGGTCGGCGCCTCCGCGACGAACCCGCAGGCGCTGGTGGTAAAGCCCGCGCGCAGCGTGCTCGCCCTGACCGTGCGGCCCGAGCCCGACCGCTCGATGCTGCCGGGTGCGGCGGCGGTCGAGGTGCTCCGCGTCGCGCGTCGCCAACCGTGCCGCCGTGGCCGAGACGCTGACCTCGGTCGCGGTCGCGAACCGCACGCTGGGTCCGGGCGGCGCCGGAGCGCGGCGCCGAGTGGGCGAGCCTCCTGCTCGACCCAGGGCTCGACGCGGCTCGCGACGGGATGTTGCTTCACCGGCGGCGCTCCGCGGACGCTGTCGGGATTCGGCCGCAATCGCGTCGCCCCGGCGACCCGATCGAGTTCGTCCGTGTCCTCGTCGGGCGCCTGCGCTCGCGGCCTCGCGACGGCGACGAGCTGGGCTCGCGGTGCTCGCCGAGGGCGATCTTCGCGCGTTTTCGCGGCCCGTCATCCTCGAGGCCGACTGGCTTCTCGCTCGGGAGCACGGCGTCGTTCACCGTCGACGGCATGAGCCTCGCCCAGCTCGGGGTGCGCGGCGCGGCGCGACTCGATCTGATCACCGGCTCGACCCCGCAACCTGGCGCGCTCGATCTCACCGTGCCGCCGAATGCGGCTACGAGCCCGACCGGCTCGAGTTCCCGCCGGTGCGGAACCTGGGCGACGCGCTGGCGGACCGCGACATCGTCCGGCTCGAGGCCCGGGTCGACGACGGCGACGGCGCGCTCGAGCCGAGCACCGTCGATCCCAACGCCGGATCGTCTGCTCGGCGTGATGGGAAACGCCGGGGCGGGCTGGGCGCTGTCGGGGGATCGGGTGCGCTGCCGGTGCCGCTCGGCGGTAGTGAACGCGTCTACAGTGTCGTGCGACGTCGCCGCCGACGTGCCGTGCAGGGTCACACGCTGCGGCTCGCGCTGCCGGCGGGCCGGCGCCGGGGATCGGGATGGCGAGCGGCGACGACGGCCCACGCGACCTCGGAGGGCGCAGAGCCCGGTGACGATGAGCGTCACCGAGGTGAGCCGTGCCGTCTTCAACTCGTTCCCGATCGCGCCCGGCACGGTCCGCCCCGGCGACGCCGGCATCCCGCTGCTCCACTTCAGCGCCCACAACACGTATCCCGACTCGGATCCGGGTGCTGAGCGGGATCACGCTCACGCGCACGACGACCGGAGGTCCGGGCGCCACCCACGACGATCTCGACGGTGAGATCCGCGGGCTCACGCTCCACCGCGACGCCCGAACGGGCCGACGCTCGCCACCGGCTTCTTCGCCCAGGGCATGGCGCGGCTCACCGGGTTCGCGAGCCTGGATCGCCCCGCTCGAGACGCTCAATCTGTTCGTGACGATGGATCTGACTCGCGACCGCCGACGGCGACGTGATCTCGGCCGCGATCGCGAGCGAGAACGATCTCGAGTTCGAGACCTCGGCCGGTGTCGCGGCACCTTCCCGGTCCAGTCCGGCGCCGCCTGGACGGTGGACGGGATGATCACGGACCAGATCGGTGACCTCGCGGCTCCGGGTGCCACCGCTGGGGCCCGACGACGGCCCGGTGCTGGCGCTGGCGTTCACGCTGCCGCGCAACGGCTACTCGCGGCGACGTGCTCGAAGGCGCGCCTGACCAACCTCGGTACCGCGACGACTTCGGATCTCCGCGAGATGCGGCTGTGGAAGGGACGGCGGCAACGCCGCGTTCGATCAGGGCGCGGGCGACGACGTCGATCTCGGGCCGATGAACTTCAACGCCGGCAAGTGGGTGAGCCAGACGCTCTCGGACGCCATCGCCTCGGCGGCGGGCCTGCGCATGTTCGTCTCGATCTCCACCTCGTCGACGCCCACCGACTCGGCGGTCATCCATCTCGCCATTCCCATCGATGGGATCGTGATGGGATCGGGGAACGACGGACCGATCGACGACGCCTGGATCAGCCCGACCACGGTGGTGCGCTCAGCACTTCGCACCTCATCGCCAGCTTCGCGTTCCGACCGCGCCGGCAGCGTGATCGGCGACTCGGTGACCGCGAGCCTCAGCGGTGCGCAATCATCGGCACCAACGCGATCCAGGGCATCGTTCCTCCGCGCTGGCCGCCAGCGGCGGCGGCACGCTGGCCGCACTCGGCGGCGTCGCCCCGTCTCGCTCGATCTGGCGCCCGGCGCGCGCGGCACGATGGCCTGGACGCTGCGGTCGGACGCGGATCGGCGTCGCGTCTCGCTCGCCGCCAGCGTCAGCGGCACCGAGCAGGGCACGGGCATCGTGCAGCGCTCGGTCTCGACGTCTCGACCGACCCGCATCGGATCTACAGCAAGCCGGACCACCTCGACTTCTTCCCGGTCGCCACCTGCGCCGCTCACCGTGCTGCGCGGGCAGAAGAAGGTCGCGCCGTTCACGCTCACCTTCTCGAACCCCGGCGACGCCGCCGCCGTGCCGACGTGATCCTCGAGCGGCTCACGTTGCGGCTCGAGGACGAGAACGGCGTGGGCATCGCCCCGTCGGCCCCGCTGTCACGGGTCACGATCGCCCGGGGACCGACCGTCTACTACCAGGGCACGGTGTTCCCGGGCTCGGGATCGACGGTGGACCTCGTGCCGAGCCGTCCGATGCGGATCCAGGGCGGCGGCGTCAACGGCGGCCAGATCACGGCCGGGCTCACGATCGACTCGCCGACAGCACCACGGTGCAGACCTTCCGCTTGATGATCGCGGACAGCACGATGCTGTACGCCGACGACGCGGTCAGCACGCGCCCGGTGTCGGTGCGACTGATCCGGTGCTCGCGTCACCGCGGTCAAGCTCGGGCCTCATGCGCGTGGTCGACGGGGCCGACCGGCCGACGTGGTCCAGCTCCTCGACAGCGCGCGCCGCCGGTCGCGGCCAGACCGGTGTGCGCGCATGCCGTGTCGGTGCGGCTCCTGAACCCGAGCCCGATGACGCTCGGTCCCGACGTCCGGCTCCTGTCCTGCGACGTGACGCTGCTCGATTCGACCGGTGCCGCGATCGTCGATCCGTTCCGCTCGCTCCGGCTGGCGTCTTCCGCGTCATGAACGGCTCGAGCACGCTGCTCGACCGCCCGATCACGGCGGCGGACGGCGACGCGTTCGGCATCGTGTTCGGAACGCGCCGATCACGGTTCCGATCAACGTGCGCGGTGGACCTGGCGCTGGTCGCCGACCTCACGGACCTCGGCGGTCACGGGGATCGTGCGCCTCGGCCTCGCCGACACGAGCCGGTGCGACGCGCGCAACGCGACGAGCGGCGGGCGCATCCCGGTCTACTTCACGCCGTCGTCGATCGCGGGCCCCGCGGTGCGCATCCAGGCCGTGTCCGACTCGATGGCGCGGCGGCGACGCCGGAGCTGCCGGCGACGGTCGCGGTGGGCATCCCGACGCTCGCGATGACGGTGACTGCTGCGGCATCCCGGCGCGCCGGAGGGCTCGCCGATTCGCTGGCGACGGTCTCGAGTTCCAGTGCCGCGATCCGTCCAACGCCCCGCTCTCGCCCGCCCAGTTCCTGCATCGCGTGGTGGTGCTGAGCGGCGGCGTCGAGGTCGGCTGCGCGTCTCGAACGTCCCGTCTGCCGCGGTCGGCCCGTTCAGCCTCCCGCTCGACGGTGTCCTGGTCGCGCCCGGATCGACCGTGACGCTCGAGGTGCGGATCGCCGTCGAGGTCACGGCGCCGATCGGCTACTTCGAGCTGATGGTGCCCGACGGCGGGATCGTGGCCCGCGACGTCAATCTCGGCACCGCGGTCGAGGTCGCCGCGGACACGGGCGCGACGTTCCCGCTGAGCTCCGGCATCACGCGCTTCGAGGCGCCGCCGCGCGAACTGGCGACCGGGTTCGCTCGATCGCATGCCGGCGATGCTCGTCGCCGACGGCGCGCCGGTGCCGGTGGGGACCCTGTCGCTGCGCAACACCGCCGCCGCCGGCGACGATCCTGATCGACCACCTCGACGTGACCGCCGCCGATCGGCAGATGACCGCGCTCGCGGCCGGCGACGTCTGCACGCGGATCGCGGCCTACGTCGCCGACACGCTGTGGGCCGAGACCGGAGCGCTGGCGCCCGGGACCGCGCGCGCTGGACGCTGACCGGCGCCGCGGCGCTGACGCTCGATCCCGGCCAGCGCGTGCCGATCGAGATCGTGATCGAGACGCGTACGGGCTCGTTCCCGAACGGCATCCGCATCGGCTGTCCGGCCGACGGCATCGGCGTCGTCCAGCCCGGCAGCTCGCTGCTCTCCGATCGCGGTGGTGCCGGAGCAGGGCCAGACCTTCCCGTTTCTGGACCAGCGCCGGCGGCTTCGCCGCCGCCTCGCTCAAGGGGAGCTACTCGAACTTCCCGAACCCGTTCGCGGCTGGGCGTTCACGCAGCCGCTTCGCGTTCTACCTGCGCGACAACGCCAAGGTCACGCTCGAGCTGTGGACGGTCCGCGGCGACCGCGTGAAGACGCTGCTCGACCGCGTCGCGTTCCTCGTCCGGGCTCCACCAGAGCGTGGACTGGGACGGGAGGAACGAGCACGGCGACGTGGTCACGAACGGCGCCTACATCGCCGAGAATCCACGTCGCCTACGACGACGGGGCCACGGAGCGCGAGGTTCGCAAGGTCGCGGTGGTGCGGTAGACCCGGCTCTCAGCGCGAGCCGGCGACCGCGATGACTTTGCTCCGGTTCATTGAGCCAGCCGGCGAGCCGTTCGGCGCACGCCGCGCAGAACCTCGCCGGTCGAGCGGTCCACGGTGTGGATGCTCCCGTTCGCGTCGTTCATCACGCAGCCCGCCACGGGACAGTGGTCGAGGCCGCAGGCGTGTCCCAGCTTCGTGGATGGTCACGCGCGTCAGCCGTTCCTCGAGGCGCGCGCGGTCGGCGTGGCCGCCGAGACGGTGGGTCGAGACCACCGCCGCGACGCGGCCTCGAAGCGCTGCGCGACGCCGAGCACTCCCCCAGTCGGGGATCGCGCCGCTCGTGACCGAGAGATCGCGGCTCATGACCGCCACGACCTTGACGAACGCGGGCTCGGTGCAGGCCTCGAGGTCCGCGAGGATGCGCCTCGCCGCGGTAGCGGTGGCGCGGCGGATAGAAGGCCTGCTCGGGCAGCGCGGGCGGGAACCACGACCACCGCGACCGCGAACACGTCCGCGACGTGCTCGGCCACCGTCTCGATCAGCGCCGGATCGACGTCGCCGAGGGGCTGGATCGCGACCTCGGGAAGCCTGAACGGCGGCATCGGCGTCGAGCGGCCCGGCCACGGCGTGAACAGGGCGAGGCCGAGCGCGATCGCGCCGGCAAAGGCGGCACGCGGGAGACGAGTTCGGATCGACCCTCCGGGAGAAAGAGACCGTTCTCGATCAAGGGATTCGTGGACGGCGCGCGCGCGTCACGGCGGCAGGACCGGTCCAGCATAGACCCGTGATCGACACGTCGCCACACCGGAATCGAGACCAGAATCGAGGGCTCGGCGCCGGCTCCCCGGGGGCGGCGCGCCCGCCCGACCCATATAGCCGGGGCGCCGTCGCACCCGACCCACGGCCTCCGAGGATCCGAGATGGGACGATTCGACGTGCTTCGCGAGATCGAGCGGCTCGATCCCGAGCGGGATCACGCCCGCATCGTCCACCTGTCGTTCGGCTACGAGTTCCCTGGGACTCGATCCGCGCGCTCGAGGTCGCGCTCCCACCGCACCTACTGCGTGCGCGAGCATTTCGCGCCTGCTCGACCGCACCGGCGAGTTCCATCGCCGGCCGCAACGCGGTGGCGCCGGCGCTGCGCAGCTGCACTTCTTCACCGACGATCGGAATCGCACGTATCCCGGAGGGGTACGAGATCGGGTGGCGCGGCGACCGCGATCGGGCGGCATCAGTCCTGAGGCTCGACAATGCGCTCGAACGAGAATGAGCGCTACCGATAGATACCCTTTATGTGTCCCCAAGTTGCACGTCGAATACCAGTCACGGATCTACATAGCTCGACTCTGAACATGCAGATCGATATTCGGCTCCATAGTCCCACGGATACGTCGGGTAACCGCAGGCGTACCGATTCCCGAACGTGAACCACGCTTGACCATCCTGGTAGGGGTTCGCCCTCCCGGCAAGAAACGCCTCCCCACCAAAGCACCGCGCGATGACTACGTCGAAGAAGTACCTCTCCTGCCTCCGGCAGAATGAGGTGGATCAAAGACAAATCTATACTCAACGGGATGGACCCCATCGCTCGGTAATCCCACAACAATCGGTCCGTGCAAGCAGTACGCGCAGTACGTCGGGTGTGCCGGACGCATCCACACCAGTTACAATGACCTGCCGAGGGAGCGCATACGCACGGCCGGGCCGGTCGCCAGACGGTAAATGATTTGACGACCGTATCCGGCACAAACACCACTTGCCCATATCCCCTCGTTTCATACGCAAAGACGACCGTATCCGCAGCGCCGGGCTCAAGGCCGAGGTCGGTCGACGGACACTCAGCCGCATCGGCCTCATGGGCACGAGCACCACAGATCATTGCGCCAAGAATGCCGAACAACCAGCAACTGTTCACGCGCACCGTCCGTTCTGGGCTCGTGGTCACACCGCGCGCAGCCCAGGCGGGCCGGCAAGTGACCCAGCGTTCACTACCCGAGGAGAGCCGATGCCTCGTTTCTGGTGAGGAAGACGTTCCCGGGGTAGGGATCGCGGTCCTCCCTCGGTGGGCTGGCGCATGAACTGTCCCCAGCGTTGGACAAGCGGCCGATTCCTCGGCACTCTGTGCGGACATCCCGATCGTTCGAGCGGCAGCCCCGCGCGCCCGCGGCCAACTTCCAGTCAGGAACGTTCATGGGACGCATCTTCGAGACCCGGAAAGCCACGATGTTCGCGCGCTGGGACAAGATGTCCAAGGCGTTCGCGCGCATCGGCAAGGAGATCACGATCGCGGTCAAGGCGGGCGGCCCGACTCCGGACGAACAACCCGTCGCTGCGCCGCGTGATCCAGAACGCGCGCGCGGTCAACATGCCGAAGGACAAGGTCGAGGCGGCGATCAAGCGCGCCTCGGGCCAGGAGCGCGACGAGCTACGAGGAGATCATCGTACGAAGGCTACGCGCCGCACGGCGTGGCGGTGCTGGTCGAGGCCGCGACCGACAACCCGACGCGCACCGTCGCCAACGTGCGCGCGCACTTCAACAAGCGCGGCGGCAACCTCGGCGACGACCGGCAGCGTCGGCGTTCCAGTTCAAGCGCATGGGCGTGTTCCGCCTGAAGCCCGAGGGCCTCGATCCGGAGGCGCTCGAGCTCGAGCTGATCGATCACGGCCTCGAGGAGATGGGCGAGAGCACGGGCGAGAAGGGCGAGCCGCAGCTCGTGATCCGCTGCGCGTTCGCCGACTTCGGCCAGCTGCAGAAGGCGCTCGAGGACCGCAAGCATCACGCCGCTCTCGGCCGAGTCCGAGTACATCGCGCACGACGCCGGTCGAGCTGCCCGAGGACCAGGCGACCGAGGTGCTGAGCCTGGTCGACAAGCTCGAGCAGGACGACGACGTGCAGAAGGTGTTTCAATAATCTGGCGTGAGGCCCGGCTGGCGCGGTGTCACTGACCGCGACCCTGCTCGTCGCCCGCGCCTGCGCGCGGCGGCGCGGTGCCCGCCGCCGCTCCGGCCGTGGATGCGACCGCCGCGCGCCCCTGCTCCTGCACGGACGCTACGAGGAAGCGCGTAAGGCGTACGAGCGGCTGGCCGCTCGCGACCCGGTGACGGCCGCGATCGGCATCGCGCGAACTCCAGGCCGCGGTCGGAGCGCGCGACGAGGCGACCAAGACCCTCACCGTTGCCCTCGAGAAACGTTCGCCCGTCCGCCCCATTGCTCGCCGAGCGTGCCGGCCCTGCGTTCTCGCGCGGCGATTACGCCGCCGCGCGCGGGACGTCGACGCGGCGCGTGCCGTGGCGCCCGATCTGCCCGCCGCGCGCTGAAGCTCACGGCCGAGCTCTTGACCGGGTGAACGGCCAGCTCGAGCAGGCGGACGAGGGCTACCACTGGTTCGTGCGGTACTACAACGCCGTGCAGGACACGCTTCGCGATCCGGAGGTGTTCCGCCTGATCGGGCTCGCGGCGGCGGGAAGTACGCGCGCTGGAACCGCAACCTGACAGTTCCACTTCCTCGTCAACACGCTCTTATCCCGACGCGCCTCGCGCGCGACTCGACCTACTGGCCGGCCTACCTCGAGACCGCGCGGACTGTTCATCGAGAAGTACAACCTCCCGGAGGCGGCGCGGGGAGGTCCGGTCGGGTCTCGCGATCAATCCGCGATCCGCCGAGCTCCACGCCGCGCGCGGGCGCGAATCGCGTTCCAGCAGTTCGACGCTCGATTCGGCGCGCGCGGCGATCGATCACGCGCTCGCCATCGATCCCACGCAGCTCGAGGCGCTCCGTGTCCGCGCCGACGTGCTGATGCTGACGCGGGGTCCGCGCGCCGCGGTCGCGACGCTCGAGCGCGCGCGCACGCTCGAATCCCGCCGACGAGGAGACGCTGGGCCGACTCGCCGCGGTCTACGGCGCGAGCGACGGGCTGGGCGAGACGCCGACCTCGCGGATGGGCGGCGTGGTTGCGGGAGGCCACGAAGCGCAATCCGCACTGCGGCGTGTTCTACGCCGCGCTCGCCGCGAGCCTCGACCTGATGCGCAAGTATCCTCACGCCGCCCGCTATTACGGGGAAGCCCGGCAGCGTATGCCGCAGCTCGTCGCCGTGCCGGGTCAGCTCGGGCTGGTCCAGATGCGGCTCGGCGACGAGGCCGAGGCGAAGAAGTCGCTCGACGAGGCGTTCGAGGTCGATCCGTTCAACGTGCGGGTCAAGAACTCGCTCGACGTGCTCGACGTGCTCGCCGGCTACGGCGCATCGAGACCGCGCACTTCGTGCTCCGCTTCGATCCCGTCCGCGACAGCCTCAAGCTGGCGCGCTACGCGTCGCGCTGGCTCGAGGACGAGGTCTATCCCGAGATCACGGAGCGGCTGGCGTACGCGCCGCGCGAGAAATCGCTGATCGAGATCTTCTCGTCGGCGAAGGGCGGGTCCGGACACCAGTGGGTTCAGCACGCGCATGGCTCGGCCTGCCGTTCATCGGCACCGTCGGCGCGTGCGCGGGCAAGATGGTGGCGATCACCGTCGCCGAACGACGGGCGCACTCGATTCAACTGGGCGCGCGTGCTCGCTAGCACGAGTTCGTCCACATCGTCAACCTGCAGCAGACCGACTTCAACATCCCGCACTGGTACACCGAGGGGCTGGCGGTGCGGAACGAGAGGCCGGGGCGGCCGCAGGGCTGGGACCGCGTGCTGGCGCAGCGAGGCCGCGGCGGACAGCCTGTTCGATCTCGACACTGATCGACCTCGGCTTCGCCCGGCCGAACAGCGGCGACGACTGGACGCTGGCCTACTACCAGGCGGAGCTGTGCGCGCGCTACATGGCCGACACCTACGGTCCCGACGCGCCGAATCGGATTGATCGCCGCCTACGCCGAGCAACCTCGACACCCGTGCGGCGCTCGAGCGCTGCTTCAAGGTGACGCGCGAGACGTTCGACAAGGGCTACCGCGCGTACATGAAGAAGCAGGCGGCCGCCGCCGGCCCGGTGCGGCCGCCGGCGAAGCCGGCCCGACCCCGCCCGCGATGACGCTGACCGACCTCAGAGCTCGCGAGCGATCGCACCCCGGGCGACGTCGAGTTGCGCGCGCGTCTTGCCCGCGCCTATCTCGAGCGGGGCATGACCGACAACGCTCTGGAGACCGAGGCTCCGAGGCGCTGAAGCTCGATCCGCACCGCGCCGACGTCGCGGAGACGGTGGCGCGCGCCTACGCCTCGCAGGGCAAGCAGGACGAGGCGATCGCGACGCTGAGTGCTACGATCGATCGCGCGACGGCGTCGCTCGACGCGCTGGCGCTGCTCGCCAACCTGGCACTCGAGGCCAAGCGTTACCCGGCGGCCGGAGCCTGGCCAAGCTCGGCGCCGAGCGCTACCCGCTCGATGCCGACTGGCTCGCCGGGCTCGCCGTCGTCTACCGCGAGACCGGACAGAAGGCGAAGCTCGCGGAGGTGCTCGGGCGCTCGACGCTCGAGGACTCGGACGACGCGAAGATCCGCATGGAGCTGGCCCGGCTCGCGGAGGAGCAAAGAGAACCCGGCGGCGGCCGGCGCGCTGGGCGCTCGAAGGCGATCCGGATCGACGTCGCCGATCCCGACGCGCACGCGATCCGCGCGGTCGCTGACGGCCGAGAAGCATCCCGCCGACGCGGTCGAGGAGTGGGCCGCGGCGGTGAGCCTCAAGCCCGATCGGCTCGAGTGGCGCTTCGCCGAGGCGGAGGCGTGCGTGGCGGCGGGTCGGAAGGACGATGCGCGCCGCGTGCTCGATGATCTGATCGCGCGCAACGCCGCCTACCCGGGTGCGAAGGGCTGCGGCGGACGCTGGGGAAGTGAGGAATCGCCCTCAATCCTCGGGCCCGGGCATCAGGAACCAGAGCGCGATGTAGACCAGGATGCCGGGGAAGGCCACGTCTCAGGATCGAGACCACGACGTAGAGGATTCGCACCTTGGTCGCCGACCAGCCGAGCCATTCCGCGATGCCGCCGCAGACGCCGGCGATCAGCTTGTTGCGCGAGCGCCGGAGCTTCCGTCCCTCCGTCACGATCAGAGCTTCTCGCTCGACGCATGCCGTATCATGCGGCGAGAGGTTCGATCATGACGGTGAGCGGCGTCAGAGGTGACGTCCCGGAGGTGACCACATGAAGGATCTGGCGATCCTGCTCGACGACCGGCCCGGCGGCCTGGCCGAGATGGGCGAGACTCTGGGACGCGCCGGCGTGAGAGCGTCGAGGGCGGCGGCGTGTTCGTGGTCGACCGCCGCGGCATCGCGCACTTCCTGTTCGAGGACGGTGCGGCCGCACGCTCCGCACTCGAGGCGGCCAGGATCCGCGTGCTCGCCGAGCGCGACGTGGTGATGGTACGCCTCAACCAGGGGCAGCCGGGACAGCTCGGCCTGACTCGCGCCGGATGGCCGAGGCGGGCGTCAACATCGAGTGCAGTACGGCGATCACGACCACCGGCTCATCCTCGTGGTCGACGACGTCGCCGCGGCACGGCGCGTCGCCGACGCGTGGACGAGTCATTGGGATCAATGAGCGCGACCCAGCGGAGGTGAGGATGCATCGTTACGAAGCGCGCGTGCGCTGGGGAGCGGCGCGCGCCCGGTTCCTGGGCCAGGACTACAGCCGCGGCCACAGTGGTCGTTCGATGGCGGGGTGACGGTGCCCGCGTCGGCCTCTGCCACATCGTCGTGCCGCGCGCCGCTCCGGTTGCCGCCGCGGTCGATCCCGAGGAGGCGCTGATCGCCCGCGACGTCGAGCTGCCACATGCTCTTCTTCCTGTCGCTCTGGCCTCGAAGCAGGGTTTCCGTCGTCGAGCGCTACCAGGACGACGCCGAGGCGTCATGGACAAGGACGCCGCTGGACGCACCGCGTTCACGCGGATCACGCTGCGTCGAGCATCGGGTTCGGCGGCGACCGCCGGCCCTCGCCGGAGGAGCTCGAGTCGCTGCACCACGCGGCGCACGAGCAGTGCTACATCTCGAATACGCTCACCTGCGAGATCGTGGGTCGAGTCGCGGGAGGCGAGCCCGGCATGAGGCCAGCGGTACGTCGCGCTGATCCGCGGCATCAATGTCGGCCGCGCCAAGCGGGTCTCGATGGCAGGATCTGAAGGCGCTGTTCCAGGGGCTCGGCTATCGCGAGGTGCGCACGCTGCTCAACAGCGGCAGCGTCGTCTTCAGCGCCCGGCTCGGCGCGGAGAACCGCGGCGGCGAAGATCGAGAAGGCGTTCGTCGCGCGTGGGGCTTCGCCGCCCGCGTCTTCGTGCTCGGAGCCGACGAGATCGCCGCGGCGCTCGACGAGAACCCGTTCGGGAAGAGCGCCACCCGATCAATGTCGCGGCTCATGGTCACGCTGATCGCCGAGTCGGCTGACCGCGCGGCGTTGAAGGCGCTGGCCAAGCAGGCTGGACCCCGATCGGGTCGCGATCGGAACCCTGGCCGTTTACCAGTGGTGTCGAACGGGATGGCGGAGAGCAAGCTCGCCGAGGCGCTGGCCAAGCAGCTCGGCGAGGCCGGCACCACGCGCAACTGGGCGACCCTGAGCAAGCTGCACGCCCTGGTTCGCGACTAGAGCACCTCATGACCTCCACGCACACTCGGTTCGTCGGGAGCATTCCCGGAGAACTACGATCGACATCTCGGGCCGCTGCTGTTCGAGCCCTTCGCCTCGGACCTGGTCCGGCGGCTCAAGATCTCGCGCGCGCGCGGTGCTCGAGATCGCGTGCGGAACCGGGATCGTGACGCGGCGGTTGCGCGCGCATCTCGGTCCCGAGGTCGCGCTCGCCGCCACGGATCTCAACGGACCCATGCTCGAATACGCCCGGCTCGCCGTCGGCGGCGAGGCCGTCGAGTGGCGCACGGCGGACGCCCAGGACCTGCCATTCGCCGACGCGTCCTTCGAGCGCGGTGGTCTGCCGCGTTCGGGATCATGTTCATGCCCGACAAGGCGCGGGCGCTCCGGGAGGCCCGCCGTGTCCTCGCGCCGGGCGGCTCGCTCGTGTTCAACGTCTGGGGCTCGTTCGAGCACTGTCCGATCGGCGCCGTCGCGCACCAGGTGATCGGGAGCTTCTTCCCGGAGAACCCGCCCGAGTTCTACGCGGTGCCCTACGGAGCTCGACGACGCGCCGCTGCTGCGGCGGCTCCCGACCGAGGCGGGCTTCGAGGTCACGGTCGAGGAGCGCGCGTGGCGCTGGAGGTCGAGCCCGTCCGCCGACGCGGCCGCACGCGGTCTGATCTTCGGCAACCCGGTGCTGCTCGTGATCCGCGAGCAGGGCACCGTCGATCCCAGGTGGTCGCGACCGCGCTGTCGCGCGCGCTGGCCGAGATCGGCGGCGCGGCGCCGATGAGGTGCCGGATGGTGGCGCTCGTGTTCGTCGCGCGGGCCGCGTGAGTCCCGGGTCACCCGCTTCCATCCGCCCGGGCGACCGGTGCCCGAAGGCTGCCGCACCACGCGTCTGGCCCTCAGGCCGCTGCGCGTCGAAGACGTCGAGCGCGACTACGACGCGGTGATGGCGAGTGCGCCCGAGCTCAGGCGCTACAGCCAGAGCGGCTGGCCGGCCGACGACTTCACGCTCGAGGAGAACCGATCGGACCTCGAGCGCCACGAGCCTGCGAGCACGCGGAGGGCGTCGCGTTCACCTACACGGTGACGGATCTCGACGGGGCGCGATGTCTCGGCTGCGTGTACCTCGTTGCCGCTGCCGCTCGAAGCGGAGGCGCTCGCCGACGGCCACGACTTCGTCGCGAGGTGTCGCATTCTGGGTGCGCACCTCGGAGATCGCGTCGGATCTGGACCGCCACCTGCTCGAGACGCTGCGGGCGCTGGCTCGACGACGCGTGGGCGTTCGATCGCGTCGTGTTCGCGATCAGCCCGGCCGAGGAGCGAAAGGCCGGGCTGCTTCGCGACGCGCGGCTCGCGCGTCGCCTGTTCACCGCGCGCGGACGGCCGCACGTGCTGGGCCTACGTGGCAGCCACGCGCGGCGGGAACACTCAGAAGCTCGGCTTGGGCGGCGACTCGCCGGCCGGGCGCTTCTCCTTCACCACCACCGCCGGGATCTCGCTCTCGCGCACCAGCCGGTTGAACGCGCCGAGGTCGTCGCTCAGCAGCACGCGAGCTCGCGCGAGCTCGACGTCGATCTTGCCGGCGACGTCGTCGTAGACCGCCTGGGTCTGCGCGGTCGGCGGGGCGTCGGCGCTCGCGACCACGCCGGTCAGGTTGCTGAGCTTGTTGTTGAGTCGGATCGGGTAGTTGAGCGGATCCTGGCTGCTCTTGCTCTTGGTCTGGTAGAGCGCTCTCCTCGACCTCGGTGAGCCGCTTGTTGAGCAGTGCGCGCCGCGGCGGCGATCGTGGTGTCCTTGCGGCGACACGAGCTTCGAGCGCTCGACGATGGCGCGTTCACCTGGTGCGGACGTCGCGCAGTCGCGCGATCGCGTCGTGCGTCTCGGTGAGCTTGTCGCGGATCTTCATGTGGAGGTCGAAGCGCTTCTGGTAGTCGGCGAGCGTGGTCGCGAGCCGCGGGTCCTTGCGCACCTCGAAGCTCTGCGATCTGCGTCTTGCCGCCGGCGGTGAGGCGCGCCTGGTAGGTGCCCGGCACGACGCGTCGGCCCGTGAGGCCGCCGCCCCAGAGGATCATGCCCTTGAAGCGGCGTCGCATCGGGATAGCGCAGGTCCCAGGCGAAGCGGTTGAGCCCCGCCTTGGCTGGGAGCTTGCTTGGCGCTCGCCGGCGGACCGAACCCTCGTCGTCGTCGCCGCCGCCCGAGCCCTCGGCGTCGCTCGAGTCGCCCTTGCTCGAGAACTTGCGGATCAGCTTGCCGGCCGAGATCGAGGAACTCGAGCGTGACCTCCTCCTTCTCCTTGGCTCCGCCGCGAGCCGGTAGTAGATCGAGCGCGCCGTAGGGCGGATTCGCGCCCGCGTTCCGCGCCGCCGCCGCGGGCCGCCGAACAGGTAGGCGGGTGACGGCTTGAACAGCCACGCGCCTCGCGGTCGCCGAGTCGGTCGTCGAGCTGGCGCAGCGGGCCGATGTCGTCGAGGATCCAGAACGCCCGTCCCTGCGTGGCGACCACGAGGTCGTGGTCTTTGACGACGAGGTCGGTGATCGGCACCAGCGGCAGCGCGCCGCTGCACCTCGCCGTCCGGCTTCTCGAGATCCGCGATCAAGCCCGGACGCGCTGACCCGCAGCGGCCGCCAGCGCGCGCCGGCGTCGAGCGACGCAGTAGAGGCCGGTCTCGGTGCCGCAGAACAGCAGACCCTTGCGCACGGGATCCTCGCGCACGACGCGCACGAAACCATCGGCCGGCAAGTTCGCAGGCGATCGAGCGCCAGCGTCTTGCCGTAGTCGCGGGTGACGAACGCGTAGGGTCGATCGTCGTCGAGCTTGTAGCGGGTGGCCGCCACGTACGCGGTGCGCCGCCTCGTGCGGCGAGGGATCGATCTGGTTGATCATGCTCCACGCCGGCAGCTTGGGCGGTGTCACGTTCCGCCACGACTTGCCGGCGTCGCGCGACACGTGCACCAGGCCGTCGTCCGATCCCACCCAGAGCAGGCCCTTCTCGACCCGCGACTCGGCCATCGCGAAGATCGTGCAGTAGTACTCGACGCTGGTGTTGTCCTTGGTGATCGGTCCGCCCGACGGTCCGAGCTTGGTCTTGTCGTTGCGCGTGAGGTCGGGGCTGATCACCTCCCAGCTCTGCCCCTCGTCGGTGCGAGCGGTGCAGCACGTTCGAGCCGGCGTACACCGTGTTCGGATCGTGCGGCGAGACCACGATCGGGAAGGTCCACTGGAAGCGGTAGCTTCGCACCCTCCGCGCCCCAGCCCATCGGATTGTCGGGGTACGGGTTGACGTCGCGCAGCTGGCCGGTGCGGTGGTCGAAGCGCGTGAGGTAGCCGTCGTAGGAGCCGGCGTAGACGACCTCGGGATCGCCGGGCTTGGGCGCGATGAAGCCGCTCTCGCCGCCGCCCACGTCGTACCACGTCGGTGCGGTCGATGCCGAAGCCGTCGGTGCGGCCCGGGATCCCCACCGTGCTGTTGTCCTGCTGCGCGCCGTAGACCTTGTAGGGAAAGCCGTCGTCGGCGATGACGTGGTAGAACTGCGCGGTCGGCTGGTTGTCCTGCGCGGTCCACGAGAGCCCGCCGTCGAAGCTGACGTTCGCGCCGCCGTCGTTGCTCTGAATCATGCGCTGCGCGTCGTCGGGATCGATCCAGAGGTCGTGGTTGTCGCCGTGCGGCGTGCCGCACGCGCTTGAAGGTGCGGCCGCCGTCGGTCGAGCGCATGAACTGCACGTTGAGCACGTAGACCGCCGTCCGCGTTCTTGGGATCGCGCGACGACGTGCGTGTAGTACCAGGCGCGCTGGCGCAGGTTGCGCTCCTCGTTGACGCGCTTCCAGCTGCGGCCCGCGTCGTCGGAGCGGTAGAGCCCGCCGTCGTCGGCCTCGATCATCGCCCACACGCGGTCGGTGATTCGCCGGCGAGATCGCGACCCCGACGCGTCCCCACGGACCCTTCGGCAGGCCCCTCGCCGGTGAGGCGCGTCCACGTGTCGCCGCCGGTCGACCGATTTCCAGAGCCCGCTGCCCGCGCCGCCGCTCTCGAGGCTGCACGGCGTGCGGCGCACCTGCCAGGTGGCGGCGTAGAGCACGCGCGGATTGCTGCGGGTCCATCGCGAGGTCGATCGCGCCGGTGCTGTCGTTGACGAACAGCACGCGCTGCCAGGTCGCGCCGCCGTCGCGCGAGCGGAACACGCCGCGCTCATGGTTCGGGGCCGAACGTGATGACCGAGTGCCGCGACGTAGACGCAGATCGGCATCGCGCGGGTCGACGCGGATGCGCCCGATCTGGCGCGATTCGTCAGAGCCCCACGTGCGTCCAGGTGCGCCCGCCGTCGACCGACCGGTACACGCCGTCGCCCTGCGACACGTTGCCGCGGATGCAGCCTTCGCCCATGCCGGCGTACGACGACGTTGGGATCGGACGGAGCCACCGCGATCGCGCCCACCGAACCGGTGCCGAGCTCGTCCGTCGGCGACGTTGGTCCAGGTCGAGGCCGCTGTTCACGCTCTTCCACAGCCCGCTGCCGGTGCCGCCGAAGTAGAAGACGTTGCGCTGCCCGACCACGCCGGTGACCGCCGTGACGCGCCCGCCGCGGTACGGCCCGATGTTGCGCCACATCAGCCCCCGAGCCGGCTCTGGTCGGAAGGGATCGGTGGATACCGCGGACTTCTTCGCGTCGGGCTTGGAACGGGACGGCGCGGGTTGCGCCGAGCGTGAGGAGCGCCAGCGCCGAGACCAGGAAACCGAGAGCGCGGGCGCGAACGCCAGCGATCGAAGCACGCGCGGAGCCTGCATGGGCTTGCCTCCGTGACGTGGCGAGGGGTTGAGAGGAGAGGGTAGTCGCGGGCGTCGGCGCATGGCAACCGGTGGAGTCGGGATCTGGAGAGGGCGAGGGTAGTTCCATGGCTGGAAAGCGACTCCTCATGGCGGGAAGGGAGCTCGCGCCGTGCTCTCGAGGCGCGATATCGGCGGCGGCCGGCGCGAAGGCGCTCGATGACTGACGTCCCCGCGCAACGCACCGCGAGATCGCGAGAAGATCACGCGGTATTCGGCCCAGCGGCGGCAAAAACTCCTCATAGAGAAGGGAGCTCGCACGTGCTCTCGAGCATGCACATCGGCGCTGCCAGCCGGCGCGGCGGGAAAAAGACTTCCTCAGAGGAATAGAGGCCACCGCACCCGCTCGTGAGCATAGGTGTCGGCGGTGCCGGTCGCGCGCGCGGCGACACGTGGCTTGAAAACTATGCTATTGACTCGCTGATGAGGCGCGGCTTGTTGCAGGTGCGTCGTCTCTGCTGAACCGTGTCGCCCGCATGCTTCTGGTGGCCGTACGCGCGACGACTGCTCCGGCTCCGGGAGGAAATGTGGGTCGTCCGGATTGGAGCGTCCTGCGAGGCCGTACTGAGCGCCGAAATACCTCGTGATACAAAGGCATTGACCGACGCCCCCGCGTCCCGCCCCCGCGGATGGACGTTCCATGCGTTGCTACTCGCTCTCGCATCTCAGCGATGGTGCATTGCTCTCCGGTCTGTCCTCGATCGCTGCTCGCGATCGCGCCACCACGGCGGAATTGCTGGCTCATCTGGCGGAGGTCGATGCAACGGAAGCTCTACGCCCGGCGGCGTACCCGTCGATGTTGGAGTACTGCGTTCACGAGTTGCGCATGTCGGAGGACACCGCGCTCAAGCGCATCCGCGTCGCCCGCGTGGCGCGCGAGTTCCCCGGACATCTCGAGATGGTGGCCGACGGCCGATTGAATCCAGCGCGGTCCTGCTACTGAAGCCGTGGTCTGGGGCCCGATACGGCGAAGGAGCTCCCGGCGCGGCCGCTCACAAGACCCGGTCAGAAATCGAGCGGATGCTCGCAGATCGCTTTCCCTGCCTGACCGACCCACGCATCCTGATTCCGATCGCCGAGCAGGTGGCCCCGGGGCCACCTGATGACCGCGGGGCCTGTGCGAATGGCGCGGCACCGCCGGAGGTGGCCCCGGGGCCACTTGAGGCTCCGATCTGCCGCGACTAGGTCGAGCCTGCCGCCTCAGCGCTTCGCGCTCCAGGTCACGATCGGGCAAGAGACGCACGACAAGCTGCGTTATCTCCAGACACTGTTGAGCCATCGAGTCCCAACCAATGACCTTCGCCGGAGCCCTCGACCGCGCGCTGGATCTCGCGATCGCTCAGCTCGAGAAGCGAAAGTTGGCGGCCACTGTCCCGGCCCCGGTCGTCACGAGCGACCTCGGAAACCCGCGCTACATCTCGGCCGAGGTGAGACGCAAGGTGTGCGAGCGCGATCAGGGTCGCTGCACGTTCGTGAGCGAAACCGGCAAGCGCTGCGAGGCCCGAGGAGTCATCTCGAGCTCGATCACGTCGATCCCGTCGCCAGAGGCGGCCAGGCGACGGTCGACAATCTCCGTCTGCGCTGCCGTCCGCACAACCAACTCGAGGCTGAGCGCATGTTCGGCGCGGATTCATGAAGGAGAGGCGAGAAACAGGCGCGTCGCGCGCAAACCGTCCATCCGGCGGGTACGTCGGAACCACCACAACCATCGTCGCCTCGCGTGGAATGCACGATGACGCCAAGCGACGAGGCGGTGGAGAAGAAGCCTCGACCTGATCAGTGGGCTCAGAGGTTCAGCTACCGGGCTGACCAGGCCCGCCAGGCCGCCGGGGTCTGCGACGACATGCCCGACGCGTCGCTCGAGGATCTGTTTCGTACGGCGTTGTCGCGTTTCGGGCCGATCCGAGGCGTTCGAAGAGTCGAATACCGCGACACCGAGAGCGGATCGGCTTCCGGCATCCGAGCGTAAAAACTGCCGGTGCCTCCCGCTCATCCCCCTCACCGCCCCACGTGCTCGTACACCCGGTAACCCCCTGACACGCGTGCGCGAGCCGGAAGCCCGGAATGGCGGCGTCGCCCATCATCAACGGGAAGGCGATGTGACGCGTGCGACGCCCGCGACGAGTGGCTGGCCGCGTTCGATCTTGCCGGCCACCGGGTCGCCGGCGACGACCGCCACCGAGTGGAGGAACGAGGCGGGGGCATGAAGAGCCAGCGGGCGCTGGAGTGGTCGCACAATGCCGCGAGCGAATCGGGCGTGGGCTGCATCAGCGCGCGATCGAGCGCGACGATGCGCGTCCGGTTCTCGACGCTCTCGAGCAGGCCGTCGACGACCGTCGGCCGCCGTCCGTACATCTGGATGTCGTAGCCGTCGTCCCACAGGCTCAGGCACGATCGCGTCGCGTGGTGCCTGGTCGGCGACGAACGCGTGAGCGCTTCCCGCTTGTCGTCGGGCAGTCGCGAGAAGGCGCCGAGCGGACCGTTCCGCCACACCGCGGTCGCGGCGACGGTGAGCGCGAAGGCGTAGGCGAGTGCGCGGCGGCCGGCGGTTCCGGATCGTGGCGTTCGCGGGGAATGGCCACCGCGCTTCGTCCGCGCCCCGCCGGCGGCTCTCGACCTGACGCGGTGAGGCTTCGAACAGCTTCGCGCCGCCGAGCACTCCTAGGGCAATCGCGGCGAACGGCGCCAGCAGCGCGCTGGTGCGTGCGAACAGGAAGGCGCTCGCGACGAGCTCCGGTGGTCACGACGCCGAGCCATGCAGTGAGCGGGCTCGATCGCCGCGAGCCGCGCGCGCCACGAGCCGCCCGCGCGAGCCAGCGCGAGCAGCCACGGCGCTGCCAGCAGCCACGCGCCGATCAGGAACAGCTCGTCGGGTCCGGCGACGAACGTCCATGGGCTCATGCCGCGCATCTCTCGACCTCGCGGAGCAGCGCGGTGCCGGGATCGAGGGCCACGCCTCCGCCGAAGCGGGCGCGGCACCAGCGCGGCCAGCGTGCCGTATCCGGAGGCCGCGCTCGATCGTCCGAAGGCGACCGCCAGCGCCCTGACCGCGATCACCGCGAGCGCTCGACCGCGCGGCGCCGGCTCGCGCCCAGCGGCGGGACGAGCGCCACGATCGCGGCGCCGATCGACGCGAGCCACAGCGGCGAGACGATCGAAGCGCTGCACGCGAAGGTACTCGATCCCGAACACTCTGCGGTGCCGAGCACGACGATCGTGGGCCACCAATCACGCACCTCGCTCGTCCGCGCCGCGCGCGACGATCCAGATCAGACGAACGCGAGCTCGGAGCAGCAGCACGACCTGGGTCACGCGCCACACCCACAGCGCGGCGACGAGCAGCACAGCGGATCCGAGCGAGAGCAGCCGCCGGCGCTGTCGCGGCACTGGACGCCAGCGCCGCGATGGCGAGCGCGGCATGCGAGGCGATCAGCAGCGTCCCCGGTGCGTCGTGCGCAGCCAGTAGCCGTAGCTGCGCGTGAAGGTGCGACGGCAGCACGACGGCGATGAGGGCGGCGAGGCCGGCCGCGAGCGCCCGCCCGGACGCCGCGCGAGCGCCGATCCATGCCGGGATCGCGATCAGCCCGCCGCACAGCGCGATCAGCCCGGCGAGCGACCATCGGGAATCTTGGCGCCGTGGTCACCAAGCTCGCGCGTCAGCGCGATGCCCACGCTGATACAGTCCGATCGGAAGCTCGTGAGCGGTCCGCCGGCCCGCGGGCGCGTTGCTCTGGCGGTCGATCCTCGGCGAGCCGGCCGGTCTCTCACTCTGACGATCAACCGGCCGTGATATGCGGCGTCCGCGACCCACTGGAAATCGGGCCGGTGGATGCAGGGAATCAGACGCAGCGCGACGCCGATCGCGACGGCGATGAAGGGCAACGAGCTTCGACGATCGTCCACACGCGCGGGGAGACATCGCGCGAGTATCGGCCGCCTTGGCGTCGCGGCGATCAAGAACGCCGTGGTTCTCGCACCGCGGAGCGGCCGAGCCGGTGGGCCCTTTGGCCCGCCGCCCGCGCCGCCCGCGATGCGCTCAGCCCCCGAGATCCTTCGACGCGCGCTGGATCGCGTAGCCGGTGATGATGGAGAGCCGGGTCCCGTCCTTGTTGGTCGCGAACACGAGATTGAGGGGATGCTCACGCCGCCGTAGTCGAACGATTTCCCCACGGCGATCAGCAGCGCCGACTTCGTCTTGTACTCCCCATTCTGATTGCGACACCGCCGCCGTGGGGCCGATGCCGAACTCGTAGCCGGCCGGAAAGCGCACACCCATGCCGAGGCTCAGGCTGGGGGCGAACTTCCCGTACTGCGACGCCGGCGAACAGCGGGATGAACTCGATGATGAACCTGCGGCTCAGCCGCCGCGGGGCACGATCTGCGTCTCGAAGTGCCATCCGGAACTGGCTCACCAGCCGTCCCACGTTGCTCGTGGAGTCGTCGTCCTCGGGCCGGAAGGTGAAGCCGAGTCGCGGACCGCTCAGATCGCGCTCCATCAACGGAGGGGTGAGCTCCGGTGGCTGATCGTTGTCCGCCGCCGAGCAGGGTGTGACGAGCAGAGTGATTCCCAGGAGACCGAGAACCGCGCGGGATGCCGAGGACATGCCGACTCCTCCCGTGGCCGAATGTGATCGTCCGCACTCGGATGGTGCGAACCGCGAGGCCCTCGCGGCCGAACTCGGTCTCGCACGGAATCCGTCGTGCGATCGGGGAGGGTGTGTCGCGGGGCCGGGGCAAGCGTCCCGAGCGAAACGCCGCGCGACGCGCACGCGGTCATCGCGTGCGCGGCAGGACATCGAGGGTGGATCAGGGAATGCGCGGGCGCAGCTCGAATCGGTAGCGGGACATCAGCGGCGTGATCCGACCTTCCTGTCCGATCAGGCTCGCGAGCACGACGCGCGTACTGGCCGGGACGGAGCGGCTCACGCGCGCCGTCGATCATCAGCACGCGCTTGGGGAAGAACTCCCACTGCCGGTGGCGGACGGCGAACAGCGTGTCGCCCTGGCTGTTCAGGAGCGAGATCATCACCAGCGAGGTGTCGGGAATGCTGAGCGGCCGGATCGAGAGCGCGAGGCTCGACACCGGGCCGACCACCGGGATCACGTTGAGCTTGCCGCCGAGGTCCCCGTGCGTCGGGCCCGACAGCTTGCGGGGGCGCGGCGCGATGCGGACCGACACGCCGGCATCGTCGCCGGGCGCGCGAGCCCCGGTCGGCGACGCGGCGATCACGAGCGGCGGCACGCCCTCGACCACCGGGCGGCGCACGTGCATCACGATCGCGATCAACGCGGCGGCGGTGGCGAGGCACGACCAGGCGACGAGACCCCCGATCGCGCCAGGTCGCGGCGCGCGCCGGACGCACGACCTTGATGATCGCCGTCCGCGGCGGCGGATCGGTCGCGATCGGCTCCGCGGCGTAGACCTGCTCGGGCGCGGCCACCGTGACCGGCGGCGCGTCGAGCGCGGGATCGTGGGCGAGGCGCGGCTCGTGGCCAAGCAGCTCGAGGTCCTGGCGGCACTCCGCGCAGCGCTCGAGATGGTGGCGCACCGGGGTGCGCTCGAGACCACGCAGCTCCCGCGCCGCCCGCGGCCAGACCGCGAGCATCGCGGCGGGAACGTGCTGCCCCGAATCCGGGGCGTGGGCCACGCGGAACGCGTCGGCGAGCGCGCGGCAGCGCTCGCAGCCGTCGACGTGCGCGGCCACCCGGGCGGCGTCGTCGTCGCCGAGCAGCCCCGATCGCCAGGCGGTCAGCCGGTCGAGCGCCCAGGTATGGGAGACGTGATCGTTCATCGGTGTGTCCTCATTCGGCCCTCGACCAATCCTCGAGCAGACCCGGATCGTCGCGGGTTGCCGATCGCAACGTCTCGAGACAGCGTGACCACTGCTTGCGCACCGCCTCGTGGCTCCGTCCGCGCGCCTGCGCGACCACGTTCCAGTCTTGCTCGGCGAAGAACGCCATCGCCAGCTCACGGCAGCGCGACTCGCGCGACGCGAAGAACTCGAGCACGATGAAGTGCACGCGCTCGAGGCGGATCGCCCACGCGGTCGGCGCGCGCGTTCGGGTCCGCGATCTCGAGACCTTCCGGGATCTCGGACTCGATCACGGCGCGCCAGCGCGTCCGCCGCCTCAGGCAGTCGATGGCGGTGCGCCGCGCGATCTCCGTCATCAGCGCCTCGAGGTTCTCGATCGGCTCGCGCCGCACGGCGCGCAGCAACCGCACCAGCGCCTCCTGCACGAGATCGTCGAGGTGCTCCCGCGTCGAGGCCGTGAGCTCGTAGCCGAGGCGGCGGCGCACGAACGTCGCGGCCTCGTCCCACCGGATCTCGGATTCGCTCGCGGCCGTGACCGGCGCCGCCGACCCGTGACTCCTGAGCTCGCGGACTCATCTCTCCTGGACCCCTCCCGGACGGGTGCGGGTACTCCGGGCGACGGGGCGCCATGCGTTCCCCACCAGCCAACGTCGCCCGAGCCGGACTCCCGTGACCGATCGTCTCATTTCCGGCGGCTCACCACGAAGGTGAACGTCGTCGCGGGCGGTTTGCCCGTGTGCCCGCATCGCCAGCGGGCATCGCGGCCGCGCCACCGATCGTCGAGGGGCCGACTCCGGCTCACCGGCCCCTCCGTGCAACTACGGAGACGATCTCCGGAGTCTTTCGCATGGCAGGATGGCTCCCTCTCGTGACATATCTTCAGGCATGGCAGCCCGTAACGAAGCCGATCGTGTCCGGGGCGGCGCCGAGAATGCCGATTTCGAAGGCCGGTCGAGGATCACTCGACCCGGCATCGTTCGTGCAGCCTGCCGGGCGGCCCATGGAAACGACTCCCGGAACCCCTCGATCGCCCCGAACGTGCTCGGGATCGACGCGATTCGATCGCTGTCGATCAGCCATCGCACCGCCGCGCTCGCCGAGCTCGAGCGTCTTGCGCTCTCCTCGGCCGATCAGGCCGAGCTGCGCGAGCGGCTGCGCTCGCTCGGCATCGAGGCCGTCGTCCTCTGCACCTGCAACCGCACCGAGCTCTACTGGGTCTCGCGCGGCGACGGCGACGATCGCGCGGTCGAGCACGCGCCTCTTCTCGCGCATCGCCCCGGCCGATCGCCCGGCGGCGGATCGCTTCCTCCGCGGTTCCGGGCGTCGAGGCCGCGCGACATCTGTTCCGTGTCGCCGGCGGGCTCGAGTCGCTCGTCGTCGGCGAGTCCGAGATCCTGGGCCAGCTGAGGGAGGCGATCGACCGCGCCGAGCGCGAGGACGCGGCGGGCTTCTTCCTCGCCGGTCTCTTCCGCGCCGCGCTGCGCTTCGGCGCGAGCGCGCGCCAGGAGACGCGGATCGGCGCAGGCGCGCTGTCGGTGGCGTCGGCGGCGGTGCGGCTGCTCGCGCGCCGCCACGACGATCTCGGCGCGTGCACCGTGGTCGTCGTCGGCGCCGGCCTCACCGGGCTCAAGGTCGCCCGGCACCTTCGGGCCGACGGCGTCGGACGGCTGGCGCTGCTCAACCGCACGCTCGAGCGCGCGCGCGAGGCGGCCCGCGGACGTCGCCGCCGAGGCCGGGTCGCTCGACGAGCTTCCCGCGTGGCTCGAGCGCGCGGACGTGGTGGTCGCCGCGGTCCAGACCGAGACGCCGCTCGCTCACGCCCGAGCGGCTCGCGCTCGCGCGCCGGGCGCGGGCCGAGCGCCCGCTGACGCTGGTCGATCTCTCGCTGCCGCGCGCGATCGATCCGGCCTGCGCGACGGTGGCCGCGGTCTCGCTTCACGACCTCTCGGGGCTCGAGCAGATCGTCACCGCCAACCGCGAGCGCCGCGAGCACGAGATCCCGCGGGTCGAGGCCGTGCTCGGAGCGCGAGCTGCTCGTCTTCGCCGCCGGCTTCCGCGAGTCCGCGCGCGCCCGCTGCTCGCCGAGCTGGAGACATCACGCCGAGCGCATCCGGCTCGAGGAGCTCTCGGCCGGTCGCGACGCCGGCATCGACGCCGGCATGCTCGATCGCATCACGCGCCGGCTGGTCGACCGCCTGCTCCACGCGCGCGAGCCTCGGCGCTGCGCCAGGGCGGCACCCTCGACCCCCATCACGCTCATGTGGTCCGGTCGCTGTTCGGTCTGGCCAGCGGGTCCAGAGCTCCGCCCGGACCCGGGAGACGAACGGTGAGCCGGATCGTGGGCACTAGAATAGGGACCCGCGCGAGCGCGCTCGCGCGCTGGCGAGACCGATGGAGATCGTCCGCCTGTGGCGCGCGATCGATCCCGGCCTCGAGGTCGAGGTGATCGATCTCTCGACCCTGGGCGATGAGCGACCCGATGCTCCGCTCGAGCGCATGGAGGGCACCGGCTTCTTCACCTCGACGCTCGAGCGCGCGCTGCTCGAGCACGAGATCGACGTCGCGGTGCACAGCATGAAGGATCTCCCGGTCGCGGCGACGCCGGGCCTCGTGGTCGCGGCGATCCCCGAGCGCGGACCGGTCGAGGACGTGCTCTGCGCCCGCGACGGCCGCACGCTCGCCGAGCTGCCCCGCGGCGCCCGGATCGGAACCTCGAGCCCGCGGCGGACCGCCCAGATCGAGGCGCTCAGGCCCGACGTCGAGCCGTTGCCGCTGCGCGGCAACGTGCCCACTCCGCCTCGAGCGCGTGCGCGAGGGCGCGCTCGACGCCGTGGTGCTCGCGCGCGCGGGCGTCGAAGCGGCTCGGGCTCGCCGACCGCGTCACCGAGGTGTTCACGATCGAGCGCGTGCTCATCGCACCGGCCCAGGGCGCGCTCGCCGTGCAGGTCCGCGAGGACGACGCCGGGCGGCGCGAGGCGGTCGCGCGTCTCGACCACGCCGCGACCCGTGCCGCGGTCGAGAGCGAGCGCGCGGTGCTCCACGCGCTGCGCGGCGGCTGCTCGGTTCCGGCTGGGGCGTACGCGCGGGTCGAGGGCGCATCGATCGCGCTCGACGCCGGCGTGTTCGCGCCGGGCGGCGACCGCGCGATCCGGGTCCAGGTCACGGGCGATGCTCCAGCCGAGACCGGCGCGCGCGCGGCCGAGCGGCTGCTCGAGCGCGGCGCGGCGGAGATCCTGCGAGCGGTCGAGCGCTCGGCGCGGATCGGATCGGAGGCGCGCGCGTGATCGCCGGAGCGCTGCGCGTCGCGGTCACCCGCGACGAAGCCGCGGACGGTCCGCTCTCCGCGGCGCTCACGCGGCACGGTCTCACCGCGGTGGCCTGTCCGGTGATCTTCGAGGTGGAGGCACCCGATCCCGAGCCGCTCGCGCGCGCCGCGGCGGCGCTCGAGCGGTACGACTGGCTGGTGGCCGCCAGCGCGCGCGCCGTCTTGGCGCTGATGCGGGCGCGTGGTGGGGCGCGTTTGCCCGCCGGGCTGCGCACCGCGGCGGTGGGCGAGCGCACCGCGGCGGCGCTGGTCGCCCACGGCGCGGTCGCGCCGCTGGTCGCGCCGCACGCCGGAGCCTGGACGTTGATCGAATCGCTGCGCGCCGCCGACGCGTGGCCGGGCCGCCGCGCGCTCCTGCCGCGCGCGCTGGACGGCGCCACCGATCTCGCCGAGGCGTTGCGCCGCTTCGGCGCCGAGGTCGACGAGGTGGCCGCGTACCGCACCATCGAGCGGCCGCGCGACGAGATCGCCGCGGCGTTCCGGACGGCGGCGCCCGACCGCGTCGTGATCGCGAGCCCGTCGGCGGCGCGCGCTGATCGGCGCGATCGGCGCCGAGGCGCTACGACGGCTCGAGCCGGTGGTGGCGATCGGGCCCACCACCGCGATGGCGCTGGTGGCGCTCGGCGTCCGCGCGGTGGTTCCCGAGCGCGCTGACTTCGAATCCGTGGCGGACCTGCTCGCGGGCATGGCGCCGGTCGAGAACGAAGGCACGACGTGAGCGCGCTCGTTCGCCGCGGCCGCCGGCTGCGCCGCACGCCGGCGCTGCGCGCGCTGGCGCGCGAGACGCGTCTCGCCGCCGACCAGCTGGTCGCGCCGTTGTTCGTGCACTCTGACGCGCGCGAGCGAGCCGATCGAGTCGCTGCCGGGTCACGCGCGGCTCTCGGCGGAGAGTGCCGCCGAGGAGGCCGAGGCGCTGTTCGCGCTCGGCGTGGGATCGGTGCTCCTGTTCGGCATTCCGGCGCGCAAGGATCACGACGGCAGCGGCGCGTGGGACGAGAATGGGCGTGGTGGCGCGCGCGATCCGCGCGATCAAGCGGCGCGTACCCGGTCTCGCGGTGTGGGCCGACGTCTGCCTGTGCGAGTACACCGATCACGGCCACTGCGGCGTGCTCGTGGACGGCGAGGTCGACAACGACGCCACGCTGCCGCTGCTCGACGCGCACGGCGCTCGCGTACGCCCGCGCCGGCGCCGACGTCGTGGCGCCCTCCGACATGATGGACGGGCGCGTCGGCGGCGATCCGCGCGGCGCTCGACCAGAGCCGGCTCGAGCCGCACCGCGATCGTCGCGTACACGGTCAAGTACGCCTCGGCGTTCTACGGTCCGTTCCGTGAGGCGGCGGGGTCCACGCCGCGCGAGGGCGACCGCCGCGGCTACCAGATGGATCCGCCCAACGTGCGCGAGGCGCTGGCGCGAGGCCGCGGCCGACGTCGAGGAGGGCGCCGACGCGCTGATCGTCAAGCCCGCCGGTCCCTACCTCGACGTCGTGCGCGCGGTGCGCGAGTCCGTGACCGTGCCGGTCGCCGCCTACCAGGTGTCGGGCGAGTACGCGATGATCCACGCCGCCGCGGAGCGCGGATGGCTCGACCTCGAGCGCGCGATGTGGGAGACGACGCTCGGCATCCGCCGCGCCGGGGCGGACCTCGTGATCAGCTACTTCGCCCGCGTGCTGGCCGAGCGCCTGAGCGAAGGCCGTGCGACCGAGGAGGCCGCACGATGACGCCGCGCGCGGAGACGCCCGCCGCCGCCTCGACCACCGCGACCCATCGCGACCTGTTCGCCCGCGCCGCGCGCGTGACGCCGGGCGGTGTGCACTCGCCGGTGCGCGCGTTCCTCTCCGTCGCGGCGTCGCCGATCGCGATCGTCGAGGCGCGCGGCGCCACGCGTCCGCGACCTCGAGGGTCGCGAGTACGTCGACTGGATCGGCGCCTGGGGACCGTCGCTGCTCGGGCACGCGCATCCCGAGGTCGTCGCCGCGGTAAGGAAGTCGGCCGAGTCCGGGCTCGTGTTCGGCCTCGCCTCGCCGGCCGAGGTCGAACTGGCCGAGCGGGTCTGCGCGCGCGATGCCGGCGGTGGAGCAGGTCCGGTTCGTTGCCACCGGCACCGAGGCGGCGATGGCGGCGGTGCGGCTCGCGCGCGCCGCCACCGGGCGCTCCCAGGTGATCAAGTTCGCGGGCTGCTACCACGGCCACGCCGACGCGTTCCTGATCCGCGCCGGATCCGGCGCGGCGACGCTCGGCGTCCCCGACTCGCCCGGCGTCACGCCGGGTGCGGCCGCCGACACGCGGATCGCGCGCTACAACGACCTCGACGACGTCGACCGCTGTTTCCGCGACGGCGCCGGCGCGATCGCGGCGGTGATCGTCGAGCCGGTGGCGGGGAACATGGGCTGCGTGCCGCCCGAGCCCGGCTTCCTCGCGGGGCTGCGCGAGCGCTGCGATCGCGCCGGCGCGCTCTCTGATCCTGGACGAGGTGATCACCGGGTTCCGTCTCGGCCCGGGCGGGGCGTCGGAGCGCTACGGCATCACGCGCGGACCTGGTGCTGCTCGGCAAGGTGCTCGGCGGCGGCATGCCGCTCGCCGCCTACGGCGGGCGGCGTGCTCTGATGGAGCGCATGGCTCCCGCGGGTCCGGTCTACCAGGCCGGCACCTACGCCGCGCACCCGCTCGCGATCGCCGCGGGGCTCGCGGTGCTCGATGCGCTCGAGCGCGACCCGAAGATCCATGACCGGCTCGACCGCGTGGGCGAGCGGATCGCGCGCGGCCTCGAGGAGCTGCGCGCGCGCCGCGCGGCACGGCGCTGCGCGTCCAGCGCGTGGGCTCGATGTGGACGCCGTTCTTCGCCGATCGGCCGGTGCGGTCGTGGGACGACGCCGAGGCGGTCAACCGCCCGCGCCACGCCGCGTTCTTCCGCGGCATGCTCGCCCGCGGCGTGCTGCTGCCGCCCTCGGCGTTCGAGTGCGCGTTCGTCTCCTCGGCGCACGGCGACGCGGAGGTCGAGGCCACGCTCGCGGCGGCGGAGGGAGCACTGGCGGAGGTCGTGGCGTGAACGACCGCTACCTGCAGCGCGTGCCGGCGGCAGCCTGTCGATCGTCCGCCGCTCTGGATCATGCGCCAGGCGGGGCGTTACCTGCCGGAGTACCGCGAGCTGCGCAGCCGCGTCGACTTCCTCACCCTGTGCCGCACGCCCGAGCTCGCGGTCGAGGCGAGCTCCAGCCGATCCGCCGCTTCGGTCTCGACGCGGCGATCGTGTTCTCGACATCATGCTGCCGCTCGCGGCGATGGGGGTGGCGATGACGTTCGACCCCGGTCCCAAGCTCGCCACGCCGCTCACCACGCGCGCGCAGATCGACGCGCTGCGGACGTCCCCGATGGACGAGGCGGTGCCGTACGTCGCCGAGGCGGTGCGCCTCCTGCGCCGCGAGCTGGACGGCAAGCTGCCGGTGATCGGCTTCTGCGGCGCGCCGTTCACGCTCGCCGCCTACCTGGTCGAGGGCGAGGGGAAGACCGGCTTCGGCGCGGTCAAGAGCCTGATGTTCCGCGAGCCGCAGACGCTGGCGCGACTGCTCGCGATCCTCGCCGACGCGATGGCGGACTACCTCGACCTCCAGCTCCGCGCCGGTGCGCAGGCGGTGCAGATCTTCGACTCGTGGGCGGGGATCCTCTCGCCGGCGGACTATCGCGAGTGGGCGCTCCCGCCGGTCAAGCGCATCGTCGATCGTCTGGGCCGCCGCGACGCGCCGGTGATCTACTTCGCGCCGGCCGCGGGCCACGTGCTCGCGGACCAGCTCGAGATCGGCGCCGACGTCCTCGGCGTGTGCTGGCGCACGCCGCTCGACCGCGCCCGCGGAGATCGCTCGGAGAGCGCGTCGCGGTGCAGGGCAATCTCGATCCGCACGTCCTCTTCGGACCGCCCGAAGTGGTGCGGGCGCGCGCGCTCGACGTGCTCGACCGCGCCGGCGAGCGTCCGGGCCACATCATGAACCTCGGCCACGGCATCCTGCCCGACACGCCGATCGCCTCGGTCGAGACGCTGATCGAGGCCGTGGCCTCGCGCGAGCGGAAGCTGATATGAGCCCCGAGTCCCCGCGTCCCGACACCGCCGAGCTGCTCCGGCGCTACGATCGTCCCGGCCCGCGCTACACCTCGTATCCTACCGCGGTCGAGTTCCACGAGGGCTTCGGCGAGGCGGAGTACCGCGAGCGGCTCGCCGCCGCCGACGCCGCGGCGGACCAGCCGCTCTCGCTCTACGCGCACCTGCCGTTCTGCGAGGCGCGCTGCCTGTTCTGCGCCTGCAACGTGGTGATCACTCCCCACCGCGGCGTCGCCGCCAAGCTACCTCGACCACGTGCTGCTCGAGGTCGATCTGCTCGCGCGCCACTTGCCGCGACGCCGCCGGGTGTCGCAGATGCACTGGGGCGGCGGGACGCCGACCTACTATCCGGCCGCCGACCTCGAGCGGCTGTTCCGGCGCATCGCCTCGCACTTCGAGTTCACGCCGGACGCCGAGATCGGCATCGAGGTCGACCCGCGCGTCACGACGCACGAGCAGATCGCCACACTGAGGCGTCTCGGCTTCAACCGCGTCTCGATGGGGGTCCAGGACTTCAGTCCCGAGGTCCAGGAGGCGGTGCACCGGGTCCAGAGCTACGACCTCACGCGCGCATTGGTCGAGAAGGCGCGCGAGGAGGGCTTCGGCTCGGTCAATCTCGATCTGATCTACGGGCTGCCCTACCAGACGCCGCGAGGGCTTCCGCCGCACGCTCGACCAGGTGATCGAGCATCCGACCGGATCGCGTCGCGGTGTACTCGTTCGCGTTCGTGCCCTGGATCAAGGCCCACATGAAGCACCTGCCGGCCGAGGCGCTGCCCGACGCGGCGCTCAAGCTCGAGCTCTTGGCGCTGACGATCGACGCGTTCCAGGCGGCGGGCTATCGCGCGATCGGCATGGATCACTTCGCGCTGCCCGAGGACGAGCTGTCGCGTGCGATCGAGGCGCGCACGCTGCACCGCAACTTCATGGGGTACACCGTGCAGAGCGCCGGCGACATGGTGGCGCTCGGCATCTCGGGGATCGGCGACGTGCAGGGCGCCTTCGCCCAGAACGTGAAGAAGCTGCCCGGTCTACGACGGAGGCGGTGCGAGCCGGCCGCTTCCCGATCGAGCGCGGCTACGCGCTCGACGCCGACGACCGGCTGCGCCGCCACGTCATCACGCGGCTGATGTGCCACTTCCACCTCGACGTCCGCGAGGTCGAGCGGCGCTTCGGGATCGTCTTCGCCGACACCTTCGCTCCGGAGCTCGCCGAGCTGACCGGTTCCCGCCTCGCCGGCCGAGCACGGGCTCGTCACGGTGACGCCCGAGGCACTCGAGGTGACGCCGCTCGGGCGGCTGTTCGTGCGCAACGTGTGCATGGTGTTCGACCGCCACCTGCGCGCGCGCGCCGCGGAGCGCCCGGTCTTCAGCCGCACGGTCTAGTGGAACACTGACCATGAGAGTCGTCGTCGTCGGGGTGGGATCACGGGGCTCTGCGCCGCCGCGCGATTGCTCGACCAGGACATCGACGTGGTCGTGCTCGAGGCGGAGGACCGCGCCGGCGGTCATGCCTGACCCACGAGGAGGACAGGGTTTCGCGTCGAGGCCGGCCCGACGGCTACCTCGATCGCGAGCCCGTGCTGCGCGAGCGGATCGCGCGGCTCGGCATCACCTCGCGTGTGATCACGGCGCGCGCCGAGGCGAACGCATCGCTTCGTCTTCCTGTCGCGGGCGGATGCGGCGCGTTCCCGATTCGCCCGTCGCACTGCTCACCACCGATGCGCTCTCGATCGCGGGCCGCCTGCGCGTGCTGGCCGAGCCGTGGGCCCGGTCGGCGCCGGCCGGCGTCGAGGAGACCGTGCACGACTTTGCGCGCCGGCGGATCGGCGGCGAGGCCGCCGACGCGCTGGTCGATCCCGCGATCGCCGGGATCTCGGCCGGCGACAGCCGCGCGCTGTCGGTGGCGGCGTCGTTCCCGGCGATGGTCGAGATGGAGCGGAAGCACGGGAGCCTGATCCGCGCGGATGGCGAAGCAGAAGCGTCCGCGCATCGCACTCGCGAGCTTCGACGGCGGCATGGCCACGCTGGTCGACGGCGCTGCGCGCGTGCCCGGTCCGGCGTTTCGCCCTTGGCGCGCCGGTGCGCGCGGTCGAGCGCGCGACGGCCGCGCGTGGCGGGTCGTGCTCGAGCGCGGCGAGAGCCTCGGCGCCGACCGCGTCGTGCTCGCGACGCTTGGCGCATCGCGCCGCCCCCGCTGGTCCGCGGGCGCTCGACGCCGAGCTCGCGCGCGCGCTGGGGCGATCCCGTTCGCCGGCGTGGCGGTGGTGGCGCTGGCCTATCGCGCCGCCGAGATCTCGCCGCCTCGGGGTACGGCGTGCTGGTCGACCGCGAGGCCGCGCGCGACACGCTCGGCGTCGTATGGGAGTCGTCGGTGTTCGAGGGCCGCGCGCCCTCGGGGCTGGGTGCTCGTCCGCGCGATGCTGGGCGGCGCGCGGCGCCCCGACGTCGTCGGAGCATCCCGAGGCCGAGCTGGTCGAGCGCGCGCGCCGCGACCTCGAGCACGTCATGGGTGTCGGCGCAGTACCGCTCCGGAGCTGGGTGTGGCGCTGGCCGAGCGCGATCGCGCAGTACACGATCGGGCACCGCGAGCGGGTCGCCGCGATCCGCGCCCGGGCCGCGATCCATCCCGGGCTCGAGCTGGCCGGAACGTCGTATGATGGGGTCGCGTTCACGAGCGGAGCGCGATCGGGTCACGACGCCGCCGATCGCGTGCTCCGAGCGTCGTGGAGCGAGTCCGCGGCGTCGGCGGCTTTGCCCTCGAGCGAATCCACGTCACGGCCGCCACCGTCGGGAGCCGGCCGCCCAACGAGCGAGGATCGTCTGATGCGACGACACGTCGTCCTGATCAGCCTACGGCGAGCCGCCCACCGCCGGACTTCTTCGCGCAGCTCAGCTACTCGTGGCGGATCCTGCTCGGTCTCACGCGGAGCGTCGCGTCGATCCCGGCCTACGCGCTGCCGATCGATCGCGGTCGCGCGCGGCGCTCGCGCGAGAAGCTGTGGACCCAGGAGTCGCTACGGCTCGCCGATCGAGGCGATCACGCGCGGCCAGGCCGGCGATCTCGGCAAGACGCTAGCCGCGTCGGCGCCCGAGGTCGACTGGCGGGTGCACGTCGCCTACGAGTTCCGCGACCCGTTGCTCGTCGCCGTGCTCGACCGGTTGCCCGCGGACGAGCCGGTCGACATCGTGCCGATGTACCTCGCCGACTCCGCGTTCACCCACGAGATCTCGCGCGCCACCGTGCTCGAGTGGTCGTTGCGCTTCCCGGGCGGCCGCCCGGCGCCCGTGCGCGTGCTGCCACCGCCCGACGAGCGCGGCCTGGTCGAGGTGTCCGCCGCCTTCGTCGAGCGCGAGATCGCGAAGCGCGAGGTCTCCGGCAAGGACTGGGCGCTGATGCTCGCTGCGCACGGGACGCTGCTCGAGCCCGAGAAGCCGATCGCCACCGGGCGCGAGGAGACCGAGCGCCTCTGCGCCGGCATCGCGGAGCGACTGCGTCCCCGGTTCGGCATGGTCGTGAACGGCTGGCTCAACCACACGCGCGGCGGCCGCTGGACCGAGCCCGCCGCCGAGCTGGCACTCGAGCGCATCGCGAAGGCCGGCTACCGCAAGGTCGTGTACTACCCCTACGGGTTCTCCGGCCGACAACGCCGAGAGCGAGCTCGAGGGTCCGTGACCGCGCTGCGCGGCCAGATCTGGGACGAGGCGGTCCACCTGCCGTGCCTGAACCGCGACCCCGACTTCATCCGCCTGCTCGCGAGCCAGGTGATCGCCGAGGCGGCGGCCACGACACCCGAGCCGGTGGCGGTGACGCGGTAGCCACGCCCGGATCTCACCGGTGGCGGGTGGACGTTCCCGCGCGCCACTGATGCCGCGCGAGATCGGCGCGGCGCCGCGAGCGTCGAAGCGCACGCCCTCGCGCTCGAGCCGCATCCGCTGCGTCAGCGCCGAGCCGGGATCGAGCCGCGCCAGGCTCAACCGTCCGCCCGCGGCGACGACACGATGCCAGGGCAGCGGCGATCCCGCGGGCAGCGCGTGCAGCGCGTAACCCGCGACCCGCGGGGCGTGGGGAGCCCGGCGAGGGCGGCGACCTGACCGTAGGTGGCGACGCGCCCGCGCGGGATGCGCCGCACCACGGCGTAGAACGTCGGCGTAGGCGGATCTCGTGCGCGGCTCTGGCCGCGCGCGTCGGGTGGTCGTCACGCGCGACCCGGTTCGATCGACGTGGGTTGGTCTTTGTCGCGCACGTCGCCGGCGTGCGCCAGGCGATAGAGCACCGGCAGCACGATCAGCGTGAGCAGCGTCGACGAGATGATCCCGCCGATCACCACCGTCGCCAGCGGACGCTGCACCTCGGCGCCGGTGCCGGTGGCGATCGCCATCGGCACGAACCCGAGCGAGGCGACCAGCGCGGTCATCAGCACGGGACGGAGGCGGGTCGAGCAGCCCTCGATCAGGGCGTCGTCGACCGGCATCCCGCGCTCGCGCAGCGCGTGGACGTAGGAGAGCAGCACCGACGCCGTTCAGCACGGCGACGCCCGAGAGCGCGATGAAGCCGATCGCGGCGGTGATCGAGAAATGGCAGGCCGCGGATCAGGAGCGCGAGCACGCCGCCGGTGAGCGCGAGCGGAACGCCGCTGAAGACGAGCAACGCGTCGCGCGCCGAGCCGAAGGCGCTCAGCAGCAACAGGAAAATGAGCAGCAGCGCGATCGGCACGACCACCGCGAGCCGTTTCTGCGCCGCGATCAGGTTGCCGAACTGGCCGCCCCAGGCGAGCCAGTACCCCGAGGGCACGTGCACGCTCTCCTGGACGCGGCGCTGCGCCTCGGCGACGAAGCCGCCGAGGTCGCGGCCCCGCACGTTGGCTCTGGACGATCACCAGCCGCTTCCTTCCTCGCGGCTGATCTGGTTCGGGACCCTCGGCGAGGCGAACGTGCGCCACCGTCCCGAGCGGCACGAAGCGCTGCGGATCGGCGTTGCCGGCGGTGGCGGGGACGCCGACCGGAAGCTGGTCGAGCGCGCGCAAATCGGTGCGGATGCGCTCCGGCAGCCGCACGATGATCTCGATGCGGCGGTCGCCGCTCAGGATCTGCCCGGCCTCGGCGCCGGCGAGCGCGGCGTGCACCGTCGACTGCACGTCGGCGACGTTGAGTCCGTAGCGCGCGGCGGCCGCGCGATCGATCTCGATCGTGAGGGTGGGAAGACCGCCGGTCTGCTCGACCTTGACGTCGGCCGCCCCGCGAATGCCGCCGAGGATGCGGGCGATGCGCCGCGCGTTCGCCGCCAGCACGTCGAGGTCGTCGCCGAACACCTTGACGGCGACGTCGCTGCGCACGCCGGCGATCAGCTCGTTGAAGCGGTCCTCGATGGGCTGGGTGAACTCGTAGATGTTGCCGGGCAGGCGCTGGAGCTTGGACTCGAGGTCGTGAATCAGCTCGTCCTTGGGCTTCCGGGGATCGGGCCATTCACGGCGCGGCTTCAAGACGATGATCACGTCGCCCGAGCTCGGCGGCATCGGGTCGTTCGCGACGTCCGCGGTGCCGATGAACGAGAACACCGTTGCGACCTCCGGGAACTCGGCGATCGTTCGCTCGACGTCGCGCCCCATCGCGAGGCTCTGCTCCAGGCTAGTGCCGGGGATGTGGGCCAGGATCATGAGCAGGTCCTGCTCGTCGAGCGTCGGGATGAACTCGGAGCCGAGGCGGGTCGCGACCACACCGCACAGCGCGAAGAACACGAGCGACCCCGCCAGCACCGCGCTCCGCCGCCGCAGCGCCCACCGCAGCGCGGGGGATAGCGGTGGTGGGCGAAGCGGATCGGCGGGCTCTCCCGCGCGGCGGGGCGTCCGCCGAGCAGCAGCGCCGCGGCCGCGGGGACGAAGGTGAAGGTCATGATCAGCGAGCCGGCGAGCGCGAGCAGCACCACCTCGGCCATCGGCCGGAACATCTTCCCCTCGATGCCGGTGAGGGTGAGGATCGGAAGGTAGACGATCATGATGATCCCCACACCGGTGAGCGTGGGTCGCGCCATCTCGGTCGCCGCCGCCCGCGCCTCGGCGTGACGCTCCGCGCGTTCCAGCGGACGGCCCAGCTCCTGCGCCCGCGCGCTCAGACGCCGGACGATGTTCTCGATCATCACCACCGCGCCGTCGACGATGATGCCGAAGTCGATGGCCCCGAGGCTCAGCAGGTTGGCGCTGATCTTCCACTCCACCATCCCGGTCACCGCGAACAGCAGCGAGAGCGGGATGATGAGGCGACGATGATGGCTCCGGTGACGTTGCCGAGCAGCAGCAGGAGCACCGCGACCACCAGCGCCGCCCCCTCGGCGAGATTCCGCTTCACGGTGTCGAGCGTGGCGTTCACCAGCTTGCTGCGGCTGTAGACCGCCTTCGCGATCACGCCCGCGGGCAAGGTGCGGTTCACCTCGGCGAGCCGCTTCGCCACCCGGTCCGATACCGTCCGGCTGTTCTCGCCGATCAGCATCAGCGCGGTTCCGAGCACCACTTCCTGGCCGCGCTCCATCGCCGCGCCTCCGCGCAGCTCCTGTCCCTCGCCGACCGCCGCCACGTCGTCGACGCGGATCGGCAGCCCGTGTCGCGTCGCCACCACCACCATGCGGATGTCGGCCTCGTCGCGCAGGCGTCCGGTGGTGCGGACCAGGTACTGCTCGCCCTTCTGCTCCACGAATCCGCCGCCGACCGCCGCGTTGTTCTCCTGGATTGCCTTGATCACGTCGGGGAAGGTGAGGCCGTAGGCGACCAGGCGGACCGGATCCGGCGTGACGTGGATCTGCCGGCGATAGCCGCCGATCGATACGATCTCGGTGATGCCGGGAACATTGCGGAGCTGCGGTTTGATGATCCAGTCCTGGATGTCGCGGAGGTCGGTGGGCGTGTACGGCGTGCCGTCGGGCTTGCGCGCGCCGGGGCGCGCCTCGACCGTCCAGCGGAAGATCTCGCCCAACGCGGTGGCGATCGGCCCCATCTCGGGGTTCCATTCGCTCGGAAGGTCGGCGCGCGCCTGCTGCAGGCGCTCGTTGACGCGCTGGCGTGCGAAGTAGATGTCGGTCCCGTCCCGGAACACCACCGTGACCTGCGAAAGCCCGTAGCTCGTGAGCGACCGGGTCTGGACCACGTCGGGGATTCCGGCCATCGCGGTCTCGACCGGGAAGGTGATCTGCTGCTCGATCTCCTCCGGCGAGAGTCCCTCGACCACGGTGTTGATCTGCACCTGAACCGTGGTGATGTCGGGGACCGCATCGATCGGCAACCGCGAGAAGCTGTAGACGCCGTACCCCGCGACCGCGAACGTGACGATGAGAACGGCCCAGCGCCGGCGAATCGAGAAATCGAGCACGCGCTCGAGCAGACCGGGTGAGCGCGGTTCGACCGGCCCGCCGGCGGTCATTCCTCGTAAGCTCCCTTCTCGAGCTCGGCCTTGAGGACGAACGCGTTGTGGGCGGCGACGCGCGCTCCGTCGGCGAGGCCCTGGACGATCTCGGTGGTCCGTCCGTCCGTGCGTCCGGCGACGACCGACGTGAGGCGGAAGCCCCTGGCCTCGGCGACGAACACCGCGGCGCCGCCCGCCATGCGCACGATCGCATCGTCGGGGACCGCGATCGCCGCCGCCGCATGGTCCGTCACCACCGAGACGGTCACGAACTGCCCGGGCTGCCACTCGCCGTGCGAGTTCGCCAGCACGACCCGTCCGGTCGAGGCGTGCGTGTCTTCCTGCACCAACGGGCCGACGTAGGCGATGGTCGACCGCGCCCGCGGGCCGGAACCCGACGGGGGTGCGATTAAAACGGTCTGGCCGGTGCGGATCGATCCGAGCTGGTGGGGGTAGATCGCGAACTCGATCCACACATCGGACAGGTCGACGATGGTGTAGAGCGGCGTGTCGGTGGTCACCGCCTGGCCCTCGGTGGCGCCGCGGGTGACGACGCGCCCCGGTATCGCGGCGGTCACCGCGTAGTCGGTGAGGCTCTCGTTGCTCTGGATCGTGGCCACGGTCTCGCCGCGATGCACCGTGTCGCCGAGGCGCTTGGGCAGGTGGTGCACCATCCCGGCGAAGCGCGGGCGCAGCGTCTGGACGCGGCTCGAATCGGCCTTGACCTCGCCGGGGAGATCCACGGTCACGTCGATCGTCGCGGCGCCGGCGGTCGCGATCGTGATGCCGGCGCTCTCGGCCGCCGCGGGCGTGAGCGCCACCAGGTTCGAGTCCGCCGCGGGGGCCTCCTTCTCCGCCTTCTCCTCCGTCGCGGCGCCCTTGCCGCCGCAGCCCGACATCGCCGCCGCCAGCGCGAATGCGAGCGCGAGCCACCTCCACCGTCTCATCGTCGTCCCTCCGCGATCTCTTTCGAGCGTGCGCCCGAGCAGGCGCTCGAGCGTGAGCCGCGCGATCCAGGCGTCCCGCTCGGTCTCGAGCATCGTCAGCTCGGCCTCGACCGCGGCGCGCTGCGCCTCGAGCTGGTCGAGATAGCTGAAGCGGCCGGAATGATAGCCGCGCTGGAGCTGCACCAGCGCCTCGCGCGCCGCGGGCGCGAGGCCGCGTGCGCGCTTCCTCGAAGCGGTCGTGCGAGGACATCAGGTGATCGTAGGCGCTGGCGAGCTCGAGCTGGAGCCCGAGTCGCACCGCGCGCTCGCGCGCCAGCGCCGCCTGGTGCTCGGCCTCCGCGGCGTGGATCAGATCGCCGTGCCGGTTCCAGAGCGGGAACGGCAGCGAGACGCCGGCCAGGAACCCGGTGCCGTGGATATCCTCGAACCAGCGGACGCCGCCGAGGACCGAGATCTCGGGAAGCGCGACGCGCGTGCCTCGTGCACGCGGGCGAGCGCCACCGAGGTCTCGATCGCGGCTCGCATGCGCTCGGGGTTCTTCTCGAGGTCGGCGATCAGCTCGGCCGAGGTGGGCAGCGCGGGGACGGTGGGTAAGGGCAGGGCGAGCGTGCGTCGAACTCGGCCGTGGTCGCGCCCCAGCCGAGCGCGAGCCGCCGCCGCGCCTCGGCGAGGTCCGCCTCGAGGCCGCGGCGCTCGATCTCGCGCTGGGCGACCACGGTCTCGGCGCGCAGGCCCTCGACCGGAGGCGCGGCACCCGCGCGGGTGCGCTCGCGGGCGGCGGCCACCAGGGGTGCGCGCGATCGCCGCGGAGCGACCAACATGAACGAGGCGCTGCTCGATCCACCAGACGTCGAGGTACGACGCCTCGGTCGCGGCCACCACCTCGCGCTCGCGGCTGCTCAGGTCCATCTCGGCGAGACGCTCGAGCCCGGTCGCCACGTCGACGCGCGCGCGTCGCGCGCCGGTGACGTCGATCGGCTGGCTCAGCGACACGGTGGTCTCGGTGTGGCCGCTGCCGACGCTGCCGCCGAAGTTCTCGGCGAGGCCCTCGAGCGTCGGGTTGGCCCAGCGCGACTCCTGCGCGCGCGCGGCCGTGGATCGCACCAGCCAGGACGACTCGGCGAGCGCCGAGTGGAAGCGCAGGGCGAGGCCGATCGCGCGCTCGAGCGTGAGCGCGCCGACCACGGGCGGCGCTGCGATCGCCGGGCTGCGCAGGGAATCGCGCGGCGGCGCGCCCCGCCACACCGGCGCCGGCTCGGCGCCGCGGGCGCGCATCGGCGTGATCGCGGTGGCGGCGGTCAGGAAGACGGCGAGGACGACGCGGCGCGACGCGAGCCGTCGCGCACCCGCCGCCCCGGAGCGGATCGCGAGCGGAGGCGATTGCAGGCCACGCGCGCACCGAGTCCGACCGATTCCTGAGCCACTGGCCGATCCCTGGAGCCTCACCTGTTCCTCGGTGTCCGGGCCTCGTCATGCCGCCGTGGATGAAATCCAACTTTGTGAAGCAAGGCGTATACCCCGATCGTCCGGATCACTTGGGCTTGACGCGCACCGCGACGAAGCGGGCCGGGTCGTAGAAGCGGCGGACGAAATCGTTGATCGTCGCGAGCGGGATCTCGGACGCGCGCACGACGAGGCGCTCGCGGTAGCGCGGCGTGAGGCCGCGGCTCCGTTCCCACAGCAGGCGCTCGAGCACCTGAGCGGGGACTGGACGTTGAACGAGAGCCTTCCGACGAAGTAGCCGGCGGCGTCGGCGCGCTCGGACTCGGTGATGCCTCGGTCGTGGAAGGTCTTCAGCACGTCGCGGAGCTTGGTCTCGGCCACCGCGGCGTTGGCGGTGCGGCTGTAGGTCCACGGTCCGGTGACGCCGGGCGCCGGCTCCAGCTCGCGGTACGTGCCGGTGGCGTAGGTGTCGCCGGCGCCGTGACGGAGTGCCAGGTAGAGCCGGGAGTAGAAGTGACCGCCGAGCACGTGGTCCGCGATCAGGAACGCCGGGTAGTCGGGATCCTCCAGCGCCGGAGCATCGCGCACGAGCCTGAGATAGACCTCGCGTGAGCCGTCCGAGCGTCACCGTCTTGGCCTCGGGATGCTTGGCGAACGGCGGCAGCGCGGGCGTCCCCGGCGCCGGGGGCGAGGCGAGCGGGGCGGCAGGATCGAGGCGGCGACGCGCTCGGCCTCGGCCGGCGAGAGGTCCCCGGCCAGGCCGACGACGCGTCCGGGCCAGCGCACCAGCGTGTCCCGCGCGGCGAGCAGCGCTTTGAGATCGTTCGAGACGTGCGGCCGCTTCTCGTAGGGCAAGCGGCGCGGATCGTCGCGCTCGAGCAGCGCGCGGCGCACGGTGCGGGAGAGCAGCGTCCCCGGGTTCTTGTCGCCGGCCGAGTACTCTCGAGATCGCGCTGCACGTTCCGGCGCTTGATCTCGCCCTGGTCGAGATCGCGGTTGTCGAGCACGTCGCGCACCAGCGCGACCGCGCTGTCGAGCACGTCGCGGGTGCAGCCGAGCGAGAGCATGCTCATGCGCGCGTCGGTGGTGAGCGCGAGATCCACGCCGAGCCGGTCGGCGCGCGCGCGCAGGCGTCCCGCCGGGTCGCGCGGCTGCATGAAGAAGGCCTCGTCGGCGACGCGGGCGCGGCGATACCACGGCGACCAGCGTCCCACCGGGAACATGAGGCGGATCTCCACCAGCGGCGCGCGGTGGTCCTCGATCAGGATCGCGCCGGTGCCGCGATCGACGTCCTGCGGTCCGCGCCGCGGCCGGGGACAGCGCGGAAGGCGCCTGCCGGCGCGCGGCAGGGCGGCGGCGAGCAGTGCGACCCCACCGAGGCGCGCGAGCTTCATCGCATGAACAGCGGCAGCAGCCAGCCGAACAGCGTGAGCATGATCGGGACCTTCTCGGGCTGGAGGTAGACCCGGATCGGCCGGACGCTCGCCACGTACCGGCGGTACACCGCCTCGACGTCGCCGCGCGTGATCCCGCGCACCTGATCGGGCTCGAGGAACGCGCGCGTCGCGTCGCCGCGCCACCACTGGTTCTCTGCCAGCGCCGTGGCCATGTCGGCGGCGTAGTAGCGGCGGTTCTCGACCCGACGCAGCAGCGTGCGCTTGACGCCATCGAGCGTGGCGTCGGTCAGCCAGTCGAGCTTGGCGAGCGTGCCCATGGTCTCCTCCATGACCTCGAACTGCCCCGATTCTCGGCGGTACGGCAGCACCGCCGAGTGAGAAGCAGAGGATGCCGCCGTGCCGGAGCATCAGGACCTGCGTGCCGGCCTCGAGCGCCTGGTGGCGGCGCTGCACCAGGTCCTCGCGGAACGCGTCGACCTGTCCGCTCGCCAGCAGCTGCTGCATCACGCGGAGCGCCACGTCGTCCCGCTGCGCGGCGGCGGCATCAGGTAGACCAGCACCCCGACCTCCGCGGGCGGCAGTGTCCTCCTGAGCTTGATGTAGGGCGGCAGCTTCGCGCGCTCGAGCTCCGGGACCTCGGCGGTGCATCGCCCGACGCGGGCAGGACGCCGAACCGCCGCTCGACCAGGGCGAGCGTCCGGGCGTCGTCGATCGGGCCGACGATGACGAGGTGCGCGTTCCGGGGCTTGTAGTAGCGGGCGTAGAAGTCCCGCGCCAGCGGCAGCGTCGCGGCGGCGATGTCCTCCTTGGTGCCGAGCGGCGTGAGCGCGTAGGATGGTCACCGCACAGCTTCTGAGCGCCGCCACCATGACGCGGTCGAACGGGTCGTTCTCGGAGGTGGCGCGCAGCTCCTCGGTGACGATTCGCTTCCTCGTTCTCGAGGTTTTCCGCGTCGAGCTTCAGGTTCATCATGCGGTCCGCCTCCATGATCAGCACGGAGTCGAGGCCGGCGGGCGGGATGTCCGACTCGTAGCGCGTCTCGTCGAAGTAGGTGGCGGCGTTCTCCCGCCGCCGAGGCGGTGATGGTGCGCCTCCCACGCGCCGCGGGGCTGCGTGGTGGTGCCGCCGAACATGAGGTGCTCGAACAGGTGCGCGAAGCCGCGGGTGTTGGGCGCCTCGTTGGCGGCGCCGACGTGGTACCAGAGCCGCGTCGACACGATCGGGAGGCTCGAGTCGGGGAGGAGGGTCACCCGCATGCCGTTGCCGAGCACGCGATCGACGTACAGAGGCGGGATCCCGGCCCGCGCGGCGCACGCGCCCGCGACCGAGGCGGCGAGCGCGCCGAGCACGAGCAGGGGAACGAGAGTGAGACGCATGGGAGCGGGCACGGTAGCACGAAGCCACGGCGCGCCCGAGCCGCGGGCCGGCGACGCGTCAAGGAATGCGCGCGATCGGGCGGGTGAAGCGGCCGGTCGAGGTCTCGAGGCGGACGAAGTAGAGGCCCGCCGCGGCCGCCCCACCGTCGCGACGGCGCCCGTCCCAGCGAACGCGATGACTTCCCGCGACGAACGCGCCGCGCGCGAGCGACGTCACCTCGCGGCCGAGCACGTCGTACACGCGGAGCTCGACGCGGTCGGCGCGCGACAGCGTCCAGGCGATGTCGGCGCCGGAGCGGAACGGGTTGGGGCTCGGCCATCCGAGGCCGGTCGCCATCGCCGGCGCGCTGGCGACGGCATCGGTGCGCGGGTACGAGCGCGGATCGCCGGGATCGGTCCCCGCGTCGACCTCGTCGGTGTCGTATGCGCCGTCGCGGTCGCGGTTGAGCCCCATGCGCATGCCGCAACCCGACGGCACGCCGGTGACGGTGATCTCCGAGCTCGGTGCGGCGAGCGCGAGCAACGCCGCGGTCGCGAGCGGTGGTTCGCTCATGCGGTCGGGGTCCAGCGTCCGGCGCCCTGGTAGAGCCAGCCGCGCTCGCGCGCCGCCCACGCGGCCCCGGGCGATCAGGTCGCAGTTCCCGACCTCCGCCTGCGCCGCCAGCGTGTCGAGCCGCGGTGCGCGCGTCCGGCGCGTCGTGCGCGCCGTCGAAGGTGATCTGGCCGCCGACCGCGGGCGCCATGCCGGTGTCGAACGCGAGCAGGAACGCCTCGACGTCGCGGCGGCGTCGCGTCGGCGATCGGGTCCGCGCCGAAGTCGAACCCGGGGAACTTGAGGAAGTCGAAGACGTTGTCGACCGCGCCGTCGTGCATGTAGCCGAAGCCCTTCTTGTTCACGGCACCCGGCGCGTCCGTGAACCCGGTCTTGGTGTAGAGGTTGCGGAGCTGCGGCACCTTCATGTCCTGCGAGTCGAGCAGCGTGAGCCGGCTCACCACCGTGTTGTTGTCGCCGGTCGGCAGGGCGTGACAGTTGAGCAGCGCCCGAACTCGTCGGTCGAGAGAGTTGAAGAGGAAGAAATCGCGCCCTCGCTTCGGGCTCGGCGTCCCCGGCGGCGCGTCGCGCACGCTGCGGTCGAGCGGCTCGTACGGATTGGGCGGGTAGGTGAGCGTCATCCACGAAGTCGGAGAGCGCCGCCATCGTCGTGTCGGGGAGCCGGCTCGAGCGGCCCATGATCGACACGAACGCGGGGTTGAACTCGGCGAGGTCGGCGCGATCGCCACGCCAGTGCAGCACGCCGGGACGCAGGCCGCGGAGGCTCTGCGTCGCCATCGGCCCCTTCATCGGGTGGAACCCTGACGAGCCGCTGGTCGGGCATGCCCGGCGGCGGCGGCGCGCATGGAGCCGCGCGGATCGCCGAGATCCCACACCATGCCGTCGACGTCGCCGAACAGGTGGCAGCTCGCGCACGACTGGTCGCCGTGGCCCGAGGTGAAGCCGCCGTAGAAGACCTTCCGGCCGTTCACGATCTCGTCGGGCGTGGGATCGAACCCGATCGACGCCGGACGTCCAGGCTCGCGAAGGTGGCGGCCGAGAGCGTCTGGAGCTGGTTGGTGGAAGCGGCCGAGCACGTAGAGCGTGCCGCGCAGCGGGTCGGCGACGACCGCGGTCGGGACCCGCGACGTCGGGACGCGCGCGAGGATCGCGGCCTTCACGGTCGAGCACGCCGAGCCGATCGGTGGCGAGCGAGGTCACGAACAGCGCGGAGCCCGTTCGGCGACCAGGCGACACCGGTCGGCATGCCGAGCGCCGAGTCCGCCTCGGACGGCGGACCGGGCGAGACCGAGTAGTCGATGTGGGGATCGAGGCCGACCACGAGCGGCGCGCCGCCGCCTTCTTCGACGAGCGCCAGACGTTGCTCGGTGAAGTAGCCGCGCAGGTTCGGCTCGAAGCGCTTCTCGATGCCGCGCGCGCGTGCCGGTCATCGCCACGGCACCGGTGACCGGGTTGGTCGCGATCCCCATCGGGTTCGTCATCATGTCGCCGCGCGTCGCGACCACGCGGCGCGTCGGTGTCGATCGTCACCAGCTCGACCTTCGCGGCACGTCGTAGGGGACCTTCGAGTTCCAGATCTTGCCGCCGGCGTCGACCCAGTTGCCCGCCGCGTTGCGGGTGACGATCAGGCCGACCCGGGTGCCTCCGGGAGGCTCGGATCCATCGGCGGGTCGGGCGCGGGAAGCGAGTCCTGGACCTCGTGGGCCGACAGCACGGTGCGCCGCCGCTCGAGTGGAAGATCGAGACCATCACGCGCCGCTGGTCGAGCGTGACCGCCAGCGCGCGCGGCCGTCGCCCGGGATCGCGATCGCGACCGGTGGATCCCACGGTCGCGCCGGATCGAGCACCTCGACCGCGTCCTCCTGCGAGACGCTCACGTAGGCCTGCCGTGGCGAGCCCGCGAACACGATGTCGTCCGGTTCGTCGCCGACCCGGACCGTCGCGCGCACGTTCATGGTCTCGAGGTCGACGATGCTGACGTCGTCGGACGAGCCGGTTCACCACCCACGCCTCGCTCGCGCTCGGACAGGCCACCGCGACCGGCTCGAGCCCGACCGGAACCTCGGCGACGCGCCGCGGGATCACGCCGGCGAGATCGAACACGGAGAGCCGGTTGTCGGATGTGTTCACGACCAGGAGGCGAGCCCCGCCCGGCGTCACGCACAGCGGATGAACCTGGCCGCTCTCGAAGTGGACGAAGTCCGGGGAGAGGGCCGAGCGCGAGACCAGCCGGGCGGGAAGCGAGAGCGTTCCGAGCCCGAGCGCCAGCACGGCGATCAGCCACGGCAGGCGACGCATCGAGGTCTCCATGGGGAAGGGCAAGCGGACACCATGAGTCTATCAGGGCCCGCCGCTCCGCACCGAACGCGAACGCGGCGAAAATCGGACGGTCATGGCGACAATCGGCTCGCCCCGCTATCCTCGCCGCCATGAGCGCGAGCGGCTTCTTCCGCGGCAGGACCTTCGACGATTTCCTCGTCCGCCCGCGCCTCGGCCGCGTCGACACGCGCCGCCAGGTGCGCCTCGCCGCGGCGCTGACGCGGCGGATCACGCTCGAGCTGCCGGTGATCTCGGCCAACATGGACAGCGTCACCACCGCCCCCATGGGCAAGGCGATGGCGCTCGCCGGCGGGCTCGGGATCGTCCACCGGGCGATGCCGATCGACGCCCAGGCGCGCGAGGTCGAGCGGGTCAAGCGCAGCCACGGCGACGTGGTCGAGCGCCCGTTCGCGCTGCCGCGCGACGCCACGCTCGGCGAGGCGCGGGCCTTCACGCGCCGGCACGGGATCACCGGGATCCTGATCGAGGAATCGCGCGGCAGCGGCATCCTCGCCGGCCTGCTGTCGAACCGCGACATGCCCTGGAACGACGGCGACGAGGACCGCCCCGTCGAGGCGTTCATGACCCCGGTCGAGCGCCTTCACACCGGAGCACCGGGCATCGACGTCGAGGAGGCGGCACGCATCCTCTACGAGAAGCGGATCGAGAAGCTTCCGCTGATCGACGCCGATCGCCGCATCCGCGGTCTCATCACGAAGAGCGATCTCATGCTCGAGCGTCGCCGGCCCGAGTCGACCAAGGACGAGAAGGGACGGCTCATGGTCGGTGCCGCGATCGGCGCGCGCGGGGACTTCCTCGAGCGCGCGGCCGCGCTGCTCGAGGCCGGCGCGGACCTGCTCGTGATCGACGTCGCGCACGGTCACTCCGGAGATCGTGGGCCACGCGATCGAGGGGTTCCGGCGCGGTTCGCGGACGCCGAGCTGGTGTGCGGCAACGTCGGCACGGCCGAGGGCGCGCGCTACCTCGCCGAGCGCGGCGCCGACGCGGTCAAGGTCGGGATCGGTCCCGGTCGCGGCTGCCGCACGCGGCTCCGAGACCGCGGCCGGCGTCCCCCAGCTCCAGGCGATCCACGAGACCTGGCGCGAGCTGCGCGACGAGGTTCCGATCATCGCCGACGGCGGCATCCGGGAGGACAAGGACATCGTGTTGGCGCTCGTGTGCGGCGCGTCGAGCGTGATGCTGGGCAGCATGCTCTCGGGCACGGACGAGGCGCCGGGCACCGTCTTCGAGGATCCCTCGACCCGCCAGAAGCGGAAGATCTATCGCGGCATGACTTCACCGCAGGCGGTGTTCGAGGCGCTCTACGATCCCACGCCCGAGGACGTCGAGTCGGCGCTCGACACGCCGGCGGAGGGCCAGGAGAGCCAGGTCCCCTATCAGGGCAGCGTGAACGACGTGCTGCGGCGCATCGCCGGCCACCTGCGCTCCGCGGTGAGCTACGCCGGCGAGGAGACGCTGGCCGGTGCGCGCGAGGCGATCCTAGCGGATCCCGAGCGGCACCTGATCACGCTGTCGGAAGCCGGCCGTCGCGAGTCGTTCGAGCGCTGAGTTAGTGTCGTGGCCCAGAAGTACCTTGCCATATTCCGGGGCTCTCGCACGCCTGGCAGCGTTGCCCTCCTCCTCGACGGCTCGAGTTGATACGACTTCGTCGTCGCGCCTTGCCAGACGTGCTGCGAGCCTCCGGACTATGGCAGTTGCCTCTGGGCCACGACACGTCAGGGCGCGCTCTCGAGGCCGGCGTTCGCCGCGTTGCGCTTCAGCACCCTGCGACGCCTCGGTGAGCTGATTCGGCGACACCGGCTTCACCAGGTGCGAATCGAATCCCAGCTCGGACGCGGAGCTGATCGGCGGCCTGGCCGTAACCGGTGAGGGGCGATCAGCAGGATCTCGCGGGTCTTGCGCTCGCCGCGCAGAGCGTCGCGCGACCTCGAGGCCGTCGAAGCCCGGCAGCCCGAGATCGAGGAGCGCGACGTCGGGCTGGAGCCGGAGCGCCTGCTCGACCGCTTCCGGTCCGTTCGCGGCCTCGTGGACCTGGTGCCCATCGAGCTCGAGATAGGTGCGCAGCATCTCCCGCGCGTCCTTGTTGTCCTCGACCACGAGCACGCGCAGCGGCGGCAGCGTGGGTGGGGCCTCGACCGTCTCCTCGCGGATCGGACGCTCGGCGTGGATGCGCGGCAAGCGCACCACGAACGTGCTGCCCTGACCCTGGCCGGGACTCTGACGCCCACGGTCCCGCCCTGGAGCTCGACCAGCCGCTTGACCAGCGTGAGCCCGATGCCGAGCCCGCCCTCGGCGCGATCCAGACGTGCGGCGGCCCTGGACGAGACACCTCGAACAGCCGCGGCAGGAGATCCGGAGCGATCCCGATGCCGTTGTCGCGCACCGTGAGCACCGCGTGCTCGTCCTCGGCGGCGACCTCGACCCGGATGCGGCCGCCGGGATCGGTGTATTTCACCGCGTTGACGAGCAGGTTGGTGACGATCTGCTCGGTGCGCGCCGCGTCGGCGTCGATCATCACCGCCTCGCCGGTGAAGCTGAGGTCGTGATGGTCGAGGCGTCCGGCCGTGCGCAGGGATTCCACCGCATGCCCGACGATCTCGCACAGGTCGAGCGGCCCGCGGGTGAGCGCGATCCGGCCGGTGGTCAGCGGCGCGAGACCTCGAGCAGGTCGTCGACCATGCGCGCGAGGTGGAACGACTGTCGCGCGATCACCTGCCGCGCCTGCAGCGCCCGATCGTCGGGGCCGCGCACCATCTCGAGCACTCGCACCGCGGTGGTGATCGCGCCGAGCGGATTGCGGAGCTCGTGCGACAGCATCGCCAGGAACTCGTCCTTCTTGCGGTCGCGCTCCTGGAGCTCGCGATAGAGCCGGCGCTGGTCCAGCGCCACCGAGATGCGGCTCGCCAGCAGCCGGATCAGCTCGAGATCGGAATCGGAGTAGCGCCGTGCGGACGGTAGCACCGACATCGCGAGCACGCCGTAGATCTCGCGACCCGCGGTCAGCGCGGTGAGCAGGCCCGCCGTTCCCCTGCCGGCAGGGTCGGGCAGCTCGGTCTCGGCGCCGGACTTCATCGTGCGGGCGAGGGCGTCGCGGAGCGCCGCCGGCCGGTGCGCGGGAGAACTTCGGCGCCGCCGCGCCGTCGGCGTGGGCCCAGACCGACGAACGGGGCGTCGGCTCGTCGGTGAACACGATGCCGGCCTCGTCCGCGATCACGCGGGACGAACAAGGCCAGCAGCGCCTCCTCGAACTCGGAGCCGTCGATCGAGCGCTGCAGCACGTCGGACGCGTCGAGCAGGACGCGCAGGCGGCGGCTCTGCTCCTCGGCGCCGCGGCGCGGGCGGACTGCTCGCGCGACAGCTCGATCTGCTGCTCGGCCTCCCGCTTGACGCGCTCGTTGCCGCGCCACGGCCGCGCGAACACCTCGACCTCTGGTGCGCAGGATCTCGGGCGGGAACGGGCAGAACAGATAGTCGACCGGCGCCGAGCGCGTAGCCGCGCGCGCGCCTGCATCTCGTCGGTGTCGGCGGTGAGGAAGATGATCGGGGTGTCGACGTTCGCGCGGCCGCTGGCGGATCAGCGTCGCGGTCTCGAACCCGTCCAATCTCCGGCATGTTCACGTCCAGCAGCACGACCGCGGCGTCGTGGTCGAGCAGGAACTTGAGCGCTTCGCGTCCGGACCCGACCGAGGATGATGTGCTCGCCGAGCTGGGCGAGGGCCGCCTCGATGGTCAGCCGTTGCGTGGGCAGATCGTCGACGACGAGGATGTTGACCGGTTCGTGCATGAGGGCTCCGTTCATCGCATCAGCCAGGAGCGGAGCATCGCGATCAGCTCGTCCGGATCGACCGGCTTGGCGAGATAGTCCCAGGCGCCCGCCTCGATGCAGCGCTCGCGATCGCCCTTCATCGCCTTCGCCGTCACCGCGATGATCGGCAGGTCGCGGAGCCGGTGGATGCGCCGGATCGCCCGCGTGGTGTCGAGGCCGTCCATCTCCGGCATCATCACGTCCATCAGCACGACGTCGATGTCCGGCGTGCTCTCGACGATCGCGATCGCCTCCTGCCGTTCTCCGCGGGCAGCGACGGTCATCTGGTGCTGCTCGAGGATGCTGGTCAGCGCGAAGATGTTCCGGATGTCGTCGTCGACGATCAGGACCTTGCGCCCGCTCAGCACCTTGTCGCTGTCGTGGAGATCGTGGATCACCTGCCGCTGGGCCGGGGGCAGGTCGTCGAGCTTCCGGTGGAGGAACAGGCTGGTCCAGTCGAGCACCCGCTCGATCCCGTGCACCTCCTTGACCACGGCGTTCTGACCGAGCCGCTTGAGCGCCGCGCTCTCGGGCTCCGCCAGGGCCTCGGCGCCGTGGATCAGCACCGGAACGTCGCCGTGCCCATTGGTGCCGACCAGGCGCTCGACCAGCTCGGGCACCGGCATGTCGGGCAGCCGGGGATTGACCACGACGCAGTCGATCGGACGGGACTCCATCACCCTCAACGCCTCGGCGGCGGTCGCCGTCTCGTGCAGGGTGACGCCGGCCGCGGGAACGAAGGCGCGCAGCTTGGCCCGCCGTTCCGGATCGGGCTCCACGAGCAGCAGCTCGCGCTCGGCCCGCTGCTCGTGCATTCGCAGCGCATCCAGCACCTCGTCGAGCGTCTCGCGGTTCTGGATCGGCTTGGTCGCGACCCCGATCGCGCCGGTCTGCAATCCGCGGTCCCGATCGTCGTCGGTGGTGATGACGTGGACCGGAATGTGGCGGGTGGAGAGCGTGTGCTTGAGGCGCTCGAGCACGCGCCAGCCGCTGATGTCGGGCAGCGAGATGTCGAGCGTGATCGCCGACGGCGCGTACTGCCGCACCAGCCCGAGCGCCGCCGAGCCGAAGCCGGTGATCAGCACCTTGTAGCCGTGCTCGTGCGCGGCGTCGCTGAGCATTCGCGCGAACGCGAAGTCGTTCTCGACGATCAGCAGCACGCGGTCGCCCGCGGCGATCTGGGCGCGGTCGTCGCCGGCCTCGTCCTCGAGCGGACCCGGCTCGGCCGGCGCCGCGGCGACCGCCCCGGCGCTCGGGAGCGACGTGAAGCGCATCTCGGACACCAGGGCCGGCCGGCGGGTCGCCGCCGCGGCGGCGCTCGGCGTCAGGCTGACCGGCAGGAAGAGCGTGAACACGCTGCCCTCGCCCGGGGCGCTGGTGAGGCGGATCTCGCCGCCGAGCAGCGTCGACAGCTCGCGGCTGATCGCGAGACCCAGACCGGTGCCCCGTACTTGCGGCTGGTGCTGCCGTCGGCCTGCTGGAAGGCTTCGAAGATGATCTGCTGCTTCTCGGACGGGATGCCGATGCCGGTGTCGGTGACCGAGAAGGAGATCACCGAGCGGGCGTCGCGCAGCGTCTCGCTCTCGAACGCCAGGGGAGGCCACCCCGATGTCGAGCCGCACGCCGCCGCGGCGCGTGAACTTGAAGGAGTTCGACAGCAGGTTCTTGAGAATCTGCTGCAGCCGCTTGGCGTCGGTCTGGATCGCCTTCGGCAGGTCGGCGGACCGCGAGACCTCGAAGTCGAGGTTCTTGGACTCGGCGACGTGGTTGAAGGTCCGCTCGACGAACCCGTGCAGGTCGTCGAAGCGAAGATCGCTGATGTCGACGACCACGGTGCCGGACTCGATCTTCGAGAGGTCGAGGATGTCGTTGATCAGGTTGAGCAGGTCGTTGCCCGACGAGTGGATGGTCTTGGCGTACTCCATCTGCCGCGGGCTCAGGTTGCCTTCGCTGTTCTTCGACAGCTGATCGGAGAGGATGAGCAGGCTGTTGAGCGGCGTTCGCAGCTCGTGCGACATGTTGGCGAGAAACTCGGACTTGTACTTCGAGGTGAGCGAGAGCTGGCTCGCCTTCTCCTCCAGCGCCTGGCGCGCCTGCTCGACTTCCCTGGTTCTTGCGCTCGACCTCGGCGTTCTGGTGCGCGAGCAGCTGGGCCTTCTCCTCGAGCGCCTGGTTCGTCTGCTGCAGCTCGGCCGCCAGCGACTGCGACTGCTTGAGCAGACCCTCGGTGCGCATGTTGGCTTCGAGCGTGTTGATCACGATGCCGATGGTCTCGGTGAGCTGATCCAGGAACGCCTGGTGGGTCGGGCTGAACCGCTCGAACGACGCCAGCTCGATCACCCCGCGCACCTCGCCCTCGAAGATCACGGGTAGCACGATCAGGCTGAGCGGCGAGGACTGTCCGAGACCGGAGCTGATCCGGATGTAGTCGGCCGGGACGTTCGAGAGCACGATCTTCCGGCGCTCGCGGGCGCACTGACCCACGAGGCCGACCCCGAGCGCGAACTCGTCCCCGGCGTCGGCGTCCTCACCGATCGCGTACCCGGCGAGGAGCAGCAGCCGCTCGCCCTCCTCACCGCCGTCGAGCAGGTAGAAGGCGCCGTGATGCGCGTTCACCACCGGGGCGAGCTCGGAGAGGATCAGCCGGCTCACGTGGAGCAGATCCTTCTGACCCTGGAGCATGCGGCTGAACTTGGCGAGGTTGGTCTTGAGCCAGTCCTGCTCGCTGTTCTTGAGCGTGGTGCTCGCGGAGGTTGCGGATCATCTCGTTCGATGGTTGTCTTTCAAGACTCGCGACCTCGCCGCGCGCGTCCACCGAGATCTCGCGGGTGAGATCGCCCTTGGTCACCGCGGTGGCGACGTCGGCGATCGCGCGCACCTGGTTGGTGAGGTTCGCGGCGAGACCGGTTGACGTTGTCGGTGAGATCCTTCCAGGTGCCCGCCGCGCCCGGCACGCGGGCCTGGCCGCCGAGCTTGCCTTCCACGCCCACCTCGCGCGCCACCGTGGTGACCTGGTCGGCGAAGGTGGCGAGCGTGTCGATCATGCGAGTTGATCGTGTCCGCGAGCGCCGCGATCTCGCCCTTGGCCTCGAGCGTGAGCTTGACGCCTCAGGTCGCCGTTCGCGACCGAGGTCACGACCCGCGCGATGCCGCGCACCTGGCCGGTGAGGTTCGACGCCATCGAGTTGACGTTGTCGGTGAGGTCCTTCCACACGCCCGAGACGCCCTGGACCTGGGCCTGGCCGCCGAGCTTGCCCTCGGTGCCCACCTCGCGCGCCACGCGCGTCACCTCGGAGGCGAACGAGCTGAGCTGGTCCACCATGCGTGTTCACGGTGTTCTTGAGCTCGAGGATCTCGCCCTTCACGTCCACGGTGATCTTGCGCGACAGGTCGCCGTTGGCCACCGCCGTGGTCACGTCGGCGATGTTGCGCACCTGCGCGGTGAGGTTCGACGCCATCGAAGTTCACCGAGTCGGTGAGGTCGCTGCCAGGTGCCGGCGACGCCGTGCACGTCGGCCTGACCGCCGAGCCGCCCATCGGTGCCCACCTCGCGCGCCACGCGCGTCACTTCGGCCGCGAACGAGCGCAGCTGGTCCACCATGCGTGTTGACGGTGTCCTTGAGCTCGAGGATCTCGCCGCGCACGTCCACGGTGATCTTCTTCGACAGGTCGCCGTGCGCCACCGCGGTGGTGACCTCGGCGATGTTGCGCACCTGGTCGGTGAGGTTCGAGGCCATGCGGTTCACGCGAGTCGGTGAGGTCCTTCCAGGTGCCGGCCACGCCCGTCACGTGCGGCCTGGCCGCCGAGCTTGCCTTCGGTTCCCACCTCGCGCGCCACGCGCGTCACCTCGGCGGCGAACGATCGCAGCTGGTCGACCATGGTGTTGATCGTGTCCTTGAGCTCGAGGATCTCGCCGCGCACGTCCACGGTGATCTTCTTCGACAAGTCGCCGTTGGCCACCGCGGTGGTCACGTCGGCGATGTTGCGCACCTGCGCGGTGAGGTTCGACGGCCATGAAGTTCACCGAGTCGGTGAGATCCTTCCAGGTGCCGGCGACGTCGCGCACGTCGGCCTGGCCGCCGAGCTTGCCCTCGGTGCCCACCTCGCGCGACACGCGTGTGACCTCGGCGGCGAACGAGCTGAGCTGGTCGACCATGGTGTTGATCGTGTTCTTGAGCTCGAGGATCTCGCCGCGAACGTTCACCGTGATCTTCTTCGCCAGGTCGCCGTTCGCCACCGCCGTGGTGACCTCGGCGATGTTGCGCACCTGCGCGGTGAGGTTCGAGGCCATGAAGTTCACGCTCTCGGTGAGGTCCTTCCAGGTGCCGGCCACGCCCTTCACGTCGGCCTGGCCGCCGAGCTTGCCTTCGGTTCCCACCTCGCGCGCCACGCGCGTCACCTCGGACGGCGAACGAGCTGAGCTGGTCGACCATGGTGTTGATCGTGTCCTTGAGCTCGAGGATCTCGCCGCGCACGTCCACCGTGATCTTCTCGACAGGTCGCCGTTGGCCACCGCGGTGGTGACCTCGGCGATGTTGCGCACCTGGCCGGTGAGGTTGCCGGCCATCGAGTTCACCGAGTCGGTGAGGTCGCTGCCAGGTGCCCGACACGCCCTCGACGCGCGCCTGCCCGCCGAGCTTGCCCTCGGTGCCGACCTCGCGCGCCACGCGCGTCACTTCCGACGCGAACGAGCTGCAGCTGATCGACCATCGTGTTGATCGTGTTCTTGAGCTCGAGGATCTCGCCGCGCACGTCCACCGTGATCTTGCGCGACAGGTCGCCCGTCGGCCACCGCCTTGGTCACGTCCGCGATGTTGCGCACCTGGCCGGTGAGGTTGCCGGCCATCGAGTTCACCGAGTCGGTGAGGTCCTTCCAGGTTCCGGCGACGTCCTTCACGTCGGCCTGACCGCCCAGCTTGCCTTCGGTGCCGACCTCGCGCGCCACGCGCGTCACCTCGGCAGCGAACGAGCTGAGCTGGTCGACCATCGTGTTGATCGTGATCTTGAGCTCGAGGATCTCGCCGCGCACGTCCACGGTGATCTTCTTCGACAGGTCGCCGTTGGCCACCGCGGTGGTGACCTCGGCGATGTTGCGCACCTGTCCGGTGCAGGTTGCCGGCCATCGAGTTCACCGAGTCGGTGAGGTCCTTCCAGGTGCCGGCCACGCCCTTCACGTCGGCCTGGCCGCCGAGCTTGCCTTCGGTTCCCACCTCGCGCGCCACGCGCGTCACTTCCGACGCGAAGGATCCGAGCTGGTCGACCATGGTGTTGATCGTGTTCTTGAGCTCGAGGATCTCGCCGCGCACGTCGACGGTGATCTTCTTCGACAGGTCGCCGTTGGCCACCGCGGTGGTCACGTCGGCGATGTTGCGGACCTGACCGGTGAGGTTGCCGGCCATCGAGTTCACGCGAGTCGGTGAGGTCGCGCCAGGTCCCCGATACGCCCTCGACGCGCGCCTGGCCGCCGAGCTTGCCTTCGGTGCCGACCTCGCGCGCCACGCGCGTCACTTCCGACGCGAACGACCGCAGCTGGTCGACCATCGTGTTGATCGTGTTCTTGAGCTCGAGCACCTCGCCCTTCACGTCGACCGTGATCTTGCGCGAAAGGTCGCCGTTGGCCACCGCGGTGGTGACCTCGGCGATGTTGCGGACCTGGCCGGTGAGATTGCCGGCCATCAGGTTCACGCTTTCGGTCAGGTCCTTCCAGATGCCCGCGACGCCCTTGACCCGCGCCTGGCCGCCGAGCTTGCCCTCGGTGCCCACCTCGCGGACCACGCGCGTCACCTCGGCGGCGAACGCGCCGAGCTGCTCCACCATGCGGTTCACCGTCTTGGCGGTGCGCAGGAACTCGCCCTCGAGCGGGCGCTCGTCGATCTCGACCGCCATGGTCTGCGACAGATCGCCCTTCGCGACCGCTCCGATCACGCGCGCCGCCTCGGCGGTCGGCTGGACCAGGTTCGCGATCAGGCTGTTCACGGTCGCGACCTGGTGCGACCACGCGCCGGTCACCGGCCCGAGGGTCGCGCGCTCGTCGATCTTGCCGTTGCGTCCCACCACCATGCTGATCCGCGCCAGCTCCGCGAGCCAGCCGCTCGTTCATCTCGACCACCTCGTTGAACGTGTCCGCGACCTTGCCGGGGATCCCGGTCCAGTCGTCGGGCAGACGCGCCGAGAAGTCGCCCTTGCGCACCGCCTTGAGCGCGGAGAGCAGGGTGGAGGCGTCGATCGAGGCCTTGTCGGAAAGGGCCGTGCTCATGGTCGGGATCTCCGGGGAAGCGAAAGTGAATGCGGCCACGCGCGGAGAAGGCGCGCGGCGAAGTGGTTCACGATGGGAGCGGCTGGGTAGGAGGGCACGGTCCGGCGGCGATCCGAGCCCGGCGGAGCGGATGCACTCGTAGCGATAGGTTCAAGAGGCTCGTTGGACAGGGGTCCCAGATTCATACGAGTCCGAGTGGACATTCGGATCGCGCATCCGGGAAGTGCGCGGGGTTTCAAACGCATTGGCCTGCATCCGGCGCGGCTCGGGCCGGCGGGTCCGCGACCCCGTTGAGAGGCGACGTGCGTCACGCGAATGACTTCAATCTTGAGCCCCGCGATCCCGAGCGTCAAGTCGGAGTTCGGAGCGGGCTCGGCTCCGGACGAAGTGTCTTTGCAGAACCAGTGCCCCGGCGCCGCGTGGATCCGATCACGAGGGTCAACCTGACCGGCGCGCTTGAAGCTGCGCCCTCGGTTTGTGAGCATGACGCGAGGTCGCGTGGGCGGGGTCCAGCCGGCGAATGATTGGCCGGGATCATTTGCGGGATGGTAGAAGAATGCCCGATAATGCGGCGCGAAACGTGGCAGGCCATCCGGTGTCAAGGTCGACCCGTGATGGCGCATCTCTCTGCCATCGAGGCCGAGGGTCGTTCCCCCATCCCTTGGGCATGAAGGAGGTGGTGAGAGGCTTCGATTCGACACAACGACCCTGGATTGTCGCGACCCCCGCGACTCGACCATCTCCTAGCACTGGAGGCCATCATGAAGAAACTGCTGACGACGCTGACGCTCACGCTCGTGCTCGGTGCGGCGGCGAGCAGCGCCATGGCAGTCAGGGCCTCACCCTCAACTGGGGTGGGTGCATCGGTGTCGGCCCGGCCGCCAACCAGGCGTTCGACTGCGCCGCTGCCGGCGGGCCTACAACCTGGTCAGTGAACCTGCAGGCACCCCTGATCACCGGGTTCTTCGCGCTGGATTGCGATCTCGATCTCCAGGTGTCGACCCCGGGCTCAGGTCGTTCTGGCACTTCGAGGGTGGCGGCTGCAACGAGGTCGGCATGTCGATCTCGGCGAACCGCTCGACGGTCGGCAACACCGGGTGCCTCTCGACCATCACCGGCACCACCGGGGCTCCGGTCAGCGCGCTGATCACGGCCTACGGGGTGGCCTACGGCGGGTGCGAACCGGGGACGCATCCTGGTCACGGTGGCTCGCTCGGCATCCGCGCCGATCGACCTGGTGGCGGGCAGCAACTACTACATCAGCCACCTGACGTTCGCGCTCGACAACGCGTCCGAGTCCGGTGGACCGTGCGGTGGCTGCGCCGATCCGGTCAACATCGTCTGGAACTCGGCCACGCTCTACACGCTGGTCGGCGCGGGCGGGATCGGCAGCGACGCGGAGCCGGTCACGATCATCACGCCAGGTCTCGGTCAGGCGTGCGTCGGCATCAATGGCGGCAACACGGCCCGGCCAGTGCGCGTCGACGCCGACCATCAGCCGCACCTGGGGCCAGCTCCAAGGCGCTGTACCGGTAAGCTTTCCGGATCACGAACGCGGGGCGGTCGTCCACGGACGACCGCCCCGTCGTGTTCCGGTCCCGGGCGCCAACGAGCTCGGGTGTCTCCCAGGTGACCGCCGCGGCTCGCGGTGCCGGTGGCCGGACCGGCGTCGAGACCCTCCTGACCTTGTACTTCGGTCGCGCCGGCTTCTTCGGCGGATTGGCGGCGAGCCGCTGGGTGCAGTACTGGATCGCGCGCTCGAGCTGCGGGTCGTGCCCGGCGACCATCTCGCTCGGCGTGTTCTCGACCTCGATGTCGGGATCGACGCCGTGGTTCTCGATCGATCCACGGCTCCGGTCTGCGTCCCACATGCCGAAGTCCGGCATGGTGACCGATGCCGCCGTCCACGAGCGGCAGGTCGTGGCTGATGCCGACGAGGCCGCCCCACGTGCGCTTGCCGATGATCGGGCCGCACGCCGGCGAGGCGGAAGTAGTGGGGAAGGCGTCGCCGCCCGGAGCCCGCGTACTGGTTCACGATGATGCACTTGGGACCGTCGATCGCGGTCTGCGGCGTGCGGAAGTCGTCGCCGTCGCGCGTGGACCAGTAGGCCCAGGTGGTGCGACGCAGGCGCTCGACGAAGAAGTCGGGGATGAAGCCGCCGCCGTTGAAGCGCTCGTCGACGATGATCCCGTGCCTTGTCGGTCTGCGGATAGAACTGCTTGGTGAACTCCTGGATGCCGCCGATCGCGGTGTTCGGCACGTGGATGTAGGCGATGCGGCCGCCGGTCGCCTGGGCGACCTTCTCGCGGTTGCCGTCGACCCACGCGGTGTAGCGGAGCGTCGCCTCGCTGGCCACCGGCTCGACCGTGTAGGTGCGCGGCCTGGGATCGTTCGCCGACGACCCGACCGTGATCGCGCGTGGCCTTGCCGGCGGTGCCGACGAAGGCGGCGTAGAGATTCTCCGGCGCCTTGACCGGATGGTCCGTTGACGGCGAGCAGGAATTCGCCCTCCTTCACGTTGACGCCGGGGACGCCGAGCGGTGCGATCACCTTCGAGTTCCAGTCGCGGTCGCGGTAGAGGGTCTGGAACCGGTAGCGTCCGGACGCGGCGTCGAGCGCGTAGTCGGCGCCGAGCAGGCCGATGTCGACGTGGGGCACGTTCGGCATATCGCCGCCGCCGACGTAGGTGTGCGAGGTCGAGAGCTCGCCGATCAGCTCGCCAAGGATGTAGTTGAGGTCGGAGCGATGCGCCACGTAGGGCACGAGCTGGCGATAACGCGCGCCGATCGCCTTCCAGTCCAGGCCGCCCATCGCGGCGTCGTAGTAGAAGTCGCGCTCGAGCCGCCAGGCCTCGTCGAACATCTGCATCCATTCCTTCGGCGGATCGACGGTCGCCATCAGCGTGCCGGCGTCGACCTTGCCGTCGCCGACCTTCTTGCCCTCGGCGACCTCGACGATGCCGAAGGTCTCGTCGACGTGGTACAGCGCTTTGGCGCCGTCGCGCGAGATCGCGACGTCGGGCTCGATGCCCGAGATCACCGTCTTGTCCTCGCGCTTGTCGACGTCGTACACGTGCAGCGCGGCCCGCACCTTGTCCTCATCGGGATCGGGAGGATCGAGCGCCAGGTACACGAGCTTGCCGCCGGCCGCGGCGAGACCGGCGTAGCGTCCGGCCGGCACCTCGAGCTCGGCGACGCGCGCGCCCATGCCGGCGAGATCGATCACCCAGGGCTTCGTGCTCCTTGTCCTTGTCCGACGCCTTGCTCTTGCTCGAGTCCTTGCCGTCCTTCGAGTCCTTGGCGTCGTCTCCGGCGGCGACGCCGTCTTCCTCGTCGCTGCGCGGCGCGACCGGCGAGGCGGTGGTGTCGCGCAGGGTCATCGCGTAGAGCTTGTCGGTCTCGGCGTACGGGAACGCGTACTCGTACTGGAACGCCGGCAGGTCGATCGTGCGCCGGGAGACGAAGAACAGGTAACGGCCCTGATCGAACGCCGGGCCGAAATCGTCGGTCATGCCGTTCGAGACCGTCGTCACCTGGTTCCTGTCCACCGAGTAGAGCGCGATCCGGCTGAAGTTGTTGGCGCCCGGACGGGAGTAGGCGATCCAGCGCGAATCGCCGGCCCAGGTGTAGTCGTGGATCTCGCCGAACTCGCTCTTGTCGACGCGCGTGAGCTTGCCGCCGGCGACGTCGCACCACCACAGCGTCCGCGTCTTGTCCGAGAAGGCCAGCTTCTTCGAGTCCGGCGACCACCGCGGACGCGAAGCGGAACGTGCCGCCGCCCTTCGTGACCTGACGCGCCGTGGCACGGCCATCGGCGCCGACCACCCACAGCTCGTACTCGCCGCTCTGGTCCGGAGAGGTAGGCGATCCACTTGCCGTCGGGTGACCACGACGGGTCGCGCTCGCGGGCGCCGGGCGTGTTCGTGAGGTTCCGGACGTCGCCCTTCTCGGCCGGCACCGTGAACAGCTCGCCGCGCGCCTCGAGCACCGCGCGCTTGCCCGAGGGCGAGAGATCCCATCCGGTGCGTCCACTTGGCGACGTTGCGGTACTCGGCGCGCGCCGCCGGCTTGTCGTCGGGCACCAGCACCTGGATCTTCTTCGGCGTCTCGCCCGGCAGGTCCATGACCCAGAGCGAGCCGCCGTTCTCGAACACGATGGCGTCGCGACCGACGCTCGGCCACTTGACGTCGTACTCCTTGAACGTGCGTGACCTGGCGATGCTGCTTCGTCGCGGCGTCGTAGGGCCCACAGGTTGGCGGTGCGACCGCCGCGGTCCGAGCAGTAGTAGATCGTCCCGCCGTGCCACATCGGCCACTCGTCCGGCCCCGGCCAGTCGGTCATCTTCTCCGAGCGGTTCGCCGCGAAATCGTAGAGCCAGATCTCCGGCGCGTTGCCGCCCTTGTAGCGCTTCCAGGTGCGGTTGTCGTAGGACGGCGAGACGTACGCGATCGTGCTTGCCGTCCGCCGCGAACGTGGCGTATCCGGCGGTGGGTAGGCTGCAGCATCTGCTCGAAGCCGCCGCTCGCCGCCACGCGGAAGAAGCGGTCGTAGCGCTGGATCGACGAGGCGCGGCGCGAGCGCAGCAGGATGTCCTTGCCGTCGGGATACCACTCCGCCACGAGATCGACGTCGGGATGCCAGGTGAGACGCTTCGGCTCACCGCCCTCGACCGGCATGACGAAGGCGTCCACGTTGCCGTCGTACTCGGCGGTGAACGCGATCTGCCGTGCCGTCCGGCGAGAGCTTGGGGAAGCGCTCGATGCCCTCGTGCGTCGTGAGCCGCGTGGCCACGCCGCCGCTCCGGTCGACGCGCCACAGGTCGCCGGCGTAGACGAACACGATGGTCCTGCCCTCGATGTCCGGCTGCCGCAGCAGACGGCAGTCCTCGAGGGCCGCGGCGGGAGGGCGAGGCGCGCCACCAGGGCGCAGGTGATGGCGGCCAGCAGGAGCGTGCGTCGGCGCGACATGGATCGGGGTCCTCCGGTGGGAAAATGACGAGGCGGTGAGCGAGATTCTCGCGGGGTCAGATTCGCGTCAAGGACAAGCGTGGAGCGCGGGACGAGCGCGGCAGCGACGACGGACCGCCGCGGATAATCCCTGTGGACCAGGGTCGGCGAAAGGCCGCGGAGAGCGATCCCGGCGCCGGCGACTCCGCCGCGTGACATCTCTCAGTTCGACGGTTCGAGCGCCGCCAGCTTCTTCTTGAGACCCGTGATGGTGGAGGGCCGACCGCTGGCCCCTCGGGAAGCGCCTCGGCGTAGGCCACCGCGTCCTCGAGGGTGCGCTTCGCGGCCGTCTTGTCGCCGCGGCCGAGGTAGATGTCCGAGCGCACCTGGAACATCCCGAGCTTGCGGGGCCCGTACGCCTGGCCAGCGCGCGGTCGGATGCGGCCAGCGCATCGTCCCAGCGCTTCATGGCCTTGTAGGCGACCGCCAGTCGCGCCGGTGGATTGTAGTCGTCCGGGAAATCGCGCTCCGAGGCCTCGAGCATCGGGATCGCGCGCTCCGGTTGGCCGAGCTCGATGTAGGCCGACAATCGATGGGAATCGAACGGGACCCGCTGATCGGGCGTCCGGCGCGCGCGCGGCCACCCCGTCCAGGAACGCGGACCATTGCTCCGCCCAGCGGCGTTTGCCCGCGGCGTCCTTCGCGTCATCGCGGGCGTCGAGCAGCGCGATGTAGACCGCGGAGCGATCGTCAGCCGCCACCGGGACCGTCGAGTCGGCCACCACGGCGCGCGCGTCGGCCTCCAGCGCCGCGACCAGCTCGGCGCGCCCGGCCGAGTCCGCCGGAATCGCCAGCGCGCAGTCGAGCCCGGTGGCGGCGACGTTGGCGGCCGACGGCGTGCGGCTCAGGTGCGGATACGCGTCGCGCGCCAGTCGCGCCGCCCGCAGGTTCGCGTCGGTCTGCACGAGCGTGAACAGCAGCGACTCCACCGCGCGCGAGTAGCTCGGCCACTCGGGCGACGCGTGCGCCAGCGCCATCTCGTAGACCGCGGCCGCCGACGAGTCCTCGCCCGCGCCGTAGAGACGCTCCGCGCGCGCGAGCAGCGCGTCGGCCTCGCCGTACGCCGTCGAGCCCGGCGCTCCGGGGCCGCTACCCAGGACCGCGACGCGGCCGTCGTCGAGAATCTTCCGCAGCTGCGGGACGGTCGCGCCGCCGACCCAGCGCAGCACCGCCTTCTCGTCTGCGGATCGACCACGAAGAACGTGGGCAGTGCCGGGATCGGATACTTCTTGCGCAGCCCCGCGTTCGAGGATCGTTCGGTGTTGATCGCCAGCCAGACGAACCGCCCGGCTTGCTCCGCGAGGGCCGGGTCGGTGAAGACGTAGGCCCTCATGGAGCGACACGTGTGTCACCAGGGCGCCCAGGCCTCGACGAACAGCGGGACCTTGCGCGCCTTGGCCTCGGCGACCGCGCGCGCGAAGTCGTCCTCGATGAACGGCAGCCGGATCGCGTGACCTGCGACCGACGGCTTGGGCGGCGACGTCGCGCCGATCGCGGAGGAGGCGATGACCGCGAGCAGGGCGGAAGCGGCGAAGGTGAGACGCATCGCGCGATGCTACCAGCGACGGCGCGGGTCCGACCAGTCGAAACCGCGATCCGTCCGGCGTCCCGTCGATCCGCTATCCCGGACGGCCGGACCCCGCCCTCATCGCACGCCGTCTCCGGGATCGGCGACGTCCTCGGCGACGGTCAGATCCTCGGCCGCGGCCGGACCCTCGGCGCCGGCGAGATCTCTCGGCCGCCTCGGCCTCCTCCCACTTCGCGCGGACCGCGAGCGCCTGCCGCCGTCGCTTGATCGCGACGACCATCGCGAGCGCCGTGATCCCGATCCACAGGGTGCTCGACGCCGTGAGGATCGGGAGCCAGCGGTAGCGGAAGAGGCTCTGGCTCCGCCACGCCGATTCGCTCTCCTCGAGCGAGCTCCCGGTCACTCGCCGCCACGCCTCGGGCAGTCTCGTGGTTGCGCGACTCGCGGACGAGATCGCGCACGAACGCAGGTCGCCGTGCCGTCGCGCGCTGAAGGAGACGAACGCGAACGAGGCCGCATAGGCGAGCTGCGCCCTCGCCCTCCGAGGCGTGGAACCCCTGGTCGAGCTCGGCGAGGCGCGGGAGGTCCGAGGTGAGCAGCGAGGTCGAGTAGACGACGATGTCCTCGAGCCGGAAGCTCCGCTCCTCCCAGGTCGCGATGCCTTCCTCGAGCCAGCGCGGCAGCCCGCGCGGCACCGCGTCGTGGAGCAGCATGTGCGTGGTCTCGTGAGCGAGCACGGCCTCCACCGTGCCGAAGGGATAGCGGTCGGCGAGGGCCACGCGGATCACGCCGGTTCGCGCCTCGGGGACGAATAGCCCGCGGCCCAGGACGGGGCCGAGAGCGTCGAGCCGCGCGAGCCCGGATCGGCCGGTCGTCCGGGCGGGAGCAGCACCATCCGGAACGGGGCCGCGGCGCGCAGCGCCGAGGTCGGTCTCGAGCCGCGCGAGGATCTTGGCGTCCTGCTCGGCGAGCGGGCCGAGTGCGTTGGCCAGCGCGCCGTCGGCCTCGAGCGTGCACAGCCCGACGGTGACGCGAGCGGTCGCGGCGCCGGCCCGGATCGGCGTGGCAAGCGCGGCGAGCGCGAGAAGGAGTCCGAGCGCGAGCCCGAGCGAGCGCCTCACCAGCGCAGGGCGGCGGCGCCCCAGGTGAAGCCGGAGCCGAAGGCCGCGAGCACGACGAGATCGCCCTTCTTGACCAGCCCCTGGTCGCGGGCCTCGGTGAGCGCGATCGGGATGCTGGCGCCGGTCGTGTTGCCGTAGCGCTCGATGTTCTGGAACACGCGCTCGGGGGCAGCCCGAGCCGCTCGGCCACCGCATCGTTGATGCGGCGGTTGGCCTGGTGCGGGATCACGAGCGCGACGTCTTCGAGCGTTTGCCCCGCGCGCTCCAGCACCTCGCGGATCGCTTCGGGGAACCGCGTGGTCGCGTGCTTGAAGACCTGCCGCCCGTTCATCTGCGGGAAGGCGCGGCCCTGGTCGAGCATCTCGTGCGTGAGCCGTCCCATCACCTTGGCGGTCGGCGCCTCGGCCCAGAGGTCGCGGTAGTGCGCGCCCTCGCCGTGGAGCACCCAGGCGAGCACGCCGGCGCCGTCGCCGTCGCCGTCGTTCGCCGGCTCGACCACGACGGCGCCGGCGCCGTCGCCGAACAGCACCGCCATGTCCCGTCCCGCCGTGGTGAGGTTGAGCCCGGTGGATTGCACCTCGGCGCCGACGACGAGCACGCAGCGGTAGGCGCCGACCTCTGACGAAGGCGTCGGCGGTGGCGAGCGCGTAGACGAACCCGGTGCACTGGTCACGCACGTCGAGCGCGCCGATCGGCGGCAGGCCGAGCGAATCTTGAAGCAGGACGCCGCAGCCCGGCATCACGTAATCGGGCGTGGTGGTCGCGAACACGATCATGTCCACGTCCTCGACGCGCCGCCCGGCGTCCTCGAGCGCGCGCGCGCCGCGGGACGGCGAGGTCGGTGGTGCCGACACCGGGCTCCACGAAGCGGCGCTCGCGGATCCCCGTGCGCTCGACGATCCACTCGTCGCTCGTGTCCATCAGCCGTTCGAGATCGGCGTTCCTGACGATGCGCTCCGGCACGTGGAAGCCGACGCCGGAGATGCGTGATCGAATCACGGGTTCCTCCCGGCGCGATTCTTCCACCGGGTTCGGGGACCGTCAACGCCAGCCCGGTCCCGGTCGGTTTCAGCCGTGAACGATCCACGACAGGTAGGACCGCATCCACCCTTCGCCCCACAGGAACGCGACCATCGCCGCCGGGGCGAGCAGGGTGCCGAAGGGGAGCGCGGTCATGCGCGTCGCCCCGCCGGCGCAACATCAGCCAGCCACCCACGCGCTGCCGGCCAGGGCGGCGAGGAACAGCGTGAGCAGCGAAAGCTGCCAGCCCAGCACGACGCCGAACATCGCGGCGAGCTTGATGTCCCCTCCCCCATGCCGTCGACCTTCCGGACCTTGAGATATGCCCAGGCTAGGAGCCACAGGGGTCCACTGCCGGCGATCACGCCGAACAGCGCATGGCGGGCGCCCAGCGGCCACTGGAGCACGGCGGCGAGCCCGATCAGGGTGCCGGGGAAGGTGATCGCGTCGGGCAGGAGCTGGAAATCGAGGTCGATCCAGACCAGCGCGATGAGCAGCGCGCCCCAGACGGCGAGGAACGGGTAGTCAAGGCCCGGACCCACCCGCCGATATAGAAGTATCACCCAGGCGACGCACAGCAGCTCGGTGATCGGATAGCGGATCGCGATCGGCGCTCGGCAGTGCCGGCACCGGCCGCGCTGGACGACGTAGGAGAGGATCGGCACCAGGTCGAGCACGCCGAGCGTGGCCCCGCATCGCGGGCAGGCCGAGCGGCCGTGGACCCACGACACCTCCGCGGAACGCGATAGGAGAGAGCGGTGACCGCGCTGCCCAGGATCATCCCGAACAGCACCGTGGCGGAGATCCAGACGAAGTCAGGAACGATCACCGCTCATTCTCGGATTGAAGCGATCGCCCGAGTCTGGCAGAATCGCCTCCGACGACGCGAACTGTTGCCGTTTTCCGCGGAGCCATCGCTGATGCGCATCGTGCTGTTCCTCGCCATCGCCGCGAACAGTCTCGACCTGGTCGCGACCGCGCTCGGCATCCACTGGCTGGGAAACCGCGAAGGCAATCCGCTGCTCGCCGGGATCGCTCATCAGCACTGGTGGTTGTTCGTGCTGGTCAAGGGCATCATCATCCCGCTCCTGATCGTGCGCCTCTACTGGTACCGCAACAGCGCGCCGCTCCTCGCCACCACCGGAATGGCGCTCGTCACCGTGGCGCTGACCGTCGCGGTGGGGCAGTGGCTCGGCTGGATCGCCGGCGTCATCCAGGTGACGCGCATCCTGAGCCTGTAGCGCCGCCGCGGCCTCGCCGCGCGCTCCCCGATCGCGACGACCCTGATCCCACCGCTACTGCTGCTCGGCCAGGATCCGCGGAGTCACCTCGATCACAAGATCGCGCTTCTGGAGCGTCGTGTTGTGGTGCTGGAACAGGTAGCCGAGAATCGGGACGTCGCCGAGCAGCGGCACCTTGGTGACGATGCTGACCTCTCCTCGCTCAACAGCCCGCCGATGATCACCGTGTTGCCGTCCTTGAGGCGCACCGTGGTCGCGGCCTGACGGGTGGCGACGATCGGCAGATCGTTGTTCGCCCCGGTGAAGCCGATCACCGTGCTCACCTCGGGCCGGATCTCGGTGGTGATGTAGCCGTCGTCGTTGATCAGGGGCGTGATGCTGAGCTTGATCCCGACCTCTTCCTTCTCGACCTGCTGGACCGGCGCGCGCGCCGCCTCCGGCGAACGTGGTCCCGGTGGTCTGGTAGGGAATGCGCTGGCCGATCAGCATGTTCGCGGCCCGGCCGTTCAGCGTGGCGATCTTCGGATTGGCGAGCACGCGCGCGTTGCCCTGCCTGATCATGAGGTCGATCGCGACGCGGTAGATCTGGGCGATGCGGCTGAAGTTGTTGAGCTTGAAGATGTCGTGCGTGCCCGGCGTGTTGGGGAACACCTTGAGCCCCGAGAAATTGCCGTCGCCGGATCCGCTCAGCGAGTCGTAGTTGCCTTCCACGAAGATCGCACCCTGGCGGTTCAGGAGGTCCCAGTCGATCCCGAGCTTCTTGGCATCGTCGGTCGCGACCTCGACCACTCGCGCCTCGAGCATGACCTGGCGCGCCGGCACGTCCATCACCGCGACGATGCCGCGGATCTCCGAGATGATGCGCGGGCTGGTCACCACGATCAGCCGGTTGCCGCCGCGATCGATCTGGACCTGGCCCGCCAGGTCCTTGATCGCGGCCTGGACGTCGAACGCGTCGGCGAACTTGAGCTCGATGACGTAGGACGACAGCCCGGTCTCCTCCTTGAGAATCTTGGCGTCGGCGACCAGGATCGAGTTGCCGATGCGCTCGTAGGCGAGCCCGGCCGCCCGCACCACCAGGTTCACCGCCTGATCGACCGGGACGTCCTTCATGTGGATGGTGAGCCGCTCGGTGGCCACGCCCGAGCCGGTGATGATGTTGAGGTTGCCCTTCTCCGCCAGGATCTTGAGCACGCTCGGCAGATAGGCGTCGTCGGCGTCGAGAGTGATGAGGCGATCCGCGGCCCGGGAGAGGCCGACCGGAAGAACGAGCAGGAGCCCCAAGACGAGGGCCCGCAACGCGGCGCCTGGAGGACCAATCGGGTAGTTCAAGCCTAGTCTCCTTTCGAGCGTAGGGTGAGCACCATCTCCTGACCGTTCCGCTCGAGCACGACCTGGCTGCTGGTGATGCTCCTCACGGTGAAATCGGCAAAGAGACTGTTCTCCCTGACCGAAAACTCCTTGTCCAGATAGCGGATGGTGGCCCGCGGGTCGTTGTCCCAGACGATCGAGGTCAGGACGGGCGCCGGTGGCACCACCACCGGCTGCGGCCGCGGCCCCGGCTGCGGGTGTCCGGTGACGACGGTCACCGGCCGGGCCGATACGTACGAGAACGGATCGCGGATGCGATCATACGGTACTTCGGGGATGCGCGCCCCGAGCAGGTTGTCGAGCCGCGCGAACGGATCCTCGGGCCGGACGCGGTTGATGCGCGGCCGGGTCTGCCAGACGTCCGAGCTCTTGAGCGCGCTCATGATCTGTCTCAGGGTGAGCGCCATCACCACCACGGCGAGCAGCGGGGCGATCAGCGAACGGGGCTCGATCCTCATGAATGCGCCTTGGTCTGCTTGATCACGTAGCGGCTGAGCCACAGCTCGAGCATGTCGCCGCCCGGCGAGTCGCCGGCGTACGCGAACCGATCGAGCGAGTAGAGGCTGGGCCGGCGCGCGAAGTCGTCGAGCAGCGCGATGAACTGCCCGTAACGGCAACGCAGCCGGAGGTGCGCGCGCACCTGGATCGACGCGTTCTGCTGCGTCATCGGTCCGGGCTCGGTGCTGATCACCTGGATGCCGTGCTGGCTCATCATGCTGGTGAGATCGGAGAGCAGTTGCGCGGTCAGCGCGCCGGAGTTGCTCTGCTCCTGGGCCACGGCCTCGGGCAGCGCGTTGTTGGTGAGCAGCGCGAACAGCCGCGGCGGGATCAGGGTGGGGACGTTGTTGGGATCGAGCGGCATCCCGAGCTGGGTGGCGCGTTTGAGCGCCGCCTGGTAGCGGCGGACCATCGGGCGGTACAGCACCTGGTCGCTGATCGTGAGCACGAAGAGAACCAGGATCGCCCCGACCAGGGGCCAGTTCTGGCGCAGGCGTGCGTTCCAGATCGGCGTGATCAGCGGCATTCGATCACGAATTCCGCGGTTCCGTCGGTGCTTTCCTCGACCCGGGTCGAGGCGAGCTTGATGTTGCGGTAGCTGGCGGCGAACACCGAGTCGTCGTGCACCGCGCTGACGATCTTCATCACGCCCTGCATGCGGTCCTGGCCCGGGGTCGCGCGCGCAGCTCGCCCGAGATCACGAGCAGGTTCTGGTCGGCGGCGTTGCCCAGGTTCTGCGGGTTGAGCGCCAGCGTCTTGAGACGCGCGTTGGGCGGCAAGATGATCGAAAGGTGGGCGAGACGGTCGCGCCATTGCCGCGAGTTCATGACGTACGACTCGATCTGACCGAGCTCGCCGGGTCGCACGTTCCACTGCAGCGTGGCGCCCTGGGCGCCGCGCACGCGTTCGGTCTGGCGCTCGAGGATCGCGACACGGCGGTTGAGCGCCGCGCAGTTCAGCCCGTAGAGGCCGAGCATCAGGCCGATCGCGCCGAAGTAGGAGACCCAGACGCCCAGCGCGATGACCCGGCGCCGCGTGCGCGCCACCTCCTTGAGGTAGGCCTCGCGACGAAAATTGATCGCGAACAGCGGGCTCACGAGGATCTCAGCGCCAGCCCGAACGCCTGCGCGAACTGAGGCCCGACCACCGGGCGCTCGCCGCCGCGCGGCTCGCCGCTCACGAACTCGAGCGGGTTGAACAGCAGCACCGGGCTGCCAAGCAGGTCGCTGAGCTGTGCGGCCAGCCCCGGCAGCCGCGCCGAGCCGCCCGAGATCCACAGCTTGAAGGCTTCGGGGAGGTTGGCGAACGTGCGGTAGAAGGCGAAGGAGCGGCGCAGCTCGTCGACCAGATCGTCTTTCAGGCTGCCGAGCATCGCGCTCATCTCCGGCTGATCCCAGTCGACGCGGAACCCGGCTCGTCCGATCCGGCCGCCAGCTTCCATTCCTCGGCCTCGTCGAACGGGACGCGGACGCCGTCGGCGATGGCGCGGGTCAGCGTCCGCCCGCCGAAGTCCAGGCGTCGGGTGAAATACGGCTCGCCGCGCTGGAACACCGTGAGGTGGGAGGAAACGTGGCCGATGTCGAGCAAGAGGTACGGCTCGCGGTCCAGCGGGGCATTATGGACCAGCGCGTTCGTGAGCGCGAGCGGCGCGGCGTCGACGATGTCGGCGTCGGCGCCGAGCAGGCGCAGCGGCGCGAGTTGCTGCTCCTGGAAGTCCTCCGACACCGCGGCGAGCAGCACGTCGAGCCGCTTCTCGGACGGATAGCGGCCGATGATCTGGAAGTCGATGATCATGCCCTGGGTGTCGAACGGGATGTGCTTGCGCGCCTCGAAGCGCAGCGCCTGCCCGACCTCCTCGTCGGCGAGGAGCGGCAGCGAGATCTGCTTGATGATGACCGCCGGGCCCGAGACGCCCATGCTGATGCCGCGGAACGAGCGCGGCGAGAGCCCGGCCCGGCCCATGCACTCGGCGATGGCGCGGGCCAGCATCTCGTGCTTCTGTTTCTCCTGGTCGCTGCTGAACGGCGGCAGCGGGTGCTCGGCGAGCCAGTAGCGCGAGCCGCCGATGCTGCCCTGAAAGGCGATCAAGCTTGACGCTGTAGCTCCCTATGTCCAGCCCCGCCCACGGCCGGGATCGGATCCCTGATCTCATCGGCGCATTCTGATCTAAGGAGTCAGCTCACGCCAACTGCCCGAGATGAAGAGCAGCGCGGCTCCCGAGTTGGGCAATGCCTGTCGAGCCTGGAGCCAGTCGGCGGCGGCGTTCGAGGCGGAGGTGTGGACCAGCGTCATCTGATTGCCGGGGCGGGACCGAGGAGATCGACGAAGCCGCCGAAGATCGTGATGCCGGCGGTGCAGGGCGAGTCGCTGGTCGCCGAGGGTTCGTGCTCGATCAGGATGCCACCGTCGGACACCAGGATCACCGGAATGTTCGAGTCGAGACCGGCGAAGAAGAAGATGCCGTTGCCGTTCCTCGATCGACTGCGGGAAAGTCGACCGCGGGAACTTCGTCCCGGCGACGATGACGAGCACGGCGACGCCCGTCCCGGACTTCCGCACCCGGACCAGATTCTCGAAGCGCACTCCGCGATCGATCATCCAGACGGCATAGCCTTGCACGTTGACTTGTGTGGTGTGGGAGTGAACACGGTAGCCGTTGTCCTCCGGTCCCTGCGTGACGAAGAAGGCCAGATCGTTTGCCGGGGCGATCAAATCCTGCACTGCGTTCTCCGCGACGATCGTGGCGGGATGCGAGGCGATGAAGCTCGCGACGTCGGGTGTCGGGACGCCGGCGCTCGGGGTGAGCGGCGGGAGATTGAGCGGAAGTGTTCGCCAACGAATCGGGGCTGCGCCAGGTGGTGAGGCTATCGTTCTGGTAGATCGGCCCGGAGAGGAACACCGTGCGAGCACGATCGGGCGGAGGGATGCCGGCCACGGTTTCGAGGATCATGTTGCCCGCGGAGGAGATCAGGTTGCGGTAGGGGCTCTCACCTTTTCCGGATCGAACACCGCCTGCACGATCCGCTGTTGGCCGCGGTACGACGTGCGGACCTGGATCAGGATGTTCGCGCCGTCCCAATCGACGGCACCGGTCGAGTCGGGGCCGCCGCCGAACGGATCCTGGATCGCCACCGCGGCGGTGACGTTCTCGATCCCGGGCATGCTGGCCTTCACGCTCCCGAGATTGTCGGTCGCGTCGAGCAGGCACTTTGCGCGCTCGAGCCCGCCGAGCGCCGATACGAACGACTGCTCCGAGTCCCGCGTCTGTCTCAGGAACTGCGCCTCGTAGCTCGACAGGCTGAACAGCGAGAGCCCGAGGATGGTGAGCGCGAGCACCAGCATGACGACGCCGACGAGCACGAAGCCCTGCGAGGAGCGGTCGCGATTCATCGGTTGAGGAGGGCGACGTTGGTGAACAGCCGGACCCGCTCGCCCTGGGGCGAGCGGAGCACGAGCGAGTTGAGCACGACCATCGAGTCGGTGGTGAAGAGGTTGAAGCGCTCGACCGTCGACGTCACCGAGGCGCCGCGGTCCTGAGTCCGGCTCGGGCCCTCGTGGACCCGCGAGTCCGCCGCGTCCCACCAGAAGCTGTAGAACTGGTTCTGCTGGCTCGGCTGCGCGAACAGGTCGAGCTGGGCGTGATCGGGGTTGCCATCGGGGTTGGTGGCGAGCGCGCTCCCGCGCCGTGGGTGCGCTGGGCGATGCTCTCGAGCAGTGCGGTGCCCTCGCGCTGGGTGACCGCCTTGGCGGCCGCATCGGTCCAGGTCGCCTGCGAGTTCATGTAGAAGCCGACGAGACCGAGCATGACGATGCTCGCGAGCACCATGACGACCGTGATCTCGGTCAGGGTGAGGCCCTTCTGGTCGAGGCGTCCGCATCAGAGCCCGAACAGCCGGGTGAAGGTCACGGAGTCGGCGGTCGCCCGCCATCGTCCAGCGCACGACCACGGTGACGCGCTTGAGATCCTGGATCGTGCCGGGGGTGACCGGGTCGTCGAACCACTCGACGCGCCAGGTCTCGGTACCAATGGTCCGCGCCGGATTGCCGAACACGAACGGGTTCGGGATCGCGGGGTGATCGCCGATCATCAGCTCGGGGCTCCACGAGCGCAGCGCGCTCAGGAACTCCATGCGCGATTCGGCCGCCGCCAAGGCACTCCGCGCCACCTCGAAGCGATCGATGAAGCCGCGGCCCATGCCGAATGGGCGGGCGAGGCCGATCCACCGCGATCACACGGTGATCACGGTGGCGACGAGCGCCTCCATCAGCGAGAAGCCGCGCTCGTCGTTCCTCGATTCGCCAGCTCCTGCGGAGAATGCCGTCGGGGCCGCGTTCTCCGCGCGGGTGCGATCCACCGAGCTACGGAGTCCAGGTCCCGACGCCTGTGTTCCGATCGTACGAGTAAGTCACGTCCCCGACATCGGCTCCCGGGCCTCCGGTCCGTCCTCCTCGGGTGGGCGGTGACCACGAAGGTCGATGTGCCTCCGGTTCCGGTCGAGGTGACGCTGATGTCCCAGTTGGCGACCGCCTCGGTGAGGTCACAGTTGAGACCCGCCTGACTTCCCGGCCCCGGATTGGCGGTGAAGGTCGTCGCTGCGTACGCGTTGTTGAGCTGGAAGTAGGTCTGCTCGGCGGTGATCACCGCGCCGATCGCCCCCTTCGCCTCGGTCGCTGCGCGTCCTTCACATAGTTGATGTAGAGGGGGACCGCCACCGCCGCCAGGATGGCCACGATCACGATCACCACCATGAGCTCCATCAGCGTGAAGCCCGCTTGATTCCGCTTCTTCATGAGAACCTCCTTCTCCGCATCCGCTCGAGACCGATGCGGGTCTCTCCGGACACCGGATGATGGCTCGGCCCTCTCCGGGCACGACCGAGAATCGCGCGGAGCCCTAGTGACCGAGCAGACCCGACCGCATCGCCTGACCGAGGCTGAAGATCGGCAGGTACAGCGCGATCAGCATCGACCTGACGATTCCGCCAAGCACCACGATCGCGATCGGCTCGATCAGCGAGCTCAGACCGTCGACCGCGGAGGTGACCCGCTGCTCGTAGAAGTCGGCGGTGCGCATCAGGAGTCCGTCGAGCTGCCCGGTCTCCTCGCCGGTCGCCGTCATCTGGACGAGCATCTCCGGGAACGCTCCCGACTCGGCCATCGCCTTCGAGAGGGAGGTTCCCTGCTGGACAAGAGCACGAATCTGCTCGATGCCCCGCTCCATCACCTTGTTGCCCGGAACCGGCCGCATCACCTTGAGGCGCGTAAAGGATCTGAGTGCCGCTGGCCGGTCAGTATCCCCAGCGTCCGAGCGAACTTGGTGACGGCATACATTCTAATCAGGTTCCCGAACAGCGGCAATCGTAGCTTTGCCTGGTCCACCCGGTAGCGCCCCTGGTCGGTCTGCACCCAGTACCAGAGACCGATCAGGGCCGCGACGGTCAACCCGATGACGATCAAGAGGTTATCCGTCACGGCCCTGCTCATCATCAGGAGGATCCGGGTGGGGAGTGGGAGGGGACCCGGAAGCGCTGGTAGATGCCGGAGAACATGGGGACGATCTTCACCACCATGACGATCAGGATCAGGGTCGCGAACGAGAGAATGAAGGTCGGGTAGCGGAGCGCCGCCTCGACCTTGAGCCTCAGCGTCTCGGCGCGCTCCGATGTAGGTGGCGCTCTGGTCCATGATCCGGTCCAGAGTGCCGCTGATCTCCCCGGTGTGGACCAGGCTCACGAACACCTCGTTGAAGGCCCCGGGTGCTTGGCCATGGCGCTCGACAGCGATTCGCCCTTCTGGACGTCGTCGGCGACCTTCTCGAGCATGACCCTGAGCTTCTTGTCGTAGTGGTCGCGGGCGATCGAGCGCAGCGAGCGGACCAGCGGCAGGCCGACGCCGATCATCGTGGCGAGCTGGCGCGCGAACAGCGCCACCGATCCCGTGCTGACCCGCTCTTGGAACTTGAGCAGCGAGCCGAGCATCCGGGCGCCAATTTCCTCGCCGGCCGCCGGAGCGCCGGCCGGAGCGCGATGCTCGATCAGCACCGGCACGAGCTTCGAGTTCTCGAGGATGCGCAGGACCTCGTCCTCGGAGGCCGCGACCTCGATGCCCTCGTGCGCCCGACCGCTCAGGTCCCGGGCCTTGTAGTAGTAGCTCGGCATCAGATGTGATCCGAGAGGGTGACGGCACGGACCTCGTCGACCGTGGTGTGGCCGTCGAGCACCTTCTTGATGCCGGCCTTGCGCAGGGTCACCAGGCCCTCGGTCACGGCGCGCTGCTTGATCTGGTCCTCGTTCATGCCGTCCAGCACCATGCGCCGGATCGACTTGGTCAGCTCGAGCACCTCGAACAGCGCGATGCGGCCCGAGTAGCCGGTCTGCTTGCAGGCGAGGCAGCCGCGGCCCGCGCGCGATCGGCCGGCCCTGGAGCGATCGCCGCGTCCTCCGCCAGCACCGCGACGTGCTCCGGGCTCGGCGGTGAAGGTGTCGCGGCAGCGTTCGCAGATGCGACGCACCAGGCGCTGCGCCATGACCAGCGTCACCGCCGAGCCGACGAGGTAGCGCGGCACGCCCATGTCGACCAGACGCGTCACCGTGCCGGGAGCGTCGTTGGCGTGCACGGTCGAGAGCACGAGGTGGCCGGTGAGCGCGCTCTTGACCGCGATGTCCGCGGTCTCGGCGTCGCGGATCTCGCCGACCATGATCACGTCGGGGTCCTGGCGCAGGATCGAGCGCAGCGCGCGCGCGAAGGTCATCCCGACCTTGTGGTTCGCGTGCACCTGGTTCACGGCATCGATGTGGTACTCGATCGGGTCCTCGACCGTGACGCAGGTTCTTGTGCACGGTCTTGATCTCGGTCAGCGCCGAGTAGAGCGTGGTGGTCTTGCCGCTCCCGGTCGGCCCCGAGATCAGGATCATGCCGTAGGGCTGGTGGATCGCGCGCCGGAACGCGTCGAGCGACGGTCCCTCGAGCCCGAGGTGCACGATCTCGCGGGCGAACGCCTGCTTGTCGAACAGTCGCAGCACCACCTTCTCGCCGTGCGCCGTGGGCAGGGTCGAGACGCGGATGTCGACCTCGCGATCGGGCAGGTGCACGGTGAGCCGGCCGTCCTGGGGCAGCAGCCGGATCGCGATGTCGAGCTCGGCGAGCACCTTGATGCGCGAGACGATCGCCATCTGGAGGTTCTTCGGCGGCTTCATCACCTCGTGCAGCATGCCGTCGATGCGGTAGCGGACCGTCGATGCGGTCGCGCATCGGCTCGACGTGGATGTCGCTCGCGCGCGCGTCGATCGCCTCGGCCAGCATCAGGTTCACGAGCCGCACGACCGGCGCGTCCTCGACCTGCTGGCGCAGCGTCGCCAGGTCGACGTCCTGATCGTCGTCGGTCGCCGCCGTGAGGTCGATCTTGTCGAGGATCTCGCCGACCTTCCCGGTGGCGCGGATCTCTGAATAGAACTCGTCGATCGCCTCGCGCACCTCGGAGGGCTGCGCCAGCCACACCTTGAGGCCGCAGCCGGTCAGCGCGCGCAGGTGGTCGAGCGAGACGACGTCGAGCGGATCGCCGACCGCGACCTCGAGCATCTCGCTCGTCCTTCCCCAGCGCCAGCATCCCCGACTGCCGGGCGATGTGCTCGGGGATCAGCTGCACCGTGGCGGGATCGGCGTTGGCGAGCTTCCGCGCGTCGGCGATGGGCAGCGAAAACTGGTGGCCGAGCAGGTCGACGACGTCGCCTTCGTTGATCATGTCCGAGCCGCACGAGCGCTCTGGCCCGAGGCGCTCGCGCGGATCCTGGCGCGCCTTGATCGCCTGATCGAGCTGCTCGGAGGTGATGCGCCGCCGCTCGAGCAGGAGCTCGCCGAAGCGCCGGGTGGAGAGGCGGAAGGAGATCGTCATCGGCGGTCCTCGAGCTCACGGGGTCCGAGGGCGCCCTCGCGGATCGGGGTCACGCGATAGTGCCGCTTCTGCACCGTGGCGCGCTTCTCGGAGTCCTCGAAGTAGGGATAGGCGATGTCGAAGCCGATCAGCCCCTTGTCGACCAGCTCGGCCAGCGAGTCGTCGAGCGTCATCATGTCCTCGCGGGCGCTGGTCGACGAGCACGTTCTGGATCTGGTGGACCTTGTCCTCGCGGATCAGGTTCTGGATCGCCTGGTTGACGAACATGATCTCGCGCGCCGCCACCCGGCCCTTGCCGTCGGTGCGCGGCAGCAGGACCTGCGACACCACCGCCCGCAACGTGAGCGAGAGCTGGGAGCGGACCTGCGACTGCTGGTGCGGCGGGAACGAGTCGATGATGCGGGTCACGGTCTGCGAGGCCGACTGGGTCGCCATGGTCGAGATCACCAGGTTGCCGGTCTCGGCGGCGGTGAGCGCGATGGCCATGCTCGAGAGGTCGCGCATCTCGCCGACGAAGATGACGTGCGGCAGCTGGCGCAGCGCGCCGCGCAGTCCGCGCGCGTAGCTCTTGCGTGTCGGTGCCGACCTCGCGCTGCTCGAACACCGTGTTCTTGGAATCGAACACGAACTCGATCGGGTCCTCGACCGTGACGATGTGACGCCGCGGCACCGTCCTGGTTCAGCTGCTCGAGCAGCGAGGCGATGGTCGTGGACTTGCCGGCCCCGGTCGGCCCGGTGACGAGCACCAGCCCGCGGGTGAGGCCGAGCAGGCGGGTGACGACGTGGGGCGCGATCCCGAGCTCGGCCGGCATCGGGATGCGCGAGCGGCACGATGCGCAGCGCCGCGCCCCAGTGCCCGCGCTGGATGAACAGGTTGACGCGGTAGTAGGCGACACCGGGCAGGTAGAAGCGCGTGTCGAGCTCGAGGTCGCGCAGGAAGCGCTCGTGCAGCGCCGGCGTGAGGAAGCTCTCGCACAGCGTCGCGAGTCGGCCCCGGTCAGGACGCTCGAGCCCGGGATCGGCTGGAGCATGCCCGCCACCGTCACCATCACGGGATGTCCCGCGGTGAGAATGAGGTCCGAGGCGCCGAGCTCGACGGCCCGGAGCAGGATGGCATCACGCTCGAGGGGTAGAGAAGTCATTTCGAGTTGTGTCCGCCTGGGCCGAGAGGGAACCGCCGGGCCGCGAAGAGCGCCGAGCTCCCAGCTTCACTTGGCCCACCGAGTTATCGTCCCGAGCCCAGGAGTGACTTCAGGAATTACCGAAGGCCCAGGGAGGCGGCTCCGTGTGAGGGACGCCGCGATCTCGACCGGCGCCCCAGGCCCCTGGCAACGAAGCCGTGAAACTAGACGGCCCCGCGCGAAGGTGTCAACGCTCGCGGGTGGAATTTCGCTCGTGCGCGTGAACGCGCGCGACCGTCGCGGCGCCGTGGTCGCGCGAGCGCGATCGCCCGGGCCATTTCACTCGACCTCGCGAGGGCCGCGCCGGCTCCGGATCGTTGCGAGACCCCGGGCTCCCGTTGCATTTCAACGGGCCGATGCTCGCGTCGCGTTTTGCCGTCGCGTTGCCCACCCGCGCGGAACGCGTGCTCGGCAAGTCGGTTCGCCCGCTCGCCCGAGGTGTCGCGAAGGCCACTCGGGCGGCCGATACCAGGGGCATGTTTCGTGCTGACTCGCCCGCGTCTTCGCGACGCAACGGACTCGCGCCGCAACGCGGTGAAGACAAAGGCTGTTCCCCTCAGGTACCGCACGCCACTTCTCGTTCAGGGACTTTTCGCGGACTACCGCGATCCACTCGCTCTCGCGAGGAGGAGTATCGCCGAAGCTCAAGGGGGTCCATGAGTGTTCGTCGCCTCGGAATGCTCGTTGCTGTCGCCGGAATCCTCGCTCACCCCGCCCGTCGAATGCGCAGGTCACCTGGAACAGCGTCACCTTGAGCTGGACCACTCCCGGCGACGACAGCCTCTCGGGTCGTGCGTCGTCGTTCGATCTCCGCTATTCGACCTCGCCGATCAGCGCCGCCAACTTCGCCGCCGCCCTGCGGTGGAACAGCATGCCCGCGCCCGCCGTATCGGGCGCGAGGCAGAGCGTCACGGTCACCGGGCTCACCGTCGAACACCACCTATTACTTCGCGATCAAGACCGCCGACGAAGTGCCGAACTGGTCCGGGATCTCGAACCTGGTCTCGCGCACGACCTCGACCGCGCCGGATCTGGTGCGGCCCGCTCCGCTGGGGATCGCGGTCAACACGGTGAACGACACGAGCGCGACGCTCGCGTGGGACGCCGTGGGCGACGACAGTCTGACCGGTCAGGCGACGGCGTACGACGTCCGCTACTCGACCTCGCCGATCACGAACTCGAACTGGAACAGCGCCCAGCAGGCGGTCGGCGAGCCGGCTCCGGCGGTCTCCGGCGCGGCGCAGACGTTCGCGTCGTGCGCGGACTCAGCCGTCAGGTGACCTACTACTTCGCGGCCAAGGTGACGGACGAGGCCGGCAACACCTCGGCGCTCTCCAACGTGCCGAGCGTGACGACGACCGACACCGTGCCGCCGGCGGCGAATCACCAACCTGAGCGCCGGCTTCGTCTGGTTCGGGTGGCATTCGGCCGAGCGCCGTTCGCCCCGCGGCCTATGGACGCGTCCGGCCGTGATGGCGCGCCGCCGCCGGCGTCACGAACCTGTTGACGATCATGGGGCGGGCGATGCCGCTCGGGGGCCAGCCGTTCATCCGCGCGCCGCGGCCCTCGTTCGATGCGATCCGGCACCGTCCGTGGTGGCAGCGGTGGTTCGCCGTCCTGGTCGCGATCGTGATCCTGGCGCTGGCGCCGATCGTGGCGCACGCGCAGGAGGCGGACAGCGTGGTGGTGTCGTGGACCGCGCCCGGTGACGACGGCAACGTCGGCACCGCGGCGCCTACGACCTCCGCTTCTCGGAGTCGCCGATCACGGCCGAGAACTTCGCCGCCGCCGCGCCGGTCTCGGGGATGCCGGATCCGCTGCGTTCGGGTCGCCGCCAGCGCGTCACGGTGCGCAGCCTGACGCCGGCACCACCTACTACTTCGCGATGCGCACCGCCGACGATGCCGGCAACTGGTCGTCGGTCTCGAACGTGGTGCGCTGGGAGTGGATCCTCGACACCTCGCCGCCGTCGGCGCCGCACGGGCCGAAGGCGGACAAGAACGGCGAGGCCGTGCGTGTGAGCTGGAACGTCGGCACCGAGGCGGACCTGCTCGGCTACCGCGTCTACCGCGCGCTCGGACCGGGAGGGACCTTCACCCAGCTCACCTCGACCCCGGTCGCCGACACGGTCTACGACGACGACACGATCCCGGAGGGCGCGACCGAGGTCGCCTACCAGATCACCGCCACCGATCTCAACGGCAGCGAGAGCCCGCACAGCGCGACCGCCACGCTCGAGCTGATCTTGCCGACGCCGCCGGCGTCGCCGATCACCGTCGAGGAGGCGTATCCCAATCGAGCCGCGCCCAGACCCCGGTCAAGGTGCCGGTCGTCATCGCACCGGGCGGGGCGACGCGCGCGATGTTCGAGGTGATCGACTCGGGCGGCCGCCGCGTGCGCCGGATCGAGATCGAGGGTCTCGCGCCGGGTCGCACCGAGATCGTGTGGGACGGAAGAAACGACGTCGAGGTACCCGGTGGCTCCCGGCGTCTACCGCGGATGGCTCATCGCCGGCGGCACGCGGCAGAGCGTCCGATTGCTGCGGGTGCCATGAACGCGGGGGCCAGGACCATGAAGCGAATCATCGTCGTTTCGGCGTGCGGGCTCGCGCTCTTCCAGGGCGTGGCCGCGTATGCGGGCATCGAGCGCGCCGGCACCACCGCGGCGAACTTCCTCACCGTCGGATCGGGTGTCGGCGTCCTCGGCATGGGCGGCGCGAGCCTCGGCGTCATCGGCGGTCTCGACGCCGCGACGGGGAACGCCGGATCGCTGGGCTGGATCGGCGAGACCGAGTTCCGTCTCGTGCACGCGCAGCTCGGCGACGCGCTCGCGCAGGAGACCTTCGCCGGCGGCGGCCGGCTGACGCCGCACGGGCCGCGGTGGTCGTTCACCGGCCTCTACCAGGGCGAGGGCGGCTTCGCCGGCCGCAATACGGCGAACCAGTCGACCGGGAGCTTCGACGTCGCGAGCATGGCGTTCGGGGGCCGCATCGCCCAGACGATCGGCGGCGTGGTCTCGATCGGCGCGGGTGCGAAGTGGGTGAACGAGAACCTCGAGGTCATGCGCGGCTCGGGGCTGACGTTCGACGCCGGCGCCTCGGCGCGCCTCGGCTCTCTTGGGCCTCGGCTTCGCGGCCGAGAACGTCGGCGGCGTGATGACCTACGGCACCGAGCAGTGGGGGTTCCCGACCAACCTCGGTCTCGGGTTGTGCTACGACCACGAGAAGACCGGCCTGCGCGTGGCGCTCGACGTCAACATGCCGAACGCGTACTACACCAACGTGCGGACCGGGATCGAGTGGCGCTGGCAGGATCACCTGGCGCTGCGCACCGGATACCGGCTCGACCTCTCCTCGCCGTCGGACGACCCGCTCAACGGCCCGACCTTCGGGCTCGGCGCCGGCTCCCACAGCTTCTGGCTCGACTACGCCTACGTCGTGCAGGGCGACGGCGGCGTCGGGCAGCATCGCATGGGCCTGTCGCTGCGGCCGGGACACCTGGGCTTCGTCGGCGATCCGTTCGGACAGAAGGACATGCCGCGCGAGTTCGGCGATCCGGGTCTGGTCGGACCGCCAGGCGCCCGAGACCGGCAAGAAGAAGAGCTGACGCGGACACCGCGCGACGTCGCGTCGCGCGCACACGGGCGGCTCGCTCGACCGAGGGGCCGCCATCCGCGTCGACGGTTTCGTCGCGGGGCGCCCGCTGCGCGCGAGATCAGAGCGGGAAGGCGCCCTCGAACTTCTGGCCTTCGCCCATCGGCTGCGCGTAGCGCATCTGCTCCTCGAGGTGCCAGGGCAGGTCCTTGTACACGTCCCGGAACATCGACTCGATCGGCGGCGGCGGCAGCGCTTCGGCCGCCTCGATCGCCGCGCTCACCTCGGCGTTCATCTCTTCGGCCCATCGCGTCTCGTCGGCCTCGGCGACCAGCCCGCGCGCGGCGAGGTAGCGGCGGAAGCGCGCCACCGGATCGCGGCGCTCCCACTCCGCGACCAGCCCGGCGTCGCGATAGCGGGTGGGATCGTCGCTCGAGGAGTGGCCGCCCATCCGGAAGGTCACCGCCTCGATCAGCGTGGGTCCCTCGCCGCGGCGCGCGCGCGCCACCGCCTCGCGGGTGGCGCCGATCACCGCGAGAATGTCGTTGCCGTCGACGCGCACGCCGGGGAACCCGTAGGCGACGGCCTTGATCGCGATGCTGGCCGAGGCGGTCTGGCTCGAGAGCGGCACCGAGATCGCCCACTGGTTGTTCTGGCAGAAGAACACCACCGGCAGCTTCATCACGCCGGCGAAGTTCAAGGCGGCGTGGAAGTCGCCGCACGAGCTGGCGCCGTCGCCGAGATAGCCCATGCACACGACGCCGTCCTTCTTGAGCTTCGACGCCCACGCCGCGCCCATCGCGTGGGGGAGCTGTGTGCCGATCACCGACGACCAGGCGACGCTCCGCACCTTGCGGTCGCTGAAGTGACACGGCATCTGCCGGCCGATCAGGACGTCGCCGCTGTTGCCGATCAGCTGGCAGACGATCTCCTTCACCGTGGTGCCGCGCCACATCGACACGCCCATCTCGCGTAGCGCGGGGAACACCCAGTCGATGTCCGCGAGCGCGTAGGCCGAGCCGGTGACCGCCGCCTCCTGGCCGGTGGCGGTGCCGTAGAAGCCGATGCGTCCCTGCCGCTGCAGCGACAGCATGCGCTGGTCGAGCACCCGCATGTTCAGCATGTGGCGCAGCAGACGCTTCAGGTCCTCGTCGGGGACCGACGGCACGGCGCCGGTCGCCTGCCCCTCGAGATCGAGGACTTGAAGGGTGGTCTCGGTCACGACAGGTCGCCCACGTTCAGCCACTCGTCCGGATGCTCGAGTCGATGGATCACGTCGTAGAGGAAGTCGGCGCCCACAGCACCGTCGACGACGCGGTGATCGAGCGAGAGCGACAGGTTGCAGAGGTCGCGCGCGACGATGCGGTCGTCCACCACCGCCGGCTTCTTCTTGATCTCGTGCACGCCGAGGATCGCGACCTGCGGATGGTGGAGGATCGGGGTCGCGAGAACCCCGCCCTTCTGTCCGGTGCTGGTGATGGTGAAGGTGCCGCCCTTGAGCTCGTCGAGCTTTAGCCGCTGCGCGCGCGCGGCCTCGGCCAGCCGCTCGATCGCGCCCGCGAGCGCCATGAGCCCGAGCCGGTCGGCGTCGTGGATCACCGGCACGGTGAGGCCTTCCGGGGTCTGCGTGGCGATCCCGACGTGATAGAACCGCTTGAGCACGATTTCGCCACGCTCGTCATCGAGCGACGCGTTGAGCGTGGGGTAACGCTTGAGCGGCTCGATCAGCGCGCGGATCACGTAGGCGAGGTAGGTGAGCTTGATGCCCTGCTGGGCCGCGCGCTCCTTCGCGCGCGCGCGGTGCTCGACCACCGCGGTCATGTCGCACTCGGCGACGAAGGTGAAGTGCGCGGCGGTCTGGATCGAGCGGCGCATCTGGTCCGCGATCAGACGCCTCAGGCCCCGGAGCGGCACCCGGGTCTCGGCCTCGCTCGCGGCTGACGGAGCCGTGCTCGCGCCCGCGGGCGACGCCACGGCGCGCACGTCGGCGGCGGTGATCGTGCCCTGAGGTCCGCTGCCGCGCAGTCCTTCGAGCGCTACCCCGAGCTCCTTGGCGAGCTGACGGACCGCCGGCGTCGCCTGGACGCGCGCGGGCGGTGCGGTGGCGGTCGCGGTCGCGGGAGCGTGAGGCGGCGCCGGACCCGTGGGCGTGGCGCCGCCCTCGTCGCCCCAGCGCGCGGCGTCGTCGGCGCGGTGCGTGTCGGGCCGCGGCGGGTCACGCCGGTCGCTTCGTTCTCGAGCGCGATGGTGATGATCACCGCGCCGACGGGGACGATCTCGCCCTCCTTGGCGTGGAGCGTGGCGATGGTGCCGGTGCGCGGCGAGGGGATCTCGACGTTGGCCTTGTCGGTCATCACCTCGACCAGCGGCTGGTCCTCGCGCACCGCCTGGCCCGGCTGGACCAGCCAGCGCACGATCTCGCCCTCGGCGATGCCCTCTCCGATGTCGGGAAGCTTCACGTCGTACGGCATGGGTCCTCGCTCTTCATGGCGCGCGGGATCATCCGTACGCCATCACGTGCTCGATCGCGCGCAGCACGCGCGGCGCGTCGGGCAGGTAGGAGTGCTCGAGCGTGTACGGGAACGGCGTGTCGTATCCGGTGACGCGCACGATCGGGGCCTGGAGCGACGTGAGCGCGCGCTCCGCGATCAGCGCCGCCAGCTCCGCGCCGTAGCCGCAGGTGCGCGGCGCCTCGTGCACGATCACGACGCGTCCGGTCTTCTTGACGCTGTCGAGCATGGTCTCGACGTCGAGCGGCACCAGCGTGCGCAGGTCGACGACCTCGGCCGACCAGCCCCGCGACGCCGCGGTGTTCGCGGCCTCGACCGCGAGCGGCACCATCGATCCGTAGGCGATCACCGTGCACTGGTCGCCGGCGCGCGCGATCCGCGCCGAGGAGAGCGCCACCTCGTAACGTCCCTCGGGCACTTCCTCGCGCGTCGTGCGGTAGAGACGCTTGGGCTCGAGGAACACCACCGGGTCCTCGCCGGCCAGCGCCGCCATCAGCAGGCCCTTGGCGTCGGAGGGGGTCGAGGGGATCACCACCTTGAGGCCGGCGGTGTGGCAGAAGTACGCCTCGGGGCTCTGCGAGTGGTAGAGCCCGCCCTTGATGCCGCCGCCGTAGGGCGCGCGCACGATCACCGGGCAGGTGTACTGCCCGGCGGAGCGCCAGCGCATCTTCGCCAGCTCGGAGACGATCTGGTCGAAGGCGGGATAGATGAAGTCGACGAACTGGATCTCGGCGATCGGGCGCATGCCGTAGAGCGCGAGCCCGATGGCGCCGCCGATGATGCCGTTCTCCGCCAGCGGCGTGTCGGTGACACGCTCGGCGCCGAACTCGGCCTGGAGGCCCTCGGTGACGCGGAAGACGCCGCCGTTCTTGCCCACGTCCTCGCCGAGCACGACCACGGCCGGATCCTCGCGCAGGGCCGTGCGGAGGGCGTCCTGAATGGCCTGGACCATCGTCATCTGCGGCATGGAGTCCCTCGGGTCGGCGAGAACGGCGAGCCTATCCGATGGGCGGCGCGAGGAGCAAATCCGGCGCGGAAATCGCGGGCGCTCGGATTCCGTCCCCGCCGACGGCGTTCGGTCCGCGGGCGGACAGGCCGCGCGCGAACCCGACGGTCGGCGCCGGAGCCGCCGACGATCGGTTACTTAGTTTTGACTAACGACGAAATTAGTCTAGTCTAATTCGCGCGTGGCCGATGAACTCGGTAGCGCTCCTTCGTTTTTGTGAGCCGTCCCCACTCGTCGGAGCATCTTCGTGCGACGTTCCGCGTCTCGACCAGAAGACCGTTCCCGCCCCGGCGTCTCCGACGCCTCGAGCCGTGAATGAGCCGCGCGCGCGTGATCGCTCGCGGGCTGCTGTTCGCGATCACGTTCACGGCGCTGGTCCTCTTCTGCGCCGGTCGCGTCGACGAGCCGATGCTCTGGGGTACGCCGCGGTGTGCTCGGCGCTGGTGCTGGCCGGTCTCCTCTGGGGAATGGCGGACGCGCGCGCCACGCTGTGGCGGCGAAGCGGAGGGAGGACCCGGCGCTCCTGGTCGCGTTGCGGGCGCTGTTCGGCGCGCACGTGTTCGTGGCGCTGATCGACCTGCGGCTCCACGCCCTGGGCACGGTTCCGGTCGGCTGGCGCGTGATCGGGCTCGCGGCGTTCGCGCTGTCGATGTCCGCGGTGCTCTGGTCGATCGTCGTCAACCGTCACTTCGTGCCGCAGATGCTCGTCGAGACCGGCGGCCATCGCCTGGTCACCGGCGGTCCCTACGGCCTGGTGCGGCATCCGGGCTACGCCGGCATGGCGATCGGCGCGCCGGCGAGTGCGCTCGCGCTCGGCTCCTGGGCGGCGCTGGTCCCGGCGGTCCTGTTCTCCGTCCTGGTCGTGATCCGCGCGACGCGCGAGGACGACTTCCTGCGGCGGAACCTCGCGGGCTACGTCGAGTACTCGGACCGCGTGCGCTACCGCGTCGCGCCCTTCGTGTGGTGAGCCCATGCCGCGACTGACCCGATCGAAGCAGGACTATCTGAAGGCGCTCTACGCGCTCGCCCGGAGGCGAGCTGGTCACCACCTCGCAGCTCGCGGCGCGGCTCGCGATCTCGGCCCCGTCGGTGACGCACATGCTGGGACGCCTCTCGCGCGAGGGGCTGGTGGCGCATCGCCTCCGCGCCGGCGCGCGGCTCACCGGCCGCGGTCGCCGCGCCGCGGTCGAGATGGTGCGCCGCCACCGCATCCTCGAGACCTTCCTCGTGCGCGTGCTCGGGCTCGACTGGTCCGAGGTGCACGAGGACGCCGAGATCCTCGAGCACCACATCAGCGATCGCGTGCTCGAGGCCATCGACCGGCTGATCGGCCATCCGGCCGAGGACCCGCACGGCCACGTCATCCCGGATCGCGACGGCCATGTCGCGCGCCGCGCGCTCGAGCCGCTCGCCGGACTGCACGACGGCGCCACCGCCACGGTGCGCGAGATCAAGGAGGACGACGTGCCCCGCATGAACCAGTGGAAGCGCGCCGGGCTGATCCCCGGCGCCCGCGTGCGCGTGCGGCGAGGTGCGGCCGCTCGACGACGTCTACGAGCTCGAGGTCGAAGGCAGGCCTCTGGTCACCGGCAGCGAGGGTCTCGAGGGCGTGATGGTCGAGACCCGACGGAGGTCCCGTGGGCGCTGACGTCGAGACCCGGTCGCTTCCCGAGGTCCACCGCACGGTGCCGATCCCCACCGGCTCGTGGATCCGGCGCATGTTCGCCTTCGCCGGCCCCGCCTACCTGGTGAGCGTCGGCTACATGGATCCGGGCAACTGGGCCACCGACCTCGCCGGCGGCGCGCGCTTCGAGTACCAGCTCGTCTGGGTGCTGCTGATGAGCAACCTGATGGCGGTGCTGCTCCAGACGCTCTCGGCGCGCCTCGGCGTCGTCACCGGCAAGGATCTCGCTCAGGCCTGCCGCGACTACTATCCGCGGCCGCTGATCTTCCCGCTCTGGGTGCTGTGCGAGATCGCGATCATCGCCTGCGACCTCGCCGAGGTGCTGGGCGCTGCGATCGGGCTCAAGCTCCTGTTCGGGCTGCCGCTGCTCGCCGGCGTCCTGATCACCGGGCTCGACGTTGCTGTTGCTGCTCGCGCTGTCGCGCCTCGGCATGCGCCGCATGGAGGCGTTCATCATCGTGCTGGTCGTCACCATCGGTGGCTGCTTCGCGATCGAGATGGTGCTGTCCCGGCCCGACGTGCTCGCGATCCTCGGCCACCTCGTGCCGCGCGACGAGTCCGGACGGGTGAGCCTGTTCGCCTCCGATCCGCGCGGCGGCTTCAGCGTGCTCGGGCTGCACAAGCGACTCGCTCTACATCGCGATGGGCATCCTCGGCGCCACGGTGATGCCGCACAACCTCTACCTGCACAGCGCGCTGGTGCAGAGCCGCGCGGTCGAGCGCTCGGCGGCGGGGAAGCGCCAGGCGGTGAAGATGAACTTCGTCGACTCGGTGGTGGCGCTCAACTGCGCGTTCTTCGTCAACGCCGCGATCCTGGTGCTCGCCGCGGTCGCGTTCCACCACACCGGACACCAGGACATCGCCAAGCTCGAGGACGCGCACCGGCTGCTCGCGCCGCTGCTCGGCACCTCGCTCGCCTCGACGCTGTTCGCGGTGGCGCTGCTCAGCTCCGGCCAGGCGAGCACGATCACCGGCACGCTGGCGGGCCAGATCGTCATGGAGGGCTTCCTCCACATCCGCATCCGACCGTGGCTGAGGCGGCTGATCAGCCGCGGCCTCGCGATCATCCCGGCGGTCGTCTTCATCGCGATGCGCGGCGCCGACCACGTCGACGATCTGCTCGTGCTCTCGCAGGTCGTGCTGAGCCTCCAGCTCTCCTTCGCCGTGGTCCCGCTGATCGCCTTCACCAGCGACCGGAAGAAGATGGGGAGTTCGTGAGCCCGCCGTGGGTGATCGCGCTCGCCTGCGTCACGGCCATCATCATCATCGGGCTCAACGCGAGCCTCGTCGTCCAGCAGCTCACCGGCTGGCTCGAGGCCGCTCACGGCCATCCGTGGGTATGGTTCACCGTGGTGCCGCTCGTGATCGCGCTCACGCTGATGCTGCTCTACCTCGTCCTGGCGCCGCTGCTCGGGCGGCTGGCGCCGCGCTTGGTGCGTCCGCCCGTCGAGACCGTCCCCGCGCGGTTCGCCGACGCCTCATCCGACGCACGGATCCGCGCCGCACGCGGCGAGCTCCGCGCCGCCCGCCGCCGCCCACCCGTCCGCGCGGCGGATCGCGGTGGCGCTCGAGCTCGGCCCCGCCGACCATGCGGTGCTCGAGCACCTCGCGCGCGATGCCGCTCGAGCCCGACGCCGAGCTCGTGCTCCTCCACGTGGCCGAGAGCGCGGCGAGCCGCTACCTCGGACCCGAGACGTCGGATCAGGAGGCGCGCCAGGATCAGGCCACGCTCGAAGCGCTGGCGGCGGAGTTCCAGGCCCGCGGCGTCTCCGCCTCGGTGCGCCTCGGCTTCGGCGACGTCAAGGCCGAGCTGGCCCGTATGGTCGAGGAGTCGGGCGCCGATCTGCTGGTGGTGGGATCGCACGGCCACCGCATGCTCCAGGACCTCTTCCACGGCGCGACCACCTCCGACCTGAGGCACCGCGTGCGACGCCGGTGCTCATCGTGCCGCCCCGGGACCGCTCGTAACCACCCTTCTCCGCGCGTTGCCATCCATGCTTCGAGCGCCCTAGAATGGCGGAGCCCCGCCCGGATCGACTCGGGCCGTGCAATTCGTGGGAGACATGAGCGTGCGGCTACACCATGGCCGACTGGTCGCATCGATCACCGACGTGCTAGATGCCGGCATCGATCTGATTCCGCATTTCGAGATGGCCGCGATTCCCGTCCTCGACAACGCCGAGCGTCCGGGCGAGTGGCCCGCGATCCGGCGCCGGCTGCGCGCGGAGGGCATCCGCGCGCTGCAGCATCGCGGCGTGCTGCTCCTGCCGCCCGGCGAGCTCGACCGGCTGACCGCGGCGGACTCTTCAACGAGCGCAACGAGCTCATGCTCTGCTCGGAGTTCAACGAGGAGTTCGAGGGCTTTCCCGGCCGGATCTCGACCGATCATCAGAACTTCACCGACGGCACGCCGCTCAGGCTCGAGGAAGTGGATGCTCGACGCGGGCTGCCTGCTCGCGCTCGGTGACGGCGACGGCCTGAACTTCGCGACCCCGACGCGGATCTCGCCGAAGCGCCTCCGCGTCCGCTTCAAGCCCGTCCGCACTTGATGCGGCCGGACGCCGCCGCCACCCGTCTCGTCCCCGTCACCATCGAAGGGACCGAGTCGGGCCCTCGAGGGCCTGCTCAGGTCCACGAGAGCGAGTCGCACCCGATCGCCGCGTTGATGTGCCACCCGCATCCGCTCTACGGCGGCGCGATGCACAACAGGTGGTCCATCGCGCCGCCGCCACGCTGCACGATCTCGGCGCCGCGGTGCTGCGGTTCAACTTCCGCGGCGCGGGAAGAGCGCGGGCAAGCACGATCAGGGCGCGGGCGAGCTCGACGACGCGCGCGCGGCGCTGCGCATTCCTGAAGTCGCGCGTTCCCGCGGCGCGGTCCTGGATCGGCGGCTTCTCGTTCGGCTCGTGGATCGCCGCCCGCCTCGCCGCGACGGAACCGGACACCGAGCGCCTGATCCTGATCGCGCCGCCGGTGCGGCGCTCGAGCTTCGAGGCGCTCGAGTCGGCGCCGATCCCGAAGCTCGTGTTCCAGGGAACCGCCGACACGGTGTGCCCGCTCGCGGATCTCGAGTCCGTGCTCCCGCGCTGGGCCGATCCCAAGCGATTGATCCCGATCGAGGGCGCCAGCCACTTCTTCGACCGGCAGTTGGGTGCGCTGGCGAACGCGATGCGCGAGGCGCTCTCGAGTCCCACGGCGGGGGCCACTTCAGAAACCACTTGCAGTGACGGCGGCCCGGATGGCGCCCGCCGATCGCGCCCGGCGCCGGCGGACCGTCGCCCGGGCTGCCACTTCAGAAACCACTCGAAGTCATCCCTCGGCCTTGAGACCGCCGCCCTCGCGGACGCGGCGCGCTCGCTCTCGAGCGCGGGCTCGACGTGGACGACGACGTCGCTCAATCCCTGCCAGTGATTGCGCAGCCGGCTCTCGACCCGGTGCCCGATCGCGTGCGCCTCGGCGAGCGGTGTCGCCGGATGGACCAGGATGTGGAGATCGAGATGGATGTCGTCGTGCGGTCCGCGCGAGCGGACGTTGTGCGCCTCGAGCACGCCGGGCTCCTCGAGCGCCAGCGCCTCGACGCGGCGCGGCTCGATGCTCCGCTCGTCCGACAGCGTGGACAGGGAACCCTTCAACACCTCGAACCCGGCGCGAAGGATGAGCACGAGGATCAGCGCGGTCGCGACCAGGTCGGCCCAGTGGATTCCGAAGCGCGCGGCGGTGAAGCTCCCGAGCACGAGCAGGCTCGCGAGCACGTCGCTCGCGGTGTGGGCCGCGTCGGCGACCAGGAGATCACTCCCGAGCCGTCTTCCCTCGCGCCGCTCGGCCAGGGCCACCGCCACGTTCACGACCATGGTCACGCCGAGCACGAGGAAGCCCGCCCCGGTCACGTCGGGCATGACCGGGTTCCGCAGCCGTCCGATCGCGACACTCGGCGATCTCGCGACAGCCCAGCAGCATCATCATCGCCACCCCGAGTGCGGCGAAGGTCTCGTACTTGCGGTGGCCGTACGGATGGTTGGCGTCCGGCGGTCGCCGCGCAACGCGCAGGGCGAGGAGCCCGAGGACGTTCGACGACGCGTCGAGCATCGAGTGGAATCCGTCCGCGGTGATCGCCAGGGCGTGCGAGCGGGCGCCGTAGAGCAGCTTGGCGATCGCGACCAGCAGGTTGAGCACGAGGATCGCCCACAGCACGCGGATGATCTGCCGCGTTCGCGCTTCCTTCCGTGCGAGGTCTTGGTCCACCGGGTCGCCATCCTTCGAGGGACGTCGTTTGTCGGGCGGGAGCTTCCCCGCCATCATAGCCGCTCGCCCGACCGCGCCGCTCGCTCGTCCGTGGGTCGGGCGCGTCCGTCGCTTTCGCGCCGCGACGGCGGCGGTTCGATCGGTCTCCGTATGCGAGACTGTTCGCTCGATCCGGGCCGACCGCACCCGTCGAGACCGGCCGTCACACCAGAAGCGCATCGGGGAGGCGCGCTTGAATCGCAGGCTCTGGATCATCGTCGTGGTGGTGCTCGTGGCGGGCGGCGTCGGAACCTGGCTCCTGACCTCGCGGGGCCGGAACGAGGCGCCCAAGTACCGCACCGCCGCGGTCGAGCGCGGCGACATCCGAGCAGCTCGTCTCGGCCACCGGAACCGTGAGGCCGGTCGAGCAGGTCGAGGTCGGCAGCCAGGTCAGCGGCACGGTCGCCAAGCTGAACACCGACTACAACGCCCGGGTCACCGCGGGACAGATCCTCTGCCAGCTCGAGCCCTCGTCGTTCCGCGCCGCGCGGTGCAGTCCGAGGCTCAGGTCGCCCGCGCCGAGGCCTCGCTCAGGGACGCGCGCCGCGTGCTCGCGCGCCCACGAGCTGAGCGAGAAGGACTACATCTCGAAGGCCGAGGTCGAGGGCGCGGAGATCGCCGTCGATCAGCGGCTGGCGGAGCTGAAGCAGGCGCGGGCCCAGCTCGAGGCCGCGCGCGTCGATCTCGCGAACACCACGATCCGGGCGCCGATCGACGGTGTGGTGATCGCGCGCTCGGTCGACCTGGGGCAGACCGTCGCGGCGAGCCTCCAGGCGCCCAAGCTGTTCGTGATCGCGAACGACCTGTCGCAGATGCAGGTCGAGACGCGCATCGACGAGGCCGACATCGGCCTCATCCATCCCGGGCTCACCGTGCGGTTCACCGTCGACGCGTTCCCCGACGACACCTTCCAGGGGCGCGTCTCGCAGGTGCGGCTCGAGCCCGTGGTCGAGCAGGGCGTGGTCACGTACACCACGCGTCATCCGCACCGAGAACCGGAGCTCAAGCTGCGGCCGGAATGACCGCCAACGTCTCGGTGCAGGTCGCGAAGCGAGGACGACGTGATGAAGGTGCCGAACTCGGCGCTGCGCTTCCATCCGCCGATGGAGATGGGGCGCGGTCGCGGCGAAGGGCGGACCCGCGGGCGGCGCGCCGTCGGCCTCGGCGTCCGGCGGCATGGGGGCAGGAGCGTCGTCCCCAAAGGGTTCGGCGGCAACCTGAGCGCGGCCGGCATGACGCGCGGGTCGGGCGGAAGCGCGCGCCGCGATCGCCGGCGAGGCCGGCGCGCGCAGCGGCGACCGCATGACGATGGGTTCGAAGCCGCGACAGCGCGGGTCACGGCGCGTGGGCCGGACGCGGCGGCGCGGGCGAGGAGGCGGCGGTCGCGGCGGCGCGCTGGTCGCGAGGGCATCGGCGGGCGAGGTCGGCACGCGCCCGGCATCGCCGACAGCGGAGATCGGCGCGCGGCCGAGGAGCGAGTTCCCGCTGAAGCCGGGAGCCGTCGTACGTGCTGCGCGACGGCAAGCCGGTGCGGGTCCTCGATCATGACCGGGATCAGCGACGGCGCTCGCCACCGAGGTGAAGAGCGAGCAGCTGGCGCTCGGCGATCCCGTGATCGTCGGGCTCGAGGTCTCGATGCGCGGCGGCAATCTCCAGCCGCCGCCGGGCATGGGCGGCCCGTTCGGCGGTCCGCGTCCGGGCGGCGGCGGCGGCGGCGGGGGCGGCGGGCGTCGATGAACCCGTCGGCATTCCTCGGCGTCGGCATCCAGGCGCTGAGCGCGCAACCGCATGCGCTCGATGCTCACCGTGCTCGGGATCGTCATCGGCGTCGCGGCGGTGATCGCGACACTCGCGATCGGGCACGGGGCGCGCGAGGCGGTGCAGGCGCAGATCCGGTCGCTCGGCGCCAACGTGCTCAACGTGTTCCCGGGACGCAGTCACCGCCGGCGGCGCGCGCTGCGGCATGGGCAGCATCACGACGATGACCGTCGACGACGCCAACGCGATCCGGCAGGAGTGCCCGGCGGTCGACGCGGTGGCGCCGGCGGTGCGCAGCTTCGCGCAGATCGTGCTCGGCAGCCAGAACTGGAACTCGCAGGTGCAGGGCACGACCGCCGACTTCGTCATCATCCGCCAGTGGCCGCGTCGAGAGCGGCGTGTTCCTCACCGACGCCGACGTGCGCGGCGCCGCCAAGGTGTGCGTGCTGGGTCAGAACGTGAAGCAGCAGCTGTTCGGGCGACGCCGATCCGATCGGCTCGACCGTGCGGATCAAGGACATCCCGTTCCGCGTCGTCGGCGTGCTGACGGCGAAGGGCAGCGGCATGGGGATGGGCGGCAGCCAGGACGACGTCGTGCTGGTCCCGCTCACCACCGCGCAGCGCAAGCTGCATCGGCATCACCCACGTCCACAACCTGCTGGTCTCGGCCGAGAGCGAGACGCAGGTCACGGCGGCGTCGGACCAGATCACCGAATTGCTGCGCCAGCGCCACCGCATCCGCCCCGGCGGCGATCAGGACTTCATGCTGTTCACCGCAGCAGGAGTTCGCGAGCTCGGCGGCGGCGACCTCGCAGGTGATGACGCTGCTGCTCGCGAGCATCGCCGCGGTGTCGCTGCTGGTCGGCGGCATCGGGATCATGAACATCATGCTGGTGTCGGTGACCGAGCGCACGCGCGAGATCGGCATCCGCCGCGCGCTCGGCGCGCAAGCAGCGCGACATCCTGATGCAGTTCCTGGTCGAGGCGGCTGTGCTGTCGCTCGCCGGCGGCGCTGCTCGGCGTGCTGCTGGGCGTGCTGGCGGCCTCGCTGGTCTCGCAGCTCGCGCGCTGGCCGACGCATCGATCCAGCCCAGTGCCGTGATGCTGGCGTTCATGTTCGCGAGCGCCGTCGGGGTGTTCTTCGGCTTCTACCCGGCGCGTCGCGCTCGCGCTCGACCCGATCGACGCGCTGCGGGTACGAGTAAGGACGCCCGCGCCCGGCGGCGCGGCGCACCCGGCTTTGTGGGCCGAATCCGCGATCCGCTACACTGCGGACACGGTAGCTCGATCCCATGCCCGAGAACTCCGGTCACGCCGTCACGATCGTTTCCATGATCCCGAGTCACCGCCACGCGCGTTCGCTCGTGAGCCTCGACTGGCGGCGCCTGCGCGCGGTGGTGATCGAGAGGCGACGACTGGGGGCTGTGCGCGTGGTCTCCCAGACGAGCAGGCCCACCGCGTGCTGACCGACACGCCCGCCTTTCGCTCGACCGCCGGCCGCCGCTACGGCGGCTCGACCTCGGAGCGCCGACGACCTCCGCGCGCCGACCGAGATGTTGCTCGAGTTCAAGGGCGGCGACGGGTCCCACCGGGTGTTGCAGGCGAACACGGTGATGACGGCACCGGTTCGCGCCCAGCCGCCCCACCTCGATGACGGCGAGCTGCCCCCTCGTCGCGCTGCCCGACACGCCCACGCGGTGAAGCGGCCGGGACTGTGGAGCGCCATCCAGGGCGGCGTGCGACGCCGGAGGTGTGGTGGCCCGAGCTGCATGGCCTCCATCACCTGCCCGAGCGCGCCTGGCTGGTTGCGCCTCGACCGCGGCGAGGCGGACGCGCGGCGAGCGTTCGAGCAGCAGAGCCCGGTGTGCGCCGCGGTGGAGGCGAGCGGCGAGTACGATCCGAGCGAGCCGGCCGAGCGCCGCACCACGCGGATCGAGCGCGCGGTGACGCTGTTCCGCGAGCGCTTCGGCCGCACGCCGTCGTCGCTGGTGCCCGCCCGACTATCGCTGGGACGATCGGCTCGAATCCGACGCGTCGCGCCTCGGCATCCGATCCTCAGGGCAAGGCCGAGCAGTTCGGCCGGTTCCCGCGGCTCCGGCGTCTCGCCTTCGACCTGACCTGGCCGCGGCGATCACGCGCGCTCTTCTACATGCCGGCGCGCCACGCCTTCGAGCCCTCGCGCGCGCCGCGGGCGCGTTGCCGCCGCCGCGATCGAGGCGACGCGAGCCGCCGCGCGCGCGTCGCCTGAGGCGCGGGGAGACCCTTCGTGCTGAGCACGCACCGGCTCAACGTCGTGCACCTCGACGCCGCGCGCGCCTCGGCCGGGCGCGCGGCGCTCCGCGATCTGCTCGGGCGATTGTGCGAGGACGGCGCGACCTTCCTGGTCGACGCCGAGGTGCGCCAGCTCGACGCGCGAGGCTGGTCGGTGCGCGAGCACGGCGCCCGCGGCGCTCGGGTCCGCGTGCACGGCGCTCCGCCGCGGCCGCTGCGCTTCCCGGCGCGCGACGGCGTGCGTGGCGTCGCCGTGGTCGATGGGCCCGGCGCTGGGCGTCGAGGTCGCGATCAGGGAACGAAGTGGTCGCGCGGCTTCCCGCCGGAACCTACCGGGCTCGAGTGGAGAGACGATGTGAGCGCCTCGGACACGACCACGACGTCGCAGCGGCCCGGCCGGCTCGCGCGCACCCGGACCAGGCGGTGGTCGGTGTGGAAGTACAACTGGATCGTCAACCACCAGATCATCGCCGCGCTCCGAGCGCGCCCGGCGCCACGCCCGCGGGACCCTGCTCGACGTCGGGTGCGGATCGCGACTGTTCGCGCACCATTTCGACGGGCGCCTCGACCGCTATCTCGGGGTGGACCTCGCGCGCTCGCCCTATCTCGACGATACAACGCCCGACGCCTTCGCGCGCGCCGAGGCCCTGCCGATCCGGAGCGGGTCGATCGACACGGTGCTCGGACTGTCGATGCTGACCTGCCTGCCCGAGCCGCTCCTCATGCTCGAGGAGGCGCATCGCGTGCTCAAGCCGGGCGGCATCCTGCTGCTCGAGTTCACCCAGATGGTGCCGCTCCACGACGAGCCCCACGACTACTTCCGCTTCACCCGCTACGGCGCGGCGTGGCTGCTCGGAGCGCGCCGGCTTCGAGCCGATCAGAGTTCATTCCCATCGGCGGGCTGGCTGGGCCCGCGTCGGTCAGACCGCGATCAGCGTCGCCTCAACCGCATCAATCGCGGGCCGCTGCGCGCTCAGTGACCGAGCTGCCGGTGCGCTTCCTCTACGTCGTGCTCAGGTCGGCTTCGCCCTGATGGACCGCGTGTTCTTCGACCCGCGCGAGGTCATCGCGCACCTCGTGGTGGCGCGCCGCAAGTAGTGTCGTGAGTCAGCCGCGCGGACGCCGCGGGATTCTCGAGCAGCACGCGCACCGCGGCGGCGCGCTGCACAGCAGGCGCGAAGCTCGGGATCCGCACGAGGATGTCCTCGTAGACCTCGACGGCGTCGAGCGGCAAGACCCACGCGCTCGAGCGTCTGCCGCTTTCCATTGCCGCGCCAGCGCTCCACTCCGGACGGATCGCTCGCCAGCGCGGCGGCCAGTCGAGCAGCTTCAGCCACCGTGACGGTGCGCTCGATGCGCTCGAGGCTGGTCCGCACCGCGGGACGGCGGACGCCGTGCTCGACCCGCTCGGCGACGGTGCGGTTGTGGAGCGCCACCGCGAGGCTTGCGGATCACGCCCGAGTGGCGGGGATACGAGCGCGCGAGCCGCGACGAGACGTCGTGGGCGCGATCCCAGTCGGAGCTCGCGGTCGCGACGTCAGGCTCTCGGCCAGCGCGATGAACGTGGCCTGGCTCATCGGCGGCGGCGGCGCGGGAGCCCGCCGCCGCAGCGCGATCGCGATCGCGACGACGGCGACCGCGACGCCGATGGTCGCGAGCGACCGGCACGAGACGGCGGCCGCGCGGCGGCCGCGAGGCGCCAGAGCTTGCGGAGCGACCCCGCGGGCGCTCCGCCGCTTGCTCCCGCGCTCTTCATCGCGTGGCCGCTCCCGGCGACGCGGCGCCGCGATCGGGCTCGACCGCGCCGCCGCCCGCGTCGCTCCCGGTCACGCACTCGATCCAGCGTCCGCCGACGATCGTGGCGCCGGGCGTGAGCGCCTCGACCGCGACGAGCCCGTCCGGGACGCGCACGCGCGCCGCGCACCTTCACGGCGCTCCACGTCGCCTCGATCCGATCCTCGGCAGGACGAGCGAGCGTCAGGCTCACGATCCCGAACCGGGTCGGCGCGCGTTCGGCGTGGGCGCTCCGCCACCACGCCGGCGATCCCATCAGCGCGAGCTCGGGCGTGTCGCGCGCGTCCGCGACCAGCCCGTCGCGCACGAGCTGGACCAGCCGCGCCGCGGCAGTGGCGTGGGGGGGCAGGTTGGCGCCGAAGTCGCCGTCGCCGCGCGCGAACAGCTCGGCGAGGCCGAGCGTCGGGTGGCGTGCGCGAGCATCTGGTCGAGCGCGGCCCGGCTCTCGGCGGGCCGGCCGGCGAGCAGCGCCCACTCCGCCAGCTCGGCGCCGAGGTAGGCGTGGAGCGAGTCGGGCGAGCCGTAGGCGGCAGGCCCGGCTCGCCGGCAACCCACACCCGCTCCGCGAGCACGCGCGAGCCGCGGTCGTCGGGAGGGCAGCACCCGCGCCGAGAAGCCGAGCGCGAGGTTGCCCCAGTCCCGTCCGTTCCCCACCACGACGCGCCGGCGTCGGCGGCGCCGGTGCGGGCGAGTGCCAGAGGAAGGCCGTGCGGTAGTCCGCGGCGGCGTGCGTCGCCTCCACCTCGAGCGCGCGGTGGCCCGCGAGCCGCGCCATCGCCGCCACGCCGCGCTCACCGGCGATCGCCCAGGCGTCGTTGCCGACGAGCGGCGCGCGCACCAGCTCGTTGTCGCGCGGATCGCCGTAGGGCAAGAGCCCGGCGAGCGCGAGACCCGAGCGTGCGCGAGGCGGCGCGCTGCCGCTCGATCCACACCGCGCCGCGCCACGCCTGCGGCAGCGCGCGCTTCGCCCACTCCGCGGACGGCGGGCGCGTCGCCGCCTCCGCCATCGCCCACAGCGCCTGGCCGGTGCCGTCGAGGTTGGCCGATCTGGGAGAGGAACGCGCCGCTCGGGAACTGGAACCGCCGCATCGCCCAGGCGTCCGCGCGCGCGAGGTCGGTGAGCCCGGCGACCGCGAGCGCGCGCACCGTCTGCTGCCGCGTCGCGGAGCCAGACGTCGCGGTACTGGAACGGATTGCCGATCGCGATCCAGTCGTCGCCCGCGCGCTCGTGGCACTGGATCAAGGTCACGAGCGAGGCGCGGTAGGCGGCGTCGACCAAGCGAGTCCGCCGGTGACGAGCGGCGCCGCGCGCGCGAGCCACTCGCGCCACGCCGCGCGCGCGGCGGCGGCGTGTCGCACGAGGCGAGGTCGGGCGCCACGCGTCGCGCGAGGTCGACCGGAAGCGGATGGGCCGGCATCCAGATCTCCCAGGCGTGCGACGCGCCGGCCGCGAAGCCGTGCGCGGCCGCCGCAGCGAGACCGTGCCCGGCGGGATTCGGCTCCGGCTCCACGAGCCCTGCGCCGAGCGCCGCGACGACGCGGCCGTCGCGTAAACCGAGCGGCTCACGTCCCAGGCGTGAGGTGGAGGTGGTCTCGCGCGTCGCCTCCCAGGGCGTCACCCATGGACCCTCCGGCCGGTCGATCCACGTCGGGCTCGACACGATCTCGGCTGCGCCGGGTGCGATGAGCGTCGTGGTCGCGCGCACGACCACGACCAGCGTCGTGTCGCCGAGCGACGGATGCGTCGCCGCCGCGGCCTCGAAGTGGGTGGACTCTCCGGCGGAGACCACCCACCAGTGCGGGATCGGAACGCCGTCACGCTCGAAGTAGACCGGCGAGATGCGCACCGGCTCCGTGCCCGAGGTGCGCCACGACAGCGCGACCTCGCCGTTGCCGCCGACCATGCCGTCGAGGACCTCGAAGGCGCGGCGCGCTCCCGGGAAGCCGAGTGCGGCCACCGAGTGCGGATGATGCTCGGGCCTGATCGGCGGTGCGCCGGGTGCGGTGTCGCGCGGCGGCGTCTTGGGTGCGCAGCGCGCCGTGACCATGAGCCCGAGCACCGCGAGGGGCGAGTCGCGCGACGCGCCGGGTCGTCATCGCGACCCGGCGCCGGTGATCCGGTAGGCGACGTCGGTGCCCGCGGAGGCCGCGCGCTCGAGTCCCGGCGCGCGCGCCACCGCCTCGAGGAACGCTCGCGCTCGGGCGGCGGCCAGTCCCGTAATGGACGACGATGATCCGGGTGTCCGCGCTCGAACGCCGCCGCGATCGATCTCCTCGGGCGCGGGAACCGCCGCATCACCTCGCGGAAGCGGCGGTTGCGACGGCGACACGAAGCCGCTCACGCTGTCGACCCGCGGCTTCTTGTGATAGATCGCGTAGAGCTGCCGCGTGACCTCGCGCGCACCTTCCTGCCACTCCTCGCGCGGCACGGGGGGTCGAGCATCGCGAGGTCGCCGGGCTGCCGCGCAGAGCCACTCGTAGATCGGCGGAAGGTCGCGGCGCTTCGGGAAGTCGACCTGCGGCAGCAGGGGACCGACCAGGTCGCGATCACCGCGACCCCGAGCGCGACCGGGAACGCGAGCCGCGCAAAGGCGGTCGACGCGAGGCGACGCCGCAGCGCGTCGTAGCCCATGCCGGCGAGCGTCGCTGGCGGCGAGCAGCGCACGAGCACGGCGAGGCGTCCGGGCGCGCGCATGCTCGCGAAGCCAGGACGACGTAGAAGAGCCCGGCGTAGGGGGCGGGATCCACAGCGGTTTCCCGGCCACCTTGAGCACGGGTCCGAGCGAGGCGTGAAGCCGAAGATCCGAGCACGACGAGCGCGCGCGTCCGGGTCGTTCCGCCAGCGCGCGGTGACGCCGAAGGCGGCGAGCGCCACGGCGACGATCCCCGGGAAGTACGGCTGGTCGCCGGTGAGCGCGGCGGACCTGGAGAGCCAGCGGTTCTCCGACGTTGGTCCTGGCGTAGTCGAGCAGGTCGGCGGCCCAGTGGGCCGCCATGCCGAGCGTGCGGTGGAACTCCGGCATCGCGCGGCGCTGCTCGAGGTGGGGCCAGACGCCGGGCGCGACGAGGACTGCGGCGCCGAGCGCCGCCACCGCGACGCGCGCGAGCAGCCGCGGCCGGCCGCGCAGGCGGCCCTGCGCGCCGCGACGATCCCGACCACGAGCATCGCGATCGCGAGATAGAAGGTGTATTACCAGCTGAAGTACGACTGCGCCGCGAGTGTCAGCGCAGCGCCGGCCAGGTCGCGCGCGCGGTCGCGCTGGACGAAGCGGAACACGAAGACGCAGGCCGAGCGGCAGGAACTCCGGTCTGGAGCGGAGTTCAGGTTGGCGAGGTTGGCGTAGCGGTAGGGTCGAACTCGAACAGGAGCCCGGCGAGGAAGCTCCCCGCGCGCGAGACCCCGGACAGATCGCGCGAGCCGGTAGGTCGCCCAGGCCGAGACCACGAACGCGAACAGCACGACCGCGTTGTAGGCGATCGCCGGATCGCGGGGTGGCCGCGTACACCGGTGCCGCCACCACCGCCTCGCCGAGCAGGTGGTCCATGTAGGTGAGCGTGCGGCGCTCGGGATGGAACATCGGCGCGTCGAACACCCGTCCGGGCGCGCGGAACAGCGTGTGCGTCCCGGTCGAGGATGTAGGCCTGCAGCAGCGCGTCGGGCAATGGAACGACGGTGGGCAGCCGGCGTTCGAGATCGCGCGTCAGCGGCCAGGTGAGGACGACCGTGAGCAGGACGTAGCCGGGAAGGACGGCGAAGCGGCTCCGGTTTCGATCGCGCGCGATCAAGGACTTGATTCGGGGGCGAGGCCGGGCCTCACTTGGCGAATGTCTTCTTCCGTGTACACGACGCCGCCGCTCTTGCCCACGGTCATGATGTGACGCTGGACCATCGGCCCGTGGATCACCCGGCCGCCGCTCAGGTGCGCTCGTCGTTGTTGCCCCACTGCCAGTTCAGCGCGAACGAGGCGTCGTGCGCGATCCGGAACGGCAGCGTCGCCGACTCGCCCGAAGGCAGCTCCTCCTTGACCAGCGTCTGGCCGCCGACGATCACGCGGATCCCGTTCCATCCCAGGATGCCGGACTCGTTCTTCACCGCCGCCTCGTGCGAGGAGCTTCGCCCGGTGGAAGGTCCCGTAGTGGAGCTTCGCCTGCCAGATCGCGATTCCCAGGATCACCAGCAGGATCAGCTTCTTCATGATCGCCTCCGATCGGGCCGGTCCATGGTCCGCTCGAACGAGGATGCGGGCGCCAATCTACCGCTATTCCGCGAACGGTCCCTCGCCGCGCCGTCCCTTGGCCTCCTCGGGCACGCCCGCCGGCATCAGCGTGCTCGCTCGCCGGAACGCGGCGGCGTAGAAGTTGCAGCCGTCGCCGCCGCGGCGTAGAGCACGGCGGTGCGAGTAAGAACGGGACCGAGTAGCCGAAAGCGCTTGGATGATCAGCCCGGCGAAGGTGGCGCTGGTCGCCCAGCCGATGTTCCAGACGAGATTGTTCAGGCTGGTCGAGCGCGCGCGCAGCTCGACCGGCAGCGCCTCCATCACGAGGTCTGGAGCAGCGGTGTGGAGGCCTGCATCCAGCGTGGCGCGGACCCAGAACGCCCGGCACGGCGATCGCCAGGCGCGACTCGGCGCCCAGGGTGATCAGAAATGGCAGCGACAGCAGCGCTGCGAGGCGTAGGCGGTCCGGAGCTTGCCGAAGCGCCGCGCGATCGCGGGCGAGCGAGCAGCGCCACGGCGGCGGCGAAGACCTGCGCGAACGAGAAGAAGAAACCGATCTGGCCGCTCGGTACCCGAAGCGCCGCGCGAAGTAGAGGTTCATGAACGGGATCACGAGCCCGGCCCCGGCGCCGATCAGGAAGTAGTTCACCGCGATCGGGACCAGCCGTCGCGCGGCGCCGTCGCTCCGCCGCTCGCCGCTCGCGTGGCGGTGCGACAGCACCGACGCCAGCCCGCGCAGGCCCGGGCAGCGGGGATCGCGGCCGACAGCGCTGAGCGCCGCGCCGATCACCAGCCAGTGGCGGTAGGCGTGGAGCAGGTCGAGGCCCGCGAGCGACCGGCGCGCCGACGGGATCGCGCCGCCGAGCATATGCTGCCGACCACGCCGGCGAGCAGCGCCGAGGCGAAGAGGCGCTACAAGTGCGTGCGCTCGCGCGGCGTCAGGTGCTCGGTCGAGGAACGGTTGCCGCGGCGATCACGCGAGCAGCGAGCTGGCCCGACGCCGGTGGCGAAAGCTCGCGGCGTAGATGACGCCCGTCGTCATGACGGTCGCGCCGCGGCGCCATCCCCACGCCCTCGATCAGCGCCCCGACGATCGTGCAGCGCCGTCGTCCCCAGCGGTCCGCCAGCACGCCGGCGGGGAGTGCCGCGAGCGCCAGGCCGACGGCGCTCAGCGATACCGCGCGTCCGACGAACACCTCGCGGAACCCGCCCTCGACCGGAGTAGAGGTTGAACAGCACTGCCTGGAAGATGCCGTGGCCGGTCCACGCCAGGAACTCGGCGAGCAGGTAGTGCCGCGCGGGGCGCGAGAACGCCCGCGCCGCGTCGCGATGGTCGACGAGGCCGCGCGCAGTGGAGACAGGGAACCTCAATCAGGATAGGGGTAGCGGGTTCGTCCCGCTATCCCCTCCCACCACCGGACATGCGGGTCCGCATCCGGCGGTTCGATGGTTCAGGTCAACCGGCGAGGCGGGGAACGCCGAGCCGGTCGAAGTATGAGATAGGCAGAGCGGCGGTGAAGGCTGGGTGCAATGCGGCCGCCCACCAGCGGCGGACGTGGGCCGCCACCTCCCGTGCGACCTTGTCCGAGAGTCCTCGGGCGCGGAGCTGCGCGGTAGGTGGTGGTGCCGCGTTTCCACTGCTTGAGCTGTACCGGCGCGCAGCCGGTGGTGGAGCCATTTGTCGATTTCGCGGAAGATGTTTGGCGTCTCGGCCAGTTGGAAGTAGAGCTTCCAGCCGGTGAGGTAGCTTCGCAGTTCCTCAGCGATCCTCGTCATGCTCCGTCCTCCGGTGCGGCTCGTGATCTGCCGCACGCGAGCCTTCATCTCCGCCAGGGCCTGCCGGCGCGACGCGAAGCGGACCATTCGTCCCGGGGCTATCCAGAAGCTGTAGCCGAGGAACTTGCGTTCCCACGCCCGCGCCACCGCGCTCTTGGCCTCGTTGACCTGTAGCCGGAGTCGCGCAAACAAACCGCTGCAGCGTGACCATCGCATCGTCCGCCGCTCGCTTCGACCCGGTGTACACGTTCAGGTCGTCTGCGTAGCGCGCGAAGCACGAGGCCTCGTCTCTCCAGTTCCTTGATCCACTTCGTCCAGCAGCACGTTGGCCAGCAGCGGCGACAGCGGGCCGCCTTGCGGCGTGCCCTCGTGCCGCTCCACCACCACGCCGTCGGCCATCACTCCGGCCATCGAGGTAGCGACGGATCAGTCTCAGCACGCGTCGGTCCGCGATCCGCCGCGCCAGTCTGCTCCATCAGCACGTCGTGGTTGACCCGGTCGAAGAACTTCTGCCAGGTCCACGTCGGCCACCCAGCGCCGCCCCGACTGGATGTACCGCTGCGCCGCTCGCACCGCATCGTGCGCGCTGCGCCCAGGTCGGAAGCCGTAGCTGTGCGTCGGAGAACGTCGGGTCGAACTGCGGTTGCAGTACCTGCAAGCAGGCACTGCTGGATGAACCGATCCAGCACCGTCGGGATGCCGAGATGCCTCGCCCCCGCCGGGCTTCGGGATCTCCTGCTCGCTTCACCGGCTGCGGCTGGTAGCTCCCCGCGAGCAGTTGCGCGCGGATCGCTTCCCAGTGCAACGCCAGATACGGCGTCAGGTCGTCCACGCTCATCCCGTCCGCGCCGGGACTGCCCTTGTTCTGCTTCACACGCTTCAGCGCCGCGAGCGCGTTCACGCGTTCGACCACCTGCTCCATCAGCCGGTGATCGCTCCTTGAGCGTTCGTCTTCGCCGGACGTCGTCGGGGCTTCGCCGCTGCGCTGGTCATGGGGGCTTCACCCCTGCCTCCAGCGCGAGCTCCAGTTGTTCGGACTTCTGGCGCATGGCCCTTCCGTGTCTCACGTTCGTTCCGCTCGTCCATCCGTTTGGCCCTTCGCGGTGTTCGCCGCTACTACGGCCTCGGCTGACTTCTCGCTCCGCGAGCTCGCGGCCGCCGTCGCCCTTTCGGGTGTCAGGCGAGATCTCCCCAGATAAGATCGCTGGCCTTCCCGACACGACTGCCGGATTTACGCCGCCGACCTTTGGTCACGAGAGCTTCGCGGTCACTGCCCGCTCGCCCTGATCTGCAGCGCCTCGTATCCGGTTTCTGTTCGTCGGCCCGTCGGTTCGTTCCCCGCTTCCTTCAGCGCTGCCCTCGCGGATCAGTCGCCTTGCGGTTCCCTTGGGTTCGCTGTGACCAGGTCCCCGGAGGACTTTCACCTCCCAGTCAGCGCCCATGCTGGGCATGGCAAATGTCGCAGGCGGCCCGGTGGGCCGCCGGTCGGGCGAATTACCACATTCGCGTGTGGGCGTGAATCAGGCCGGCGCAGAGGGCACCCTCGATCTCGTCCTTTGGCCCCGGGCGTCGCCGAGCGAGCAACGGCCCGGCATCTCGAAGCTGCCCGGCGCGATCGCGATCAGGACGCGCGCCTGCTCGGAGCCGGTGTTCTCGATGGCGTGGGGAGCGCGGCCATCGTAGTGGCAGGGAGTCGCCGGCTTCGAGGATGAGCTGGTGCGAGCCGCAGGTGACGGGTGACCCGTCCCTCGAGGCAGACCAGACATCTCCTTCGCCGTGGCGACGGCGTGGTGCCTTCGTTCCCGGCGGAGACGCCGGGAGGCAAGTCGGCCATCAGCAGCTCGAGGTTGCGCATCGGCTGGGCGGAGCAGCACTTCCAGCCGTGAGTTGTCGCCGTGTGAGTGGATGCGCGGTCCGCTCACGGCCCGCGTACGGGGCCTGGTCGTCCTCGATGACCAGGTAGGCCACGGAGGGTGTCGAGGGCGCGCGCCAGATCCCGGAGTGTGGCGAGGGAGGGGGACGTGCGGTCGTTCTCGACCTGGCTGATGAAGCCCTTGGAGAGCCGCTTGCGATGGCGAGCTGGTGGACGGTGAAGCCTCGGCGGTACCCAGATCGCGGATCTTCTTGCCAAGTTGCATGGCACCTCCGTAGGGGTTTAGGAGGACTGGAAGGCTGGTGTTTAGCAAATGCTAAGCCTCATTCAGGGGACAGCCAAAGAAATTGCTCGCTGGAAGACGCGTTTTCGAAACACGAGTGCCGCGCGCCGATCGAGGTGGCGCGTTCAACCCTTAGAGGTCGGACGAGACCGGTCCGGCGACCGGCGTCCATTCATCGGCGGCCGGGGCGTCTCGCTTCGGCGGTCGCGCGCAACGAGCGGCCGCCGATGTACTGGAGCTGGTAGAGCCGGGCGTAGATCCCGTTCAACGCCAGCAGCTCGGCATTGGGTCCCGATCTCGCGGACGCGGCCGTGGTGGAGCACGACGATCCGGTCCACGTCCTGGATGGTCGAAAGACGGTGCGCGATCACGAGGCACGGCGGCCCTGCATCAAGCGGCGCGAGCGCCCGCTGGATCAGGCTCTCGGTGTGCGTGTCCACCGACGAGGTGGCCTCGTCGAGGATCAGGAGCCGGGGCTCCGGGCCAGCGCGCGCGCGAAGGCGAGCAGCTGGCGCTGCCCGGCCGAAAGCGTCGCGCCCGCGCTCGCGACCTCGGCCTCGAAGCCGCCCGGCAGGCGGCGCGATGAACCGTCGGCGTGCACCTCGACGCGCCGCGCTGCCTCAGGTCGGCCTCCGCGCGAGGCCGGTCGCCCGCGAGCCGCAGGTTCGCGTCGATGGTGCCGGAGAAGAGGAACACGTCCTGGAGCACGACGCCGATGCGCTTCCGCAGCGCAGGCTGGTCAGGTCCCAGTCCGCCAGCGGCCTGCCGTCCACGCGAATCTCGCTCCGGCGCTGGGGCTCGTAGAAGCGGAGCAGCAGGCTCGACGAGCGTGGTCTTGCCCGACCCGGTGGCTCCACCAGGCGCGACACGCTCTCGCCGGGCTCGAGCGCGAAGGTGATGTCCTCGAGCACCTGCGACGGCTCGGTCGGTTCTCCATCGAGGCACCCCGCGCCTGGTCGAACTCGACGCGGCCTCGCAGAGCGCGGGCCGCCTCGGCATACGAGAGCCGCGACGTGGCCGACTCGACCCGGCCGCGAGCCGCGTCGTGCGCGCCGGCGCGCGCGGCCGTGCTCGGAATCGGGCGCTGCCGCGCGGGTCGGCGGGCGTGTCGAGCAGGTCGAAGATGCGCTCCGACGAGGCCATCGCCTGCTGCAGGATGTTGTACTTCTCGCTCAGGTCCGAGATCGGGCGGAAGAAGCGCTGCGTGTACTGGATGAAGGCGACCAGCGTGCCGAGCGTGATCCCGGTCCACATCACCTGCCGGCCGCCGTACCAGACGATCAGCGACACGGCGATGGCGCGCCGACCAGCTCGAGCACCGGGAAGAACAGCGCGTGGTGGAACACCGCCTGCGAGGTTGGCGTCGCGATGCTCGGCAGAAGGTAATACGTAACTG
>ERZ1370068.3035-contig-2160_pt1 | contig 122033 bp, 156 predicted proteins | sample MGYA00561227_ERZ1370068 | MGnify/ENA primary metagenome ERZ1370068 (study PRJEB38410, sample SAMEA6850437) | metagenome | study: Metagenomic assessment of the ecological functions of the soil: analysis of the soil microbiota associated with the...
AGCACTTCGTTCAGTTACGTATTGCTGATTGGCTATGAACTTATTCAGAGCCTTTGTGTTGCTGCGCCAATCCGTTCCAAATACTTTATTGATCGGAAAGTGTTCATAGCCTTCATCGTCTCGAAACACGCCATTCTTGAAGAACTGATAGGTCAGTTCGGCCCCTGTCAGTGTTTTCAACTTTTTTTGTTTTCAACGTCATCGCCGAATTGATTGTAAACAATGCCAACCCACGCGCCGATGCAGGGACAATGCCCACACATCAAACTTTATGTCGGCAGCGGCTGAAGAGCTTCCAGAACCCCGATGTGCAGCCCGGCCGCTGGACCACCACCGCCGAGCGTAATGGCTCTTTTAACCATTGGTTCCTCTCCCTAAATTTGCTGTGTGCTGTGCTCCGATCTGATTATTGAATTGCACCGAAGGGGGAGAGGCTGAGTCCTTTTTGCAACCATTGAAAGCGTACGCAGGCGCGGGCCACGCAGATCCGGTTTAGCATTGCGAAACACCAGGCATGCGACGGCGCGGCGGACGGCTTCGATTTACGCCGGACCTGCTGATCGCATTGGCGTACTTCCGCTTTCAAGAACCCGGCCACGCGGAGTGAGCTATGGGCAAGCAAGAGTAGCGTTATGCCGTCGCGGCTTCCGCTGTTGATGCCGACGCGAGCAACCGTGCCACCAGGACAGCGGGCATGACCTATTGCGGCACGTTAGGCCAGAGTAGTACTTCGTGCTGTTTTCTGACGGCCGCAGTACGGGCATGGCGTCGGCGTCGCAGGCGCGGCGGCGGTCGCCACGGCCGGCGCTGTCGCCACGCGGCGACTGCACCTGCGTACCGGGACAAACCACTTGGGGCGATGCTTACGCGAGCCCAGACTATGATCCTCGTTCTTGGTCAACCTCACTACGCAATGAGGGCTTTATGCCGGAGGCAGCCCTTACTACGGCTATACCGGCTGGGAGTGATTACTCGGGGCGCAACTTCATCAGGTGCCAGCCCGGGAGCCTCACAAAACTCGACGACGGCCAGATGTATCGCTGCCAATAGCAGCAAGCGCTCGACATGAACTGAAGAGGCGGCTCATTGAGCCGCCTCGTTCCAGTTGCGCACCCGCTTTCCAGATCCCTCGAACAGGTTCGCGCTCGCGGTCCATCGGCACGCGTTTTGCGTGACCTGTCTCACATCAAGAACGGCCTGCCCCGCATAGTCTCCGCCTCGACCTCAAGGGGAGATACAAACATGCGTAAATTCATTCTGATTGCAGGATCTGCTTCGTGTCCGTCGCCGCGCAGGCTGGCGATCGGAGCTTGTCGCTCGGCTGGCGGCGAGACCACGAAGGTGAGCGCTCCGGCCAAGGCTACCGAGGGATCGAGAATTGCTGAAGTCCCGCAGGCGGCGGAAGCCCCGAAATATGTCGAAGCGGCCGGCGGTCGTCGAGCCCAAGGCTGAGACGACCAAGGACTGAGACGAGCAGGCCCGCGGCGAGCAACACCGAAAGGGCCAGGCCCAGGGCGGCCGGCAGTGCAGCGGTACGCCAATCGCCCCGCGAGCGCCGGACCCGGAAGACCGTCGGCCTCGGCCCAGAGAGCTGCGATGATGTCGAGGAGTGCGGGGGCGCACCGCATGCGCTACGGGATCCGGGCGCGCATCATCGCGCGCACTGCACCGGCACGGGATCTACTGGTAAGGCCTAAGCTGGCAACGCAATAACGTACGTCATGGCCGGGCGTGCACCCGGCGCATCCACAGTCTTTCTTCTGCGGCTATTCCCAAGACGTGGATGCGCCGGGACAAGCCCGGGCATGACGACTGTGTTCGAAGCGCGGCGCCCGCAGGCGCCGCCAATCCTTATTGCGAAACCGTCTGCACCACGCTGCTGATCGGGCGGCTGGCAACCGCCGGCACCTTCTGGTCCTTCACCAGCATCGCATCGTATTCCGGCAGGGTCTCGAGCTGCTCCTGCGGCCTTCATCTGCACGACCTTGTAGCCGCCGGCCTTGAGGCGGCGCAGCAGCGTCGGCAAGGCGATCGCCGTGTGCTTCTGCAGATCGTGCATCAGGATGACGCCCTTGCCCTGCTTGTCGAGCTTGGTCATGACGTTCTGGATGACCTGGTCGGGACCCGGACGACTTGAAGTCGTTGGAATCGACGTCAACTGAAAACATCGAGATGTTACGCGACGCGAGATAGCCGAGGGCGGGCTGCGTGTGCCCGAGGCCCGGGAAGCGGAAGAACGGCGCGGGCGCGGCGCCGATCGCCATCTTCACGGCGCTAAAACCCTTCTCGATCTCTTCGCGGACCTGCGGCTCCGTCATCTTCTTGCCGTCGAGATGCGCGTGCGACCAGGTATGCGAGCCGACGGTGTGGCCGGCATTGAAAACCTGGCGGAGAATTTCCGGGTGATAGGTCGTGTGCTTGCCGACGGGGAAGAAGATCGCCTTGGTGCATTCGTCCGAAAGCGCCTTCAGCACGGCGGGCGTGGTCGGCCACGGACCGTCGTCGAATGTCAGCACGATCTCTTTGTCGGTGAGGAAATCGAACTGCTTGTATTGCAGGAAGCCGAAACCGGGACCGCCTGTGGTGTCGATCACGACGAGTGCGGCTGACGCCGAGTGCATCGGGATTGGCGCAGGCCGATCGCGCCGGCTGGGCTGCGGGAACGGGCGCGGGGCAGGGGCCGGCTTCGAGAGAGAAGCCGTGATCTCGACGTCGTCCTTTCGCGCAGCTTTGCCGCGGCCGGCGCGGGCAACGGCCTCGGCCTTGCGGGCGGCGACGGTTTGAGGGGGGCCGCATCGGCCCGCGGCGAGAGGTCCAGAACCAAACGGCGGTGATTACCAGCGCCGTCACTACACTGGCCAGCATCAGGCCCAACGCATTACGCATCGCTACTCTTTCCAGATACTCAGGGTACACACACGCAACGGGGCATTAGTGCCAACAAAGATCTTAACGTCTCCCGAACAGGCGCTGGTTAGACGAAGAAGATGAGGGGTTTAAGGCTTAGTGACGTCAGTCACAGTCGCCGGTCGGTTCCTGGCGCATGTTGCAACCATCAACAGCCGGTCCACGTAGCTGGGCCAACAGGAGCCGAAAATGACCGCAGCCTTCTTCACTACCGTTCGCAAGGTCGGTTTAGTGCTGGCCTTGACCACCTCTCTTCGCCGCCGTCTCGTCGACCGCGAGCTTCGCCTTCAGCTCTGAAGCGCAGCAGCAGTGCACCGGCGACGCGTTCCGCCTCTGCAGTTCGGAAATCCCCGAACATTCCGAAGATCACGGCCTGCATGATGAAGCATCGCGCCGATCTGAGCGTGGGCTGCCGCGGTGTCATGGATCGCGAGCTCGCGTCTCAAAAGTCCGGCAAGCTCGCCGCGCAATAACCGGCTCATTTGTTTGGCTCTCGGGAACGCTTGCGTCGATGCGACGCAGGCGTTTTTCGCTTTTAGGGCGCTCACCAGGGCCACGGTCGCGCGGTTTCGCCGTTCACAAATGCGTTGCCGGCCGAATTTCGGTGACCGGATTCCCGTTCTGACACGTTTTCTTGACGCGAACCGGTGTCCACCGGATCGAGCCCGACTGGCTTTCGTTGGAAAACGCTATAGAACGCCCGGATTGCGTTCTCGTGTAAAGGCATAGCAAATGACCAAGATCCTTTTCGTTGTTCCCCTGATCCTGATGGTTTCGAGCGCGTCGGCACAGACACAAAAAAAGAGGGGCATGACGAGTGCGCGCGCGACGTCTCGCGGTATTGCCGGGCGCAGATGCAGGATGGCGATCAGATCATTCTGGCCTGCCTGAAGCAGAACCGCGCCAAGATCAGCAAGGCCTGCCAGCAGAAGCTAGCGAGCCACGGGCAATAAGAACCTCGCGAGGGCTCAGCCGCCGTAGAGATAGTTCGGCAGCCACAGCGTCATGCCGGGCCACAGATACATGATCACCATGCACAGGATCACGATCAGCATGTAGGGCATCATGCCGGCGAAGATCTGGTTCAGCGTGACGTGCTTCGGCGCGACGCCCTTGAGATAGAACGCCGACATCGCCACCGGCGGCGACAGGAACGCCGCCTGCAGGTTCACGAACACCAGCGTGCCCCACAGGATCGGGTCGATGCTGAAGTGCTTCAGCATCGGCAGGAAGATCGGCACGAAGATGATGATGATCTCGGTCCATTCCAGCGGCCAGCCGAGCACGAAGATGATCGCCTGCGACAGGATCATGAACTGCACCGGCGTCATGTTGAGCGACAGCACCCAGCTGCTCGAGCAGCGCCTGGCCGCCGAGGATGGCGAACACCGCCGAGAACAGCGCCGAGCCGACGAACAGCCAGCACACCATGGCGGTGGTCTTCGCGGTCAGGAACACCGCTTCCTTGGTGCGCTTCCAGTCGAGCGTGCGGGCATGGAACGCCAGCGATGAAGGCGCCGGCGGCGCCGACCGCCGGCCGACTCGGTCGCGGTCGTGATGCCGAACAGGATGACCGCGAGCACGATCACGGTGAGGATGCCGAGCGGCATCACCGACGACGTCAGAGCAGCTTGAGCACCTCGAAGCGCTCGCCGTTCATGCGCCAGTAGGAGCGCAGCGGTCCACAGCGCCAGCACGACGGCGCTGATCCCGAACCAGAGATAGAACTGGAAGTCCGGACCGTTCTCGGCGGCCGTCGCTGCCGGCGTCGCCACGGCGCTGCCGAGTTGCTGCAGCCCTTCAACCGGTCCGGCGGCCGCGCCGGCCTGCTGATGGATCACGACGTACCACCACACGGTCCGCCAGCGTGATGGCGGTCGAGCAGGAACGGCACCAGCGCGATGATGAAATTCTGCAGCACCGCCCCGTAGCTCATCGGCTTGCCGTCGGCCTCCAGCGTCTTCGCCTGCGCCGGCGAGATCAGCGCCTTGAGCAGGCCGACGAACATGTTGGGCGAATACAGCGTCTCGAACTTCGCGATCCAGGCCGGCACCTTGACGCGGGTCTGCTCCTCCGGCAGCGGCGGCGCGATCTTCGGATTGATCAGCGCCCAGCCGATGATGTAGACGAGGTAGAGGAACGCCAGGAAGAAGCCGGGAACATCGCCGCCGCGTAGAGCTTGACGACCGACTGCCCGGCAACGGCGGCGTAGACGATGATCATCACCGACGGCGGGATCAGGATGCCGAGCGTGCCGCCGGCGGTGATGACGCCGGAGGCGAGCTTGACGTCGTAGCCGGCGCGCAGCATCGGGTTGAAGGCGATGACGCCCATCAGCACCACGACGGCGCCGACCAGGCCGCTGGCGATGCCCCAGAACGTGCAGACGATCAGGGTCGCCACCGCGAGCGAGGCCGGCACGCGGCGGAACGCGAGCTGGATCGAATAGAACATCTTGTCGACCAGCGCGCCGCGCTCCATCACGTAGCCCATCAGCACGAACAGCGGGATCGGAGATCAGGACGTCGTTGGTCATCGCGCCGTAGGTGCGCTGGACCATCAGGTCGAAGACGCGGTTCTGCGCCCAGTGCTGCGCCGGATCGTAGAACGCGATGAAGCCGAAGAACATGCCGAGGCCCATCAGCGTGAAGGCCGTGGCAAAACCCATCATGATGACGACGACGATGAGCGCCAGCATCAGCAGGCCGAGTGCGGGATCGCTCATGTTTGCACGTCTCCGCCCATCCCGCGCTGGCGCGCCATTTCGTCGATCTCGCTGCGCGCCGCTCGATCGCGATCTTGCGCGATTCGTCATCGACATATTCGCTGTGCGCGAGCTGCTCCTCGATCACGTCGATCTCGGCGACGTCCTTCAGCCGCTCGGCCATTCGCCGGTCTTGCAGGCAGACGACGCAGCGCACGATCTCGGCGACGCCCTGCAGCATGATCAGCGCGCCGGCGATCGGGATCACCGATCTTGAAATGGTAGACCGGCGGGCCGTCCGCGGTGACGTTCGAATGCTCGGCGATACGCCAGGAGTCCGCGGCGTAGAAGTAGCCGGCATAGACCAGTGCGGCGATGCCGGGCAGGAAGAACACGATGTAGAGCACGAGGTCGAGCGTTGCCTGGGTGCGCGGCCGCATCGAGGAGTAGAGGAAGTCGCCGCGGACGTGGGCGTTCTGCGCCAGCGTGTAGGCGCCGCACAGCATGAACAGCGACCCGTACAGCATGTTGTCGAGGTCGAAGATCCAGGACGTCGGCATGTTCATGATGTAGCGCTTGAACACTTCGATGCAGACGACGCTCATCAGCACGATCATCAGCCACGCGGCGGCCTTGCCGACCCAGGTGCTGATGCCGTCGATCGTGTGCAGGAAACTCTGGACGCTCATGGGGTGCGACCGTTCGGCGCGAGGGACTTCGATGCAGTAGCAAAGCACCATCCGGGTCGCGTCCCGAACGGTGCTTTGCTGGTTTAGAGCATTTTCAGCGCGGCGTCAGATCTTCTTGGCTGCGGCGTTGGCGCCCCAATAATGGTCATACGCCATCTTGCGGCTCACCACCGTGTCCTGCTCCCACTGCGTCGTCCGCTTGGCGAAGGCGAGCTGCGATTGCAGGATTTCCTTGAACAGCGGATTTTCCGCCGACTTCTTCTTCGACGACCTCGTCGTAGACCTCGAGCTGCTGCTTGCAGGATGGCGTCGGGCGTCTTGTAGAACTTGACGTTGTCCTTGGTCTGCAGCTCGATGTAGTCCTTGCGAGTAGCGGTCGATCGCCTTCCACGACATGTCCGCCGAAGCCGCATCGACCGCGTTGGCGATGATCGCCTTCATCTTCTCGGGCAGCGCGTCGTACTTGGTCCTTGTTGAAGGTGATCTCGAACTGCTCGGCGTTCTGGTGATAGCTCTGCAGCATGCAGACCTTGGAGACGTCGGCGAAGCCGAGCGACGCGGTCCGACGAGGCGTTGTTGAACTCGGCCGCGTCGAGCAGGCCGCGGTCCATCGCCGAGACGATTTCGCCGCCCGGCAGCGCGTTCACCGCAGCGCCCATCGCCGTGAACACGTCGATCGAGATGCCGACGGTGCGGTACTTGAGGCCCTTGAGGTCGTCGGCCTTGGTGATCGGCTTCTTGAACCAGCCGAGCGGCTGCGTCGGCATCGGCCCGTAGGGGAACGACACGACGTTGGCGCCGATCGATGCATAGAGCTTGGCGAGCAGCTCCTTGCCGCCGCCGTACTTGTGCCAGGACAGCAGCATGTTGGCGTCCATCGCAAAGCCGGGCCCGAGCCCCACAGCGCCAGCGCGGTCTGCTTGCCGTAGTGATAGACCAGCACGCCATGGCCGCCGTCGAGCGTGCCCTTGGACACCGCGTCGAGCAGGCCGAACGCCGGCACCACGGCGCCCGCCGGCAGCACCTCGATCTTGAGGTCGCCGCCGGTCATGTCGTTGACCTTCTTGGCGTAGTCGAGGGCGTATTCGTGGAAGATGTCCTTCGACGGCCAGGTGCTCTGCCAGCGCATGCTGATCGGGCCCCTGGGCGCTCGACGACGGTCGGCGCGGCGACGGTTGCCGCAGCGCCCGCCGCGGCCACTTTCAGGAAGCGGCGGCGGCGTCGAAGTCTTGTCCTTGGTTGGTTTGGTCATGAGGTATCCTCCCGGTTGAGCCGGCCTTGGTTGGCCGGCCGTCGTTGATTGGGCGCGAACTCTAGAGGCCGGGCCCGAGCTTTGGCAAGGATACGTTATACCAGTGCGGCGTTAAGCTGCGGCGCCGGCGTGGGCAGCCGACCCATGGCAGCGCGGAGCCTGCCGGGCCACCGCATTGGTTAACGGCGCAGCCGGCTGCGTTAAATGGCGCAGCCGGTCCAGTCAGGTGCTGCTGCCCGCCGCGGTCGCGACCACCGGCAAGACCTCGTTGGCGGCGCGGTCGGGCGTATCTTCCTTCCAGCGCACCGATCCGAACGGCCGCTCCAGCATGCGGCGGACGCGGATCGGGTCGGGGCCGAGATGAAAGTCGATCGCGCGCTGATGCAGCGCGCGCTCGGACTGGGTCGGGCGGTTGCGCTGGCGCAGATAATCGAGCCAGGTCGGGCAGTGATAGCGCTCGGTCCACAATTCGGGATCGGCGATGTCGCGCGCGATCGACCAGCCATAGGCGCCGTTGCGCTGGCGGCTGAGCTGCACTTCCTGCATCACATTGTGGAAGGCGCGGGCGTTGTCCTGCGCGACGCGATATTCGATCTCGACCACCAGCGGCCCGCTGCGCCCGGTCAGCGACAGCCGCACCTCGGGATCGGCGAGCAACTCGGTCGGCGTCCTCGTTGCGGGCGCCGACCGGCGGCATGCGCAGCCACAGGCCGAGCAGCGGCGACAGCGCACATCAGGCCGGCGGAAACCAGCAGCGCGATCTCCACGCCGGCGATGTCGGTGAGGTGTCCCCAGCCCCAGCTTCCCGATCGCGATGCCGCCGGCGATCGAGGCCTGGAATGCCGCCAGCGAGCGGCCCGCGCGACCCAGCGCGGCGCCGAGAGCTGCACGCCGATGTTGAACAGCGCGACCGCCAGCATCCACACCGCGCCCGGCGAGCACCAGCGCGACCGCGGTCAGGCACCGGCTGCTCGGCTCAGCGCCGACCGCGGCGATGGCGCCGGCCATCGACAGCGTGCAGGCGCGCACCGCGGCCTCGCCGCTCATGCGCTGGCGCACCTCGCCGATATTCAGCGCGCCGATCACCGCGCCCATGCCGAACGCGCCGAGCATGATGCCGTAGGTCTGCGCGCCGCCATGCAGCAGGTCGCGCGCGACCAGCGGCATCAGCGCCGACACCGAGCCGCCGATGATGCCGGTGACCAGCGTGCGGGTCAGCACGATCCGGATCGACGGCGAGTTGGCGATGTAGCGCACGCCCGGAGACCATGGCGCGGTTGAGCCGCTCGCGCGGCAGCCGCGACGGCTCGCTGGTGCGGCGCCACAGAAACAGCACGACCAGCAGCGGCAGATAGAGCACCGCATTGACGGCGAAGGCCGCGACCGCGCCGGCGGTGCGCGACCACGATGCCGCCGATCGCCGGGCCAAAGCTGCGCGCGATGTTGTAGCTGATGCCGTTGAGCGCCACCGCGGCCGGCAGCGTTTCCGCCGGCACCTGCTCGCTGACCGAGGATTGCCAGGCCGGTCCGAACAGCGCCATGCCGCTGCCGACGACGAAGCACAACGCCAGCAGGATATTCGGCGTCACCAGGTTGAGCCACGCCAGCACGGTCAGCGACGGTGGCGCCGACCAGCGCGATCGCCAGCGAGACCAGCGCCACGATGCGGCGGTCGTGCATGTCGGCGATGGCGCCGGCCGGCATCGAGATCAGCATGATCGGCAGCATCAGCGCGGTCTGCACCAGCGCGACCTTGTCGGCGGACGACGTCATCTGCGTCATCGCCCAGGCGGCGCCGACGCCCTGGATCAGCATGCCGAGATTGGACAACAGGCTCGCGAGCCAGATGCGCCGGAACACCGCATGCCGCAGCGGCGCCGCGATGCTGTCGGTCGGCAAAGGCTGAGCGTTTCGGCTGGCTCGGTCATGATCGGTTCCGTTGGCGTTCTGTCACCGCTGCTTGATTCCATCCTGAGCTTAAAGTGATGCCTGCGAAAGCCCTGCCCTGTCCAGTCGTTACGCCGCCATTTCAGCGGCGCTACAGCACAGCTCAAGGTCCTGAAAAGCAACGAGAGGTCACGAAATGAGCCTGTCGCGGCGGACGATCCTGAAGGGTGCCGGGGCGCTGCCCTTGCTGGCCGGCTCATTTGGGCCTTTCGGCATTGGCGCAGACAGGCCGGCCGCGCGCTGGGCTGCGGGCATCCCGCCGGTCCTGTTCGTGCACGGTAATGGCGACCATGCGGCGCTGTGGATCACAACGCTGTGGCGGATGGAGATCGAACGGCGTGCCGCGCGACCGGATGGCTCGCGCATCAATTTCACCGATCCGCTGGCGCGCACCGACGACACCGTCGAGCAGCCGAACCGTTCCTCGACCGAAGCAGCAGCGCCGCGAACTCGCCGACGCCGTCGAGGAACTGAAGCGCCGCACCGGCGTCGTCGCGCGTCGCACTGGTCGGCAGTTCGCGCGGCGGCAATTCGATCCGCAATCTACATCAAGAATGGCGGCGGCGCCGACATCAGCCACGCCGTGCTGTGCGGCGTGCCCAACCACGGCATCTATCGATTGGGACGACAGTCCGGGCAACGAGTTCAACGGCCGCGGCCCGTTCCTGCGCGCGCTTGAACGAAGGCGAGAGCGAGGTGACGCCGGGCACCGCGTTCCTCACCTTGCGCAGCGACGGCATCGACAAATATGCGCAGGCCGACGGCCGCTTTGTCGGCAAGCCGGGCACGCCGACCGGCGTTACCGCCGGAAGGCCCGGCGCTGAAGGGCGCCACCAATCTCGTGCTCGGCGCGCTCGATCATCGCGAGACCGCGTTTCATCCGCGCGCGTTTCGCGAGATCTATAAATTCATCGCCGGCCGCGAGCCGTCGCGCATCGACATCGTGCCGGAGGCGGAGGTCAAACTGAGCGGGCTCGTGACGGGCACGCCGGGCGGCGTGTCAGACCAACCGCCCGGTCTCCGGCGCGACGGTCGAAATCTACCGCGTCTCGCGCCGACACCGGCGAGCGCGTCTGGCGGTGCCGATCCATTCGTTCGCAGACCGGCGCCGACGGCCGCTGGGGACCGGCGCAGGTCGATCCGACCTGGCCATCTCGAAATCGTGCTGACGTCGGCCGAGCTCGTCGACCACGCATTTCTATCGCTCGCCGTTTCCGCGCTCCTCCGACATCGTGCATCTGCGCGCCGCGCGCCCGCTCGGGCCGCAGCGGATGCCGGTGCCGGCGCGGTCGTCCTGATGTCGCGTCCGCGGGGCTATTTCGGCCTGCCGCGCGATGTCGGTGCTGATCGACGGCAAGGAGCCCGCGGACGTGAAGCCGGGCGTGCCGACCGATTCGGTCGCCACCTTGCGGCTTCCGGCCGCCGAGGTTGGCCGGCCGGTGGTGGCGATGTTCAACCAGGAGCGGATCGTGGCGCGGGCCTGGCCGGCGTCGGAGAACCGGATTGCGGTGGCCGAGCTGACCTATTAGCTCTTTTCGAGCGCCTGGGCGCCGTTGCATGGCGCCGGGATCAAGGACATGAGATATGGGCGAGGACACGAGGCTGGAAACGAGGTCGCATGAGCATTGCCGAAGCCTATGACGCGCCGGCCGCCCGCGCAGCCGCTGGTGCCGCCGAGCCCGCCGCGCGCGCCCGACGGCATGACCGCGTTCGGGCGGATGCTGGCGATGCGGGTCAGCCCGATCGGGACCTGGGGCAGCGGCGCCTACGAGGAAGACATCATCCAGGGCCGCTTCGCCGGCCGCAGCAGTTTCATCCTCAACACGCCGGATGCGATCCGGCATGTGCTGGTCGACAATTACGAGAATTATACGCGCACGCCGGCCGGCCTTCGCGTGCTGCGTCCGATGCTCGGCCAAGGCCTGCTGATCGCCGAGGGCCGCGCCTGGAAACATCAGCGCCGGACGCTGGCGCCGGCCTTCACGCCGCGCGCGGTGTCGGCGCTCGTTCCGCACATGATCGCGGCGACCGACGAGACGGTCGCAAAACTGAGAGCGCGCGAGCAACGCGCCGGTCGATCTGCGCGAGGCGATGCAGCGGATGACGCTCGAGATCGCCGGCCGCACGATGTTTTCGTTCGGGATGGATCGCCAAGGTGCCGCATTGCGCGACTTCGTCATGGAATATGGCGAGCGGCTGGCGCGGCCGCATTTTCTCGATCTGCTGTTGCCGCTGGGCTGGCCGAGCCCGCAGGATTTTGCCCGCGCCCGTTTCCGCAAACGCTGGACCGCCTTCGTCGGCCATGCTGGTGGCCGAGCGTCGCGCCGCCGGCAAGAACGAGAACGCGCCGCCGCGCGATCTCTTCGATCTGATGAGCGAAGCGCGCGATCCCGAGACCGGAGCCGCGTTCAGCGACGAGCAGCTTGGCGATCGAGGTCGCGACCATGATCCTCGCCGGGCACGAGACGACAGCGACCGCGCTGTTCTGGGCGCTCTATCTTCTGGCGCTCGATCCCGAAACGCAGGAGCAACTCGCCGCTGAAGTGCGAGACGTGAACGCGAGCGGCGCGATCGAGATCGAACGGCTGAAATTCACCCGCGCCGTGATCGACGAGACCATGCGGCTCTATCCGCCGGCCTTCCTGATCGCGCGCGCCGCGGCTGGGCCGGACACCATTGCCGGCCTTCCGGTGAAGAAGCATGACGTCATCCTGATCGCGCCGTGGCTGTTGCACCGCCATGAAAAGCTGTGGCGCGATCCGGACGCGTTCGTGCCGTCAGCGCTTCATGACGCGGAACGCCGCCGGACCGTTTTGCCTACCTGCCGTTCGGCGTCGGTGCGCGGGTCTGCATCGGCGCGCATTTCGCGCTGGTGGAGGCAACGCTGGCGCTGGCCAGGCTGATCGGCGCTTTCCGGGTGGCGCTGGTCGACAAGGAGCCGGTAATACCGATCGGCGTGGTGACGACGCAGCCCGATCGATCGCCGATGTTTGCGATTACGCCCCGGTAGCCAGACCTTGCGTTGACGCTCCGGCGATCTCATCTAAGGTTCCGCCATGAGCGATATCCAGGCCCAGTTTTCAGTGCTGAGGCAGACCACGGATCCCGCGGTCGCCGACGCGATCCTGCAGCTGATCGAGGACGGGGAGGACGCCGAGCTCAATCGCGTCAATGTTCTGGATTTTCGAAGCGCACGGGGCTCGACGAGGAACGGGTGATCTCCGGCTTCCTGCATGCCTCCCGCCTCGGCTTGTTCGAGCTGACCTGGAACGTGCTGTGCCCGGGCTGCGGGGGCGTGCTCGATGCCCACTCGACGCTGAAATCGCTGCGCCACGACGATTATCATTGCGGCCTGTGCGCCTGCGGCTATGAGGCATCCGTCGACGAACAGGTCGAGGTCGCCTTCACCGTGAGCCCGCGCGTCCGCCGCATTGCCGCGCATGATCCGCAACACGCTGCCGATCTGGGACTATTTCAAGCAGATCTTCTGGAGCTCCGGCGTCGATTTCGACAAGGAATCCTTCGACCAGCTTTCCAATGAGGTCGTGCTCGACGCGCTGGAACTGCCGGCCGGCGAGAAGGCGGTGATGTCGCTGCAATTGCCGGCGCAATTCATCATCGTGTTCGAGCCGGTGACGCATTCGGCGCAGTTCATCGACGTGCAGGGCGAGCCGACCAGGAGCGCCAGCAGCTGGCGCTGATGTACAACAAGTCTCATCCGCCGGTCGGGACCATGACGATGCGGCCCGGACCGTTGCGGTTGTCGCTCGACAACCAGGCCGGCGTGCGGGTGCTGCCGTCGGTGTTCATCGCCGCCGAAGGGCTGCATCAGCTGATCGGCAAGCGCAAGCCGTTCCTCACCGCGAAGCGGATGCTGACCAACCAGACCTTTCGCGACGTCTACAAGGCCGACAATCTCAATATCGACCAGCGGCTGAAGATCACCTCGCTGACCTTCCTGTTCACCGATCTCAAGGGCTCGACCGCGTCTCTATGAGAGGGTCGGCGACCTCGTCGCCTTCGATCTGGTGCGCGCGCATTTCCATGCGCTGCTGGAAATCATCGCTTCGGAGCGCGGCGCGGTGGTGAAGACGATCGGCGATGCGGTGATGGCGACCTTCGTCAGCCCGGAACATGCGCTCGCCGCCGGCTTGCGCATGCGCGCGGCGATGACGGCGCTCAACGCCGAGCGCGGCAAGGACGATCTGGTGGTCAAGATCGGCATCCACGAAGGCCCGTGCCTGGCGGTGATGCTGAACGAGCGGCAGGATTATTTCGGCCAGACCGTCAATATCGCTTCCCGCGTGCAGAGTCTGTCGCACCTCCCAGGAGATCCACGTCACCGCCCCGGTGATCGATTCGCCGGCGGTCGCCAACGATCCTGGAGAAGGCGGCGCTCAGGCCGATCCAGAAGGAAGCCGCGCTGCGCGGCATCGCCGACAAGATCGTGGTGTACGAGATACCGTGAGTTGGCTTACCTCGATCACGATCTCGCCGGTCATGCCGAGTCTCGGCGTGGGTCTTGCCGTCGCTGCGCCTTGATGTCGCAGCGCAGGTCGCTGGCGCGGCCGGCTGCGACCGGCACCAGCCACCATTCGGCGGATTGTCCCGGATAGACCTCGATCTCGCGGATCGCGCCCTTGAATTCGGCGAGCGTCACGGCTCTTGCCGTCGCGCTGCTGCGTCACCTGCACCTTGCGCGTGAACACCATCTGCGAGAACGCGTGCGAGGTGAAGTAATGCGGATCGCTGCTCGTGTTGCGCAGGATCAGCTTGTAGAGCTTGCCGGTCTCGAAACTCGCAGCTGCTTCGGCGCGAATTCATGCTTGCCGGGCGAGCCGAGATCGACCGTCACCTCGATCGGCGTCTGCCGCGACAGATCGCCTGCCGCCAGCGCGGCCCCCGAAGCGATCCCCAGTACGACGGCGCAACCGAGCGCGAAGCGGAAGGAGGCCATGGTCGTTTCCTTTTGAGAAGTCGCTCCGTGAAACAACGAGTTCACCTCTAATGCAAATGCGAATGACTTGGCAATTAGATATCGGCCGTCGCTGCCTGCGGCGAATCGCGCAGCGCGGCCATTCAGCCGGCAGAGGCCGTGTCTTCCGGAGACGATGGCGGTGCGCGGTATCGCGCTCGAACCGAACGGCGGCGGGTGCTGACTCACCGGCCTGCCAAGTCGCGGCGTCATGCCGCTCTGGTGCAGATGTTCACACGTTGACGCGACAGATTTAACTTCCGCCTCGCGCAGCGTCAGGCCATCTCATCGCCGCGCGATTGCGGGATGTGAGCCAAATCTCCAGACCCATATTCGACTGAACAGTTTCCCTGATTTTGCAAGGTAGATCGATGCTCGACGGACTGCGCCAATTCATTGCCGACATCGTTTCGCCCAGTGCGCGATCCGGATCGCGCGTTCGACGATACCGGCTATCGTCTGGCGGCGACGGCGCTGCTGGTTCACGTCGTCTCGCTCGACGGCGAGCCGACGCGCGATCGAGAAGCGCAAACTGCACAGCCTGATCGAAAGCCGCTTCAAGCCTCGATCCCGGCACGGCGGATCAGCTGATCGCATCGGCGACGCGGGTCGAAGGCGAGGCGGTCGATCTCTATCATTTCACCAGCGTCATCATGCGCTCGGTCAATGAGGAGGGCCGGCTCCGCATCATCGAGATGATGTGGGAACTGGTCTACGCCGACGGCCAGGTCAGCGAGTTCGAGGACAACGTGGTCTGGCGCGCCGCGGATCTGCTCGGTGTTTCATCGCGCGACCGGATCGATCTCAAGCACAGGGTGGCGGGCAGCGGCAACCGGTCTCGTCCGCGAGGCCTCGAAGAGCGGCCGACGCGGCGACGTAGACGGCGGCGCCGTGCTGCACGCCATCGAATGCGCTGCGACTCGCAGATGACGAAACTTTAATGTGCTGCGCAATCGCCGCGCGCAGGCGCGATAAGGCCTGAAAATATTGAATTTCGATTGCCGGTGAGCGCTGACGGTCGCATGGGCGATATGCCATGCGGGTGGCTTGCGTCACACCACGCGCCTATGCTCTCGTCCCGCCGCTGGCGGCTATCCTGCAATTGATTTAAGAGCATTCAATCGTGACCGAGCGTGTGACGCTGATTACCGGTGCATCGGCGGGCATAGGCACCGAGCTGGCGCGCGTTTTTGCCTCCAACGGTCATCGCGTGGCGCTGGTGGCGCGGCGCGCCGATCGCCTGACGGCGCTGGCGGCTGAAATCACCGCCGCGCGGCGGCGCGGCGCCGATCGTCATTCCCTGCGATCTCGTGCAGCCCGATGCCGGCGACAGGATTGCCGAGGCGCTGGCCGCGGCCGGCGTCGAAGTCGAGTACGTCGTCAACAATGCCGGCTTCGGCCTGTTCGGCAGGGCGGTCCAGCGCGATCGCGCCGACCAGCTCGACATGATCGCGGTCAACATCCGCGCGCTGACCGACTCTGTCGCTGCGGTTCTCCGACCAGCTGATCCGCAATCGCGGCGGCCTGCTCAATGTCGGCTCGATCGCGGGCTTTCTGCCGGGCCGGGAATGGCGGTTTATTACGCCACCAAGGCCTATGTGCTGTCGTTCACCGAGGCGATGCGCGCCGAACTGGCGCCGCATGGCGTGCGCGTGACGGTGCTCTGTCCCGGTCCGGTGCCGTCGGAATTCCAGGCGCGCGCCGGCTTCAGCGCCCGGATTTGATCTCGGCCGATCCTGAATGTCTTGCCGGCCGACGTCGCGCAGCAGGCCTATCGCGGACTGATGGCGAACAAGCGCGCAGTGATGCCCGGCCTCGGCATCAAGATCGTGCCGTTCCTGCTCCGGCTCTTCCCGCGCTCGTTCATCCTGGGCGCGGTCGGCCGGCTTCCAGCTCCGCCAGCGCTGAAAAAGCGCCGTTTTCTGCCGGAAATCCTGCGCTGCCGGATCGCGGCGCGGCTACGTCTGGCCCGCGACTTGCTTGCAAATCTTTGCGAGTGTGCGTGAACTCACGCGAAATTAATACCACTTAGGTATGGTTTCGGTTTGAGGTGCCCAGAGCAACGTCGATGTCGTTCCGGTCGAGCAAAATGGCGACAACATCCTGCCCTTTCCGGGCCGAAGGACGCTGGTTGCGCCTGCCACGCGCGCCGTTGCCGGTTCTGATCGTTCTCCACCAGGAGACCTCGACGCCGGGCCGGGTCGGCAATGCGCTGCGGGCGCTCGGTCACCCTCGACATCCGTCGTCCGCGGTTCGGCGATCCCGCTGCCGGAAACGCTGGATCAGCATGCCGGCGCGGTCATCTTTGGCGGCCCGATGAGCGCCAACGACCCTGACGATTATGTCCGCCGCGAGATCGACTGGATCGAAATCCCCTGCGCGAGCAGCGGCCGTTTCTCGGCATCTGCCTGGGCGCGCAGATGCTTGCCAAACAATTGGGCGCGCCGGTCGCGCCGCATCACGGAAGGCCGGGTCGAGGTCGGCTACTATCCGATCCGTCCGACGGACGGCCGGACACGCGCTCTGCCCGGACTGGCCGAGCGTGTCTACCACTGGCACGGCGAGGGATTTCAGCTGCCGCGCGGCGCCGAACTGCTCGCCGAAGGCGACGACTTTCCGGTGCAGGCCTATCCAGCACGGTCACGCGTTCGGCTTCCAGTTTCATCCTGACGTGACCTACGCCATGATGCATCGCTGGACCACGCGCGGCTGCGTGCGCATGGATTCGCCGGGCGCGCAGCGCGCGTCACCTGCACTTCGAAGGCCGCGCGGTGCACGACGTCGACCGAGCGCGCGTGGCTGAAGAATTTCATCGCGGGCTGGATCGCAGCGCGCGCCGCGCGCGATCATGCTGGAAGCCGCCGAATAGCCGCCACGCGGAATTTGCCGCGGCGTATCCGAACGTCTTTCAAAATTCCGTGATGTGATAGTGTCGCTTCCTGAAGCGCTGCGGATACCAGCAGGCGAATGGGAGGCGACATGACCGGCGATGAATTCGCAACGCTCCTCGGCGATTTCACGCTGTCGGCGGAGATCCGGCGATGGCGCGCGCTTCGCCAGCCATTTCACTGAAGACGCGGTCTACTACGACTACATCTACGGCCCGCACCGAGGCCGCGCCGACATCGCGCATATGATGCAGCATCTGTTTCACCGCGACGCGACGGATTATCGCTGGGAAATGTTCGATCCGGTATTTGACGGCCGCCATGGGTTATGCGTGGTCGCTGTCGAGTTTCACGTCGACGATTCCGCAGTTCAAGGGCCAGCGCGTCGTGATCGACGGCATGAGCCGCTTCATCGTGCGCGACGGCCTGATCGCGGAATACCGCGAGATCCGTCAATGGCGGTGTCGCGATGGCGCAGCTCGGCGTCGAGCCGGCGCGGATGGCAAAAGTGTTCCGGCGCTGGACCGGATGGCTCAAGGAGCGGCCGGAAACGCAGGCATTATCTGGCGCGGCCGAAAGGCTCGCGCGCGAAGGATCAATGACAGAAAACGACAGGGAGATCGCGCGTGACCTATCAGCATATTCTCTACGAGGTGAGCGACAAGATCGCGACCATCACGCTCAACCGGCCGGACTCGCATGAATGCGTGGACCGCGATCATGGAGCGCGACGTGCGCCACGCGATGGAGGCGGCGGCCGCGACGACGACAATGTCCGCGTCATCGTGCTCACCGGCGCCGGGCGCGCGTTCTGCGCCGGCGCCGACATGGAGGCGCTGCAGGGCATCGATCCCAGCGAGATCAGGCGCGGCGAGAACACGCCGTCGTTCGACATGAACCGCCGGGCCGACTGGCAGACGCGCTACGCCTATTATCCGGCGATCCCGAAACCCGTGATCGGCATGCTGAACGGCGCCACCGCCGGCATCGGCCTGGTGCACGCGCTCTATTGCGACCTGCGCTTTGCCGCCGACAACACCGTCTTCACCACCGCGTTCTGCGCGCCGCGGGCTGATCGCCGAGCACGGCATCAGCTGGATGCTGCCGCGCATCGTCGGCCACGCCAACGCGCTCGATTTGCTGATGTCCGCGCGGCGGGTCTCAAGCGAGGAGGCGCTGCGCATCGGGCTGGTCAACCGGCTCTACCCGCCGGACCAGTTGCGCGAGCAGACCTATGCCTATGCGCGCGATCTCGCCGATTTCGTCTCGCCGAGCGCGATTTCGGTGATCAAGCGCCAGCTCTACGACGTGCCGTTCCAGACGCTGGCGGAAGCCACCATCGACGCCAACCGCGAAATGCAGATCGCGCTGAAGGGGAGTGATTTCAAGGAGGGCGTGGCGAGTTTTGTGGAGAAGCGGCCGCCGCGGTTTACGGGGAAGTGAGGGGAGAGGCTGAGTTGGGTTGCTGACCAGCCCGCCGTCGCCCTTCGGGCTATGGCGAGGCAGCTTCGCCTTCGCTACGATAGCGCAGGGCTTGCCCAGCCGAAGCTCGCGAAGCGAGCGAAGGCTGGTGGAGCCAGGCGGGATCGAACCGCCGACCTCGTCATTGCGAACGACGCGCTCTCCCAGCTGAGCTATGGCCCCGTCGCGACCGCCTCGGACTGACCTGAAGCGGCCGACAATCGGCGCCATTTACAGTCCGGCCCAAGGCCAAGTCAAGAACGGTGAAAGCGTCGATTTTGGCGTCATTTTGCCGGGAACTTCCCTTGTTTGCGCGGGGATGAACCGATATCTAGCTGGCTACACCCACCTGCGAGCCCCCTGCCATCATGCGCGCCGTCCTCGACATCGTCATCATCGTCCTCGACCTCTATGTCTGGCTGTTGATCGCCTCGGCCATCCTGTCCTGGCTGATCGCCTTCAATGTCGTGAACACGCGCAACCAGTTCGTCGCGGCGGTGGCCGAGTTCCTGTACCGGATCACCGAGCCGGTGCTGGCGCCGATCCGCCGGTTCATGCCCAATCTGGGCGGGCTCGATATCTCGCCGATCATCGTGATCCTGATCATCATGTTCATCCAGCGGGTGATCGCCTACTACATCTATCCCAACGTCATCTGATCGCAGTGCGCCGGCAGCTGATGGATGCCTAGCTGATGGATCCTTGGCGTTATTCCACCGAGGGCATCAGCGTCGCGCTGCGGGTGACGCCGCGCGGCGGCCGCGACGACATCGACGGGATTGAAACGCTCGCCAACGGCCGTTCCGTGGTCAAGGTTCGCGTCCGCGCCATCGCCGACGGCGGCGAGGCCAACCGCGCGGTGACGGAGCTGCTGGCGAAGGCGCTCGGCGTGCCCAAGGCGAGGGTGAAGATCCTGTCCGGGCACGACCTCGCGTCTCAAGCAGGTCGCGGTCGACGGCGATCCCAAGATTCTCGGCGAAACGCCTTGCGCAAGGCTGACAGCCGCCAGCCAGAGAAGACGAAGGATTGAGATGACGGCACGCATCATCGACGGAAAGATCATTGCAGCGGAGCTTCGCGCCCGCGTCGCCGACGAGGTCGCGCGGGTCAAGCGCGAGCATCAGCTGACGCCGGGCCTTGCCGTGGTGCTGGTCGGCAACGACCCGGCGAGCGAGGTCTATGTCCGCAGCAAGCACACGCAGACCCAGGCCGCCGGCATGGCCTCGTTCGAGCACAAATTGCCCGCCGACGTAGCGCAGGCCGATCTGCTGGCGCTGATCGCAAAGCTCAACGGCGATCCCGCGGTGCACGGCATTCTCGTGCAATTGCCGCTGCCGAAATCGATCCACACCGAAACCATCATCAACGCCATCGATCCGGCCAAGGATGTCGACGGGCTGCATCCGAACAATGCCGGCCGGCTGGCCGGCGGCTTTGCCGCGCTGTCGCCCTGCACGCCGCTCGGCTGCATCATCCTGACCAAGAGCGTGCATGCCTCGCTGGAGGGCATGAACGCGATCGTGATCGGCCGCTCCAACCTGGTCGGCCGTCCGCTGGTGCAATTGCTGCTCAACGAGAATGCGACGGTGACGATCGCGCATTCGCGCTCGCAGCGATCTGCCGCAATTCTGCGCCCGCGCCGATCTGGTCTATGCCGCCGTCGGCAAGCCCGAGATGGTGCGCGCCGACTGGATCAAGCCGGGCGCCACCGTGATCGACGTCGGCATCAACCGCCTGCCGCCTGGCCGACGGCAAGACCCGGCTGGTCGGCGACGTCGCCTTCAAGGAAGTCGCCGAGGTCGCCGGCGCGATCACGCCGGTGCCCGGCGGCGTCGGGCAGATGACGGTGGCGTGTCTGCTGGTGAATACGCTGCGCGCGGCGTGCGCGATCCACGGGTTGCCGAAGCCGGGGGTGTGATTTCGTCACTCTCCCGCAAGGCGGCGAGTGAGCGACATCTCACCCCGCCGCTGTTCTCGATCAGCCGCCGGTAGAACCGGATCATGTCGGCATAGCCTTCGACGCTGAGGCGCTCATTGGTGCCGTGGAAGCGCTTCAGATCGTCCGAATTGGCGCGCACCGGCGAGAAGCGGAAAATCTTGTCGGTAATGCCAGTGTAGTGGCGCGAGTCGGTGGCGGCCACCATCAGGCCGGGCGCGACGATGACGTCCGGAAAGACTTCCCGGATGGTCCGGTTGAGCATCTGGAACGACGGGCTTGCGGTTGCCGGTCACCGGCGGCGGGTCGGTGTTGCCGGGAAACGGCTTCGATGGAAATGCGCTGTCATTGGCGATCGTGCTGCGCACGTGATCGGTCACGCTGCCTTGCGTGTCGCCGGGGATCAGGCGGAAATTGACGCTGGCTTCGGCATTGCCGGGCAGCACGTTGTCCTTGTCGCCGGCATTGAAGATCGTCAGCGCCGTGGTGGTGCGCACCATCGCCTCGGTGGGCCCGCTCTTTCGAACTCGCGCAGCAACAGCGGCTTGAACAGCCAGAGGTTCGACAGCACCACGCGGTTGAAGCCGGTCATCTCCGGCGCCAGCGTGTCGAACATTTCCGCGACCGATGCCGCGGATCTGCATCGGCAGGCGATGGTCTTCCAGCCGCGCCAGCGCCGCGCTCATCATGCCGATCGCGGTATCGCGCGGCGGCATCGACGAATGGCCGGGCGTCGGCCTGCGCGTTCAAGCACCAGCGTGGCATAGCCCTTCTCGGCGACGCCGATCAGCGCGGCAGGCTTGTCGAGGCCCTTCATGATGCCTTCGGTGATCAAGAGGCCCTCGTCGATCACGAAGTCGAGGCGGACGCCGCGCGAGGCGAGCAGCGCCGCGATCGACTTGGCACCGGCGGTGGCCGCCGGTCTCCTCGTCGTGGCCGAACGCAAAATAGATCGTTCGCTTGGGGCGGAAGCCGGCCTTGGCCATCTGCTTCGGCGGCCTCCAGCATCGGAATAGAGGTTGCCCTTGTCGTCCCAGGAGCCGCGGCCCCAGATGAAGCCGTCGGCGATGACGCCGTCATAAGGCGGCTGTTGCCAGTCCTTCTCGGTGCCCGGCGCCACCGGCACCACGTCCTGATGCGCGAGCAGTGCGATCGGCTGCGCGCCTCGGGATCGGAGCCCTCCCACGTGTAGAGCAGGCTGTGGCGGCCGACGATTTCGCGTTTGGCCGCGGCATGAAATGCCGGAAAGCTTTTTCGATATGTGCCCGCATGCCGCGCAGTGCCTCGGCGTGCTGGTCGGGCTTCTCGTAGCTCGAAATGGTCCGGAAGCGGATCGCTTCGCTCAGGCGCTGGGCCGCGCGCCTGCGCGTCGACCGCCGCGCGCGGCACGGCGGCCACCTGAAGCTGCCGCGAACCGTGGGTGAGGGTGTTGAACGCCAGCACGCCGGCCAGGATCGACGATCGCGGCGATCAGCGAGCAGCAGGATGTTGCGGATGATGCGGATCAGCCGGCGCATGATGTTTTCCACTCGTCATTGCCCGAGCCGTGTGCCGAAGCATCCATGGCGTAACAAGCGGTATATGGATTGCTCGCCGCATCAGCGCAGATGGCTCGGCATTTGTCGCGACGCCCTTGCGCAAACGCTCGCGTTTGACGAGGCAATGACAGCGCCTTGAGGCGCCTACTTCTTCTTCGCCCGCTCGATGCCTTCCATGATCAGCCGGTGGGCGTCCTCGGCGCCGCCCCAGCGCAGCACCTTGACCCATTTGCCGGGTCTCGAGATCCTTGTAGTGCTCGAAGAAGTGCTGGATCTGCTGCAGCGTGATATCGGGGAGGTCGCTGTAGTTTCTGACCTTGTCGTAGCGCTGGGTCAGCTTCGAGGACGGCACCGCGATGATCTTCTCGTCGCCGCCGGCCTCGTCTTCCATCAGCAGCACGCCGACCGGCGCGCACGCTCATGACCGCGCCCGGCACGATCGCGCGGGTGTTGGCGACCAGCACGTCGCAGGGATCGCCGTCGCCCGACAGCGTGTGCGGGATGAAGCCGTAATTGCCGGGATAGCGCATCGCCGTATAGAGGAAGCGGTCGACCACCAGCGTGCCGGCGTCCTTGTCCATTTCGTATTTGATCGGTTCGCCGCCAACGGGCACTTCGATGATGACGTTGACGTCGTGCGGCGGATTGATTCCGATCGAGATGGCGTCAATGCGCATGGAGGGCTCCGCTTGGCGTTTGAGGGGCGCGCTTGGAAATCAGGCGCGCGTCAGGGTCCGTTTAGACCCGCAGCGGAGCAGGAAAGCCTATTCGAGCCGATCCGAAAAGTGGTGCCGGTTCTCCGCAAGGATCATGCTCAAACGAAGAGCTTAGCTCAGTTGGTCCAGGCGAAAGCGACCTTGTCGAGCGACTTCGGCCCGAACTTCTCCGAGGAGCGCGCCACCATGCGGCCGCCGAGCGCGCGATAGAATTCCGTCGCCGGGTCGTTGTCGGAGAGCGCCCAGATCACCATGCTCTTCAGCCCGCTCTGCATCAGATCGCGCCGGGCGGAGGTGAACAGGCGGCGGCCGAAGCCGAGGCCCTGGAATTCCGGCCGCAGATAGAGCTCGTAGATCTCGCCTTCGAAATGCAGGCTGCGGGCGCGGTTGCGGCCGTAATTGGCGTAGCCTGCGACCTTGTCGCCGAACACCAGCACGCTGACGCGGCTGCCCTTGCGGATCGCGCTGTCCCACCATTGCGGGCCGCGACGGTTGATCAGCTTTTCGAGCTCGGCGCCGGGAATGATGCCCTGATAGGCCGAGCGCCAGGCTTCGTCATGGGTAGACGCCACCGCGGCTGCGTCCGCAGCTTTGGCCGGTCGAACCTCGATCAGGGTTGTGCTCATGACGCTGATCAAAGCAAGTCGGCGGCGCCGGCTTCAAGGTCCATCGTTAATTATCGGTTAACCTGTGGATTTTGTGCATCAGTTATGTGCGGTTCTGTGCCGAAAGAGGACAGGGAGCTGTCTTTAACCGGCATTTTGCTGATGAATGGCGGGGCGAAATGGTTGTCAGAATCATGCAGCGAAACGTCTCCGCGAATTCCGTTCACGGAAAAATGCGCTGGATTTGATTCGCCGACGGTATTCTGTTGGTGACTTCGCAATACGCCCGCCTCTCGGCTGCGTCAGGCCAGTTCATGCATCCGCCAAACGTGCTTTTTGCAGCTGGTTCTCGTTGCCGCGCTCGGTGTGAAGGCCGCATCCGCGCAGCCTGCCCTCGGCGCGCAAGGTGCGGAGGGCGAGCCTCACCGGCTGCAGCAATGGCTGGTGCCGTCGCCCGATCTCGCCACCGCGGCGCATGCGGTGCTGTTTCGGCCGCCCGGCGATGGGCCGTTTCCGCTTGCCGTGATCGCGCACGCCTCCACCCAGAACGTGCTGCGACGCGCGCAAATGCCGCAGCCCGAATACCGCGCGCTCGCCGCCTGGCTGGTGGCGCGCGGTTTTGCCGTGCTGGTTCCGGAGCGTCCGGGCCATGGCGCGACCGGCGGAAAATACCTCGAGGATCAGGGCGGCTGCGACGAGGCTGATTACGCCAAATCTGGCCGCGCCACGGCGGACGAGATCGCCGCTGCCGTCGGCCTTGCTGCGCAAGCAATCCTTCATCCGCCCCGAGGGCATGGTCGTGATCGGCCATTCGGCCGGCGCCTGGGGCGCGCTGGCGCTGGCCAGCGAAGATCCGAAGGACGTTGCCGCCATCATCGCGTTCGCGCCGGGACGCGGCGGGCATGCCAATGATTTTCCCAACCGGGTCTGCGCGCCGCATACGCTGATGGCCGCGGCGGGCGAGTTCGGCAAGGCCGCGCGCGTGAAGGTGACCTGGCTGGTGGCCGCCAATGACAGCTATTTCTCGCCGGCGCTTCTCGCGCCAACTGGCCGACGCGTTTCGTGGCGCCGGCGGCAAGGCCGATTTTCACGTGCTGCCGGCTTACGGCAGCGAGGGGCACTGGCTGGTGGAAACCGAGGGCGGGGTAAAACTCGCGGCACAGCGAACTCGATCGCGCCTTGAAGGCGCGATCGCCAACCTCGGCGAAGAAGCGATGACGCTGTATTTCCTCGTCAAATATCTGCATGTGCTGGGCGCCGATCGTCATTCTCGGCACCGGCACCGGCATCGCGTTCTTCATGCTGATGGCCCATCGCAGCCGGGACGCGGCCTTCATCGCGCGCACGGCCGAGACCGTCGTGATCGCCGGACATGCTGTTCACGCTGACGGCGGTGCTGCTGCAGCCGGTGAGCGGCGGCGTGCTGATGTGGCTGTCCTCTACCGCGTGGAGCGAGCGCTGGCTGATGACCTCGCTCGGGCTCTATGCGGTCGCCGGGCTGTTCTGGGTGCCTGTCATCTTCATGCAGATCGAAATGCGCGATCTCGCGCGCAAGGCGGTCGAGCAGAACCAAGGTTGCCGCCGCGTTATTTCGCACTTTTCCACCGCTGGTTTCTGTTTGGGATTCCCGGTTTTGGTCGCTGTCATGGCTATTCTCTGGCTGATGATCGCCAAACCGCTTTAGGCAAGCATGAACGCCGTCATCGAAAAATCCTCGTGCTCGGCGCCTCCGGCCTGATCGGCCGTTTCGTGACCGACGATCTGCGCGCGCGGGGATTTCCGGTGGTCGGCGTTGCCCGCAGATTGTCCGCCTCGCAGAAGAGCGGCGCCGCTCGATCTCGAACTGCCGGTCATGTCGATGGAAGCAGCCACGCTGGCGCGGCTGCTGCGCGATCACCGCATCGATGTCGTCGTCAATTGCCTCGGCGTGCTGCAGGACGGCCCCGGCAGCGACACCGCCGCCGTGCATCGCGATTTCGTCGCGCGGTTGTTGCAGGCGATCCGCGACAGCGACCGTGCGATCCGGCTGGTGCATATCTCGATTCCCGGCACGCCCGAGTCCGACCGCACCGCCTTCAGCACCACCAAACGCGAGGCCGAGCGGCTGATCGCGGAATCCGGCGTCGCTTTCACGATCCTGCGGCCCGGGCTTCGTGGTGGCGCTTGCGGCCTATGGCGGCAGCGCCATGGTGCGCTCGCTGGCGGCGTTTCCGCTCGATCTGCCCGCCGCCGAGCGGGCTGCGCCGTTCCAGCCGGTCGCCATGGAGGACATTGCCGCGACCATCGCCTGGCTTGCCGGCGCGCGATCCCGGCGAGGCGAACGCCGTGACATGGGACCTGATGCAGGAGCAGCCGGTCACGCTCGGCGACGTGATCGATCAATTCCGCGAGGTGTTCGGCACCGGCAGATGGTGGCGCATCGTCGATGCCGGCGTTCCTGCTCGATCTCGGCGCCAGGCTCGGCGATCTCGCCAACCGGCTCGGCTGGATGCCGCCGATGCGAACCACCGCGATCGCGGAGCTGCGCCGCGGCGTCAGCGGCGATCCCGCCGACTGGATGGCCGCGACCGGCATCGTGCCGAAGCGCATCGAACAGACGGCCGGAAAACGCCCGGCGACCATTCAGGACAAATGGTTTGCCCGGCTGTTTCCGATCAAGGCGCTGATGATCGCAAGCCTCGTGGTGTTCTGGGTCGTCTCGGGCTTCATTGCGCTGGTGATTTCCTATGACGCCGCGGCCGGGATCCTGAGCTAGCCACGGCTTTCCGCCGTGGCTCGTCGCCCCGTCACCATCGGCACCAGCCTGATGGATATGAGCATCGGCGTGCTGATCGCGTTCCGCCGCACCGCGGCATTTGGTCTGATCGCGGGCATCGTCGCGTCGCTCGGCTATATGGTCGGCGCGGCGATCCTGACGCCGGACCTCTGGATCGAGCCGCTCGGCGCGCTGGTGAAGACCGGGCCCGCCGATCGTGCTGATGCTGGTGGCGCTGCTGACCCTGGATAACCGATGAGCCAGATGGCCCGACGATGACGTGATCCTCTACGACGGCGTCTGCATCTTCTGCTCGCGCTGGGTCCGCTTCGTCGCCACCCGCGACGTCGAGCGAACGATTCCGCTTCACCGCGATCCAGTCGCCCTACGGCACGCGGCTGGCGCAGGCGTTCGGCATCGATCCCGATGATCCCGACACCAACGCCGTCGTGCATGGCGGCGTGGCCTATTTCAAATCCGATGCCGCGCTGACGGTGCTGAGTTCACTGCCCGGCTGGCGGCTGGACGCCGCGCGCTGTTTGTGGTGCCGAAGCCGGTGCGCAACGCCGTCTACAGTCTCGTCGCCCGCAACCGCTATCGCGATCTTTGGGAAGTACGAAGAATGCTTCGTGCCGGATGCGGAGATGCGGGCGAGGGTGATGGAGTAGGCGCGCATGGGCCTGCCAACTGTTCGGCTGAAGCATTTTCATCTCTCTGAAACGCGTATGACAGGTGCAGTCGCACGCTATTCGGCCGCCTATGGCGTCGATTTCCAGAGCGAGTATCACGCCTTCAAGAATGCAGTGCTCGCCGCGTGCGGCTGATCCGGAATGTGAGCTATTCGCTCGCGAGCGAAGCCAGTCACTTCCTCCGCCGCCCGCTCTCCCGCTGTCCCGTGCCCCATGCGCGGTCGAGAAAAATCCGGCGAGGTCGCCTCTCCCGCAAAGAACAATCGCCCATCGACGGGCGCTGCCAGCACCGCGCGATCGCCGGCATGACCCGGCAGCGCGTGCGAATAGGAGCCGCGCGCGAAGGGGTCGTGGGCCCAGCGCGATTCCGCCAGCGGCTTCAGCTTGCGGCGAAAATCGTTGCCGAGGATTGAGACGATCTCGTCGATGCTCTCCGCGGCGAGCGCGCCGTCGCCGGCGTCTTCCAGCGATTGCGCAAAACGGCCGCCGAAAAACCTTCGATGCAGGGCTGGCCGAACGGGCGCAGATGATAGGTGCCCATTGCGGTGCGCATGGTGGCGGCGCGCAGATTGCCGTCCTTCGGCAGCGCCTCCGGCTCGTCCAGCGCCAGCGTCACCTTGTCGGCGAGGCCGAGCGGCAGGCCGCGCGCGGCGTCGACTTTGCCGGCAAGCGCGGATGAAAGCGGATCGCCTCGTCGGCGATCAGATTGGTCGGCACGGTGACGATCACCTTGTCGGCCGATCAGCGTGCCCCGCGAGGTCTCGATGCGGACGCGCTTTGCCGGAATGATCGATCAGCGTCACCTCGCAATTGAGCGCGAGCGGACATGACGCGCCATAGGCCGGCAATCAGCGCGCCATAGCCGCGGCGGATGCGCCAGTTGATGTCGGTGTCCTCATAGGCGTCCATGTCGAGGATCGGAGACCTGGATCGAGTTCGCAGCCGTTGATGTAGGTCGAGATCGCATCGATCATCGGGTTCCAGCGGTTGCCGGGTTCGAGGCAAACGTTGGCGGGGCCGTCGCGGCCGCTCGTTCGGCCGCTTTCGCGGCCTGCTCGGCGCGGTCGTAGAACGCGTTCGAGCGCGCGGATGAAGTCGTCGCGGTCGTCTTGCGGAAACGCCTTGCCATAGCGCGCGCTCGCGCCAGGGCGGCAGCGACTTGTCGATTTCGAAATTCAGCTGTTCGGCGATTTTGACGAAGGAATTTTCGTCCGCCGAATGCAGCCAGCCGCAGCCGAGCGTCGAAGGTGACGTCAGGCGAGGCCATGATGGTGTGCGCCCGGCCGCCGACGCGGTCGCGCGCTTCCAGCACGAGGACGGAGAGGCCGGAATTCTTCAGCGCATTGCGCGGCGCCGAGGCCGGCGGCGCCGGCGCCGATGATGGCGACATCGACTGAGGAGGGAGGGAGTCATGCCGTTGCTCTAGCATGTTCGCAGCCGCGCCTGAAGTCGCCGCGCATGGCTGTCATCACGCTTGCGCGTAATACGCATGGCGTGATCCAGTATTCCAGAGACGTCAGTGATTCGAGCCGAGAGGCCGCGGCGTACTGGATGCCCCGCCTTCGCGGGGCATGACGAGTAGACGGCTTACGCCACCGCTTCCTTGGCCTTTTCCGCGCGCTTGCGGTCGTTGGCGTCGAAGAACTTCTTGCGCAGGCGGATCGACTTCGGGGTCACTTCGACCAGTTCGTCGTCCTCGATATAGGCCAGCGCCTTTTCCAGCGTCATCCGGATCGGCGGCGTCAGGCGCACCGCTTCGTCCTTCGAGGTGGTGCGGATGTTGGTGAGCTGCTTGCCCTTGAGGATGTTGATCTCGAGGTCGTTGTCGCGGGTGTGCTCGCCGACGATCATGCCCTTGTAGACCTTCCAGCCGGGCTCGATCATCATCGGGCCGCGGTCTTCCAGCTTGAACATCGCGTAGGCCACCGCCTCGCCCTGATCGTTGGAGATCAGGACGCCGTTGCGGCGGCCCTGGATGTCGCCCTTGTAGGGCGCATAGCCGTGGAACAGGCGGTTCATGATCGCGGTGCCGCGGGTGTCGGTGAGCAGTTCGCCCTGATAGCCGATCAGGCCGCGGGTCGGCGCGTAGAACACCAGCCGCAGGCGGTTGCCGCCGGAGGGGCGCATCTCGATCATCTCGGCCTTGCGTTCGCTCATCTTCTGCACGACGACGCCGGAATGCTCCTCGTCGACGTCGATCACGACTTCCTCGATCGGCTCCTGCCACTCGCCGGTGGCTTCGTCCTTCTGCAGCACGACGCGCGGGCGCGACACCGACAGCTCAAAGCCTTCGCGGCGCATGGTCTCGATCAGGATCGCGAGCTGCAATTCGCCGCGGCCGGAGACTTCCATCGAATCCTTGTCGGCGGCCTCGACCACGCGCAGCGCGACATTGCCTTCGGCTTCGCGCAGCAGGCGGTCGCGGATCATGCGGCTGGTCACCTTGTCGCCTTCGGTGCCGGCGAGCGGCGAGTTGTTGACGATGAACGACATCGACACGCGTCGGCGGATCGATCGGCTGCGCCACGCAGCGGCGTTTCGACGGAGGGATCGCAGAAGGTGTCGGCGACGGTGCCCTTGGTGAGGCCGGCGATGGCGACGATGTCGCCGGCGTCGGCTTCCTCGAGCGGCGTGCGTTCGATGCCGCGGAAGGCGAGGATCTTGGTGATGCGGCCCTGTCTCGATCAGTCTTGCCGTCGGCGCCGAGCACCTTCACGGCCTGGTTCGGCTTGATCGAGCCGGAGGTGATGCGGCCGGTGATGATGCGGCCGAGATAGGGGTTGGCTTCGAGAATGGTGCCGATCATCCGGAACGGGCCTTCCTCGACGGTCGGCGGCGCGACGTGGCGCACGATCAGGTCGAACAGCGGCTGCATGCCGGCGTCGTGCGAGCCATCCGGGCTATCGGCCATCCAGCCCTGCTTGGCCGATCCGTACAGAATCGGGAAATCGAGCTGCTCCTCGCTGGCGTCGAGCGCCGCGAACAGGTCGAACACTTCGTTGATGACTTCGGTCGGGCGCGCGTCGGGGCGGTCGACCTTGTTGATGACGACGATCGGCTTCAGCCCGACCTTGAGCGCCTTGGAGACCACGAATTTGGTTTGCGGCAGCGGACCTTCGGCGGCGTCGACCAGCACCAGCGCGCCATCCACCATGTTCAGGATGCGCTCGACCTCGCCGCCGAAATCGGCGTGGCCGGGGGTGTCGACGATGTTGATGCGGGTGTCCTTCCACTGCACCGAGGCGGCCTTGGCCAGAATGGTGATGCCGCGCTCGCGCTCCAGGTCGTTGGAGTCCATCGCGCGCTCGGTCACCTTCTGGTTCTCGCGATAGGTGCCGGATTGCTGCAGCAGGCGGTCGACCAGCGTGGTCTTGCCGTGGTCGACGTGGGCGATGATGGCGACGTTACGAAGGTTCATGGCTCTTCTTCTGGTCGTGCAATGGTGGATGCGCGATCTCACCGGAAAACCGGGACCCACTTTTCCGGATCGCGCTCTAAAACCTGGAATACTGGCGCGTGATGACGCTTCTTCGAATCGTCATCCCGCTCCGTCTATTTTGTTTGAGCAACGGATCCTTTTCGGAAAACCGTTACTCACTTTTCCGGATCATGCTCCGGGGCGCTTTCCCCAAAAGGAAGCCCGGCCAAAAGGACCGGGCACACCTTACGCGTTGCGGCGCAATATATTCAGAAAACGCCAAAAAACAATGGTTTGTTTGGCATTTGGTTAGTCTGATTTTGGGCGTCTCGCCGGCCTTAATTGCCCTTTTCGGGGTCGGGATAGACCCCCGCAGAGACCTCCTCGAAGTGGGCCTTGACCGCCTCGTTGCACTGGCAGGACCGGTTTCGCATGCGCCTCGGGGTTACGGACCAGGATCGAGCCGCGCCGGGTCTCCAGCGTGCCTTCCGCCTTGAAGGTCTGAATGACCCGGCTGGTATAGGTGCGGCCGACCCCGAGCAGGGTCGCCAATTGCTCATGGGTCAGCGGCACGACCTCGTCGCCGTCGGCGCGTTCCATCGCCGAAATGATCCATTTCGCCGTGCGCTGCTCGATCGAATGGATGGCATTGCAGGCGGTGGACTGGAAGATCTGGGCCAGCATGCAGTCGGCGTAACGTGCGAAAATGTTGCTCAGCGTGCGTGATTTCGATTTCGCCGCGTCGAGCTTGCCGACCGGCAGCCGCACGAACGGTCCGGCGAATTTGACGGTGATGCGGGTATAGGCCGGGAGATAGCCCTGGCTGACGATGCCGCCGACCGCGCCTTCGCGGCCGATCAGGATGGTCTCGACATCGCGGCCGTCCTCGTTGGTCACCATGTAGGACACCAGGCTGGGACCGCAGGGGAAGTGCACGATCTCGACGTGGTCGCCGGGGCTGTAGAGCAGGTCGTTCGGAGCGGCGTCGGCCGGGACGAGGTGCGGTTCGATCAACGCAAAATCGGCGTCGTTCAGCCGGCGCAGCAGATTGTTGAACGGCCGCTCGCCGGCCGTGTCATCCTGTCGCGAAATCATTGAGGTTCCCGTTCCCGCCAGAGCACAATAATCGATCCGATCTCGGTTATGTGTTCACTAGTGAACAGACGGTAGAACTAAGATGTGGTGGTTTCAGTTCCGGAACCGGCGATGCGCTTTGACGGGCGTCGGCTGGCTTGCGCCTTCCGGGGCTTCGGCCCGGGCCTCTGATCAAATGCTGAACCTTGAACTGGCGAGAGACATGGAACCCGCCTCCAATGACGGCATGCCCGACGATGTGTTGATCGTTGAAGACGATCCAATCATCGCGCTCGATTTCGAAGACACGATTTTGGGGTTTGGCGTGAAGACGGTGCGGACCGCCGCGAACGTGGCCAAAGCGCTCGATATGATCGCCGACCAGCCGCCGGAATTCGCGCTGCTCGATGTCAGCCTCATCCGCGAGAAGAGTTTTGCCGTGGCCGAACGGCTGGAGGCGCTGAAGATTCCGTTTGCCTTCGTCACCGGCTATGGCGCCGACGTCCGGCTCCCGGCCGCATTCGCGGCAAAGCCGCGGCTGCCCAAGCCCTATTCGACCGACGCGCTGCAGGCGCTGCTGAAGAGCCGCCGCCAGCAGGCCTTGAACGGTCGCGGCCGTCGCGACAGGCTACACGGGCTTGGGATCGAGCGTGGTCGACCACAGCGCCGACGTCGGCGCGGTCGCGCAAGGTCACCGTCATCTGCCCGCTGGCGCCGTCGATCCTGACGTGGCCGAAGAACTGCATGCCGGCGGACGGCGGCAGGTTTTGATTGCCGGGCCCCGGCGCCTTGATGAACTTCAGTTCGGGACCGAAGGTGTTGTCGAGATCGTTCGGGCCGAACGTGCCGGCGTGCAGCGGCCCGGCGACGAACTCCCAGAACGGGTCGAATTCCTGAAATTGCGCCTTGTCGGGATTGTAGTAGTGCGCGGCCGCGTAGTGCACATCCGCCGTCAGCCACACGGTGTTGACGACGCCTGATGTCTTGATGAAGCGCAGGAGGTCGGCGATCTCCAGTTCGCGGCCGCGCGGCGGCCCGTCGCCCTGCGCAACGGCCTCCGAGCCCTTCTTGTTGGGCGCATCGTCATAGACGATGATGCTGAGCGGCATGTCGGATGCGATCACCTTCCAGGTGGCGCGCGAATTCAACAGCTCGCGTTTCAGCCAGGCGAGCTGCGTCAGGCCCGAGAAAGAAGCTTTCGGGCCCGTAGGCCGTCTCGCTGGTTCGCTCCATTGGGGCCGCGATAGCTGCGCTCGTCGAGCATGAACACGTCGAGATGCGGGCCGTAATTCAGCGTGCGATAGACCCGGCCCGGCTCCGTGATGCTCTCGCGCATCGGATACATTTCGTGGAACGCGCGCGCCGCGCGGGCGGCGAGCAGGGTGATGTTGCGTTCCTTGTAGGCCGCCGGCAATTCCTTCGACAGCGACCAGTTGTTGGTGACTTCGTGGTCGTCCCACTGCACGAAGACCGGCACCTCGGCGTTGAAGGCGCGCAAATGCTCGTCCATGAAATTGTACTTGTGCGCGGCGCGGAATTCGTCGAGCGTTTCGGCGACCTTTGCCTTCTCCGGAATCGTCACGTTCTTCCAGACCTTGCCGTCGGGAAGCGTCACCTCGCTCTTGATCGGTCCGTCGGCATAGACGGTGTCGCCGGAGTGCAGCAGGAAATCCGGGCGATGCTTGCGCATGGTGGCGAAGGTGAACATGCCGCCATCGTCAGGGTTGATGCCCCAGCCCTGTCCGGCAACGTCGCCGCCCCAGACGAAACTGACGTCGCGGCGATCGGCCGGCGCGGTGCGGAAACGTCCGACCACCGGCTCGCTTTCGATGCCGATATGCGCGAGGTCGCGAAACCGGACACGGTAGAAAATCTCCTGTCCGGCAGGCAGGTTTTCCAGCAGCATTTTCGCGGTGAAGTCGCTTTCGGGCAGGGCTGCGATCGGCGGCAGCGCCCTCGCATTGGCAAAGGACTCCGACGTGGCGACCTCGACCAGCATTTGCGAGGGGCGGTCGGCGCGCGCCCACACCACGCCGCCATCGGCGCCGATATCGCCGGATTGCACGCCGGAGGTAACGACCGGCCGGTCGGCGGCGCGGCTGAGATAAGGCATCGCAAGGGCGCTGATGGCGCCGGCGCCTGCGGTGGCGAGGAAGCGGCGCCGCGAAATTCCGCGGTGATCATTGCGGGAAATCCTGAACGTCATGCGAGCCTCTTTCGGATCTGGCGCGGGTGCGACGATAGCACCGACAGACCTAGAAAGAATTCATGACGGTTCGATTACCGGATTTGCAGATCAGGCGTTGCCGGCCGCGCGGAATTGCGCGCTCGCCCGTTGCAGGTTTTGCGGCACGCTCATCAGCAGCGCCTTGCGGTCGGCCACGGCGTTGTGGAACTGCTCGATCGCGATATTGAACGCGGTCAGCGTGCCTTCCTCGATCGCGCCGTGCTCGAAACATTGCAGCGTGTCGCGCAGGATGGCGTCCGCTTCCGGCCTGCATCTGGTCGAGTTCGTCCATCGAATGGCGACTGGCGCGCGGCCGTGAGCATGTCGAGCAGCCGGTCGCGCTGCGAGGTGTTCATGCTGCGCTCATCCTTCTTGAGGGCAGCCGGCGAACCAGGCGCCGGCGGAACCCATCGCCGACAGCGCCATCAACGCCCACCAGATGTAATCGCTGTAGCGGTCGAGGAAGGTTTTTCCTCGCCGTCGACAAAGGCTGCGGCGCCGGATGAACGGGGATCGTGGCGTCCTTGTCGGTATCCGGCGTCTCGATCTTGGCGGCCAGCGGAAATTCGTTCTTCAGCGTCTGGCGGATTGCGAACAACTGCCGCGTAAAGATGGCGATGGTCGATTCCGCAACACCCTGCGCGCCACGATGTGGTGCGAGAAGCTGATCGTCTTGATCTCTTCTTCCGGCCGGCTCGGCGCGCTGCCAAATGTTCCGGCCGGGATTTCGGAGGCCTCGTAGGCGGGATGGTTCTGCGCAATCGCCTCGGCCGAATCGATCGCGAGGAATTTCGGCGTGCCGCCGTCGCGCGCGGAGGCTGCGATCGCGTCGGTCGTGATCTTGCTGTTGACCGGGCCGGCGGCGAGATAGGCATCCGCCTTCTGGTGACGAATGGCCTCGGCGGCCTCGTTGGCCGGGAACTGGACGATCTCGACCTTTGCCGGATCAACGCCGTATTGCCGCAGGATCACCTTGAGCAGATTGACATTGGCCTCGGTGCGGCCGACGACGCCGATGCGGCGCCCGGTGAGCTGGCCGATTTTCGTGATGGCGGGCGCGGCCTTCTTTCCCTTGGTCTTGACGGCCGGCGGCACCCACAGCACCACGACGTTCTTGCGCAGCGTCGCCACGGCCTGCGCATTCTTCGGCACATCGAGGTCGCCCCTGATGATCGCGAGGTCAGCCTTGCCTTCTCCGAGCAGGCTGGCGCTCGCCAGCGCGCCATCGGTCGGCACCGGGCGCAGCCGGACCACACTGTTGCGCTGGTTGTTGAAGGCCTGCGTCAGGTTCTGAACGACTTTGAGATCGTCGCTGTTGGCCGGGCCGACGGCGATCCGCAGGGTCACTGGCCGCATCGCAAAGTAATAGCCGGCGACCAGCGCGCCGACGATGGCCAGGACGCCAGCCAGCGTGACGAACGTCAGCCGCCGTTTCGCTGAGCGGGGCGAGGGTGGGACCGGCTTGCTGCGAAGGAAGGGGGCCGTCGCTCATCAATCCCTGGGTGATCGTTCGAGGTGCAATTTCATGCCGCCGCCAACGTTACCACGCGTACTCTAGCAAATTTCCCGGTTAACCGTTGTTACATCTGCGTCATGCGTTACCCGCGGCCGAGACCGATGCCGGGCCCCGTCTTGCGCAGGGATCCCGATGCGGCCTTCGGTGTTAGGGTAGAGGCGGTCAGAAACGGGAGGCGATCATGGCGGAACGGCTGTCGGCGGAGGCGCGGAAATCGGCGCTGGCGGAACTTCCCGGCTGGTCCGAGGCGCCGGGGCGCGAGGCGATCGGGCGGACCTTCACCTTCAAGGATTTCAACGAAGCCTTCGGATTCATGTCCCGCGCCGCTTTGGTGGCGGAAAAGAACGACCATCATCCGGAATGGAAGAACGTCTACAAGACGGTGGAAGTGGTGCTGGCGACCCACGACGCCGGCGGCGTCACCCGGCTCGACATCGATCTGGCCAAGGCGATGAATGCGATCGCGAGGCAGTTGGGCGTCACCTGAGTTGGCGCGGCCCGCGATCTTGCAGGGTGGGGCGGACATCCCCAATTCTTGAATCATACAGTCGGCCGCGGCGATCTGCCGCGCCGGGTTCCGAGGAGCGCCGCGATGGCATCGTCCGATCACACCGTGGGTTTCGAACCGGCCGACCGGCTGGCGCAGGACCGTGAAAGCGTGCGCCGGCGCTTCTGGATCAAGTTCAAGCAGGTGGTGGCGCAGCTTCCGTTCGCCGAAGACCTGCTCGCGGCCTATTACTGCGCGTTCGACAAGGCAGACGCCGCGCCACGTGCAGGCGGCGCTGCTCGGCGCCGTCGCCTATTTCATCCTGCCGTTCGATTTCATGCCGGACATGCTGCCGCTGCTCGGCTTCACCGACGATGCCGCTGTCCTGGCCACCGCTCTCCGCATGGTTGCAGGCCACATCACGCAGGAGCATCGCGATGCCGCCCGCGCTGCGCTGAAGCGCGGGATCGACACTGCTGAAGCGACGGATTGAATAGCGAAGAGCCCCGTTCCGATGTGAATCGGAACGGGGCTCTGGATTTCTGACTTGATGCGTTTTCTCTAGCGCTGCGCTGGCTGGGGAACCTGCGCCCTCGCGCCTCGCTCGGCTTCCCAGGCCTGGAATTGCTTGAACAGGGTTTCCCTGTCTGCGTCCGTCTTGACGCTGGCCGCGGTCGCCGGGCTCTGTTTCAGGAATTCATCGAACCTGTTGCGCGTCACGGCCTCGACGTTGTGGCTCTTGAGCCATTGCTCGGCGACCGGCAGCCGCTGCCAGTCGGGCAACGGCGCCGACAGCGAGACCTCCTTCCACTTCGGGTGGAACGGCGGGTTCTGGAACGTCGGAAACTTCGTGAAAAACGCGTCCACGAACAGCGCCAGCTTGCGATAGCGGTCGGTGTTGGGCGCCCAGTTATAGGCGGCGAGCACCGCAGGCACGGCGATGGTATCGACGCTTGTCCCCTTCCGCAATCAGGTTGGGATAGTCCTTCGACGTAAGGCGTCGCGGGCAGATAGTCGGTCTGCAGCGGCTCGCGAATAGTCGACCGGAACCAGATGGAAGCGGTCGTCGCTGAACGCGGCTGACCGACTTGTACGGCTTGCCGCCGACGGCAATCACCGCGTCGATCTCGCCGGCCCTCATTTTCTCCATCGCGATGCGCTGTTCGATATAGAGGAAGTTCGGCTTGATGCCGAGCCGCTCGAACACGATCGCGCGCGGTGACGAAGGTGCCGCCGTTGGGAAGGTCGACGCTGACCTTCTTGCCGTTGAGCTGGCTGATGTTGCGTGACCGACTTCGACGCGATGACGTACATCTCTTCATTGTAGAGCTTGGTCACGTAGGTGAACTGCTTCTTGATGTCCTTCGCAAAGCCCTTTTTCTCGAGATAGTCGAGCGTATCGGCTCGCACGATGCCGAGGTCGACGCCCTGCAGGAACAGGATGTCGGCGACGCTCTGCACCGAACCGCGCCCGACGATCGGAAGTACGCGCAACTTGTTTCCGTCGTCGAGCACGGAAGCGAGATCGGCGCCGAACTGCACATAGGTGCCGCCGATCGTTCCCGAGATCAGCGTGACCGTGTTGGCGTTCAGCGCCTGCTTGGTGGCGACCGAGCCGAACTGGAAAATCGCCTTCAGGCTTTCGCTGACCTTGGCCGGATCGTATTCCGTCTCTGCCGCCCGGGCCGCCGTGTTGCTGCATGCCATCGTCATGGCAAGCAATGCCATTCCGAACAAATGTCGCATAGATTACCTCTGCGCTGGTCTTGAGTGAAGTGCCTAGTTCTGCAGCTGACCGAGCCGCCGCTTCGCGTCCGCCGAGCCGAGTTGGGCGGCCTTCTGGTACCAAACCCGCGCCGCCGCCGGATCAGGCGTGACGCTCCGCAAATCCTGGCTGCCCAGCACCTGCGGATCATACGTTCCCGCCAGCATCAGCGCCGCTTCCGCCTCCTGCGCGTCCGCCGCGCCGTTCGAGCAGCAGCCGGGCGGAGGTGATGTCGCCGATCGCAAGCGAGGCTCTTCGCCCGCTTCAGCAGCGCCGCAAGTTCGTCCGGATCGATGCGTCTGTGCCGGGAGCCGCCTCACGCGTCACCGGAACGGGCTCACGAACGGCCGGAGCGACCGCGACCACCGGGCAGCCGCCGGCGTTACCGCAGCGACCTCGCGGGCAGCTGTCGCGCGCCACCGGCTCAGGCACCGCGACCTTGCCCTTGATCGCGCTCTGATAGGCGGCGGCGATTTCGTCGCGCGACGGCGATGCGGATGCCATGCGCGCGTTGGGCGGCGTGCGGCGAGCGGCCGCTACCTCCGCGCCGGTCGGTTCGGCGGCCGAGCGGCGGCGCGGCAATGCGCGCGCGGCTGCGCAGGCTCCGGCACGGCCGCGGCAAGCTGAGCGGGCGGCGGCGCACTGCCGCCACCGCCGCCGAGCGAGGCGTTGAAGATGACGGCGCGCGTCGAGGTCGATGGAAAGCAGCGCGAGAACGGCCGCGCATCGCCGACACCACCACGACGCCGGTTACGATGCGCCCCGCGCGCGCTTTCTTCAGCCCGCCGCTGCCGAACCGTCGGTTGCCGCCCGCGAAAGCATATTCGGAAAGCTGCTGATGGGACTCTTCCTCGTAGTTGGAGAGGAAAAGCGGAACCGCCTCGTGCGGTGGCAGCTCCTCCGGCAGCACATCCGTCCGCTCAAACGACAGCGCAAAGGGCTGCTCGTATTGAGGCTGCTCGTATTGGGGCTGCTCGTATCGTGAGGTTGCGGCTCATGCTGCGGCTCATATCGCTAGCTGCGCAGCGTAGCTGCTCGTATCGAGATTGATCGGCTTCATACAACCGAGGATCGCTGATGGCTTCGTCGAACCGGTCGAACGGATCTCTTGACTGAGCCGGTCTGGTATTCTCCGCCATGGTGATGTTCCCCACTACTGAACGCCAACTACGGGCGTCCCCTGCACCTACTTCTTGCTCTTGTTGACGTACAGGAGCCCCTTTAACTGATGGTTAAAGTCGCACGCGGAATGGGTTCAAAAACGACGCCGGACGCGGTCGAATTGAGGAGATATCTTGGTATGATTGCGGCAGAAGAAGCGGCATCAAAGGGCTTCGGAACACGCATTGTTACCGAAGATTATTTCGGTGACGTGACGCATTGAGGCATGCGTCAGCATAGCGACACACGCTCTGCGGCCCGCGCGTCGCACGGACCGTTTGCGTTTCTTGCAAGCGGACGACAATTCAACGGATGCGTCCGGCATCTCCTCTCAGGGATGCAGGATCACCTTGCCCATCGCCTTGCGGCCGGCGAGCACCTTCAGCGCTTCGGCGGTTTGCGCCAGCGGAAAGGTGCGGTCGACATGCGAGGAGATCTTGCCTTCCGCGGTCCACTTCACGAGCTTTTCCAGATTGGCGCGGTTCTTCTCCGGATTGAGCCGCGTCCACGCGCCCCAGAACACGCCGCGGATATCGCAGCCCTTGAGCAGCGCGAGATTGAGCGGCATCTTCGGAATGTCGCCCGCGGCGAAGCCGATCACCAGGAAGCGGCCTTCCCAGGCGATCGAGCGCAGCGCGGCCTCGGCGTAGCTGCCGCCGACCGGATCGAAAATGATGTCGACGCCCTTGCCGCCGGTCAGCCGCCGCAGGCCCTCCTTCAGGTCTTCCTTGGCGTAGTTCAGCGTCAGCTCGGCGCCATGCGCTTTGGCGAATTCGAGCTTCTCGTCCGACGATGCGCAGGCGATCACCTTCAGGCCCATCAGCTTGCCGAGTTCGCAGGCCGCAAGTCCGGTGCCGCCGGCAGCGCCGAGCACCGCCAGCGTCTCGCCGGGCTTCGGGCTGGCGCGATCTTCCAGCGCATGCAGCGCCGTGCCGTAGATGATGATGATGCCGGCGGCGCGATCGAAATCCAGATTGTCGGGAATCTTCACGATCGTATTCGCCGGCAGCGCGATCTTTTCGCGCGCGCCATTGTGGCCGCAGGACGCCACCACGCGGTCGCCGACCTTCAGGTCGGTGACGCCTGCGCCGACGCTTTCGATCACGCCGGCGACTTCGGCGGCCGGCGAAAACGGGAACGGCGGCTTGATCTGGTACTTGCCCTGGATCATCAGGATGTCGAAGAAATTCAGCGCCGCGGCCTTGATCGCGATCACGGCCTCGTCCGGGTCCGGCCACCGGATCGGGCACATCGGCCAGCACGAGGTCGTCGGGTTGGCAATATTGCGAGCAGAGAATGGCTTTCATGGACACACCTGATTTTCGGACGCGACAATGAGAGGCTGAGCAGCTTCTTGCCGGATTTGAAGCCGGGCTACAATCCGATTCAGGATGCATGGCTTCACTGGTGGTTGAGGGGATTCAAACGATGTTTGAAAAAGGCCTGCTGGCGGGAAAGCGGATACTGGTCACCGGCGGCGGCTCGGGGCTCGGCGCCGCGATGGGACGCCGCTTCGTCGAGCTCGGCGCGGAGCTGATCATCTGCGGCCGCCGGCTCGAATTGCTGGAGGCGACCGCGGCTGCAGATGCGCAGCGAACTCGGCGGCAAGGTTGCGCGTGATCGGATGCGATATCCGCGACGGCGCGGCGGTCGATGCCATGATGGATCAGATCTGGCGCGAGGCGCCGATCGACGTGCTGGTCAACAATGCTGCCGCAACCTTCATCGCGCAGACCGAACATCTGTCGTTCCGCGGCGGCGGATGCGATCCTGGCGCCGACGCTGCACGGCACGATGTATTGCACGCTCGCCGCGGGCAAGCGCTGGATCGAAGCGCAAGCACAGCGGGCGTGGTGCTGAGCATCCTCTCGACCTCGACCATCACCGGCCGCGCCTTCACCGGTGCCCTCGGCGATGGCGAAGTCCGCGGTGCTCGCGATGACCAGAAGCCTCGCGGTGGAATGGGGACCCAAGGGTGTGCGCACGGTCGCGATCGCGCCCGGCGCGTTTCCGACGCCGGGCGCTTCGGGCCAGCTCCGCCCCGAGGGCCGCGATGAAAGCTGGGCGCAACGCAATCCGCTCGGCCGCGCCGGCGAGCATGGCGAACTCGCCAATCTGGCGAGCTTCCTGATTTCCGATCAGGCCGGCTACATCAATGGCGAGATGGTGGTGCAGGACGGCGGCTCGCATCTGCGCAGTTCCGGCGCCGAGGATCTGCTGCAATGGACCGATGCGCAGTGGGCAAAGCAGCGCGAGGCCGTCGCAAGGGCTGAAGCCAAAGCCTGCGTTTCGATCGCCAAGGGCGTCGCAGGATCTGCGACGAAGCGTCGCCACAGCGGTGAGCAACGCCGTAACTGCCTTCCCAAAAAGCATTTCCCGGCTATCCATCCCCGGCGGCGACGATGCGCTATCCGGGCCATCTTCCAGTCACAATGATGAGGGAACCAGTTGTCCGTGCGGCGAATACTGACATTCTCTGGTTGCGATTGCGGCGTTGTGCGGGACGTCATCCCTCGCGCAGGCGCAGAGCGCTGCGCCGAAGGGCGCCAAGGATGCGGCCAAGCGGCTACGCCTGCGCCGGCGGCAAAGCCGGCAGCGGCCAAACGCCGCTGCGAAGCCCGGCTGCCGGCCGCGGCAGCCGCTGCGGCGGCGCGGAGCCGACCCTGATCGGCCAGTTCGGCACCTGGGGCGCCTACACGGCGACGCCGAACGGCAGGAAGGTGTGCTTCGCGCTGGCAAAGCCGTCGTCATCGAAAACCAATCCGCCGAACCGTCCGCGCGATCCGGCCTATGCCTTCGTCTCGACGCGTCCGGCGGAAAAAGTCGTCAACGAAGTCTCGATCATGATCGGCTACGCGCTGAAGCCGGGCTCGGAATCCTCGCTCGAGGTCGGCGGCTCGGCCTATGCGATGTACACCCAGGGCGACGGGCTCTGGATCAAGAACGCCGCGGAGGAAGAGCGGATGGTCAGACGCCATGCGCAAATCCGCCGACGTCACCGTCAAGGGCGTCTCGGCCAAGGGCACCGAGACCACCGACACCTTCTCGCTGAAGGGGCCTGTCGCAGGCGCTCGACCGGCTGGCGCAGGATTGCAAGCGCTTAAGCCCAGAATGACGTTGTTTGCGGGCCCTGGAAGGCCTATTTGAGTGCTACTCTGTGGTGGGCAAAGGCGCGTCGCGCCGTGCCACCGTTAACGCTATGTGGTGGGCACGCTTCGCACCGACCCCATGTATCTCAAGCTAGAACCGAATGACGTCGCCAATTCGCGGTCGGTCCTCCGCTGTGCTCCTCTGGAGAAGATCCCGCTCGAAACCTATGTGCCGCCGGCAAAGCCGTCGCTGATCGGCCTGTCGCGCGCCGAGATCGCCGACCGGCTGGGCGAGATCGGCGTTGCGCCCGCGCAGCGCAAGATGCGCACGCAGCAGCTCTGGCACTGGATGTATGTCCGCGGCGCCAAGGCATTCGACGAGATGACCAGCATTTCGAAGGAGATGCGCGCGCAGCTCGAGCAGCATTTCACCGTCGACCGCCCCGAAGTGGTGGCCGAGCAGGTTTCCAACGACGGCACCCGCAAATGGCTGCTGCGCCTGCCGAGCGGCGACGCGTTCCAGAAGGCGCATGAAGTCGAGTGCGTCTACATTCCCGAAACCGATCGCGGCACGCTTGTGCGTCTCCTCGCAGGTCGGCTGCACGCTGAACTGCTCGTTCTGCCACACCGGCACGCAGCGGCTGGTGCGCAATCTCACCGCCGGCGAGATCGTCGGCCAGATCATGGTGGCGCGCGACCGCCTCAACGACTGGGCCGATCGCGAGACGCCGACCGGCAGCCGCCTCGTCACCAACGTCGTCATGATGGGCATGGGCGAGCCGCTCTATAATTTCGACGCGGTGCGCGATGCGCTGCTGATCGTCGCCGACAACGAAGGCATCGGCATTTCGCGCCGCCGCATCACGCTGTCGACCTCGGGCGTGGTGCCGCAACATCGTCCGCACCGGCGACGAGATCGGCGTCATGCTGGCGATCTCGCTGCATGCGGTGCGCGACGAGTTGCGCAACGAGCTGGTGCCGCTCAACCGCAAATATCCGATCGCCGAATTGCTGCAGGCCTGCCGCGACTATCCGGGCTCGTCGAACGCGCGGCGCATCACCTTCGAATATGTGATGCTCAAGGGCGTCAACGATTCCATGGACGACGCCAAGCTGCTGGTGAAGCTGCTCAAGGGCATTCCGGCCAAGATCAATCTGATCCCGTTCAACCCGTGGCCGGGCACCAGCGTATGAGTGCTCGGACTGGGAGCAGATCGAAAAATTCTCCGAATACATCTTCAACGCCGGCTACTCCTCGCCGGTGCGCACGCCGCGCGGCCGCGACATCCTCGCCGCCTGCGGCCAGTTGAAATCGGAGACCGAAAAACTGTCCGCGCGCGAGCGCCAGGCGCTGCGCGCCATGGCGATGACGGATTGAGGATGCTCAGTCCGTCATTGCGAGCGAAGCGAAGCAATCATGCCTGCGTGCCGAGGCATGGATTGCTTCGTCGCTTCGCTCCTTGCGCAAACGCTTCGCGTTTGTCGCCGCAATGACGGTCAGTGTGAGCTATGGCGCTGATCGGCCGCCTCTTCGTCATCTTCTTCGCATTCCTCGCCGCCTGCTTCGTGGCGGGGATGATCGTGGTCGGCGCGGTGCTGTATCCTGAATTCAGCGATCTCGGCGGCGGCGGCGATCGACCAGAGCGCGATCAATGTCGTGCTCGGCTTCGGCTTCATCTTCCTGTCCGGCTTTGCGCTGCTGCCGGCGCTGATCGTGGTTCTGATCACCGAGGCCTTCTATATCCGCAGCGTGCTCGCCTATGCGGTCGGCGGCGCGATCGTCGGCGCAGCCTGCTATCTCGGCCTCGATTCCGTTCGATCCCGAGACGCTGCGTTTCGACGGCATCGTGCGCCGCCATCTCGAAATCATGACCGGCGCGGGCATCGTCGCCGGCCTGATCTACTGGATGATCGCGGGCCGCTCCGCCGGCGCCTGGCGCGAACCGCCGCCCTTGCGGCCACCGCCGCCATTGCCGTCGCACTCGGCCGCAGGCGTGACGCGTGCTGCAGCCGTCTCGCACGAAGGCGAGCAGCGAGTCGCCGTGACGCCTTTTCATCCCAACCGCCTCGGCTAAACCGCGCGCCATGAACCGGACCGGACTTTTCATCGCGTTGGGGCTTATCGCTCGTCATCGGACTGCTGTTCGGGATTTATCCCGAACTCGACCTGAAGCTGGCGGCATTGTTCTACGATCCCACGAGCGCATCGTTTCCGCTGAAGCAGAGCGGGCTTGCCGCCTTCGCGCGCGACGGCGCGATGTGGATCGCCTGGGCGCTGGCGCTGCCGGCGCTGGTCGCCATCGTCGGGAAGCTGGTGCGGCCGGACCGGCCGATGCTGGTTCCAGGACGCGCGGCGGTGTTTCTGCTGGTCACTGTCCTGCTCTCCGCCGTCGTGCTCACCAACCTCACCTTCAAGAGCTACTGGGGCCGGCCGCGGCCGGTGGTGGTGACGCAGTTCAACGGCGCCCTGGCAGTTCGTGCCGTGGTGGGATCCGCGCGGCGACGTGCGGGCGCAACTGCTCGTTCTTCTCCGGCGAGGGCGCCACCGCGTTCTGGACCTACGCGCCCGCGGCGCTGACGCCGCCGGCGTGGCGGCCTCTGGCCTATGTGGCGGCGACCGTGTTCGGGGTCGTGACCTCCGTGCTGCGGATGGCGTTCGGCGGGCACTTCTTTACCGACGTCGCCGCCGCCGGCCTCGTCAGCTTTTTCGTGATCTGGCTGGCCTATGCCTGGATTTACCGCTGGCCATCGACCCGGCTGACCGGATGCGCAGGTCGAGGCCGGCGCTGGCGCGCTGGGCTGGCCCGGATACCGCCTGTGGCAGCGCTTGCGCGGGCGCGCGGCGGCTTAGCCGATCCCGCCTGGAGCCATTAAACGCGTGCCCCTCAGCGCGAAATTTGTTATTCGCGCACCTCAAGCCGCAAACGGCATCCGCCACTTCGACCGATTGGAAGCTCCATGAGTACGATCCTGAAAAGCCTGCCCAAGGGGAAAAAGTCGGCATCGCTTTCTCGGGCGGTCTCGACACCAGCGCGGCGCTGCTCTGGATGAAGCAAAAGGGCGCGCGCGTCTTTGCCTATACCGCCAATCTCGGCCAGCCCGACGAGGCCGACTACGACGCGATTCCGCGCAAGGCGCTGGAGTTCGGCGCCGAAAAAGCCCGGCTGGTGGATTGCCGCACGCAACTGGTCCACGAAGGTATTGCCGCCATCCAGTCCGGCGCCTTCCACGTCTCTACCGGCGGCATCGCCTATTTCAACACCACGCCGCTCGGCCGCGCCGTGACCGGCACGATGCTGGTCGCGGCCATGAAGGAGGACGGCGTCAACATCTGGGGCGATGGCTCCACCTACAAAGGCAACGATATCGAGCGGTTCTACCGCTACGGCCTGCTGACCAATCCGAGCCTGCGAGATCTACAAGCCCTGGCTCGACCAGCAGTTCATCGACGAACTGGGCGGCCGCGCGGAAATGTCGGCGTTCATGACCGCCAATGGATTCGCCTACAAGATGAGCGCCGAAAAGGCCTACTCGACCGACAGCAATCTGCTCGGTGCAACCCACGAGGCCAAGGATCTCGAGCAGCTCGACAGCGGCATCAAGATCGTCAATCCGATCATGGGCGTGCCGTTCTGGCGCGACGACTGTATCGTCAAGGCCGAAAAGGTCATCGTGCGTTTTGAGGAGGGCCAGCCCGTCGCGCTGAACGGCCAGACGTTCGCCGATCCCGTCGCGCTGTTCCTCGAGGCCAACGCCATCGGCGGCCGGCATGGCCTTGGCATGAGCGACCAGATCGAGAACCGGATCATCGAGGCCAAGAGCCGCGGCATCTACGAGGCGCCCGGCATGGCGCTGCTGCACATCGCCTACGAACGCCTGGTCACCGGCATCCACAACGAGAGACACCATCGAGCAATACCGCATCAGCGGCATGCGCCTTGGCCGGTTGCTCTACCAGGGACGGTGGTTCGATTCCCAGGCCCTCATGCTGCGCGAAACCGCCCAGCGCTGGGTGGCGCGCGCCGTCACCGGCGAGGTGACGCTCGAGCTGCGCCGCGGCAACGACTACTCGATCCTCAACACCGAGAGCCCCAACCTGACCTATCAGCCGGAGCGGCTGAGCATGGAGAAGGTGGAGGATGCGGCGTTCACGCCGGCGGACCGTATCGGCCAGCTGACCATGCGCAACCTCGACATCGCCGATACCCGCGACAAGCTGAATCTCTACGCAGAGACGGGCTTGCTATCGGTGGGGAAGGCTCGTCCATCTTCAAACTCGATAACGACAAGAGCTGAACCGCGCGGGTGCGTAACAAAAATGGCCGGGATTGCTCCCGGCCATTTTCATGCAGTGGTGACGCTGCCTTACCGCCGCGGCGGCGCGGTGCCGGGCGGGGGCGGCGGCAGCGAGGCCGTTCCACCGTTCAGCAGCGGCGTGATGCGGCGGATGGTGACGCGCCGGTTGATCGCGCTCGGCCCGTCGGTCTGCTCTTTCAGGTACTGCTCGCCGTAACCCTGCGAGGTCAGGTTTTCCGCCGGCACGCTGAACTGCTGCGTCAGCAGCGTGGCGGCGGATTCCGGCGCGGCGATCCGACAGCGACAGATTGTCGACGTCGTTGCCGACCGCGTCGGTGTGGCCCTCGATCAGGAACACCGCGCGCGGATTGGCCTGGATGGCCCGGTTGAGGCCGTCGGCGATCGCCTGCAGCTTCGCTGCCTGATCGGGCGGGATTTCCCACGATCCGAGTTCGAAGTTGATGGTGTTGACGTCGATGCTCGGCATCCGCTGGCGCACGGTCGGGCTGTAGCGGATTTCGTCCAGCGAATAACGCCGTGTCGATCCGTTCCACCGGCGGCGCCATCATCGTCTCGTAGATCAGCTCCGGCGACGCTTCCTCAGGATCGACGATGTAGCGATTGTAGGGGATGCGGATCACCGGCGGCGGCAGGATCGACATAGAAGCCGCCGACCGCGCGCGGATCGCGATAGCTGTTGTCGATGATGATGATCTCGCGGCCGCGCTCGTCGCGGCGGATACGGCGCAGCAACTGACCGTCGCGGCCGACCACGGTGATGACCTGCGTGCCGTCGGGCCTGATCACGACGGTGCGGGTTTCGCCGCCGACGGTCCGGGTCTGGATGTCGCGCGCACCGTAGCGGAAGCGGTCGACTTCGCTGTGGCGGACATAGTGCCTGACCGCTCGGGATCGCGAATGATGATCCGGCCCGGCTCGGTGATGACGGTGCGGCCGCCTTCCTGGACTTCGCGGCGCTGGCTGCGGAAGTCGTCGAGGCGCTGCCGGTCCCGGAGGTGCGGCACCCGGCGCGATCGGCGTCAGGGCCGCGGCGGCTGCGGAGCGGCGGCGGCCGGCAGCGGCGTCGTGACCTGCGGCGCACGCCGGAACGCCGGTGCGACTGTCGGCGGCGCGTTCTGGGCCTGACCGGGAGGCGGCGCCGCGTTCGGCGTGCCGGGGACGGCGGCGCTGGCGCGGCTGGAGCTCCGGCTGAGCGGCCGAGCGCCGGCGGCGCGCGCCGGCGGCGGGCGCGCCGGAGGTTGGGCGTTCGGAGGTTGTCCTGGGCAGCCGGTGGCGGCGCGCCTGGCAGGTGGTTGTCGTGGTGGCGCCACCTGCGGCGGGAGGTGGCGGTGGTGCGCCGGCGACGCGGCGGGGGCGTCGTCGGTGCTGCACCGGCAGGAGGCGCCGTCGAGGGTGCGGTCGTCGAAGGGCAGCGCGTCGGCGGTGCCGTTGTCGTGGGCGGCGTTGCCGTTGGTGCTGGACCCGGCGTCCCTGGCAACGCGCTGGCGCGCGTGCCGGCGGCGTTAGGTGCAGTTGGCGCCGGCGCTGTAGGCGCAGGCGTTGCTGCGGCGTGGTGGCGTCGGTGTCGGGCGTGCAGACTGTGCGCGCTCGGGCGAGGCGGCGGCGCGGTCGGACGCGGAGGCAGCCAGCAGGCGGCGAGGGCGGTGGTCGGGCGCGGAGGACGCCGCCGAAGGCGGTGGTGGCGGCGGCAGGTCGGTCGCGGCGGTGCAGCTGCCGGCGGCGGCGGTGTTGGACGATGGCGGCGGCGCCGCGGCAGGCGGCAGCGGGGAGGTCGGGCGCGGCGGTGGAGCCGCAGCAGGCGGCGGTGGGGGCGGAGTCGGACGCGGAGGGGCCGCGGCGGGCGGAGGAGGGTGTCGGTGGCGCCGGTGGCTTGCGCAGCGGGCGGCGGCGCCGCTTCGGCGGCGCCTTGGGTTTTGCCGTCGGGACCGAGCTCTTCCTTGGCCTGCGCGACGACGAGCGGCGCGGTCTGCGCATGCGATGCGGAGGTCGTGAGCTGCGTCACCGTCAGAGCGGTCGTGGCGAGCAGCACGATGCGAAGGTTTGTCATGATGTCTTGGTCCCTGGGAAAAACCTGGTAGCAGCAGCGGAAAGCGGTTCGCCGAGACGTTTCGGCAGGCCGATCAACGGCTAATCATTAGGCCGGATTGTGGCGGGTTGGAAAACGGCTGGAGCCTTTTATTTCGACGGCGCAACAGGTTGCATGCGTGCTTGTTCATTGCGCATTCAGACGATGCTTTCAAATCAACCTGCATTGTCCCCGCGACTGATCGGTGGCTGGATTCGGCGTGGCGGGTCCGTTCGGGCCGCGCACCGGCAATTCATCCGGCATCTTGCCCGGCAACTCCTGCGGCGGCGATGGCTCGCCGGGCTCACGCATCGGCGGCGGCACTTCCAGGGCGAGGATTGCCCGGCGGGTCTTCGCGCGGCGGCTCGGTTGGTTGTCCCGGCGTCGCGGGCGGGATTTCCGGGCGGTTCGATCGGCATCGCACAACAACGGCGCGGCGGCCGCGATGTTCCCTGCCGGAACCCGATTCACGTGGGCGTGTGGCACACCGCCTCAATGTTGTGGCCGTCGGGATCAGAGCACGAACGCGCCGTAATAGTTCGGGTGATAATGCGCGCGGATCCCGGGCGCGCCGTTGTCGCGTCCGCCGTGTGGCCAGGAGCCGCCTTGTAGAACGCATCGACGGTCGCGCGATCCTTGGCGAGGATCGCGACATGCAGCGGCTTGTTCAATCCGCCTTCGCCACCGATCCAGAAATCCGGGCTTGCCGTTGGCGCCGAAGCCGGCCGCGGGATCGTGGCCGGCCTGTTCCTGCGCCACTTCCATCACCAGCACATAGTCGAGCGGTGCCAGCGCTTTCAGCTAGAACGCCTTCGCGCGTTCATAATCGAGAAACCGGAAAACCGATATGGTCGATCATCAAACTCTCCCGTGGTTTGAGAACTGATGGCGTGAATATGCCGGATTGGTGAGCTCAGCCTCGCACCAGCAGCGTATTGCTGCGCGTCTTGCCGGTTTCGACATAGCCGCGCGCCGCATGTCGGCGATGCAGTCATGCTGCCATTCGTCCTTCGACAGATGCTCGATCACCACCGCGCGCGGCCACAGCGACTGCGGCGCCTCCTTGAAGAAGCCGGTCAGCACGCGGTCCTCAAAACCTTCGACGTCGATCTTCAGCGCATCGACATGCGATGACGCCGGCCTCGTCGAGGATGCGCTGCAGCCGCAGCGACGGCACCCTGATCGCCTTGCTCGAGGCTTCGCCCGATACGATGTGGCTGGCGCCGAGATTGTCGCCGTCGGTCTCGATCATCAGCTCGCCATCGGCGGGGCCGGCGGCGGCTGCCACCAGCTTCGTCTGGCGATAGCCGGACGCGGCGTTGTTGAAGGCAAGCCGCGCATGGGTGACCGGATGCGGCTCGATCGCGATCACTTTGCCGCTGGCGCCGACGTGACGCGCCAGCACCATGGCGTAGGTGCCGACATTGGCGCCGACATCGACGAACACGCCGCCGGCGGGCGTATGCGCGCGCAGAAAATCCAGCTCCTCGATGATTGTAATCGGGGTTGAACAGCGCGCCGCGCTCGGTGGCGCTGGCCTGGTGATAGAAGCGGAACGAGGCGCCCTGATACTGCACGTCGACCGGGCCCGGCGCGCAGCAGATTGACCAGCCGCGACAGCATCGGCCGGAACGCGCCGCGCTTCAGCCGCGAGCGCGTGCGCCAGCGCAATGATCGCGGCCTGCGCGGCATTCGGTGCGAACGCGCCGAACGGCGCGGGCGTGGGGTCGTTGTCGGGCGTCAAACCAGGTGTCCTCGGTGGAAAGCGGCGCATGCATAGCCGGTTTTGCGCGCAAGGCAGGTCCCTCCCAACGCGGGGAGAAAAGCGATCACGCCGCCTTTTTCGCCGGCAGCTTGCGGTGGCGCAGGAAGCGGCCGAGCAGGCGGCGCTTGCCCTTGCGCGGGATCAGGTCGATGTCGCTGACGAGCTTGGCGCCGCCCTTGCGCCGTTCCAGCACGATCTTGCGGCTGTGGAACGCCTCCAGCTCGGCGCGATGGGCGACGCTGACGATGGTGGCCTTCGGCAGCTCCTTGATGACGATCTCCATCATCTTGTCCTGGCTCTTTTCGTCGAGCGCGGAGGTCGCCTCGTCCAGCACCACGATGTCGGGGTTGTGCAGCAAGCAGCCGCGCGAACGCCAGCCGCTGCTTTTCGCCGCCGGACAGCGTCTGGTCCCACGGCGCCTCTTCCTCGATCTTCTCCTTGAGGTGATCGAGGCCGACCTTGTGCAGGGCGCTCGCCGATCTCGCTCGAGCGTCCAGTCCTCGGCGGCGCCGGGATAGGCGATCGCGCGGCGCAGCGTGCCGGAGGGGATGTAGGGCTTCTGCGGCAGCATGAAGAGCCGGCGGTCGGGATGGAAATTGACGCTGCCGCCGCCCCATGGCCACAGCCCCGCCAGCGCGCGCACCAGCGTGCTCTTGCCGGTGCCGGATTCGCCGGCCACCAGCAGCCGCTCGCCGGGTTCGATCACCACTTCGGTTTCGCCGACCACCGCGGTGCCGTCGTCGAGCGTCACCGAGAGATCGTTGAGGCTGAGCATGGCGCTCGCCCTCGGTCTCGCCGCGCTTGATGCGGCCGATGCCGTCGCCGCGCTCGGCGCGCTCCAGGCCGTCGAGCGACATCATCAGCGAAGCGATGCGGCGCGCGCAGGCGTTCCAGTCGGCAAGCCGCGGATAATTGTCGACCAGCCAGCCGAACGCGGTCTGCACGATGGTGAAGGCGGAAGCCGCCTGCATCACCTGTCCGAGCGTCATGCTGCCGTCGAGAAATTTCGGCGCGCACAGCAATAGCGGCACCACCGGCGCAATCAGGCTCGATCCCTGCGACACCAGCGTGGTGCGCATGATGCTGGCCGGCGAGCCGCGCCCATTGCCGCAGGACCTTTGTAAATGTCTTGTCGATGCCGTCGCGCTCTTCCTCCTCGCCGCCGAGCAGCGCGATGCTTTCGCCGTTCTCGCGCACGCGGGTCAGCGCATAGCGGTATTCGGCTTCGGCCTGGTTCTTGTCTTCGGACACCTGCACGAAGCGGCGCCCGATCGTCATGATCGAGCCGGAGGCGATCGCGGCGTAGATCACCGCGGCGATCACGAGGAAGCCGGGGATGGTGACGGTCGATCCCGCCGAGCGTCACCGTCAGCGCGCCGCCGATGGTCCAGAGCACAACGATGAAGGTCGCGGCGGACAGGAGTGCCGACGTGACGCCGGCGACGAAATCCACCGGCGAGTCGGTGGCGATCCGCAAATCCTCGGCGATGCGGTATTCCGGATTCTGGTGGTCGCCGCCGACGAGGTTGAGCTGGTAGTAGCGGCCGTTGGTCAGCCAGCGCGACATCACCGAACTTGTCAGCCAGGCGCGCCAGCGGCGCTGGATGCCCATGCGCGCGAACACCTGCGCCACGCCGAGCAGCACGCTGCCGATCGCGAGCGGGAAAAACACCGCGGTGAGATAGAACACGGTGGCGGAATCGCGCTTCTCGATGGCGTCGAAGATCGCCCGGTTCCAGACATTGATGCCGTATTGAAAGCCGACATTGGCGACGATCAGGATCAAGAGCCCGATCGTAAAACAGCCACGCCAGCCGGTCGCCGCTCCTGCCCCAGTAGCCGCGCGCGCTGATCCAGAACCGCGTCAGCAGATAATCCTTGCGCGCCTGCTCGGCCTCTTCCGGGGACAATTCCGGATCGGGTTCGACGACCTCCGGCGGCGGCGGTTCGACGTGATCGCCGCCCTCAGTGGCGACGTCGACGATTTCTTCGCGACTTCCTTCTGCGGAGAGACTGCGCGTCGACGGCTTGGACTTTCAGCAGCTGGACTTTACATCGGACTTTGCCATGGCCCGATAACGGCAAGAAAATCAGAAGGTTCCCGCAGCCGGACACGGCGCTGACGCGCGACATCAGGACGGCCGCCCAGCGCTGGTTGCGCTTTCACGCTGCGCCAGCGGACGACCTTGTGCAGCACGCGCGAGAGCTGCTCCGATCGAATAGGGCTTCTGCAGCAGCTCGAGCCCGTCACTGCCGCTTTCCGACAGCCCGTGGCTGTAGCCGCTGGTCAGCACGACCGGCAGATCGGCATGGTGGCGGCGGATTTCCTGGGCCAGCTCAATGCCGGTCATCCCGGGCATCACCACGTCGGTGAACACCACGTCGTAGCGCTCGGCGCCGGCGGCCAGCTCTTCGAGCGCGTGCGTGGCGTTGCCGACCAGGTGGTGCGCGTAGCCGAGTTCGGCCAGCGCGTCGGTGGCAAATCTTCCGACCTCGATATTGTCCTCGACCACGAGCACCGACATGCCCGTTCCGTCGATCGGCGGCGCATCGTCCGCCGACATCGGCTGCGATTGTCCTGCTGTCATCGGCGACGCGCGGCAGATACAGCGTGAAACGTGCTGCCCTTGCCGCAGCTCAGCTGGCGACCACCACTTCGCCGCCGGATTGCTTGCGCGAAACCGAATACCTGCGACAGGCCGAGCCCGGTGCCCTGGCCGACCTCCTTGGTGGTGAAGAACGGTTCGAAGATGCGTTCGAACTGCTCCTGCGGAATCCCGATGCCGGTATCCTCGACGGATACGGCGACATAGCCGTCAGGATTTTGGCCGTCAGGGTTCTGGCGTCGCGGATCTGGCAATTGCTGGTCGGCGCGGCATTCGCTGCCCTGCGCACGGAAATGGTCAGCTGGCCGCGGCCGTCCATGGCGTCGCGCGCGTTGACCGCCATGTTGATCATGGCGGTCTCGAACTGACCGGCATCGGCATTGATGAAGCATGGCGCGTCCGGTCCATGGGTCACGATCTCGATCCGCGAGCCGATCAGCGTTCCGATCATTTCGCTGAGCATCTGCACGCTCTGGCCGACGTCGAACACGTTCCGGCTTCAGCGTCTGCCGCCGCGCGAACGCCAGCAACTGGCTGGTCAGCCTTGCCGGCGCGCGTCGACCGTGTCCGAGATCGCGTCGATGTAGCGCAGCCGCCGCGGCTCCGGCAGATCCGGCCGCCGCAACAGATCGACGGAGGCGCGGATCACCGTCAAGCAGATTGTTGAAGTCGTGCGCGACGCCGCCGGTGAGCTGCCCCAGCGCCTCGCAGCCGCTGGCCGTGCTTCAGCGCTTCCTCGGCCTCCTGCCGCTTCGCGGCCTCGAAATAGAGAGTGCCGCGTCCGCCGCAAGGCCAGCGCCAGCAGGGAAAACAGCAGCGCGGTGGCCGGCGCGCCGAAGATCAGATGCTGGCTCATGGTGGACAGCCAGCGCGCCCGTATCGCCGAGGTCTCGAGGCCGGCGCTGATATAGATCGGGTATTCGGCGAGCCGCTGATATCCGAGGCGGCGTTCGATGCCGTCGCTCGGCGATGTCACGGTGATGAGGCCGGCCGTTGGGGTGTGCGGCGATCATTTGCCCGATCGGGCCGCTGCGGTCGAGGCGGATGTCGCGATCGACGGTCGGGAAGCGGGCCAGCACCGTCGCCGTCGGTCAGGCCGAGCGCAAAGAAGCTGCCGGGTTCGCGGCCGATCCGGGCGTAGAAATTCTCGAAATATTCCGGGAGTACGGAGGCCTGGATCACGCCGGCGAAGCTGCCGTCCTCGCTCGGGCGCCGTCGGCTGACGCCGAAGAACGCCGCGCCCTGATAGGGCGGCCGCGGCTTCAGCGCATCGCCGATATAGGTCCCGATGTCGCCGGCGACGTGCGCCTTGAAATAATCCCGGTCCGAAAAATCGATCTCGGGCGCCGGCACCACGATGCTGTTGACGAGCGCGTGGCCCTTGGCGTCGAAAATCCAGGCTCGATTTCACCTGCGGCAGCGAATCGGCGAGCTGCTTCAGCCGCAGATGCAGCGTCTTGCTCGCGCGAGGTGATGCCGGCATCGGGAACGCCTCTGATGATCTCGGCGATTTCCGACAGGCTGCGGTCGATGGTCTCGAACACTTTCAGCGCATGCTCGTGCGACGACGTCCAGCGAACGCTCGATTTCGCGGTCGGCGGTCTCGTTGATCGAGACCCAGGAAACCGCGGATGCAAAGGCGAACAGCGCCAGCGGGAGGGCCAGCGAGGCGACCATCATCCATTGCAGCAGTCTCAGCGAATTGCGTTGTGCGGTCTGCACGGGCGCTCCGACCCGGAACGAACTCTTATGTCAAAACCAGCGTGGGAACAAAGCGACCTGGAATGGGAACTTTTTCGCCAGCATCCCGACTAGGCGGCGGTGGGCGGAAGGTCGGCGCAAATTGCCTAAATTTGCCGCTCGACCATCTTCAGCTTGAGCTCGGCGATCGCTTCCGAGGGATCTGAAGCCCTTCGGGCAGGCCTTGGCGCAGTTCATGATGGTGTGGCAGCGGTAGAGCCGGAACGGGTCTTCGAGATTGTCGAGCCGCTCGCCGGTGGCTTCATCGCGGGAATCCTTGACCCAGCGCGTCGCCTGCAACAGCGCGGCCGGCCCGAGGAAGCGCTCGCTGTTCCACCAATAGCTCGGGCACGAGGTCGAGCAGCAGGCGCACAGGATGCACTCGTAGAGGCCGTCGAGCTTCTCGCGGTCCTCGTGGCTCTGCTTCCATTCCTTCTGCGGCGTCGGCGTGGTGGTCTTCAGCCACGGCTCGATCGAGGCATATTGCGCGTAGAAATTGGTGAGATCGGGCACCAGGTCCTTCACCACCGGCTGGTGCGGCAGCGGATTGATCTTCACCGCGCCGTCCTTGCACGTCGTGCATCGACTTGGTGCAGGCCAGCGTGTTCTGGCCGTCGATGTTCATGGCGCAGGAGCCGCAGACGCCCTCGCGGCAGGAGCGGCGGAAGGTCAGCGTCGGGTCGATGTGGTTCTTGATCCAGATCAGGCCGTCGAGCACCATCGGTCCGCAATCGGCGGTGTCGATGTAGTAGGTGTCGACGCTCGGATTCTTGCCGTCGTCCGGATTCCAGCGATACACCTTGAACTCGCGCGTCTCGGTCGCGCCTTGCAGGCTTCGGCCAGGTCTTGCCGCCGGTGATCCTCGAATTTTTCGGAAGCGCGAATTCAACCATGCTTGCAAGCCTTCGTTGTCGAGATCAATACACCTGCGCCTTCGGCGGGATGTACTGCACGTCGTTCGTCATCGTGTAGTCGTGCACCGGGCGGTAATCGATCGTGCTGGCGCCGCGATCGTCGATCCACGCCAGCGTGTGCTTCATCCAGTTCTTGTCGTCGCGGGCTGAAAAATCCTCGCGCGCATGGGCGCCGCGGCTCTCGGTGCGGTTCGCCGCCGAGTCCATCGTCACCACCGCCTGCACGATCAGATTGTCGAATTCGAGCGTTTCGATCAGGTCGGAATTCCAGACCAGCGAGCGGTCCGAGGTCGCGACGTCGCCGATGCCGCCATGCACCTTGTGGATCAGGTTCTGGCCTTCGCTCAGAACCTCGCCGGTGCGGAACACCGCGCAATTGTTCTGCATGACATGCTGCATGCTGTCGCGCAGTTTCGCGGTCGGCGTGCCGCCGGAAGCGTAGCGATAATGATCGAGCCGGCCGAGCGCCTTGTCGGCGGAGCCCGCCGGCAGTTCCGGCTGCTTGCCGTTCGGCGGTCAGCTTTTCCGCGCAGCGCAGCGCGGCGGCGCGGCCGAACACGACGAGATCGATCAGCGAATTGGAGCCGAGGCGGTTGGCGCCGTGCACGGAGACGCAGGCGGCTTCGCCGAGCGCCATCAGGCCGGGCACCACGGCGTTGTCGTCGCCGTTCGTCTTGGTCAGCACTTCGCCGTGATAATTGGTGGGAATGCCGCCCATATTGTAGTGCACGGTCGGCGTGATCGGGATCGGCTCGCGGGTGACGTCGACATTGGCGAAGATCTTCGCCGATCTCGGAAATGCCCGGCAGCCGCTCGTGCAGCACCTTGGGATCGAGATGATCGAGGTGCAGGTAGATGTGATCCTTTTTCTTGCCGACGCCGCGGCCTTCGCGCATTTCGATGGTCATCGCGCGCGAGACCACGTCGCGAGAGGCGAGGTCCTTGGCCGAGGGCGCATAGCGCTCCATGAAGCGTTCGCCCTCGGAATTGACGAGATAGCCGCCTTCGCCGCGCGCGCCTTCGGTGACGAGGCAGCCCGACCCGTAGATGCCGGTCGGGTGGAACTGGACGAACTCCATGTCCTGCAGCGGCAGGCCGGCGCGCAGCGCCATGCGCGCCGCCGTCGCCGGTGCAGGTGTGCGCCGAGGTGCAGGAGGCGTAGGCGCGGCCGTAGCCGCCGGTGGCGAGGATCGTGGTCTGGGCGCGGAAACGGTGCAGCGTGCCGTCGTCGAGCTTGAGCGCGATGACGCCGCGGCAGACGCCCTGGTCGTCCATGATCAGGTCGATGGCGAAGAACTCGATGTAGAATTCGGCGGAGTGGCGCAGCGCCTGGCCGTACATCGTGTGCAGCATGGCGTGGCCGGTGCGGTCGGCGGCGGCGCAGGTGCGCTGCGCCTGGCCCTTGCCGTAATCGAGTCGTCATGCCGCCGAACGGGCGCTGGTAGATCTTGCCGTCCTCGGTGCGCGAGAACGGCACGCCCCAATGTTCGAGCTCGTAGACGGCTTCCGGCGCGTTGCGCACCATGTATTCGATCGCGTCCTGGTCGCCGAGCCAGTCCGACCCCTTGACGGTGTCGTACATGTGCCAGCGCCAGTCGTCCTCGATGCATGTTGCCGAGCGAGGCCGAAATGCCGCCCTGCGCCGCGACCGTGTGCGAGCGGGTCGGAAACACCTTGGTGATGCAGGCGGTGCGCAGGCCCGCTTCGCGCGCAGCCGACCACGGCGCGCAGGCCCGCGCCGCCGGCGCCGACCACGACGACGTCGTAGGTGTGGTCTTCGATCGGATAGGCTTTTCCGTTGGTGGCCGGGCCCACTGCCGTTGGTGGCCTTGCCGTTACCGTCAGCAGGCCATGGGCTACACTCCTGATGACATTTTGAGGATCGCGTAGATCGACGCCAGCGCCACCGCGATACAGAAGAAATTATTGGCCATCACGCTGGCGAGCTTGATCTTCTCGTTGTGCACATAGTCCTCGATCACGACCTGCATGCCGATCTTCATGTGCCAGGCGCTGGCGATGATGAAGAGCAGCAGGATGATGGCGATCGGCAGCGAGCTGAGGATTTGCTTGGCGCCCGCCTGGTTGCGGCCGATCAGCATCAAGCACCACCACGATCACGGGCACGATCAGCAGCGTCATCGCCACCGCCGGTGAGGCGCTGGCGCCAGAAATCGGAGGTGCCGGAATGCGAGGAACGCCGAGGTTGCGGACGCGCGCCAGCGGCGTGCGCATCGAGGGAGATTTGGGCGCGTTCATCGTCCGCCTCCGACCGTGTAGGCGACGATCCAGACCAGCACGGTGAGCGAAATGCCGCCGATCAGCGCGCCCCAGGTCAGGCCTCGCGCTCGTTCGCCTTGAAGCCGTAGCCGAGGTCCCAGACGAAATGGCGCAAGCCCTGACAGCAGGTGATGCAGCAGCGCCCAAGTGTAGCCGAACACGATCAGGCGTCCGATGAAGCTGCCGGTGAAGGCCTGCACATTGGCGTAGCGCCGCGGCCCGGACGCGGCGGCGATCAGCCACCAGGCCAGCAGCAGGGTGCCGAAATACAGCGCCACGCCGGTCACGCGGTGGACGATGGACAGCGCCATCGTCAGCGTCCAGCGATAGGTCTGCAGATGTGGCGAAAGCGGTCGTTCGATCCTGGCGGTCATCGGCGGCTTTGACAGTTGGCGGGCCTCAGAGCGACGGCCCATCGGGGATCGCGGTAGAGCAATTCTATTTACGAAGTCGAAACAGCGAGCGCAACGACCAAAATCACCAATTGCGAATGGTGGTTCATACCTATGAGAGGAGGCCTGCAATTGCAGGCGTTGACAAAGCTCTTCGGTGACCGCTTGGCTGGTAGCTGCCTGAAGCACGATTCATGAACGCGCGCGCGACGCGCTACGGGCAGGGAAACGACAAGGAAACCACGGATGGCAATCGCCGGGCTTGGTGCCGCCGAGCTTGTCGAACTGGCGCTCCTGCTGGTTGGCGGTCGGCGTGCTGTCGGGATTTTTCGCCGGCATTTTCGGCATCGGCGGCGGCGCCGTCCTGGTGCCGGTGTTTTATGAATGCTTCCGGCTCGCCGGCGTGCCGCTCGAGGTGCGGATGCCGCTCTGCATCGGCACCTCGCTCGCGATCATTATCCCGACCTCGATCCGCTCGTTCCGCGCCCACCACGCCCGCGGCGCGGTCGACATGGAAATCCTGAAAACCTGGTGGCTGCCGATCGTGATTGGCGTCATTGCCGGCAGCATCACCGCGCGCTACGCGCCCGGAGCGGCTGTTCAAGATCGTCTTCGTCGGCGTCGCCTGGTCCGCCGCCGCCCGGCTGCTGCTGGCGCGCGACACCTGGAAATTCGGCGACGACCTCCCGAAGGGACCGCTGATGCGGTTCTACGGCTTCATCGTCGGGCTGCTCTCGACGCTGATGGGGATCGGCGGCGGCTTGTTCTCGAACTTGCTGATGACGTTTTACGGCAGGCCGATCCATCAGGCGGTTGCGACTTCCTCGGCGCTTGCGGTGCTGATCTCGATCCCCGGCGCGCTCGGCTACATCTATGCCGGCTGGCCCGCATCCGCGCGCTATCCCGACGTCGCCGCGCTGCAATTGCCGTTTGCGATCGGCTACGTCTCGCTGATCGGCGCGCGTACTTGGTGATGCCGACCAGCCTGCTTGACCGCACCGCTCGGCGTCCGCGCCGCGCATGCAATGTCGAAGCGCCGGCTTGAGATCGCGTTCGGCGCTTACCTCTTTATTGTCGGCAGCCGGTTTGTGATAAGCTTGGTGTCCGGACATTAGTATCCTTGCGCCCAACAGGCACGGTTTCTCAGGCATGCAGCGGCGCGCGTTTATCACCCCTGCTCGGGACGGCGATCGCAGGTTGGCCGCTCGCGGCTCGCGCGCAACAACCGGCCAGGCTGCCGACCATCGGTTTCCTGGGGCCCAAGCACGGCGGTGGCCTGGAGCGTCTCGTCGCCGCCTTTGAGCGTCGACTGCAGGAACTCGGCTGGATCGACGGGCGAACCGTTGCGATCGAACGACGTTGGGCGGAGGCGCAAAACAGCCGCTATACCGAGATCGCCGCCGAGTTCGTCCGGCTCAAGGTCGACGTCATCGTCACCTCTGGAAGCGCAACCCCGCAGGCCAGACAGGCCACTTCGACGATCCCGATCGTGTTCGCCGTGGCGGCGGATCCGCTCGGCGCCGGGCTGGTTGCGCAGCCTTGCACGGCCAGGCGGCAATGTGACCGGCCTTTCGCTGCAATCGAACGATCTCGCGGCCAAACGATTGGAAATTCTGCGCGACATTATTCCGAACCTGCGGCGGCTCGCGGTGATCGGCAACCGCGGCTACGCCGCCTCCGCGCTGGAGATGCGGACGTTCAGGCTATCGCGCGCACACTCGGCGTCTGACGTCGATACTCTCGAAATCCGAAGGCCTGAGGATATCGAGCAGGTGTTCGCGACACTCAGCGCCTGGTGCACAAGCGCTCTACGTGTGTATCGACTCGCTGGTCAACGCCAATATCCGTCGTATCAACGGCACCGCGCTCAAACTGCGTCTGCCGACGGTTCTCAGCGCGCGAGAATACGTCGAGGCGGACGGCCTGCTTCTCGTACGGCCCGAGCTATCTTGAATTGTTCCGGCGCGCCGCCGATTACGTCGACAAGATTCTGCGCGGCGCCAGGCCGGGTGATCTTCCGGTCGAGCAGCCGACCAAATTCGAACTGGTGGTGAATCTCAAGTCCGCAAAGGCGCTCGGCATCGAGCTGCCGCAAAATCTGCTCGCCCGCGCCGACGAGGTGATCGAATGAATTGCCTTCGTCGTCCCGGCCTTGAGCCGGGACCCAACCACAGGTGAAAGTGGTTAGAGAAAAAGTCGTCGAACAGAGTCCTCTCAAACAGGCGCCGCTGGATATGGGTCCCGGCTCAAGGCCGGGACGACGATCGAGACCTACTTCGCGTAAATCTTCGAATAGGTATCCCGCAAGATATTCTTCTGCACCTTGCCCATGGCGTTGCGCGGCAATTCGTCGACGACGAAGACCCGCTTCGGCATCTTGAATTTGGCCAGCCGGCCGTCGAGCGCCTTCAGCACCGAGGCTTCGCTGACATCGGCGTCCTTGTTGCAGACCACGACCGCGGTGACGCCTTCGCCGAAATCGGCATGCGGCACGCCGATCACGGCGGATCTCGACCACGCCCGGCATGGCGTCGATCTCGCTCTCGATTTCCTTCGGATACACGTTGAAGCCGCCGGAGATCACCAGATCCTTGCCGCGGCCGAGAATGTGCACATAGCCCTTGTCGTCGATCTTGCCGAGATCGCCGGTGATGAAGAAGCCGTCGTCGCGGAATTCGGCCTTGGTCTTCTCCGGCATCCGCCAATAGCCCTTGAAGACGTTCGGGCCCTTGACCTCGATCATGCCGATGGTCTCGCGCGACAGTTCCTTGCCGGTTTCGGGATCGGTGACGCGCACGGTGACGCCGGGCAGCGGATGGCCGACCGCGCCGGGCACGCGCTCGCCGTCATAGGGGTTCGAGGTGTTCATGTTGGTTTCGGTCATGCCGTAACGCTCGAGCACGGCGTGGCCGGTGCGCGCAGCCCATTCGCGATGGGTGTCGGCGAGCAGCGGCGCGGAGCCGGAAACGAACAGCCGCATGTGTTTGGTGGATTCCTTCGTCAGCGCCGGGCTTTGCAGCAGCCGCGTGTAGAAGGTCGGCACGCCCATCAGCACGGTCGCGCGCGCCATCAGCTTGATGATCAGTTCGGGATCGAACTTCGGCAGGAAGATCATCGCGGCGCGGGCGAACAGCGTGACGTTGCTCGCCACGAACAGGCCGTGGGTGTGATAGATCGGCAGCGCGTGGATCAGCACGTCGTTCTTGGTGAAGCGCCAGTAGTCGACCAGGCTCAGCGAATTCGACGCGAGATTGTCGTGCGTCAGCATCGCGCCCTTGGAACGGCCGGTGGTGCCTGAGGTGTAGAGGATCGCGGCGAGGTCGTCATTGGCGCGCGCGACGGTCGCGAATGCCGTAGCCGCCCTGGCGGCGGCGTCGGTCAGCGATCCCTTGCCGTCGGCGTCCGAGCGTCTCGACCTTGGCGCCGACCTTGGCTGCGATCGCGCCGATGCCGTCGGCCTTGGCGGGATCGCACACCACCAGCGACGGCTCGGCGTCGGTGATGAAATATTCGAGCTCGTTCAGCGTATAGGCGGTGTTGAGCGGCAGATACACCGCGCCGGCGCGCACCGGCGGCGAGATAGAGCACGAGACCCGGCACCGATTTTTCGGTCTGCGCCGCAACGCGGTCGCCCGGCTTGACGCCGCGGGCAACCAGCACATTCGCCATCTGGCCGGCGCGGGCGATCAGGTCGGCATAGCTGATGCGCGTGCCGTCGAGCGTCTCGATCGCGAGCCGCGCGGGATCGTCGAGATTGTCGAACAGGCGGGAAAACAGGTTGGCGTTGGCGGTCGGTGTTCATGCAACATTCCCTGAGGGGCGAAAGGCCGGAATTTTGCGGCTGGATTAGCAAAAACGCCCTTCACAAAGCAACGGAGACAGTTTGCATGTCAAATAACGGGAAACGCGTGGCCTGGGTGACCGGCGGCGGCAGCGGTATCGGCGAGTCCGGGGCGGAGCATCTCGCGGCGGATGGCTGGATCGTGGTGGTTTCCGGCCGCCGCAAGGCGGAGCTGGACCGGGTCGTGGCCAACATCACCAAGAAGGGCGGCAAGGCCGAGGCGATCGCGCTCGATGTCAGCAACAAGGCCGACGTCGAGCAAGGCGGCCGATCAGATTCTCGGCGAAACACGGCCGGATCGATCTGCTCGTCAACAGCGCCGGCATCAATGTGCCGAAGCGAAGCTGGGCCGACATGGAACTGGAAGGCTGGGACAAGGTCGTCGAGATCAATCTCAACGGCGTGCTCTATTGCATGCGCGCGGTGCTGCCGGCGATGCGCAAGCAACAGGACGGCTGCATCATCAACGTCGCGTCCTGGGCCGGCCGTCACGTCTCGAAAATGCCGGGCCCGGCCTACACCACCACCAAGCATGCGGTGCTGGCGCTGACCCATTCCTTCAACATGGACGAATGCGTCAACGGCCTGCGCGCCTGCTGCCTGTCGCCCGGCGAGGTCGCAACGCCGATCCTGAAATCGCGCCCGGTGGTGCCGAGCGAGGCCGAGCAGGCGAAGATGCTGCAGCCCGAAGATTGCGGCCGCACCATCGCCTTTGTCGCCGGCATGCCGCCACGCGTCTGCATGAACGAGATCTTGATCAGCCCGACCCACAATCGCGGTTTCATCCAGACGCCGGCGAGCCGGGATTGATCACTGGCAGAGCGTAGGGCGTAATCCGCCACGCTGCTACGAGTTACCGGCTTGATCTGCACGGCGAAGTGCCGTGCATCGTTGGCAGGAGAAGTCTGCTATGCCGTCACCCCGCAAGAAGCCCGCATCGTCGAAGAAGCCCGCATCTCAGCGGCGGGAACGGAAGACGCAACGTCTGGAGCTGTGGGTGGCTCCTCGGTGAGGAGTGGTTATCCACCAAGCTGATGTCCGTTACCGGGCTCAGCGGCCGGAGACCTCGCTTACGAAGGTGCGCGGCGGCTGCTGGCGAAGAGCATCAGCGCATGGCTTTGCTGGGTGCGGATCGGGATGCATTCATTGCTGCGATTGAGCGTAACCCCAAGCCGGCGCCACGCCTTGTCGAGGCCCTCAAGCGCCACCGCCGTGTCCTCGGCTGAGCGTTTGTGATCACTTCCATCGAGCCCTCGGCAAGCAACGAACGGCGCGTGTCTCCAGCGGTTCGGCGCGCGCTGGATGATTGGCTCCATCTTCGAGCGGGCCAGGACGAGAAGCGCAACGTTGCTCGCGTTTTCGTTGCGATCGACGATCGACTGGGCTTAGTTGGGTTCTACAGTCTGAGCACGCTCACTCACCCATCGTCGATCTCTCGCCTAGAGCACGCAGACGTCTGCCCTCGATACGACCTGATTCCGGCAGCGCTGATCGGGCGCCTGGCGCGCGATCTGCGCGTTCGCGGCCAGGGGCGTCGGCGATCTCCTGCTCAGCTGATGCGACAGACGCATTCTCTCCGCCGCCAGTACGCTCGCTGTCTCGCAATCGTCGTCGAGGCGAAGGACGAACAGGCGGCGGATTTACCGCGACTTTGGTTTCACGCCGCTTCCTGCCGTCCCTTGCGACTGTTCATTCCGGTAGCCGACGCAATCGAAGCGATGTCGCGCGCGCAATCCGGATAGAGTGCAGGAACGAGGGCACGCGGCATTAGCCGGTCACCAACACCGTCTCGAGCTTTAAGATCAGGTAGTCCTGTTGATCGCGACCTGCCTTGCGGCAAGTGATGCCGCCGGAAACGGATTCGAGGTCGTCCAGGTTAAGGTCTGTTTTTGCTGGTCTGGCGATTCCTGGTCCTGCTTGGTCATGAGTATCTCCTCCATCACTAATGGCCGATTCCTTTACCCCACCTGCCGCGGGACCGAATGTGCGCCCGATCACATTCGACAAGCCCGCCTTGGCGGATGATGCCCACGAAACAATTGTCGGTCGGTGAGGAAGCCGTTTTTACCGCAGCACGACAGTAACGCGGAAATGCCGCAATCGCAATGGTTTCGCGTGCTGCCATCGGGAGCGAACTATGTCTTACGGCGGGCGTGAGTTAAGCGAATTAAACTCTTCCGAGCTTTCGGAAGTGTCCGGTGGCGTCATGGCCACGGAGGTCATCAGGCTGCGAGATCCCTGTACGGATCCACCTCCGCCCACGCCTATCCCTATGCCGTATCCGTGTCAGCGCAGCGGCGGCTTTTCGATAGCGGTGACCCAACGTTACGATCGCAATGAACAGTGCGCAGGACGGGTTGAGCCCGTCGCGAACTTTGCAAATTGTAACTGGTGGGTATCGCTTTCGCGCCACCCACCCACCCACCCACGACGCGCATGCGCGCTGCCCGACGGGCGACTCAGCAAAATCCTGTCAAGCCCGCTAAAGAAAATATTCCTGTTTTCAGGTGACCCCAAATCAGTTCAGAACTCATCGCCATCCCGTCCCGAAGAGGGGCGTTGGCCATCGTCACGAACGTTGGGACGGGTTGCGGTGGACGCGGCAGCGTCGGCGCGCAAGGTGATCGCAGGGCGGTTCTTCCGTGAGCGATCAACGGCGCGCAGACGAACGACGCTGACGCGTACGGCAAAACCGTGTGGTCCTGGCACCCGTTGCTGGTGTCAAGTTGGCGGAGGTTTTGCGTAGCCCAACCGGGTTTGCGACTGAACCGTTAATCCGCCGGCGACGGTGACAAGACGAATTCGTCGCCGGGGAGAGCGCGATATAAGCCGTAAAGCCATTGCGCAGGGAATGCCGGATTGCCTCCGCTGAACCTGTATGCTCGTGTGCGCTCTTCTTGTGCACATCTTGCACACGAGACCGCGGGTGCAGCGCGCATCCGGCGTTCCCTGCGCCCTCTGTTCAGGGGCGCGAGTTACTTGCAAACCTCGGGCGCATTGAACGGCGAGAATGCGGAGGTGTGTTTGGATTCGCGCGTCATTGCGAGGCGGAGCGAGCGAGGCAATCCATTCTTTCTTTACGCGGCCCTATGGGTTGCTTCGCTGCGCGTCTCGCAATGACGGCTGCCCCCACGGATCGCCCGCTCGGAAAGTTTCAGACATCACGATAATTTATTCGCCGAAACCGGCCGAAAAACCTCCCGTAGCTCGGCCCAACGACGACGAATCAACCGGTCAATCGACCAGCGTCGTTGTTTTCATCGCCGGCGGATCCCCGCCGGTCACCTCAATCCTCGGGAGAAGATCCATGTCGAAGCGTATTGCACTATCTCGCCGCCGCCGCCTTCAGCGCGCTGGCGCTCACCGCCACCATCACCGCGCCCGCCAGCGCGCAGGAGAAGACCGTGATGGTCGGCGGCGCCGCGATGTTCCCTCCAAGAACATCATCCAGAACGCCGTCAACTCGAAGGACCACACCACGCTGGTTGCCGCGGTGAAGGCCGCCGGCCTGGTCGAAACGCTGGAAGGCAAGGGCCCGTTCACGGTGTTCGCGCCGACCAACACCGCCTTCGGCAAGCTGCCGGCCGGCACCGTCGACACGCTGGTGAAGCCTGAGAACAAGGCGACCCTGACCAAGATCCTGACCTACCACGTCGTGCCCGGCAAGCTCGCGGCGTCCGAGCCTGACCGACGGCATGAAGCTCAAGACCGCCGAAGGCGAAGAGCTGACCGTCAAGCACGAGGACGGCAAGGTCTGGATCGTCGACGCCAAGGGCGGCACCTCGATGGTCACGATCTCGAACGTCAACCAGTCGAACGGCGTGATCCATGTGGTCGATACCGTGCTGATGCCGGCGTCCTGACCCCGCGCGCGCCTGACTGGTCCCAACAGGATGCGCGGAATGGCGAGCCGGGGCAACCCGGCTCGCTTTTTGTGACCTCGATAGGCCGCCATGCATCGATCTGATAGCATGCATGGCAGTAACGGAAACCCGGTTCCCGGCGTATAAACCGGTATCGAATTGCAAGCGACGGAACAGCCATGTCGAGCCTCACAGTCAGCGACGAACACGCCAGCGCCACCACGGCGAAGGCCAAAGGTCATCCAGCCGGCCTGGGTGCGGGCCTGCACTGGACCAACGCGGTCGCGATGGTCCTGATGATCATGTCGGGATGGCAGATCTACAACGCCTCGCCGCTGTTCGATTTCCGCTTCTCGAGCAGCATCACGCTGGGCGGCTGGCTCGGCGGCGCGCTGCTCTGGCACTTTCGCCGCGATGTGGCTGTTGATGGTCAACGGCCTGATCTATCTCGCGCTTGGCTTTGCCACCGGCCGCTTCCGCAAGAAGCTGCTGCCGATCACGCCGGAGGGCGTGATCTCGGATACCAAGGCGGCGCTGACCGGCAAGCTCGTCGCATGACGATCTCACCAAATACAATTACGTGCAGAAGCTGCTCTATGCCGGCATCATCGTCGTCGGCATCCTCATCGTGCTGTCGGGCCTGGCGATCTGGAAGCCGGTGCAGCTGCAATATCTGACGGCGCTGTTCGGCGGCTACGACGCCGCCCGCTACGTCCACTTCATCTGCATGGCGGCGATCGTCGCCTTCATGGTGGTTCATGTCGCGCTCGCACTGCTGGTGCCGAAGAGCCTGCGCGCCATGATCATCGGCCGCTAGATCAGGAGGATATGATCATGGGCCGCATGCGCAATCTTCTGATCCCCGGCGTCGACAAGACGCTGCTGGTCAGGGACGCCGTCAAGACCATGCCGGATCTGACGCGCCGGCGCTTCATCTCCGGCGGCGCCAGCCTCGGCGCGCTGACGCTGCTGACCGGCTGCGACGTGTCGGACAGTTTTTCGGCCGAGGAGATGCTGAAGCAGGTTTCGAAAGTTCAATGACGGCGTGCAGGCGTTGATGTTCAATCCCGATGCGATGGCGCCGACCTTTCCGGAAAGCGCACATCACAAAGCCGTTCCCGTTCAACGCCTATTACGACCTCGACGACGCGCCCGAGGTCGACGGCAAGGACGTGGAAGCTCGAGGTGCGCGGCCTGGTCGAGAACAAGAAGCCGTGGACGCTGGAAGAGCTCTACAAGCTGCCGCAGGTCAAGCAGGTCACGCGCCATATCTGCGTCGAAGGCTGGAGCGCGATCGGAAGCTGGACCGGCACGCCGTTGCGCGATTTCCTCAAAATCGTCGGCGCCGACACCCGCGCCAAATATGTCTGGTTCCAGTGCGCCGACAAGGACGGCTACAACTCGCCGCTCGACATGCGCACCGCGCTGCATGCGCAGACCCAGATGACGTTCAAGTTCGGCGACGAGATCCTGCCGCGCGCCTATGGTTTCCCGATGAAGATCCGGGTGCCGACAAAGCTCGGCTTCAGAATCCGAAATACGTGATCTCGATGGAAGTCACCAACGACTACAAGGGCGGCTTCTGGGAAGACCAGGGGTATAATTCGTTCAGCGGGAGCTGACAGGCATGTCTTCGCAGGCGTGGTGCAGAGCGAAGCGTACCACCATCGTCGTTACAGATCGCGAGGACGGTGGGTACGGCTTCGCACAACCGCCCTGCGCAGCAGTTCAGCTCAACCTTGCCTCTGAAACGCCGCACAGCACCGCGCCGCAGCGCCAGCATCGCCGCCGAGACGTTGAGCGCAAACGACAGGCTGCCCATCGCGTCGGTGATCGCGCCGACCACGATCGGCCCAGCGTCTGGCCGATGCCGAATGAAATCGTCATCGCCGCGATCGCTGGTCGGCCAGGCCTGACGGCGGATAGTTGAAGCGCACGAAGGCGGTGGTCGAGCCGACCACCGCGAAGAACGCGACGCCGAACACCAGCGCCGAGATCGCCAGCAGCCATACGGCGAATGTCCGAAGATCGGCAGCGCCGCGCCGATGGCGTTGACGCCGAGGATGATGGTGGTGGCGAGGCCGCCGCGGTCGAGCGCGAGCACGCGGCGCCACACCCAGGGCGTCACGAAGGCGCTGAGGCCGATCAGGCTCCAGAACGCGCTCTGCGCCGCCGCGCCGCCACCGGCGTCGCGCACATAGGCGATCATGAAGGTCATGTAGGCGATGTAGCCGGCGCCGAACAGGAAATAGCCGATGAGATAGATCAGCACCGGCCGCGATCGCGAAATTGGCCGGCGCCGCCTGCCGTCGATCGCTGCTCGGCATGCCGAGCGGCGCCAGCAGCACCGGCATGGATCAGGACGATCGCGAGCAGCGTCATCGCCCACCACACGATCCACCACGATCCCGGGCCAAAGCCCTGCAGCACGAACGGCGCGATCAGCCCCGACGCCAGGATGCCGATGCCCGGTCCGGCATAGAACAGGCTGAGCAGGAAGTTCGCGCGTTCGGGGCGCGACTGCGCGATCGTCGCCGCCAGCGCCGCCGCCGCCGACGAATCCGGCCGCCGGCGCCGACGCCGGCCAATAGCCGCGCAAAACTCAGCACGACAAAATTGCCTGATAACGCGCACAGCGCCAGTGACAGCACGCAGGCCAGCGTTCCCCATCGCACCGAAGCGGCCAGCCCGAAGCGCCGGATCATGCGCGAGGCGAGCAGGGCGCCCGCAAGATAGCCGGCGGCGTTGATGGTGTTCATGAAGCCGGCCGCGGAATAGGACCAGGCCAGCGCGTCGCGCATGTCCGGCAGCACCAGCGCATAGGCGAAGCGGCCGATACCGAGGCCGACCGTCGGCGCCAGCGACAGCAATCAGGATCAGCCGCGCGGGATGCGAGTAGAGCGGGGAACGTTCGGGGGCGTCGCAAATGGATTCTCCGGCGGCGGTCGATTGTGGCAGGCAAAGCGGCCGCTTGCACGGCTGCGCGGGAAGCAATGGTGTGTTGCCGATTGCGCAAGCTCAGCCGGCCAGCACCAGCGCCACACCGGCAACCGTCAGCGCCGTGCCGGCGACGATGCGCGGCGTGATCCGCACATGGTGCAGCGTGATCGCGCTCAAGAGCACGGTGACGAGTGGATAGATCGCGGCGACGGGTGCGACCAGCGTGATCGGGCCGTTGCGCAAGGCGGCAAACAGGGTCAGTGCGGCTGAGCCCGTTGCAGATGCCGGTTACGGCGAACCAGAACCGGCCTCGCCAAGGCGCGTCCGCGATAAAACTTCCGTTGCGGACGCGCTCGACGGTCAGCACGACGAGCGACGACATCACATAGCCGATCAGGCAGGCCCACAGCGGGCTTGGCCAGATCTCGAGCCCAAGCTTGACGATCGGCGGCACTACGCCGCGCAGCAGTGCGCTGCCGAGCGGCAACAGCAGCGCCCAGCTTCGCCAGTCGCCGAAGTCGCGGGGCCGGGTGACGGTGATGATCACGGCGCCTATGACCGCGATCACCAGGCCACCGAGCTGCAGCGCGCGCAGCGGCTCATGCAGCAGGATAACGGCCAGCGCCACCGCAAACAGCGGCGCGAGATTGCCGAGCGTCGAGGTGACGACCGGCCCCAGCGCGCGGTTGGAGGCAAAGGTCAGGAGCGTCAGCATCGCCGGGAACACCAGCCCGATGGCGGCGAAGATCGGCAAGGCCCGCCAGACCACCGGCTCGCCGGCCAGCAGCAGGGGCGAGGCCAGCAGGAACAGCAGGGTGAACGAGGGAATGCTGATCGCGGCGCCCGACAATGGCTCGACCGTTCGCAGCCCGAATTGTGCCGTCACGACGCCCGCGCCCAGCAGGCTGGCTGACGCAAAGGCAAACAGGACAGCTGGGGTCATGACGGTCCGTCTTGAGGCGGGCTTGCTCGGTCCCGTGCATTTGTGGCCTGTCCGAGCCGCCTTGCCAATCCGCTCCCGGCGCTTTAGCACTCCCGCGCGCAACGATAACGGCCGTCATGCCCCCGGCGGGGATGGTGGATTGAATGAGGTAATGAACCATGGCGACCCACAAACTGCTGCTTCTCCCCGGCGACGGCATCGGCCCCGAAGTGATGGGGGAGGTGAAACGCCTGATCGACTGGCTGAACGCGCAAGGCATCGCGCATTTCGAGACCGAGCAGGGGCTGGTCGGCGGCTCGGCCTATGACGCGAGCAAGCAGAGCATTACTGACGCGACCATGGCGCAGGCGATGGCCGCCGACGCCGTGATCTTCGGCGCCGTCGGCGGTCCGAAGTGGGACAGCGTGCCCTATGAGGCGCGGCCCGAGGCCGGCCTGTTGCGGCTGCGCAAGGATCTCGGCCTGTTCGCCAATCTGCGCCCGGCGGTGTGCTATCCGGCGCTGGCGGACGCCTCCAGCCTGAAGCGCGAGGCGGTCGAGGGCCTCGACATCATGATCGTGCGCGAGCTGACCGGCGGCGTCTATTTCGGCGAGCCAAAGACGATCACCGATCTCGGCAACGGCCAGAAGCGCGCCGTCGACACCCAGGTCTACGACACCTACGAAATCGAGCGCATCGCCCGCGTCGCGTTCGATCTGGCCGCGCAAGCGCCGCAACAAGCTGACCTCGATGGAAAAGCGCAACGTCATGAAGTCAGGCGTGCTCTGGAACGAGGTGGTGACGCAGGTGCATGCCCGCGAATACAAGGACGTGACCGCTGGAGCATCAGCTCGCCGATTCCGGCGGCATGAATCTGGTCAAGGCGCCGAAGCAGTTCGACGTCATCGTGACCGACAATCTGTTCGGCGACATGCTGTCGGATATCGCGGCGATGCTGACGGGCTCGCTCGGCATGCTGCCGTCGGCCTCGCTCGGCGAGATCGACGCCAAGACCAAAAAGCGCCGCTCGCTGTTCGAGCCGGTGCACGGCTCGGCGCCCGATATCGCCGGCAAGGGCCTCGCCAATCCGATCGCGATGATCTCCTCGTTCGGCATGGCGCTGCGCTATTCCTTCGACATGGGCGCGCTCGCCGACAAGGTCGATGCGGCGATCGCAGCCGTGCTCGCCAGCGGCCTGCGCACCGCGGACATCAAGTCCGAGGACACGACGGCGGCGAGCACAACGCAGATGGGCGACGCGATCCTGAAAGAGCTGCAGAAGCTGCACGCGTAAAACAAAATGCCCGGCAATGCCGGGCATTCCCCAAATGGAGAGGCTCTCAATATAGCGGGAACTGTCTCGGCAATCCGCCTAGATCTGACGGCGTGCTGAGCGGCTGACGGTCGATCGGGCGATTCAGGTTTTCGCGTGCGAACGATGGGTACCCAAACGGCGACGGGAACGCGTAATCCTGGAATTTCGGTCACCCGGCAGGACTTCGGTGCCGGCATCGAGCCATGAGCGCGTCGTGACATAGACGCGGGTATTCGGCCCCTGCTGGTAGGAGCGGTTCGGACCAACCGCGCCGTAATAGGGACGGCCATCCTTGTCGTATCGCGGCTTGGACTGGGCACTGGCTGAGGTCGCGGCGCCAGCAACGAGGGCCGCCGCAGCAAGCAACACCACGAGCTTGCTCGCAGCAGGGAATTTTGCAGTCATCGCATCCTCGTCATTGTCAGCCTTCAATCAGGGCTGGCGGATCACCAAATCGGATTGGCGCTCATTGTAGCCGCGGCAGGGTCGTCTTCACTAGGTCAATTGCGCCACACCGGATGATAATAATGCCGGCGCAAATGAAAAAGTTTCATGAAAACCAGTGTCTTGGCGAGGTATGGCAATTACAAGGCGCCACGCAGGCGCGGCTTGTCGGCTCCCGTCAGCCAATCCGCCGACAGGGCAGGCTGGCCGAGGCCGCGCAGTCGCCGCGCCTCAACTCGGCGCGAGCGAATAATTCCGTCAGTCTTGGGTCATTTCCGGCGCTCACGCAGGGTCAGCCGGTTCAGCATGCAACTGATCGCGGCGCGCCGCGCCGGTAGATTGTCGCCATCGCATGACCAGCCGGAGATGCGGAGACCGGGTTCGCCGACGCGTTTCATGAACCCAAGGCAGTTTCGGGCGGTATCAGCGCCATCGACCAGGAGAAGTAGCGTCGCGGTGCGGAACTTGCTGTCGATGACCCCTGCGGCTTCGAATTCGCGCATGCCGTCCGGGTCCATTCTGGTCGCGAGATCCGCGATCGCCGGTCCTGATCGGTCGAGTTCGCCGCCTGGGCGGTAGATTTCGGAGTTCGGCGACCGGCTTTTGTCGGCACCGCTCCAGTGGAACAGATCCTTGCGGCCACCCGCGGGATGCCGGAATATGTCGTAAGTCTCTGTTTTTCGTGCAAATCGAATTGGCTAACAGCAAAGGCGCGCGAGGAGCGATCGGCCAGGCTCGAGGCTCCCTTGTCCGAGGGCTCGATGGTCGTGGCATCGAGCAACTGCTCCCAGAGCGCGATCGCGCCGATGGCGAGCAAAGCCAGCGTCATCACATAGGCAAACAGCCGTGCCAGCGTGCCGCAGACCTCGTCGGCAAAGCTGGTCAGCGCCGGATGAATTCTCGTCCTATAATCGGAAATTGGCCGGATCGGCCGGAAAGGAATGCATCAAACGCCCAAACGCTGCCGTCAAACGTTGTCTTAAGCGGTGTTTCTCGCATAGAAGCGCTGCCTCTTCCCTTTCCGCTGCTGCGATCGGGGCGGCATTTTTCTTCGGAGAGTGAACGATGGGTTACAAAGTCGCGCTGGTCGGAGCGACCGGCAATGTCGGGCGGGAAATGCTCAACATTCTCGACGAACGCAAATTCCCCGCGGACGAAGTGGTGGCGCTGGCGTCACGCCGCAGCGTGGGCGTCGAGGTTTCGTATGGCGATCGCACCCTGAAGGTCAAAGCACTCGAGCATTACGATTTCTCCGACGTCGACATCTGCCTGATGTCGGCGGGCGGCGCGGTGTCGAAGGAATGGTCGCCGAAGATCGGCGCCGCCGGCGCGGTCGTGATCGACAATTCGTCGGCATGGCGAATGGATCCGGACGTGCCGCTGATCGTGCCCGAAGTGAACGCGGACGCGGTTGCGGGCTTTACCAAGAAGAACATCATCGCCAACCCGAATTGCTCGACCGCGCAGCTCGTGGTGGCGCTGAAGCCGCTGCACGACAAGGCCACCATCAAGCGCGTCGTGGTCGCGACCTATCAATCGGTCTCGGGCGCCGGCAAGGATGCGATGGACGAACTGTTCTCGCAGACCAAGGCCGTCTACACCAACAGCGAACTGATCAACAAGAAATTCCCGAAGCGTATCGCCTTCAACGTCATCCCGCGAGATCGACGTGTTCATGGAGGACGGCTACACCAAGGAAGAGTGGAAGATGATGATGGAGACCAAGAAGATTCTTGATCCCAAGATCAAGCTCACCGCCACCTGCGTGCGCGTGCCGGTGTTCGTCGGCCATTCGGAAGCCGTCAACATCGAGTTCGAGCACCCGATCACGGCCGATGAAGCCCGCGAGCATCCTGCGCAACGCGCCGGGGTGCCTCGTGATCGACAAGCACGAGCCCGGCGGCTACGTCACGCCGTACGAGGCGGCCGGCGAGGATGCGACCTACATCAGCCGCATCCGCGAGGATGCCACGATCGAGAACGGCCTGTCGCTGTGGTGCGTGTCGGACAATCTGCGCAAGGGCGCTGCGCTGAACGCGGTGCAGATCGCCGAATGCCTGATCAACCGCAAGCTGATCAGCGCCAAGAAGAAGGCGGCCTGAGTCCGGCTTCACCCGGTGACCGCGCCAATCAGCTTCTTCCCGGTGGGTGATTGCCTGCGCGCTCATGTCGCGGCCGGTTCGTTGCATGGGCGATACATTAAGAGATTGCAACCTGAGGCAGTACACATCAGAATTGGCGGCATTGCGCATTGCTGTCACGCCGGCGCCGCCCTGGCGTCTGGCCTGCAGCCCAAGTTTGCGGGAGCACATACGCGACCAAAATCCTTTTCAACGGAACGCGAAAATTCGATGCCCGTCCCGATCGTATTGATTTTCGCGACTTGCCTTATCGGGCGCGGCTCGTAAGCCTGCCGAACAAATATCCGACCGATAGGCTGATAGCCGACTGGCTTCCGATCTACCGCGATTCTGAGATGATTCTGAACCAGGGGAGGAAGGTTCCTGCACCGGGTTCGGTCTTGCGGGTGTGGTGAACTACCTGCGGTGGGAACTTGCAAACGGTCTCGCCATAGAAGCCGGCAAGAAGCCGGAAGCAAAGATGACCGAGCGGATCAGCGCGCGGATGCTCTACCAGAATGCCCGTCTCTACGATGAGTGGAAGGGGAGGATTACGAAGGCTCGAGCTGCCGCGGTGCCATGAAAGGATTTCACAAGCATGGTGTGTCACCGAAAAGTTCTGGCCGAACTTCGAGAAGGGCAAAAACCCGGAATCGCCCGCGACGGGTGGGACACGAATGCGCCCGAGACGCCGCTTGGCGCATATTATCGCATCGACGGCAAATCCATCGTCGACATGCAATCGGCAATCTACGAGACGCACGCGATCTACGTATCCGCGGATGTGCATGATGGCTGGAATCGCGTCCGGGAAAATTGCAAATCGATCGAGGACGCCCTGATCGGGCCGCCGAACAAGCCGAACGACGTCGGCGGTCACGCCTTTGCGATCGTCGGCTATACCGCCGATGGCTTCATTGTGCAGAACTCCTGGGGGCCGACCTGGGGCTATCACGGCTTCGCCATACTGCCTTACGAAGACTGGACGCGTTACGGCACGGATGCATGGACGCTGGCGCTTGGGGCTCCGATGCGGGTGTCATTCCCCGCGATCAAGCGAAAGGCCGGGACCAAGGCTCAGGCTCCGAGCGCATTCCGCAGCCCGGAGATGCGCACGGACATATCGCTCGACGAGCGGCTGCGCGCGCGGTCAATGCAGCGCAACAACGTTGCCAGCGACACCAGCAAAGTGTCTCCCTGGATCAACGGCGAAGAGGCCAAGCGCATCATCTTTATCGGCCACAACGGCAGCGCTGAACGCGAACTCGTGGCGGCCGCCTCTGGTGATGATGCCGTCGGCATGGTTGTCCGCGGCTGCGTCGCGGCGGCGGCCGAGAGAGGCTTTTCCAATATCGCCATTTATGACCATGGCGGGTTGAACAGCCGTGCCGACGGTATCGATCGGGCGCGGGTTCTCGGTCCCTGGTTCGAGGCGAACGGCATCATGCCGATCTTTGTGGTCTGGCAGACCGGCTTTCTCAGATCGGCAACGGACATCCTGCAGGGTGCGGCGGAAAAGCTGGGCGTTCCGGTCTCAGCGGACAAGGGCTGGCTCAGAAGCAAGATCGATGAAGTCAAGGATCGCGCCTTCGAGGTGTTTGCACGCGACGCCGGTGTAAAGGCGATCTGGGAGAACATGAAATACCGGGCCGCCGGTGCCAGCAGCAAGGGTGGTGGCCTGATGACCGCCGCCAAGGAATTGCAGGCGGCGATCGGCGGCTTGAGCAGGAGCCAAAGGCCGGACATCCATCTGATGGGGCACTCCGGCCGGATCGATCATGCAAGGGTACTTTCTGTCGGCGATAAAGGCGCAGGGTCTCAAGGCCAGTTCAATTCATCTGTGGGCACCGGCCTGCACGGTCGCATTTGCAACGGCCGAATACGGATCGGCGTTCGCGAACAAAGTCGCAGATCCCAAGACGACGTTCATCGACGTGCTGAGCGATGCCAATGAGCAAAAGCGATCCTTGCGTTCCGGTGCTCTATTCCAAGTCGCTGCTGTATCTGGTTTCCGCGCGCCCTGGAGCCGGACCACAAGACGCCAGTGTTGGGGTTGCAGACGGCCTGGCCCGCGCTGGTCCGCGGGCGTCGACTTCATGAATGGCTATCAGAAGATTCTCGATGCCTGGACCGCTGCCAGCAAGGGTGTCGTTCTCAATCCACCCCGTCACCGAAACCGAAGTTCCGATCCGTCGTGAGGCCAACAAGGACGAGACGATCGATGCCGGCCACGGCTCGTTCGACAACAATCTGAACATGGTCAACCGGGCAATCAGGCAGATCATCGGCAAGAATCCGCCCTGAGCCCGTAACGGATCTGCGCGGATCACAGCGGCTACAGGCCTGACCTGCATCTCGCTGACGCCCCGGAATTCCTTGGCCTCCGCCTGATCGAGCACGAACAGCGAGCCCTCGGCGACGCCGAAATAGGCGCCGTGCAGATTCATCTCGCCGCGCTCGACCAGCGTGCCGGACGAACGGAAACGTCATCAGGTTCTCGAGGCTTCGGAACACCGCGGCCTTTTCGATCCGGGTGGTGAAATCCTGCCGCGTCTCGTGCGGCGCGCTGGCCAACCTGCTCGCCCGGCTTGATGAACATCGCCATCCAGCGGCCGATGAAGTCGCCCGGCGACAGCAGGGTCGATATCGTCGACGAAGGCGCGGATACCGCCGCACTGCGCGTGGCCGAGCACCACGATGTGTTTGACGCGCAAGACCTGCACCGCATATTCCAGCGCCGCCGACACGCCATGCGCGCCGCCGTCCGGCTGGAATACCGGCACCAGATTGGCGACGTTGCGCACCACGAACAGTTCGCCGGGGCCGGCGTCGAAGATCACTTCCGGCGAGACGCGGGAATCGCAGCAGCCGATCACCATGCACCGCGGGCGACTGGCCGCGCTCGGACAGTTCCCGGTAGCGGGACTGTTCGGTCGGCAGCCGCTGCGAGGTAAAGGTCCGGTAGCCGTCGAGCAGATGTTGCGGGAATGGATGCCATGCGCTCTTGCCTAACCATAGAGCCGATGACAGGAACAAGGCTTTCGGAGAACGTCTGTAATGATATCGCATGGGTTCAAGAAGCCACTTCAGGAAACCTGCCCATGATCCGTCCGCGCCGCAGCCTGTTGTTCATGCCGGGATCGAACGCGCGGGCGCTGGAAAAGGCGCGGGTTCTTCCCGCCGACGGCATCATCCTCGACCTTGAGGATTCTGGTGGCGCCGGACGCCAGAGGCGCTGGCCCGCGACCAGATCGCGAAGGCGATCGCGGTCGGCGGGTTCGGCAAGCGCGAGGTTCTGATCCGGGTCAACAGCCTGGATACGCCGTGGTGGGTCGACGACGTCGCCATGGCCGGCAGGGCTCGGCCTGACGGTATTCTGGTTCCCAAGATATCGACCGTCGCCGATCTCAACGCCATTGCCGAACCGCCTGAGCGACATCAACGCCGATATCTCGATCCGGGTCTGGGCCATGATCGAGACCGCGCGCGCGGTGCTGGATGCCGATAAGCTCGCTGCGGCGTCGAGGGATTCCGAAACGCGGCTCGCCGGCTTCGTGTTTCGGGCCGAACGACATTTCGCGGGAGACGCGGATCCGCATGCAGCCGGGCCGCGCCGCGCATGATCCCGATGATCACCCATTGCATCCTGGCGACGCGGGCGCATGGTCTGGAAATCCTCGACGGACCCTATAGCGATTTCATCGAATGTCGACGGCTTTGCCGCCGAATGTGCGCAGGGCCGCGATCTCGGGTTTCGACGGCAAGACGCTGATCCATCCCGGCCAGATCGAGGCCTGCAACGCGATCTTCACGCCGCCCGCGGAAGAGGTCGCGCAAGCGCGCAAAATCATCGCGGCGTTCGAGCGGCCGGAAAACGCCTCGCGCGGCGCGATCCAGCTCGACGGGCGCATGGTGGAACGGCTCCACGTCGAGATGGCTCAAGCGCACCATCGCCATCTGCAGATGCGATCACAGCGATGGGGCATTGATTTTCTTACCCTCCTGGAGGGCGGAGGGGAGGGTGGAGTTGAAGAGTCCCAAACCGCTCCGCCGCCCAGGCATAGCAGGCTGCCGGGAATGGGCCTCTCGCGGCCGCGGCCTTTGGGCGAAACATGCAGCCCGATGATGTCGGGATCGGCGAGCAGCGCTCGAAAGATCCGTACGGCTCGAAGAACAGTTTCGGCTCGGCATGGACCGCATAGAACGATTGCTTCGGCAGCGCGTGCTGCAATTCGTTCGGAGCGGCGCGCGAGCGCGGTCGAGCGCGGCCGGACCGTAGATCGCGACACGGATGTCGGAGAGGCGGTTCGATCGGCCGCAGCAGCTGCCGCAGCACGAAGGTGAGGCGATGGCGCAGCGCCAGCCAGTCCGGCGTCAATTCCTCCTGCTCCATCAGCTCTTCGAACGCCGGCGACGATCGGATCGTCCGGCGGCAGATACAGAACCGAGTTGCCGAGCTGGCGCGGCCGCTCCCAGGCGAAATAGGGCTTTGCCGGATCGATCTCGACCGGCCTCAGCAGCAGCACGTCGGCGTCGAGCCACAGCCCGGCGCTGCTCCGCCATCAGCCGCATGCGGAAGAAATCGCTGAACTGCAGGATGGTCCAGTCGCGCCAGCTGCCGTCCGGCTGCGGCGGACGCAGCCGTTCGGAGAAACGAATGCGGCAGGATCGCTTCGGCCTCGGCGTTGCCGACGCCATCGGGCAGGCCGGCCAGCGGATCGAAACTGTAGACGGTGACCTTGTGGCCCGCCGCGACCTGCGATCGCAGGCAGGTCAGCCGGAGCGCATCGAGCGGGCCATGCCAGAAGGTGACGACGTCAGGCCGCATCGCGCGTCGCCTCAGCGAGCGTATTAATCGAGCGCCCGATCTTGGCCGGGCTTCGTGATGCGATCAGGCCCAGGCGCGCTCTCGTCTTGGCCTTGGCCTCGTAGGTCGTCGATCGAGGCCTTCTTCTCCATCGTCAATCCGATGTCGTCGAGGCCGTTGAGCAGGCAATGCTTGCGGAACGGGTCGATCTCGAACTTCACCGTGCCGCCGTCGGGGCCGCGGATTTCCTGGTTGCGCGAGATCGATGGTCAGCGTCGCGTTGGCGCCGCGCTCGGCGTCGTCGAACAACTTGTCGAGGTCGTCCTGGGTGACGCGGATCGGCAGAATGCCGTTCTTGAAGCAGTTGTTGTAGAAGATGTCGCCGAACGAGGTCGAGATCACGCAGCGGATGCCGAAATCCAGCAGCGCCCACGGCGCGTGCTCGCGGCTCGGAGCCGCAGCCGAAATTGTCGCCGGCGACCAGCACCTTGGCGTTGCGATAGGCCGGCTTGTTGAGGATGAAATCCGGGTTCTCGCTGCCGTCATCCTTGTAGCGCTGCTCCGAGAACAGGCCCTTGCCGAGGCCGGTGCGCTTGATGGTCTTCAGGTACTGCTTCGGGATGATCATGTCGGTGTCGACATTGATGATCTTCAGGGGCGCCGCGACGCCTTCCAGTGTGGTGAACTTGTCCATCGATCGCACTTCCCGGCTGAAATGAGGGACAGGAGCGGCTGATTTATCGCGAATATGGCCCCGGCAAAAGGCCAATTTGCGCAATCCTAGCTCTGCTTGGCGCCTCAATCGCCTCCATATCGGCGTCGGAGAGGCCGAAATGGTGGCCGATTTCGTGAATCAGCACGTGGCGGACGATATGGCCCAGCGTCTCCTCGTGCTCGGCCCAGTAATCGAGGATCGGCCGGCGGTAGAGCCAGATCATGTTGGGCAGGCGGGCGATGTCGTCATTGCTGCGGAAGCGGCAGGCCGACGCCCTGGAACAGGCCGAGCAGGTCGAATTCGCTCTCGACCTGCATCTCGTCGAGCACCTCGTCGGTCGGAAAATCGTCGACGCGGATGATCACGCCCTCGCAGAGCGTTCGAAAACCCTTTGGCAGGCGTTCGAATACCTCGTGCGCGATGGCTTCCATTTCGGCGAGCGAGGGCGCCTTTGCTTGTTTCCACATCGCGCCTGTTTAGCGCGTGTTCCACGCCCGCGCCTACTGGTTTTGGACGCCATCGCCCGGTTGACCTTGGCGCGGCAATCGGAGACCGTACGGCCCGATAACAGGTTTGGAGTGGATGGTAATGAAGCGGATTGTGACAGCGGCAGTATTGGCCGCTTTTGCCGGATTTTGCTGCCGGCGGTGGCCGCACAGGCCCAGACGGCACCGTCAGGCGCGCAGGTCATGCAGGCATCGAAGCCGGCCGTTACCGATGCGTCCGCGCAAACCCGCCGACGACCGCTGCGCCGCGTGCCGATCTACCGGTCGGACCAGTGGGAACCCGACGTCTATCCGCGCTACAATCCGGGACCGAATGCGGTGCGCGATTGCACCGCGACCTATGTGCAGGAATACCGGCCGAGCGGCACGGTGATCACGCCGCGCATGAACTGCTATTGGCGGCCCGGCTAATCGTTCTGCGCTAGCGCCCGCGCGCAGCGCCGATCAATCCGACGCCGACCACAATCGCCGATGCACCGTAGACGAGAATCGTCATTGTCATCTGCGTGAAATGGCTTCGCCGTTCCCATGCCACCACCCGGCCCTTGCGAAGCGAACGCCGCGGCGGAGCACGATATAGCGACAGCAGTTGCCATCGCTGTAAGCGAAGCGTTCATGCGCAGTGATGTCATGACGATCTCCTGCAAGCGAAATCACTGAGAAGATACGGCGATAGTCTATGCCGGTTTTGCGCAAGCGGTTGAAAATTAATCGGCGGGCCTGTTTTCACATCGGCTTTTGCCGCCATGAAACCGGCGCGATGGCTGCGCGTTATTTCGTAACCGGGATCTGGATGGATCAGGAGGAGAGCTGTCATGAGGAGTTTGATCGGAGCGGCGGTTGTCGCCGGCGCGCTTGCCTTGGCCGGCCCGGCAGCGATCAAATCTGGCGGCTGCGGCGCGCCAGCAGTGAGCGCAAATCGCCGGGACATCGGATGCGACCGACTTCAGCGCGCGCCGCTACTACCGGCGCTATTATGGCTACCGGCCGTGGTACCGGCCCTATTACTACGCGCGACCCTATTACTACCGGCCATATCCGTATTATGCGCCGGCGCCGTTCCGTGCTCGGTTTCGGCTGGACCGTTCTGGTGGTGAATGCCGATTTTGCGCCGAAGGTCAGGCGGCGCAGATCCGGTCGAGAACGTGTTGACGTCGGCGCAGCTTCTCCGACTGATGACTGAGGACGTCGGCTGCGGTGAGGCACTTCTGGAGGCCGCGGCGCCGGTCTCGTTGGCGCCGGCCTGACCTGCTACGCTTACCGCCGCTGCTATGCCGTTATCCGCACCGTTACTGCCGGGTGATCTGGACCCATTACGGCCCGCGCAAGATCTGCCGCTATCGCCCTGGCATCGTCATCACCGCTGGCGCCACCGCTGGCATCACTACGGCTATTGGTGAGATCAGGTCCGAAACGAAAACAGGCGCCCTCGGCGCGCCTGCTTTGTCGCCTATGTTTCGGGGCGAGTCCGGTCAGCCCCAATCCTTGAATTTCCAGGGTTTGAGCTCCCACGGCGTGAACGTCTCCATTCGCCACGCCTCAGAACCGCTCGGACTCGGTGACCAAGACGCGAGGTATCCTGACCACGACCGGGTCAGAGGTCAAGCGATGCGCGCCGCGCTGCGCCTGGTCTCGGCGCGTCGCCTCGCTGATCATATCGACATATTCTGGTTTGTCGCCACACGTCCGGCTCCTCGCAAAGTTCATCCCCGCAAGGAGCAGTCTGCGCGCCACGCGCCTTAACGCGGCGTTTCCAGAACGCCTCGATGTTGAGGCAAGGGCGGTTAGCGTCTCCTGGTTTGACGCGTTCTTTACGCCAACCAGTGCCACCCCGGATCAAGTCCGAGGGCACGCTTCGCTTGAAAACACGCTACTTCCACTCCCGGATGTCGACGAAGTGCCCGGCAATGGCCGCGGCCGCCGCCATGGCCGGCGAAACCAGATGGGTGCGGCCCTTGAATCCCTGGCGGCCCTCGAAATTGCGGTTCGAGGTCGAGGCGCAGCGCTCTTCCGGCGACAGCTTGTCGGGGTTCATGGCGAGACACATCGAGCAGCCCGGCTCGCGCCATTCGAAGCCGGCCTTGATGAAGATCTTGTCGAGGCCTTCGGCTTCCGCCTGCTCCTTCACGATGCCGGAGCCCGGCACGATCATCGCGTTGACGTGGCCGTTGACGGTCTTGCCCTCGGCGACTTTCGCCGCCGCGCGCAGATCCTCGATGCGGCCGTTGGTGCAGGAGCCGATGAAGACGCGATCGAGCTTGATGTCGGTGATCTTCGTTCCCGCCGTCAGGCCCATATATTTCAGCGCGCGATGCTTCGACGAGCGCGCTTGGCTTCGTCGGCGATCTGGTCGGGATCCGGCACCGCGCCCGGTGATCGACACGACGTCCTCGGGCGACGTGCCCCAGGTGACGATCGGCGGCAGCTTTGCCGCATCGAGCCGGATCTCGTGGTCGAAATGCGCGCCGTCGTCGGAGCGCAGCGTTTCCCAGTAGCGCATCGCGGCGTCCCAGGCCTCGCCCTTCGGCGACTTCGGGCGGCCCTTGAGGAACTCGAAGGCCTTCTCGTCCGGCGCGATCAGGCCGGCGCGGGCGCCGCCTTCGATCGACATGTTGCAGACCGTCATGCGGCCTTCCATCGTCAGCGCGCGGATCGCATCGCCGGCATATTCCAGCACATAGCCGGTGCCGCCGGCGGTGCCGATCTCGCCGATGATGGCCAGGATGATGTCCTTGCCGGTGACGCCGTCGGGCAGTTTGCCGTCGACCACCGCGCGCATGTTCTTGGCTTTCTTCTGGATCAGCGTCTGCGTCGCCAGCACATGCTCGACCTCGGAGGTGCCGATGCCGTGCGCCAGCGCGCCGAACGCGCCATGCGTGGAGGTGTGGCTGTCGCCGCAGACGATGGTGGTGCCGGGCAGCGTAAAGCCCTGCTCGGGGCCGATCACGTGCACGATGCCCTGACGCTTGTCGTGCTCGTTGTAATATTCGATGCCGAATTCGCTTGGCGTTCTCCGCCATCACGCGCATCTGCTCGATGCTCTCCGGATCGGGATTGGGCTTGTGAGCGGTCGGTGGTCGGGATGTTGTGGTCGACCACGGCCAGCGTCTTCTCCGGCGCGCGCACCTTGCGGCCCGTGGCGCGCAGGCCTTCGAACGCCTGCGGCGAGGTCACCTCGTGCACCAGATGGCGATCGATATAGAGCAGGCAGGTGCCGTCGTCGGCTTCGTGCACCAGATGGTCGTTCCAGATCTTGTCGTACAGCGTGGTCGGTTTGGACATGAGCGTAAGCTCCAAAAATATATTCTGTGTGAGCGGTCAGCGCGGTTACGCGCGCCAAGCAACGGACAGTCAGCGCGGCATCAAAGGCCGCGGCTAAGCTCAGATGTCGCCGAGGTCGCGAAGCGTCCGAAGAAGCGGCCGGGCAGGCGCGAGCGATCGTCGATCACGATAGGTGCGACGCGCCGGCAGGCAGAACTGGTCTGATCTGGAACCATTTTAAATTTCTAACACGGGGCCTGCGCCTGCGACAATCAATCGATGCGGCGGGGACCTCGCCTAGATAGGCATGCCGCAACAAAAAGCGCGGGCTAAGCCCGCGCTTTGGTCACATCCCCTGAACGGGGACGAATTACTCGCCGACGGCGGCTGCGCGCTCGTGTCTTCTCGACGATGCGGGCCGACTTGCCGCGCAAATTGCGCAGGTAATACAGCTTCGGCGCGACGCACCTTGCCGCGGCGCACCACCTTGATCGAGTCGATCATCGGCGACATCACCGGGAATACGCGTTCCACGCCTTCGCCGTAGGAATATCTTGCGAACGGTGAAGCTCTCATTGAGGCCCGCCGCCGGAACGGCCGATGCAGACGCCTTCATAGGCCTGCACGCGGGTGCGCTCGCCTTCGACCACCTTGACGTTGACGATCACGGTGTCGCCGGGCGCGAACTCCGGGATCGACTTGGTCGCCGCCAGTTTGTCGAATTGCTCTTTTTCGAGCTGTTGAATGAGGTCCATTGAAATCTCCATTGGCGGCGCGCCCAGCCAGTCCAGCGCGGGCTGCGCGAACGTCCATCTATCCTGCCATTGCGCGGATTTGGCGCCCGTATAAGGCAAAGGCGGCGCGCTTGTCACCCGTCTGTCGTGCTTTTGGGCTTTTTGGCGGGTCTTTTGCGACGTCCTGTTGGCCATAAATCCGGCCGCCGTGCCCGGGTCAGGGCTTCCGCCTCGGCTTTTCGCCAGGCGGCTACCTTGGCGTGGTCACCGGAAATGAGGATTTCCGGGATCGGCCGGCCCTCAAACTCCTGCGGGCGAGTGTATTGCGGGTATTCAAGTAGTCCTTCGGAAAAGCTCTCATCGGCCCCGGAGACCTGTTTTCCCATCACCCCGGCAACAGCCGCACGCAGGCGTCGATCAGCGCCATGGCGGCGATTTCGCCGCCGGACAGCACATAATCCCCGATCGAGACCTCCTCGAGCTTGCGCGCGGCAATGACCCGCTCGTCGATGCCCTCGAACCGGCCACAGACGATCAGGGGCCCGGAGCCAGCGCGCGAGTTCCACCACCAGCGACTGGGTCAATGGCCGACCCCGCGGGCTCATCAGCAGAGGCGCGGACGGGCTTGGCCGATATCGGCGGCATCGATCGCCGCGGCCAGCACGTCGGCACGCAGCACCATGCCTGGACCGCCGCCGGCAGGCGTATCATCAACGCTGCGGTGCCGGTCGGTGGCGGAGATCCCGGATATCGCGCGCTTCCAGCGCCCACAGCCCGGAGGCCAGCGCCTGCCCGCAAGGCTGACGCCGAGCGGCCCGGAAACATGTCCGGAAACAGCGTGAGGATGGTGGCGCGCCAGGTCATTGAACCCATCACGTAAGCGTCGGAACGTCGTCGTCTTCAATTTCCTTGGGCAGTTCGATCACCACGAACCCATTGGCGAGGTCGACTGTCGGCACCACCGCATTGGTGAACGGCAGCAGCATGGTCGGGCCACGCGGCGGCGCGATCTCGATGATATCGCCGGCGCCGAAATTATGGATCGCGGCCACGCGGCCGAGCGGCTCGTTCGCGGCATTCACCGCGGCGAGCCCGATCAGGTCGGCATGGTAATATTCGTCGTCGTCGGTCGTCAGGCAGTTTTTCGCGCGCGACGTAGAGTTCAATGCCATTGAGCCGTTCGGCGTCTTCGCGGGTGGCGATGCCTTTCAGCGTCGCGACCAGATGGTCTTTCGCCTCGCGGACGTGCGTCACCTCGAACTGACGCGCGCCGTCTTTGGTCATCAGCGGGCCGTAATGCTTCACGGCCAGCGGGTCTTCGGTAAACGTCCACAGTTTCACCGCGCCGCGCACGCCATGCGCAGCGCCGATCCGGGCGACGCAAATCGGTGCTGCCACCGTCGTGCGCCGCTAACGCTTAGGCCTTCGCGGCGGCTTCGGCGCTGCGCCTTGCGCTCTTTGCGCGGCACGGCCTTTTCCGGATTGTTGCGCGCGGCGCGCTTGACGACACCGGCAGCATCCAGGAAACGCGTCACGCGATCGGACGGCTGCGCGCCCTTGGCGAGCCAGGCCTTGACCTTGTCCATGTCGAGCTTCAGCCGCGCCTCATTGTCCTTCGGCAGCAGCGGATTGAAGTGGCCGAGACGCTCGATGAAGCGGCCGTCGCGGGAAAGCGCGAGTCGGCGACGACGACGTGATAGACCGGGCGCTTCTTGGTGCCTGCGCGAGCGAGGCGGATAACGACTGACATGTGATTCTCCTGAGTGTTCGATTTGATGCGATGGGAGTGAATTGATCGCGATTATTTCTTCTTGCCGGGAAGCCGCCGAGACCAGGCAGAGTCGGCTTGCCGCTGAGACCGGTAAGTCCCGGCAAATTCGGCAGGCCCTGGCGAAGGCCGACCGGAAGATCTTTCGGCAGCGCGGGCATGCCGCCGGCCCGGTGCCTGCCAGGCATCTTCTCCGCCAACGCCTTCATCTGTTCGGGCGACGGCATGCCGCCGCCAAAGCCCATCGCCTGCGCGATGCCGGCCATCGGGCCGCGCTTGCCCGAACCCATGGCCTTCATCATGTCGGCCATGTTCCGGTGCATCTTGAGCAGCTTGTTGACTTCCTCGACCTTGACGCCGGCACCAGCTGCGATGCGCTTCTTGCGGCTGGCCTTGAGGATGTCGGGGCTCTTGCGCTCCTGCCGCGTCATCAGATCGATCACCGCGACCTGGCGCTTGATGATCTTGTCGTCGATGCCGGCATTCGCAATCTGGTTCTTCATCTTGGCGATGCCGGGCATCATGCCCATCAGCCCGCTGATGCCGCCCATATTGGCCATCTGCATCAACTGCTCGCGCATGTCGGCCAGGTCGAACTGGCCCTTGCGCATCTTCTCGGCGACGCGCGCGGCCTTTTCGGCATCGATATTGGCGGCGGCCTTTTCGACCAGCGACACCACGTCGCCCATGCCGAGAATGCGGCCGGCGATGCGGCTCGGATGGAAATCCTCCAGCGCGTCGGTCTTTTCGCCGGTGCCGATCAGCTTGATCGGTTTGCCGGTGACTGCCCGCATCGAGCAGCGCGGCGCCGCCGCGGCCGTCGCCGTCGACACGCGTCAGTACGATGCCGGTGAGGCCGACACGCTGGTCGAAGGAGCGCGCGAGGTTGACGGCGTCCTGGCCGGTCAGCGAATCCGCGACCAGCAGCACTTCATGCGGATTGGCGGCTGTCTTGATCTCGGCTGCTTCCGCCATCATCTCTTCGTCGAGCGTGGTGCGGCCGGCGGTGTCGAGCAGCACCACGTCGTAGCCGCCGAGCTTGGCGGCTTCCAGCGCGCGGCGCGCGATCTGCGCGCGGCTTCTGGCCGGCCACGATCGGCAGTGTCGGGATATCGAGATCGCGCCCCAACACGGCCAATTGCTCCATCGCCGCCGGGCGATAGATGTCGAGCGAAGCCATCAGCACCTTGCGCTTGTCGCGCTGGGTCATGCCGGCGCGCGAGCTTTGCGGTAGTGGTGGTTTTGCCGGAGCCCTGCAGGCCGACCATCATGATCGCGACCGGCGGCACCGCGTTGAGGTCGATGGTCTGGCCGTCCGCGCCGAGCGTCGCGACCAGTTCGTCGTGGACGATCTTGACCACCATCTGGCCGGGCGTGACCGACTTGACGACGGTGGCGCCGACCGCCTGTTCGCGGACGCGGTCGGTGAAGCTGCGGACCACGTCGAGCGAGACGTCGGCATCGAGCAGCGCGCGGCGCACCTCGCGCATCGCGGCGTCGACATCGGCCTCGGACAGCGAACCGCGGCCCGTCAGCCGATCGAGTATCCCACCAAGCTTTTCCGACAGATTGTCGAACAATGCCGTTGTCCTGTTTTCCAAACACGATTGCGCCCGAGGGCGCATCGCGCTGTCGGGCGTTGGCCTCCGGTCTCAAGGGGCCGGGCGGCGGGTCGAAAAGAACGTCTTTCCGAGAAGTGCCGGGGTTAAACGCCGCCGGCGCTGGAAAGTCAAGGAAAGTTGGCGAAGCCCAGATCCGGTTAGCCGCACCTAAGTAATTGATAATACGTGTATTACTGTACAATGGAAATTTCCGGCCGATCGCGACAAAGTCAGGTTTGCCGCAGTTCCATGGCGGGCCCGCGCACGCCATATATCGGCTCATGCCTTTCATTCCGTCCCTCCTTCGTGAGCCCTGCCCGTGGCCATCACCCGCCGCCAGCGTTCTCGGAATGCTTGCCGCCCTCGCTGCGGCCGTAGGCCTGCCGTCTGTCTGGATGTCCACGCATGAAAACCTATGACGGTCCCGTCTCCGATCATTTCGACGGCCTGCAGTTCTTCGATCCGGACGGCGTGCCGCCGAAATCCCTGGGCGAGGTGCTGCGCTGGCAGTTCGGCAGCGGAAGAGTGCGCGCGAACTGGCCGGACTGGGTGGCGAGCCCACATGCCGACACACCGCCGGCGCGGGTTAACGGCGAGAAGGTACGGCTGTCGTTCGTCGGTCATGCGAGCTGGCTGATCCAGACCGGAGGCCTCAACATCCTGGTGGACCCGGTGTGGTCGATGCGGGCCTCACCCTTGAGCTGGGCCGGGCCGAAACGGCACAACGATCCCGGCATTGCGTTCGATGCGTTGCCCGACATCGATATCGTGCTGGTGTCGCACGGCCATTACGACCATCTCGATCTGGCGACGCTGTCAAAACTCGCGGCAAAATTTTCGCCGCGCGTGATCACGCCGCTCGGCAACGACGTCACCATGCGCGGCGCCGACGCCGCGATCAAAGCCGTAGGGTTCGACTGGAAGGATCGGGTCGAACTCGGCAACGGCATCGCCGTGACGCTGGTGCCGACGCGGCATTGGTCGGCGCGCGGGCTGTTCGACCGCAACAAGGCGCTGTGGGCGAGCTTTGTCCTGGAGACGCCGGCCGGCAAATTCTACATCGTCTGCGATTCCGGCTACGGCGACGGCAAGCATTTCCGGCGCGTCGCCGAAGCGCATGGTCCGCTGCGGCTGGCGATCCTCCCGATCGGCGCCTATGAGCCGCGCTGGTTCATGCGCGACCAGCATATGAACCCGTCGGACGCGGTGAAAGCGCTGGCCGATTGCGGCGCGCGAGACGGCGCTGGCGCATCATCACGGCACGTTCCAGCTCACGCGACGAGGCGATCGACGCGCCGGTCATCGCGCTGGGCGAGGCGCTGGATGAGGCAAGGATTCCGCGCGAGCGGTTTGCGGCGCTGAAGCCCGGGCAGATCCTGGAGATCTGAATTTTTAGTTTTGACGCGTTTTCTTCACGCGAACCGGTATCCATTTCGCTCGAAAACGCTTCTACTCCAGACCAGCCCTGCGAAAACCTTCCAGATAATGCTCCCGGTCGGAATCGTGCTTGATGGGTACGTGATCGGCGACCCAGGCCAGCGAAATATTGGGCTGCGCGCGGCGAAGCTCCTGAGCGCGGCGGCCGCGACTTCGGGATCATCCGACCATGCCGGCGGCGGCGGTCAGCACGCGGTGCGCGCCGGCGAAATCGCTGCGAAGACGAATTGAAATGCGCGCCAGCCGTATCGCTTCCTCATAATTGCGTCCGAAGAATTGGGCGAGACAGGCCGAGCCATAATAAAGCGCCAGGAACGGATCGCGCGGGCTCAGGCGGATCGCACGGTTGGCCGCCGCAGCGGCTTCTTCCCATCGGCCGCAAAAGCCCAATGCCGCGGAATAATAGTTCTGGGCCTGCGAGAAATTCGGATTGAGGCGAAGGGCCAGTTCGAATTCGGCCAGCGAGATCGTCGAAGCGCCGCGTGATGAGGTAGAAGGCGCCGAGCGCATAATGCGCCCAGGCGTCTTCGCTGTCGGCGCGGATCGCGGCCAGCGCCGTGCGTTCGGCAATCGGCGCCGATGGCTTCCAGTTCCACCCAGCCCATATGGGCGCCGAACGTATAGCTGGCGCCGAGCACGCCGAGCGCCTGGCCGTAGTTCGGTTCAATGGCAATCGCTTTCCCGAGCAGATGCCTGCGCGATCGCATGATCCTGCCGCGTCACCCGCCAGTAGTACGACAGCGCCCGCATCACGAGATCCCAGGCGTCCATGTTGCTCGGTGGCTTGCGCCGGATGCGAATGTTCTCCGCCGCATACAGCTGCGGCTCGATCGCGGCGACGATGGCCGCGGTGATCTCGTCCTGCACGGCGAACACGTCGGCGACGTCGCGGTCATAGCGTTCCGCCCAAACGTGGCTGCCGCTGGCGACATCGTTGAGCTGCGCGGTGATGCGAACGCGCTCACCGCTCTTGCGCACGCTGCCCTCGAGGACATAGCCGACGCCGAGGTCCTCGCCGACCTGCTTCACGTGGACGGCCTTGCCCTTGTAGATGAACGAAGAGTTGCGCGCGATGACGAAGAACCAGCGCAGCTTCGACAGCGCGGTGATGATGTCCTCGCTGATCCCGTCGGAGAAATACTCCTGCTCCGGATCGCCGCTCATGTTGCTGAAGGGAAGCACCGCGATGGCGGGACGGTCGGGCTGCGGCGGCGCCGGTTGCGCGAGCGTGGATGCTTCACTCGACTGCGGCTCGGTTGCAGCCGCTGCGTCGTCGCCCGCTTGCATGCGCAGTCGCCGACGAAGCGCAGGCCCTTGCGCGCGATGGTGCGGATCAGCTCCTGACTGCGGCCGCTGTCGCCGATCGCCCTTCGCGCCGCATAGATACGGCTCGTCAATGTCGTATCCGACACGATTCGTCCGCCCCAGACCGAAGCGATGAGATCGTCCTTGCTGACGACGCGGTCGTTGTTCTGCATCAGGTAGATCAGGAGGTCGAGCACCTGCGGTTCGACCTCGATCGATTGATCGCCGCAGCGTAATTCGCGGCGGCCGGCATCAAGGATGTAATCGGAAAAATGGAACAGCACGGCGTGCCTCAGTCGGCGATGTCACCGGTTTTGTGAACCATATCTACATTCGGGAAAACAGTCAGGAAATCTGGAGCGGAATTCAAGACCGTCTGAAGCGCGAGTTCAAGTCTGTCAAGCGCGCTGCCGCTAAACATGAGGCTGAGGGTGGATTTACAAAAGGATGTTTCAGCATGGCTATCACGTCGATTTTTTCCAAAGGCCTTCTTTCGGAGTTCGGTGACGCCACCGATAACACGATCGTAACGAAGCAGAGATGCGGCAGGTAACATTCTCGTCAACGGTGGCGCTGTCCCGATCACGGGCGGTAATGCTGACCGTCGCCAACACCGCCCTGATCCAGGTGTTCGGCCAGGCCGGCAACGACACGATCACAGCTGAACGAAGCCAATGGCGCGCTGCCCGCCGCGCAATTTGTTCGGCGGCGCCGGCAACGACACCCTCACCGGCGGCTCGGGCAACGACCATGCTGTTCGGTCAGGCCGGCAACGACATCCTGCTCGGCAAGGGCGGCAACGACTTCCTGTTCGGCGGCGCCGGCAACGATACGCTCACCGGCGGCGCCGGCGACGACCAGGTGTTCGGCCAGGCCGGCAACGATCGCATGATCTGGAACCCGGGCGACGGCACCGATCTCTTCGAAGGCGGCGACGGCACCGACACCGCCGAGGTCAACGGCGGCAACGGCGCCGAAGCAGTTCACGCATCACGCGCCAACGGCACGCGCGTGCGCTTCGATCGCATCAGCCCCGCTCCGTTCTTCCATCGATATCGGCACCACCGAGAACCTCGTGCGTCAACATGCCAACGGCGGCGACGACGTCTTCACCGCCGGCAACGGTCTCGCCAGCCTCATCAAGCTCACCGTGGACGGCGGCGCCGGCAACGACACCATCACCGGCGGCGACGGCGCCGACCTGCCTGCTCGGCGGCGACGGCAACGACACCATCACCGGCGGCCGCGGCAACGACACCATGCTCAGCTCGGCGCCGGCGACGACACGTTCGTCTGGAATCCGGGCGACGGCAGCGACACTGGTCGAGGGCCAGGACGGCACCGACACGCTCCAGTTCAACGGCGCGAACATCAACGAGAAGATCGACATCACGGCCAATGGCAGCCGCGCGCGGTTCACGCGCGATGTCGCCAATATCACGATGGATCTCAACAGCGTCGAGCATATCAACTTCACGGCCCTCGGCGGCGCCGACACCATCACGGTGGGCGACCTGACCAGCGACCGGCGTCACGCAGGTCGCACTCGATCTCAGCGCGACGCCCGGCACGGGAACCGGCGACGGCTCGATCGACCACGTCACGGTCACCGGCACCGGCGGCAACGACCAGATCAGGTAACAGCTTCTGGCAGTTCCGTGACGGTCAGCGGATTGGCGGCACAGGTTGCCATCACCGGCGCGGAAGCCACCGACGTGCTGACGATCAGCGCCGGCAACGGCAACGACACCATCAATGCGGGTACCATGCCGGCCGGATCCATGAGCCTCGTGATCGATGGCGGTGCGGGCAGCGACACCATCATCGGCAGCCACGGCGCCGACACCCTGATCGGCGGCACCGGCAGCGACACGGTGACCGGCGGACAGGGCAACGACTTCGCCGACCTCGGCGACGGCAACGACACCTTCGTCTGGAATCCCGGCGACGGCAGCGACATCGTCGAAGGCGGAGCCGGCACCGATACGCTGGTGTTCAACGGCGCCAACATTGGCGAGCGCATCGATATCTCGGCCAATGGCGGCCGGGCGCGGCTGATCCGCGACATCGGCAGCGTCACCATGGATCTCAACGGCGTCGAGCACATCCAGCTCAACATCCTGGGCGGCGCCGACACCATCACGGTCAACGATCTGACCGGCACCGGTGTCACGCAGGTGGCGATCGACCTCGGCGCCACGCCGGGGCGGTCGGCGGTGACGCTGCTAGCGGACACCGTGATCGTCAACGGCACCGCCGGCTAACGACGCCATCAGTGTCGTCAACGCAGTGGCACCTCGCTGATGGTCAATGGCCTCGCCGAGCAGGTGACGATCGCAAACGCCGAGGCAGGCGATCACGCTCGACGCTCAACGGTCGGTCGCCGGCAACGACACCATCGACGCTTCGGCGATCATGGCCGGCCAGGTCAAGCTCACGCTCAACGGCGGCGACGGCGACGACGTCATCAAGGGCAGCCAGGGCGACGACCTCGTCAACGGCGGTCGCGGCAACGACGTACGGCCTTCCTCGGCGACCGGCAACGACACCTTCGTCTGGAACCCGGGCGATGGCAGCGACACCGTCGAGGGCCAGGCCGGCAACGACACGCTGTTGTTCAACGGCGCGAACATCGACGAAAAAGTCGACATCTCTGCCAACGGCAGCCGCGTGCGGTTCACGCGCGACGTCGCCAGCCATCACCATGGACCTCAACGGCGTTGAGAATATCCAGTTCAACGCGCTCGGTGGCGCCGACACCATCACGGTCAACGATCTGACCGGGACCGACGTCGAATCAGGTCAATCTCGATCTGGGCGGCAATGACGACGCGGCGGATACCGTGATCCTCAACGCGACCAATGGCAACGACGTGATCTTGGTCTCCAGCGACAACGGCGTTGTCACGGTGACAGAGTCTCGCCGAGACCGTGACGATCTCGAACTTCGACGCCGAATGATCGCATCGTGATCCATGGTCTCGGCGGTGACGACGTCATCGAGCGCGACGGGACTGGGGGCCGGCATCCTGCTCACCGCCGATGGCGGCGAAGGCGATGACGTCCTGATCGGCGGTGCACGGCGTTGACACCCTGCTCGGCGGTGTCAGGCGACGACATCCTGATCGGCGGCTCCGCGCAGAACGTGCTCGACGGCGGACCCGGCGCCAACGTCGTCATCCCCGGCAGTGGCGCACCTGCACCGTGTCACCACGCCCGATCCGGTTGTGCCGGGCCCGGCGGCAACGCGCGGATCCGGTCACCCTGGTCCGGTCGCCGGCCCGGGTCCGGTCACGACGCCCGACCCGTGGCTCCGCTTCCGCCGGTTGCCAGCCCGCCGACCTTGCCGAGCATGAACGCGGCCTTGCTCGGTCAGTTCATGGCATCGAGCTTCGTCGCGGACGAGCGAAGGTCACGGCGCGATGCCGTTGGCTGATCCGCATGTGAACCAGCCGCCGCTGCTGGCGATGCCGCAGCACGCCTGAACGCTAAGCGTCACCCTGGAGAATGCAGATGAGCACGGCGACCGACAGCAACGACACCTCCTCGGGACTCGAGGCCCTCGTGACGTTACTGCATTTCCAGGGTGTCGCGGCGGATCGCGAGCAGATCCGCCACCGGTTAGGAACAAACAAGATCGGCGCATCGGAGATTCTCCGATGCGCCAGGGACTTCGGATTGAAGGCACGGGCCTGCAGCACCAAATGGTCGCGGCTTGCCAAAATGCCCTTGCCGGCGATCGCCAGCCTGCGGGACGGCCGGTTCATGGTGGTCGCCAAGGCCAGTAACGATGAAGTGCTGGTGCAGTCGCCGCAGGATTGCCGTCCCGCGCTGCTGTCGCGCGCCGAACTGCTTGATATCTGGGATGGCGGATTGATCCTGATGACGCGCCGGGCCGGATTGTCCGACATCGGCCGCCGCTTCGACATCACCTGGTTTCTGGGTGCGATCCACAAATACCGGCGCCTGCTCGGCGAGGTGCTGCTGGCGTCGTTCTTCCTGCAATTGTTCGCGCTGGTCTCGCCGCTGTTCTTCCAGGTCGTCATCGACAAGGTGCTGGTGCATCGCTCGCTGAACACGCTCGATGTACTGGTCATCGGCCTCGTCGCGATCTCGATGTTCGAGACAGTTCTGGGCATCCTGCGCACCTATCTGTTCTCGCACACCACCAACCGCATCGACGTCGAACTCGGGGCGCGGCTGTTCAACCATTTGCTGGCGCTGCCGATGGCCTATTTTCAGGCGCGGCGGGTCGGCGATTCGGTGGCACGGGTACGCGAACTGGAGAACATCCGCAATTTTCTCACCAGTTCGGCGCTGACGCTCGCCATCGACCTGCTCTTCACCTTCGTATTCCTGGCGGTGATGTTCGCCTATTCACCGCTCCTGACCTGGATCGTGCTCGGCTCGTTCCCGTTCTACATCGCGATCTCGGCGGGTCATGACACCGTTGTTCCGGCGGCGGCTCGATGAAAAATTCCGGCGCGGCGCCGAGAACCAGGCGTTCCTGGTCGAGAGCGTGACCGGGATCGAGACGCTCAAGGCGATGGCGGTCGAGCCGCAAATGCAGCGCCGCTGGGAAGAGCAGCTCGCCGGCTATGTCGGCGCCAGCTTCCGCGTCCTGAGCCTCGGCAACACCGCGAGCCAGATGGTGCAGTTCGTCAGCAAGGTGGTCACCGCAGCTATCCTGTATTTCGGCGCGCGGCTGGTGATCGACGGCGGCCTGTCGGTCGGCGAGCTCGTCGCCTTCAACATCCTGGCCGGCCGGGTCAGTGCGCCGGTCCTGCGGCTTGCGCAGATCTGGCAGGACTTTCACCAGGCCCGGCTGTCGGTGCAGCGGTTGGGCGACATCCTCAATACCACGGCTGAACCGACCTACGCGCCGGCGCGGGCGCGCCTGCCGTCGATCCGCGGCAATATCAGTTTCGACCACGTCACGTTCCGCTATCGCCTCAACGGGCGGGAAGTGCTGCACGACGTCAGCTTCGACGTGCCGGCCGGGCAGATGGTCGGCATTGTCGGGCCTTCGGGGTCGGGCAAGAGCACCTTCGCCAAGCTGGTGCAGCGTCTCTATGTGCCGGAAAGCGGACGGGTCATGATCGACGGCATGGATCTCGCGATGGCCGATCCCGCGTGGTTGCGCCGCCAGATCGGTGTAGTCCTGCAGGAAAACGTGCTGTTCAATCGCTCGGTGCGCGAAAACATCGCGCTGGCCGATCCGGCGATGCCGATGGAGCGCGTGATCGCGGCGGCAAAGCTCGCGGGAGCACACGATTTCATCCTCGAACTGGACGAAGGCTACGACACGATTGTCGGCGAGCGGGGCTCGACGCTTTCCGGCGGCCAGCGCCAGCGCATCGCGATTGCCCGCGCCCTGATCTCGGATCCGCGCATCCTGATCTTCGACGAGGCAACCAGTGCGCTGGACTATGAAAGCGAGCGCATCATCCAGCAGAACATGAAGGAGATCGCCAGGGGACGCACGGTCCTGATCATCGCGCACCGGCTCTCGACCGTGCGGGCCGCGGACCGGATCGTCACGCTCGATCACGGCCGCCTGGTGGAGGACGGCACCCACGACGCGCTGATCAAGACCGGCGGGCGTTACGCGGCGTTGCACCGGTTGCAGGGAGGAATCTATGAAGTCGGCTAGCGGCGCGCTTCCCATCAAGCGGACCGAAATCGTCGTTCCGTTCCGGCGCATCCAGGACAGGCGCGAAGAGCTCGCCTTCCTGCCGGCGGCGCTCGAGATCGTGGAGACGCCGCCATCGCCGATCGGGCGGGCGATCGTAGCGACGATCGTCGTGCTGTTCTGCGCGGCGTTGGTCTGGTCCTGGTGGGGCACGATCGACATCGTGGCTTCGGCGACCGGGAAGATCGTGCCGAGCAGGCCGCACCAAGATCATCCAGCCGTTCGAGACCGGTGTGGTGCGCGCCATCCGGGTGCAGGACGGGCAGGCGGTTAAAGCCGGCGACGTGCTCGTCGAGCTCGATCCGACCGTGAACGCCGCCGAGCGCGACCACCTCCAGCAACGACCTCCTCGCCGAGCAGCTCAACGTCGCGCGGCTGCGCGCGGCACTTGCGGCAGGCGATGATCATGCCGCCGATTTCACGCCGCCCGCCGGCGCCGATCCGATCCTGGTCAGCACCCAGCGCCAGCTGTTGCTCAACCAGGTCACCGAGCATCGCGCCAAGATCGCCGCGCTCGCGCGTCAGCAGGCGCAGAAGGAAGCCGAACAGGCCACGACCGGGGCCACCATCCACAAGCTCGAGGCGATGATTCCGGTGGTCCAGCAGCGCGTCGATATCCGCAAGACGCTGATGGAAAGGGAGCTGAGCTCGAAGATCACCTATTTCGAGATCCTGCAGCTGCTGGTCGAGCAGCAGGAGGAGCTCCGCGTCCAGAACAGCCATCTGCACGAAGCGGAAGCGGCGGTGGCCGCGATCCGCGAGACGCGCGGCCAGGCGGTCGCCGAATACAGGCGCTCGCTATCGGACGAACTCACCAAAGGCCGAGCAAAAGGTCAGCGGGCTGATGCAGGATCTGATCAAGGCCGAGCGCAAGACCACGCTGCAGCGATTGGCCGCTCCCGTCGACGGCGTGGTGCAGCAGCTTGCGATCCACACGGTTGGCGGCGTCGTCACGCCGGCGCAGGCCCTGCTGGTGGTCGTTCCGAGCGACAGCCGGCTGGAAATCGAGGCCATGGTCTCGAACCGCGACATCGGCTTCGTCCACGCCGGACAGCAAGCCGAGATCAAGATCGATACCTTCAATTTCACCCGCTACGGCCTGCTGCACGGCGAGGTGCTCAACGTCTCGCAGGACGCCATCATCCGCGACCAGCCGCAGGACCGCTCCGGCGACCGGCGGTTGGGCGCGCAGAACGACAGCAGCGAGCCGAAGGGCCAGGAGTTGAACTACAGCGCGCGGATTTCGCTCGACCGCACCAAAATGCAGGTCGACGACCGGATGGTCGACCTGTCACCGGGCATGGCGGTGACGGTGGAGATCAAGACGGGGTCGCGCACGATCCTGAGCTATCTGCTCTCGCCACTGCTGCGCTATCAACAGGAGGTTCTGCACGAACGCTGAATGCCGGCCTCCCTAGGATGAGGTCGGCTCGGCTGGATGTGTGACCATGCTTAGATCTAAACCGGAGAGAATCGATGAATAGTTTTTGAAAGTGCCGCTTCACCGCGACATGCCTTGTCGCCACCTGGCTGGCCGTCAAGGTATCGGCACAGATCCCTGCGGCACTTGTCGCTCGCGACGGCGCAGTGATCGCCACATTTCATGCCGAGGGCGCCCAGATCTACCAGTGCAAGCCAGATTCCGAAAAATATCCGTCGGAGCCTCGCGCGCTGGCCTGGCAATTTCGCGAGCCCGTTGCCACGCTGATCGTCGACGGCAAGTCATTCGGGCGACACTATGCCGGACCGAATTGGGATCACATCGATGGCAGCGGTGTGAAGGGCAGGGTGGCTTCCACCGCGCCCGGCGCAAGCGCAAATGATATTGCCTGGCTCAGGCTCGACATCATCGAACATCGCGGCAGCGGCGTACTGTCCGAAGCCGCGACGGTCGAGCGCATCAACACCAAAGGGGCATGGCGCAAGGGGCTTGCGAAACTGCAGGCGCCTATCTCAGCGTTCCCTATTCCGCTGACTACGTGTTCCGGCGCAACAACAGCTGACGTGCCTGTGTGTACCGAAACTTTATCCGAGTTGATGAGGTGATGGAATCGCCTAGGCTGGCGGAATGTCAGGCTGTTCTGTGTCGCTTTTGGCTGTCTTGACCTCGCTATTCAAGCCAGAAGCATGCAGCTTGAAGCCGAGAACGCGGTGCTTCGACATCAGTTGATTGTCTTGAGGCGTAGGCTGCATGGTCGCGTCCGGCTCACGAACAATGATCGCTGGTTCCTTATCCAGCTGTATCGCTGGTTTCCATCAATCCTGCAGGTTTGCGCACCATGGGCATCCGGGACAAGCCTACCGCACCAGCCTCGCCTTGGCAGAATGGCTTTGCCGAACGGCTGATCGGATCGATCCGGCGTGAATGTGTGGACCACATCATTGTCTTGGGCGAGGCGCATCTGCGCCGAATCTTGCGATCCTATGCTCGCTATTACAATGAAATTAGAACACATCGGTCACTGGATAAAGATGCGCCAGTCACTCGCCCGGTTCAGCGCGTCGGTATCATCAGTTCACGCGCCGTCCTGGGCGGACTTCATCATCGCTACGCCCGCGTTTAAGTTATCGGTACACACAGCTGTGACTTATTTGGCTCCGCGCATGACGTGATAGCTGAGCTCGCCTGGATCGCTGAGATCGGGCACCTTCCAGCCATCTAGGTCGTACTCGGCCATGCACTCCTCGGCAGAATCCTTTGAACTTATCGGCATTGCCGGAGGCTTGTGCGCCGAACAGGCAGTAGCGGCGGATTTCCTCGGTCGAGCCGCCGTAGTTGATCTCGTAAAGCTCGTGCCGGCCGCCGAACTCGCTCGCCAAACAGTCCCACAGCAGCTTGAGCAGCTTGACGCGCTCTTCCGCCTTGTAGCCGTTCGAGCCGCGCAGATAGCGATCGAGATAAGGCCGGATTTCCGGATTCTTGAAGTCAAGCGCGTGGCTGTTGAGATAGATGAGACCCGAGGCGACGGTCTGCTCGATCAGGTACTTGACCCGCGTGTAAGCCATCGTGGCGATGATCTGATAGGCGTTGCCGGGATCCATGTTCGGCAGGACATAGTCGCCGATCCACGGCTTCGGATCGCGCACCATCGCATCCGACAGTCCCCAGAACAGGTTGCGCCAGGCGATCACCTCGCCGACATTGGCCTGCACGCCGCGATAATCCTTGGTGCCGGCGGCCTCGGTGGCCTTGAGCAGCAAGCCCGCGATGAAATCGAGCTTCACCGCGAAGCCGCGTGCAGCCGTGCACGACGAAGCGGGGCAGGAACCCGGTGCGCGGGAAGAAGTTGTTGGCCTTCTCGAGGTCGCCATAAACGAACACGTTCTCCCAGGGCACCAGCACCTTGTCCATGATGAAGACCGCGTCGTTCTCGTCGAGCCGGCTCGACAGCGGATAGTCGAACGGACTACCCATGACCGTCGAACTCATCTCGTAGGAGGTGCGGCAGATGAATTTCACGCCCGGCGAGTTGGTCGGCAGCATGAACACCGCGGCGAATTTCTTGTCCTGCACCGGGATCAAGCCCGTGGTGAGCGACGAACGTATAGTTCGTCAGCACCGAGCCGGTGGCGACCACCTTGGCGCCCGAGACGATGAGACCGGCGTCGGTCTCCTTCTCGACATGGCAGCAGACGTCGCTGACCTCGTTCGGCGGCCGGTCGCGATCGATCGGCGGATGGATGATGGCATGATTGATGAACGGCACGCGCTCCTGGCTGAATTTGTACCAGCGCCGGGCGTTGTCCTGGTACGGATCGTAGAAATCCGCGTTGGCGCCGAGGGTCGCGAGAAACGCCGCCTTGTAGTCCGGCGAGCGGCCCATCCAGCCGTAGGTCATGCTGCGCCCATTCGGCGATGGCGTCGCGGCCGGCGATCAGATCGTCCACGGTCTTCGGCGCCTTGAAGAAGGCGTGCGTCATTCCGCCATTGCCGGTGTCGGTCGGCAGCAGCAGCTTGTTCTTTCGCTTGTCGTCATGCAGCGCGTCGAACAGGCGCGCGACCATCCGCGCGGTGTTGCGGAAGGCAGGATGGGTGGTGACGTCCTTGACGCGTTCGCCATAGATGAAGACCTCGCGGCCGTCGCGCAGCGACTCCATGATATTCCGCGCCGGTCTGCGGTTCGGTAACTTTCATTTGGCCGATGTTTTCCGGCCGCCGCGCGAAGCCGCGCGGTCGCCGCCGCCGTTGGTTTTCGCCATCTTCGCCTTGGCTGCCGTTGCGCTGGACGCCTTGGTTGTCGTCGCTTTTGCCATCTTGCCCTCCCGTGGAATTCGACCGCCTGTTTAGGTGTCCGTACGCAGTTTGTTCGATATCGAACTGCTGTACGGAAAGCGAACCGGGACGATAGGATTTTCGGTGCGCGGTGACAAGTTGAGCCGACGCAGAACGATGGCCTTCGCTCAGACCGGCGGGCGTGCTACGAAATCCGCTGCGCGATGCGCCTGAGCTCGGGGAGGAATTTCTCGCGCATCTCGTTGCGCGTGGTGCGCGTGGCGTGCGCCGAGAGATTGATGGCGCCGACCGCCTGGCCGGTGCGGTCGAGAACCGGGACGCGCGATCGAGCGGAGCCCTCGCTCGAGTTCTTCGTCGACGATGGAAAACCCTGCTCGCGGTCGGCGCGAACGCGATCGAACAGCGCCTGCGTGTCGGTGATCGTATAAGGCGTGTAGGCCTCGATGCGTCGCCGACCGCAGCCGGCGCCAGATCTCCGCGCCGTCAAGATAGCCGAGCTGAGCGCGGCCGAGCGAGGTGTGAAACGCCGGCAACCGGCTGCCGACCGCCAGCGCGGTTGACATGATGCGGCGGGCCGGGCACGCGCGCGACATAGACGATCTCGACTGCCTTGCAGGATCGAGCCGGAGCAGGATTCGCCGAGCTGCTCGCTCAGCTCCTTCATCATCGGCAGCGCGCGGTCGATCCAGTCCTGCCCGAGAGGTAGAGCAAAGCCGAGCTCAAGAACGCGCGGGGTCAGCGAGAACGCCCGGCCGTCCTGAACGACATAGCCGAGCTGGGCAAGCGTGCGCAGCACGCGGCGCGCGGTGGCTCGCGACAGGTCGGCGACCGCGGCCGCGTCGGACAGAGGTCATCGCGGGCCGCTGCTTGCCGAACGCACTGAGGACGGCGAGGCCCTTGGCGAGCGTGGTCATGAATTCCTTGTCATGACCATCGTCTGCGCGGTCCGGAAGCTGCATCATCGTGCGCACGCGTGCCCAGCGAGTTGTTGACACCGTCAGGGCGCTCATTGAAACTCATCGAAAAGCGAACGCGAGTTCGAATATCGAACAATTTCGGCAGCGCGGTCAAGGTTCCACGCCGGGACCTGGCCGCATCTGCGGAGTTCAGGGAGGGAGGCATGCATGACAAGGATCGTGCCCACAGCGATTGATCGTCGCGCATTGCTCAAATCGTCGGCGGCGGCCGGCGCGGCGCTTGCCGCCGGCATCGCGATGCCGGCCATCGCGCAGACGCGCGCCGATCAAGCTCGGCTATGTCAGCCCGCAGACCGGGCCGCTCGCCGCGTTCGCCGAAGCCGACAACTTCATCATCGCCAATTTCAAGGAAGCCGCCAAGGCCGGCATCAAGCTCGGCAGCGCCACCGTTCCGGTCGAAGTCGTCGTCAAGGACAGCCAGTCAAATCCGAACCGCGCCGCGCAGGTCGCAAAGGATCTGATCGTCAGGACAAGATCGACCTGATGCTGGTCGCCTCGACGCCCGAGACCACGAATCCGGTCTCGACGCAATGCGAGATCGAGGAGGTGCCGTGCATCTCGACGGTGGCGCCGTGGCAGCCCTGGTTCATCGGCCGTCAGGCCGATCCGGCCGGCGGTCCGCCGGCATGGAAGACTTTCAACTACACCTACCACTTCTTCTGGGGCCTCGAGGACGTCATCGCGGTCTTCACCAACATGTGGAGCCAGGTCGCCGACCAACAAATCGGTCGGCGGCCTGTTTCCGAACGACGGCGACGGCAATGCCTGGGGCGACAAGCAGGTCGGCTTCCCGCCGGTGCTGGAGAAAGCGCGGCTACAAGCTGACCGACCCCGGCCGCTACCAGAATCTCACCGACAATTTCTCGGCGCAGATCAGCGCGTTCAAGAGCGCCAACGCCGAGATCATCACCGGCGTGGTGCTGCCGCCCGACTTCACGACATTCTGGAAACAGGCGCTGCAGCAAGGCTTCAAGCCGAAGGTCGCCTCGATCGGCAAGGCGATCCTGTTCCCGGTCGCGGTCGAGGCGCTCGGCAAGGACGGCAACAATCTGTCGTCGGAAGTCTGGTGGTCGCCGAACCATCCGTTCAAATCGTCGCTCACCGGCATGAGCGCGAAGGATCTCGCCGCCGGCTATCGAGGCCGCGACCAGGAAGCAGTGGACGCAGCCGATCGGCTTCGTGCATGCGCTGTTCGAGGTCGCCGTCGATGCGCTCAAGCGCGCGCCGCAGCGCGATGCCAAGGCCATGGTCGGCTGCGATCGCGGCGACCAATCTCGATACCGTGGTCGGCAAGGTACAGTGGGACGGAGCGAACCTGCCGCCCTTCGCCGCGAAGAACGTCGCCAAGACGCCGCTGGTCGGCGGGCAATGGCGGGTCAAGGACGGCAACAAGTACGACATCGTCATCACCGACAACAGGACCGCGCCCAACATTCCGGCCGGCGGCAAGATGGAGGCGATCGGTTGACAATCAGGGCGAGGCGCGCAGAACGCGCCCGGCGCAGCGCTTGCGATTGTCGTTCCGATTCGCTCAGTCTCGTTGCTAAACTCAAGCGCATGTTGAAGATCAAAGGCCTGCGCAAGAGCTTCGGATCGGTCATCGTGGCTGACGATATCGATCTGTCGGTCGCACCGGGCGAGGCGCTTGGGATCATCGGTCCGAACGGCGCCGGCAAGACGACGCTCTTCAACCTGATCGCCGGCGGTCTCGCACCCGATGCCGGCGAAATTCGCCTGAACGGCCGCGACATTACCGCGGCGCCGGCCGCACCAGCGCTGCATCGCCGGGATCGGACGCTCCTATCAGATCCCGCGGCCGTTCGAGAATCTCACCGTGTTCGAGAATCTGCTGGTCGGCGGCGGTCCATGGCGGGGGCTGACCGGAGCGCGCCGCCGCCGCGCCCTGCGCGGAAATTCTCGAGCGCTTGCATCTGCTCAAGCGCGCCAACGCTCTCGCCGGTGCACTGACGCTGCTCGAACGCAAGCGGCTGGAGATGGCGCGCGCGCTCGCAACCAACCCCCATCTGCTGCTGCTCGATGAGATCGCCGGTGGGCTGACCGAGGGCGAGTGTCTCGAACTGATCGAGACCATCAAGCAAGTCCATGCCGCGGGAATGACCATTGTCTGGATCGAGCACGTCGTGCACGCGCTGCTGGCGGTGGTCGGCAGGCTGAGCGTATTGAATTTCGGCAGGAAGGTCGCGGAGGGCGATCCGCAGGAGGTGATGGCTTCCGCGGAGGTCCGGCAATTCTATATCGGTCTGTTGGCGTGACGGCTCCCGATGCTCGAGACCCGTGGCTTACGGCTCACTACGGAGACTTCCAGGCGCTGTACGGGATCGACACTGTGATTGCGCCAGGCGAAACGATCGCGATCATCGGCGCCAACGGGGCGGGCAAGTCCTCCTACCTCAAGGCCATTACCGGCCTCATCCGCGCTGAGCCGGATAGCGTGCGGTTCGAGGACGAGCCGATCGGCGCGCTTGGCGCGGCGAATATTCTCAAGCTGGGCATCGCGCATGGTGCCGGAGGGGCGGCGGCTGTTTTCCTCGCTGACGGTCGAGGAAAACCTGCTGATCGGGAGCTACGGCCGAAATGTCGCTGGGATATGGTCGCTCGACAGCATCTATGCGCTGTTCCCCGCTGCTGAAAGAGCGCCGCGCCGCGCCGAGCCACACCCTGTCCGGCGGGGAGCAGCAGATGGCGGCGATCGGGCGCGCGCTGATGTCGAACCCGCGCGCTGCTGCTGTGCGACGAGATCAGCCTCGGCCTGGCGCCGATCGTCATCCGCGACATCTACGACGCGATGCCGCGCATCAAACAGAACGGCACCAGCATCGTACTGGTCGAGCAGGACATCGCGCAGGCGATGAAGGTCGCCGATCGGGTCTATTGCTTTCAGGAGGGCCGGGTGTCGCTGTCGGGCCGCCCAGCGGAACTTACCCGCGAACAGATTCACCTCGCCTATTTCGGACACTGAGCATGCTCGATTGGCTCGGCACGATCATTCAAGGCGTTCTGCTCGGCGGCCTGTATGCGCTGTTCGCCGCCGGCCTGTCGCTGATCTTCGGCATCATGCGGCTGGTCAATCTCGCCCATGGCGATCTGATCGTGCTGGCGGCGTTCGCGATCCTCTCGCTGGCGACGTGGCTCGGCTTCGATCCCTTCCTCGCGGTCCTGTTGGCAATGCCGGCGATGTTCGCCGCCGGCTTTGCGCTTGCAGCACGTGCTGCTGAACCGGACGCTTGGGACGCGATCTGCTGCCGCCGCTGCTGGTCACATTCGGCTTGTCCATCATCATTCAGAACGGCTTGCTCGAGGCGTTTACCGCCGACAGCCGGCGGCTGCGGCTCGGCGCGATCGAGACCGCTTCGATCGAGCTCGGCGGCAACCTGGCGATCGGCGTGATGCCGCTGCTCACGCTCGTCTCCGCGATCGCGGTGATCCTGCTGCTCAATCTGCTGTTCTATCGCACCGCACTTGGCCGGGCCTTTCGCGCGACCTCCGACGATCTCGAAATCGCGCAGCTGATGGGCATCGACCATCATCGGATCTACGCGATCGCGATGGGGATCGCGATGGTGGTGGTGACGATCGCCGCGCTCTACCTCGGCATCCGCGCCAATTTCGATCCGACCATCGGCCCGGCGCGGCTGATCTACGCGTTCGAGGCGGTGATCATCGGCGGCCTCGGCAGCCTGTGGGGCACGCTCGCCGGCGGCATCATCATCGGCCTCGCGCAGACCGTCGGCGCGCACATTGAATCCGGAATGGCAGATACTCGCGGGCCACATCGCCTTTCTGGTCGTGGTGGTGCTGCGGCCGCGCGGCCTGTTTCCGCGCGCGGTGGATTGAATGACGATGGCGAAGGATGACGGACAACAATTGATGGAGCCGGCACGGATATCGCATCGAAACGCAAACCCGGGCGTCGGCGATCGCTGGCGCTTGCCGGCGTTGCCCTTGTTCTGATCTTTGCCGCTCTCCGGTCTTTCGCCGGTCGCGGGCTGATTCAGGATCTGATTTTCGTGTTCTATATGCTGGCGCTGGCGCAGTGCTGGAACCTGCTTGCGGGCTATGCCGGCCTCGATCTCGGTCGGGCAGCAGGCGTTTGTCGGGCTCGGCGGCTATCTGCTGTTTGCGCTGACGATCGCGCGCCGGCATCGATCCGATTGCAGCGGTGGTGCTGTCGGGGCTGATCGCCGCGGTGTTCGCGGTGCCGACGGCGTTCGTGGTATTCCGCCTGCGCGGTCCCTATTTTGCGATCGGCAGTTGGGTGGTGGCCGAGGTGTACCGGCTTGTGTTCGCACAATTCAAGCAGCTCGGCGGCGGCACCGGCACGTCGCTGCCGCCGTCGGCCACCAACGAGATTTTCGGCATCGAATGGGTCAAGGCCATGTTCGAGGTGCGCTCGCCGGCGGCGCGCGACATCATCACCTATTGGATGGCGCTGGCGCTGGCGGCCGGCGCGCCGCTGCTGGTCTATCTCGTGTTGCGATCGCGCCACGGCCTTGCGCTGTTCGCCATCCGCGATCCAGAAGCGACCGCCGAAAGCTCGGGTGTCGACAGCTTCCGCACCAAGCTCGGCATTTATGTGCTGGTCGCGGCCGCGACCGGGATGATCGGTGCGCTGATCTATCTGCAGAAGGCGCGCATCTCGCCGGACGCGGCGTTCTCGGTGCTGGACTGGAGCGCTTACGTGATTTTCATCGTCATCATCGGCGGGTCGGCACGATCGAAGGCCCAATCATCGGCGTGATCGTGTTCTACGCGATGCAGCGCTACCTTGCGGACTTCGGCACCTGGTATCTCGATTTTGCTCGGCGCGCTGGCGATCGTCATCATGCTGTTCGCCCCGAAGGGCATTTGGGGATATGTCGCGCAGCGCTACCGCGTCGCGCTATTTCCCGTGCGAAGAATGTTGGTGCGGCCGCACGAGTGAAATGAAGGTGATCACCTAAGATTGGGCAGGGCTTGGCGAGGAGCAGTTCGTCCGCGAGCATGCAATGCAGCGGCGGTCCGGTCCAGCTTCCGGATCACTGAACGGCGGCTCATGGCGCCAGAAGCGGCCGTTCCTCCGCTGCGTCCGGTGCGGGCGTGCTACGAGATCGAAATGATCTCAAGCTCTTGACCGGATGCGCCGACTTCATCCCCAACAGCTTTGCCCATCAGAGAGCCTTGCCACCGGGGATACGAAGGAAATAGAACCGGCCTTGGGGTCCGCTTCGTCCTCTCCCACGATACGATATTTCTGTACGCGCCCATCGTCGCGCCTGAAGGTCACCGTGCTCCCAAAGGCAACAGTGTCAGTTGACGTAGGATTGCTGATGACCTGAGCCGTCCGAACCTCGCCGCAAAGTAGCGCATATCGCGCAAGGGGATTGCTGCTTGCCGCCGCCGTTCATTGACGTCCTCGATCTTCTGCGCCGTCTCGTACGCCTCGCGGGCCTGGTGGAGCTGAAATTCCAGAGCCTTCAATCCCGCTTCCGTAACAAGGTTCGGATGAGGTGAAACCGGGCGGTCGGGCAGCAGGGTCTCCGACGCAGTTTCGGCACTGTCTTCCTTGGTGAACGCAACGCTCAAGCCAGACTCCTTCAATTGCGTTAAGTGAGATATGCCAGGCCGCTTACTTAAGTCTGCCCTGGCGCGGAGCAACGTGAGTCAAAATCGCTTCGATCATGGGCGCTTTGTAGGCAACGACCAATTGATTGGGGACGGTCAGAAGCAGGATGTCAGCCTCAGCGATAGCTTTTCCTTCCCCTGGCTGCTCGATGAGTGACATCCTGCTCCGCAACATAGCTGCGGCCGAAGATTGCCCGGGTCCGCGGGTCGATGAAGCTGGCAACCACGTTCTGTAGCCACGGATCCTATCGCTCGGTTCCGGTGCCGCGGCTTTCGAGCTTGAGATCAATGGGCGTTAGCGTGGTCGGATGTTTGAGACCATCGTCTTCGTATCGCGTTGCCAAGTCCTGAAGGCGCGCCCTTGATGAAGGGGTCGGCCGCCTTGTCTGCCAAATCCCGAACCGTTCTGGCGCGTTGCTTCTTAAATTCCTCGTCCAACATTGGTTAATCCCCCAACGCCACTAACTGGAAGGCTGGATGCTAACTCAAAACAATTGCGGGAAAAAGAGGCAATGGGCCGGGACGCGGCGAACTTCCGCTTCTGGCGGATTTTGTTGCATAAGTCGAAAATCGAACAACTCTAAAAATCTCGCGAAAGTTGATCTTTGAGTTCTCTCCTACTGCGTCGCTTTTCAACGCCACTGCGGAGATCCGTGATCGATTTTGGATGAAGCGATGTGGTCCCTCACGTCGCGCGCGCAAAACGCATCAGCGGCTTTAAGAAGTTTCCGTTCGCCACCCCAAAAGACTTTTGCAACGAAATCTGCCAGAACCGGGACAAACGATCAACTCAAAGACTCAAGTCGCCATAGACGCGATTTTCTGCGCAACAGCTTCGAAAGGTGCTTGATTAGTCGGGTAAGCCCTCAGCTCGAAAGCGGCTACCAGAAGTTCACGCACGTCGAGTGAACGGGTAGGAAGAGCCTCGCTCACAGTGTGAGAGAATACCGGCTGAACTGCTCTGTTTCAGTGACAGAGGGCTGGGGATGTGCGCTACTCGCACTAAACCCGACTATATCGCCTCGGGAACACTGCATCGAACCGCATTGATCCCGCTGGACCAGTGTCTAAGAATAGAGAATTATTCCCGATGCAGCGCACACGGCCGAACTCGACAGGCAATCACATGGCAGTCCCAGTCACCGGTAGCATCGGCTCTGCACGACCGGTTGTTGTTCGCGCCGTTCAAGGTCCGCGGCCTGACGCTGAAGAACCGCCTGGTCGTGCCGCCCATGGTCCACTACCGCGCCGGGCCGGGCAGCACCTGCGGCATGTTTCACAACGTGCATCTCGGCCGCTATGCGCTGGGAGGCTTTGGGCTTGTCTTTGTTGAGGCAACCGCCGTCGAAGAGATTGGCCTGATCAATGAGCATGATCTTGGCATCTGGAACGAGGCGCAGGCGCAGAGCTTTAAGCCTCTCATCGCCTTCATGAAAGGCGAGAACACGGCGATCGGCATTCAGCTCGCGCACGGCGGGCGCAAGTCGTCCTCGCAGCGCGCGATGGATGGCATGGGCCCGCTGACCCCGCAGCAGATCAAGGCGGGCGCAAAGCTGTGGCAGCCCGTGGGCCCGACCAGCGAGCCCGTCGCGCCGGGATGGTTGGCCCCGCGCCAGCTAACGACCGAAGAGTGCCGGGCAATGGTACGTACCTGGGCAGCGGCCGCCAGAAATGCGGTCGAGGGCCGGCTTCGATGCGATCGAGATCCATACCGCCCACGGCTATCTGCTCGCCTCGTTTCTTTCCCCCGATTTCCAACACGCGCAATGATGAATATGGCGGCGACCGCAACGGGCGCATGCGCCTGCCGCTCGAGATTGTCGAGGCGGTACGGCGCGAAATGCCGGAAACGATGCCATTGTTTGTACGTGTCTCCGCCGTTGACGGAGCCCACGACGGTTGGAATCTCGATGACACGGTTGCCTTCGCGGCGGAGTTGAAGGCCCGCGGTGTCGACGTGGTCGACTGCTCCTCGGGCGGCATTTCAGGCTCGGCGACGGCAGCCCAAGTCCCGCGCGGCCTTCGGTTTCCAGGTGCCTTACGCCGAACGGGTCCGCAAGGAGGTGGGCATTGCAACGATGGCGGTCGGCATCATTCTCGAAGCGCAGCGCAGGCTGAAGCAATCCTGGAGAATGGGCAGGCCGATCTCATCGCTGTCGGTCGGCAATCTCAGTTCAATCCCAATATCGCACAGCACTGGGCCCACGATCTCGGTATCAATGGAAAGTTCGAGGATTGGACCCCCGAATATGGATGGTGGCTCGAGAAGCGAACCCGAACCATTGAAGGGTTCGCCACACCGACCGGGATCGTCAAGCGACATACATAAGATGCCAACTTCACGAGATGGATGCCTTCGCTATTTCTGCGTCGAGGTCAAAAGCCGCCTTCCAACAATATCGGCGCGAAGCGGACTCTTGGTCGAACGCCGGCCGGGGTCAATGCCAGTAACCAGCCACCCGAGTCCGTTCGCTAACCTCGGTGTTCGCCTTTGGAGGAGGCGGAAACTCGGGCGCGCACCCAGTTCGCTTTCAGCTTCTGATTTCTGGGACAAGTCAACGTCTATGCGACAGAAGCAGAGCGGCGACCTCGCGCCAGCCACAAGCCGCCGTGACTCGATGTCGGAGGTGCGCTAACTTCTCAACATAAACCAAAAGGGACGCGCCAAGGTGTACGACACGATCATCGTCGGTGGCGGCTCGGCCGGCTCGGTGCATGGCCCACAGGCTCTCCGCCAAGAGTGCCAACAAGGTCCTGCTCTGCGAGGCGGGCCAGGACACGCCGCCCGGCAACGAGCCGCCGGAGATTCGCGACAGCTATTCGGGCACGGCATATTTCGATCCGCGCTTCCACTGGACCGAGCTCAAGGTCACGACCCAGGTCGTCAGCCACAACAACCCGGAGGGAACGCCCGCCGCTTGCGCAAATACGAGCAGGCGCGCGGTGCTGGGCGGCGGCTCATCGATCAACGGCCAGACTGGCCAATCGCGGCGCGCCGACCGACTACGACGAATGGGAAGCGCGCGGCGCCGCGGGCTGGAGCTGGAAGGACGTGCTGCCCTATTTCAGGAAGGTCGAGCGCGACCTCGATTTCGACGGACCGTTCCACGGCAAGGATGGCCGCATCCCGGTCCGCCGCATCCCGCGTGAGCACTGGACGCGGACATTCGCAGGCCGTTGGCCGAGGCCTGCAAGCTCGCCGGCTATGCGTTCCTGCCCGACCAGAACGGCGAGTTCGTCGACGGCTATTTCCCGGTCACGCACTCCAACCGAGGCCGAGCAACGCGTCTCGGCCGCGATGGGCTATCTCGATCGCGAGACGCGCAAGCGCGCCAATCTGACGATCTCGACCAACACGCAGGTCAAGGAGCTGCTTGTTCGAGGGCACGCGCTGCGTCGGCGTGAAGGCGGTGGTCGACGGCCGCGAACAGGAGTTCCGCGGCCGCGAGATCATCCTCTCCTGCGGCGCGATCCATTCGCCGGCGCATCTGTTGCGCGCCGGCATCGGCCCGGTCGGGCATCTGAAGGACATGGGCATTCCGGTCCTGATGGGCCTCGAGGGCGTCGGCCAGCGCCTGATGGATCATCCCTCGATCTCGCTGTCGTCCTTCGTCCGCCGCGGCGCGCGCATGAATGAGCACACCAGGCGCCACATCCAGATTGGGCTTGCGTTACTCCTCGGGGCTTCCAGGCGTACCCAAGGGCGACATGTTCGTCGCCGTCCTGACCAAGTCGGCCTGGCATGCGGTCGGCGCGCAGATCGGCTCGCTGCTCACCTTCGTCAACAAGACCTATTCCGGAGACCGGGCAGGTGAAGCTCGCCTCGCGCGATCCCGCGCGCCGAGCCGATCGTCGAGTTCAACCTGCTGTCCGACCGGCGCGACCTCGACCGCCTGATGAGCGGCTTTCGCAAGATGGCGGCGCTGCAGATGAGCGCGCCGCTCAAGGCGGTGACCGACAAGCCGTTCCCGGCCTCGTACTCCGACCGCGTGCGCAAGATCGGCGTGGTCAACGCCAAGAACAAGGTCCTCACCGCCATTGCCGCCGCGCTGATGGACGGGCCGGCGGCGCTGCGCCACTACATGATCGACAACTTCGTCGTCGAAGGATTCACGTTCGACGAGGTCATGAGCGACGACGAGGCGCTGGAAGCCTTCGTGCGCAAGGCGGCGATCGGCGTGTGGCACGCCTCGTGCTCATGCCGCATGGGCCGGCGCGGACGATCCGATGGCGGTCGTCGATACGCAAGGCCGCGTCAAGGGCGTGCAGGGTCTGCGCGTGGTCGACGCCTCGATCTTCCCGGTGGTGCCGTGCGCCAACACCAACTTTCCCGACCCTGATGGCGGCGGAAAAGATCGCCGAAACGATGCAGTGAACTGCCAGGCCACGGTTGCGGCCGCCGAACAGGCATCCACCCGAAAAGATCCAGCCGATCTACACGTCAATGAAGTCGAACGCATCCTTCCAGCGCACCACGCGAGCGGTCGACGGCGACGGAAGGTGTGCCGTGCACATCAGGGTGGAGGTATCGCAGAAGCGGCCGAACAGTTCCCGCCTCGAGCTTGCCGCCTGTCCGGGTCGTAATCCGACATCATGCCCAGTTCGGGATATCGGGCTTGCAGCGGCGAGTGGATCATGTCGCCGGTAATGACGGCATCGGCGCCAGGCTTGCCGACCTGCACCGAATAATGGTCGATGGTGTGGCCGGGCGTCGGGATCAGCGTAACGAGGTCGTTGAACGCGTGCGCGCTCTTGACGATATCGACGCGATTGGCGGCCACGATCGGGAGCACGGAATCGGTAATCCACGGACACGCGGCCGGGTCGTCCTTGTGGCGGCTCGGTCCAGTAGCGCGAGTTCGCGGTCGGCGAATACGTAGCGCGCCTTCGGGAAGGTCGGCACCCACCGACCGTTCTCAAGCCGCGTGTTCCACCCGACGTGGTCGGTGTGCAAATGCGTGCACATGACAAAATCGATATCGTTCACGCCAAATCCGCTTGCCGCGAGGTTCTTCTCGTAGCGATCGGAATTCATCATGTGCCAGAAGCTCCGCGTCGGTCGCGGCTTGTGGTTGCCGACGCAGCTATCGATCATGATGGTGTGATGAGGTGTCTTCACGATGTAGCTCTGGATGCAGAGCATCAGCTGATCGCTGGCATCGAGGAATCTGGGCTGCAGCCAGCCCCGGTTCTCGTCGAGAAGCTCTCTGGTGATGGTCGGGAAAAATTTCATCGCCTCGAAGAATGGACCCTCCTGCTCGACGATGCGGTGGATCGTGAGCGCTGCCGATTTCGATTCTAGTGGGCAAGATGAGATCTCCTCGTCATCTAGTGACCGGCTGGTCGCCATATAGGCATGCTCCAGCCGGTCGCGGCAGATCGGCCTCGCCGGTTTTGGCTTCCAGCACGATCGATCCGCGCGCGAGCGCATAGACGCGATCGGCGAGCGCGAGCGCCTTCTCGATCAACTGCTCGACCAGCAACACCGCGGTGCCGGCCTCGCGCAGCCGCTGCACCACCACCAGCACGCGATCCACCAACACCGGCGACAGGCCGGCCGAAGGCTCGTCGAGCATGAGCAGGTCGCGGCCGTCGAACCAGGCCCTGCGCCACCGCCAGGATCTGCTGCTGGCCGCCGGAGAGCGCGGCCGCGCGTTCGTGGCGCTTGGCGGCGATTTCGGGGAAGAGCGCGAACACCTCCTCGACCCGCGCGGCGCGCTCGCCGCGCGGCAGGTCGTAGGCCGCCAGCAGAGGTTATCGAGCACGCTAAGCTGCGTGAACACCCGATGTCCCTCGATGACATGCGAAAGCCCGCCTTGACGGTATCGCGCGGACTGGCGCCGGCGAGATCGCGCCCGCCGAAACGCACGCGTCCCGACCAGGGCAGCAGTCCCGATACCGCGCGCAACAGCGTGGTCTTGCCGGCGCCGTTTGGGCCAAGCAGCGCCACCACCTCGCCCGCGCCAACCGTCGAGGTCGACGCCGCGCAGCACGCCGATCTTGCCGTAGCCGGTCGAGAGGCCGGCGATATCCAGCAGCGGATCAGGCGCCGAGATAGGCATTGACCACCTCCCGATGCGCGCGGATTTCGGCCGGAGTTCCGGCCGCCAATATCTTGCCGAGATTGAGCACGGTGACGTGATGGCAGATGTCGAAGATCAGATCGGGATGGTGTTCCACCACCAGCACGCCGGTGCCGGCCTGTGCGATCGCCAGGATGAGCGCGCCGAGCCGACTGATCTCCTCGGCCGAGAGTCCGGCCGCCGGCTCGTCGAGCAGCAGGAACGCCGGGCGCAGCATCAACGCGCGCGCGATCTCCGTGAAGCGCAACTCGCTGTGCTGCAGCCGGTCGGCGCGCACAGGGGCGAGCCGCTCCAGCCCGACTGCCGCCAGCGCCAGCATGGCGGTGTCGCGCAACATGGCTTCGTCGCGTCGATGGCGCGGCAGCGACAGCAACGATTCGACGAACGTGCCCTCGCCGTCGATCGTGCCGCCGATCATGACGTTCTCCAGCACCGACGCGGAGCCGACGATGCGGGGGTCTGGAAGGTTCGCGCAATCCGCATGTGCGCGCGCCGGTGAAGCGCCATGCGCGGGCAGCGCGGCGCCGTTCAGCCTGATCGCGCCCCGCTTCGGCGCGTAGTAGCCCGAGATGACGTTCAGTGTCGTGGTCTTGCCGCTGCCGTTGGGGCCGATCAGTCCATGCACCTGACCGGGCCGGATCTCGAGGTCGAGACCGTCGATCGCCTGCACCCCGCCGAAGCTCAGCGCCACCTGCTTCCAGCGTCAAGGCGCCGGCGTCGGGCGCCGCGCCAAGCAGCGGCCCGAGCAGGTCGGGCCGCGGGATGATCGCGCGGTCGCTCTCGAGCGGGCGGCGGTTCTTGAAATCGAGGATCTCGGCAATTCCGCCGGGGATCGCGAGCACGATGACGAGCAGCAATACCGCATAGAGAAATGTCGACCATGCGACCAGCGGCGCGGCAAATTCCGGCAGCACGGTCAAGAGAATCGTGCCGAGCAGCGGTCCGAGAATGGAGCCACGCCCGCCGATCAGGATGGCGATGAAGAACAGGATCGACAGGTCGAGCGTGAACGCGTCCGGCGTGATGTAGGACTGCAGCGAAGCGAACAGCCCGCCGGCAACCGCGGCGACGGCGCCGCTGAACAGGAACACGGTCCCTAGCAGGGTGGATTTTGAGATGCCGCTGGCTTCTGCCGCGACCTCCGCATCGCGGATCGCGGTGAGCGCGCGGCCGAAGCGGCTTGCCGCGATATTCGCCGTCATCCACGTGCAGATCGCGGCGAGGCCGAAGCAGAAATAATAGAAACCCCATTGCGAGGAGAACGGCTCGGGGAAGACCGGCCCGGCAACGCCTACGCCGCCCCGGTGACGCTCTGCCAGGCCAGCGCCACCTGGGTGACGATGGTGGCGAAGCCGAGCGTCGTGATGGCGAAATAGAAGGTGCGCAGCCTCAGCGCCGGCAGGCCGACGATCAGGCCGAAGATGGCGCCGACCACGGCCGCGATCGCCAGCGCCAGATAGGGCGGCAACGCCGGCGTGACGTTGCCGGCCACGAGAACGCTGGTGGTGTAGGCGCCGAGCGTGAGCAGCGCCACCCAGCCGATCGCGATCTGGCCGCCGAACCCGACGACCAGATTGAGGCCTGACACCAGCACCCAATAAACGCAGGCGCGGGTCGCGATCACGCCCCAATAGCCGCCGCCGAACAGCGGGAACGAGATGCCGACAACGCAGCAGCGCCAGGAAGAGGCAGCGCCGCGACTGAACGTGCTCGCAGAGCCGAGCACATTCGCGGCGGCTCGGGCGCAATCGGGTTGCCTGCGTATCCATCAAACGCGTCGTGGGAGGGTCGCGCCGGCGAGACCCTCGGGGCGCGCCAGCAGGACGATGATGAACACCGTGAAGACCGCCACCGAGGCGAAGATGCCGCCCACCAGGAAGTTGGCGGTCTGCTGAAACAATCCGAGCAGGAGGCCGGCGACCACGGCGCCGCGGTTGTTGCCCATGCCGCCCAGCGCGACCGGGACGAAACCATAGAAGGTCAGCATCGGCGCATTGGCAAAGAAGGCCAGCAGCATCTCGCCGCCGGCAAAGCCCGCAAGCGCGCCGATCACGCCGGCGAGTGCAAAGCTCGCCATGCGCAAAGAGCGTTCCGGCAGGCCGAGCGCGCGGGCGGCAAAGTTGTCCTCGGCGATCGCCAGAAAGGCATGGCCGATCAGGGTGTGGCGATAGAGCAGTTCGAGGCCGACGATCACCAGCCGCGCACGCGAGCATCGGCAGCCAGAACTGCTGATCGAAGCCGCCGCGGGCGATGTCGAAGAGCCGCGGAAACGGCTGCGGCTCCGTGCTCCATTCGATCGCGGTGAACTGCTGGATCATCAGCGCCAGCGCCAACGTGGAGAGCACGTAGAGATGCTGGTCCAGGCTCTTGAGCACCGGCCGCACGGCGACGATCTCGGTGACGATGCCGAGCACCGCGCCGCCGGCCAATGCGAGGAGAAAGCCGACAGCCACCGGCAAGCCCATCCGGGCGATGAACAGCGAGCCCAGCACGCCGCCGAGCATCCCGAGCGTGCCAGCGGTGAAGCTGAACACGCGCGAGGCGGAGAACATCACATTATAGGTGATGGCGATCAGTGCGTAGATGCAGCCGATCGCCAGCCCTGTCGAGACGATCGATCCGACCATCGGCTCAAGCGCCGTAGCCGGGAGCCAGATTGAACGCGCCGTCCTTGAGCGAATTGGCCTCGACCATCACCACCTCGTTGTCCGGATAGCCGTCGTGCTTGTCGGCTGTGAAGGCGATGTCGCCGTAGACGCCCGGAAATTCCTTGAGCTTGTTGAGATAGCCGACGATCTGTTCCGGCTCGGTGCCGATGTTCTTCATCGCCTCGGCGATCATCCGCGGCGACTGTCATAGCCGAGCGCGATCCACCACAACAGCGTGTCGCCCATGTCGATCTTGGCGCTCTTCAGGCGGTCGACGAACGCGTTGGTGCGATCCGAAAGCTTGCCGCCCGTGGCGTAGCAAACCGGCCGGAAATTGTTGGGATAGACCTTGGCCCAGTATTCCGGCTTTTCCAGCAGGGCCTTGGTCTGGCCGGAGCCGAGCGTGGTCTGGCCGACGATCGGCACGTCCCACCCCATCTGCCCGCGCGTATTGATGATGCGCGACAGGAAGCCGGCATTCACACTCCAGGGCATGATCGCTTCCGCTCCCGCCGACTGCATGCGCAACAGCTCGGGCTTGAGGTCCGGATTGGCGGCGTCGACGTTGCCCTGGTAGACGACGTCGGCGCCTATGCCCTTGAGCATCGGCACATAGGCGTTCACCGATGCGGTGCCGTAGCCGGTGGTATCGCTGATCACCGCGACCTTCTTGCGCTTGAGCACCTCGACCACGTAGCGGTTCGCGGCGCCGCCGATCTGCTGATTGGTGGGCGCGTTGCGGAAGCACATCGGATATTTCTTCGGGTCAGTCAGGGTGTCGACCCAGCAGGGATGCACTTGCGGCGTGTTTGCGCGCGCGAGAAGCGGCACGACCGCGAGCGACTCGCCCGAATTGACCGGGCCAAAGACGACGCTCACCTTCTGCCCGTGCGTGAGTTCGGCCGCTCCGTTCACGGCCTTGGTCGGATCGCTTTGGGTGTCGCGGGTGATCAGCTCGATCTGCCGCCCGTCGATGCCGCCGGCCGCGTTGATCTCCTGCACCGCCAACTGGATTCCGCGGTTGATCCCGACGCCCGGTGGACGACGACGGACCGGTGAGGCGCCGGAAGATAGCCGATCAGGATCGGCTCCTTTGCCGCGATCGCGGGCTTGGCCAAGCCGCTTGCAAGGGCTGCGGCGGCCGGCGGATGCCAGCGCTTGACGACGAGTTATCGCCATATTGTTTCCTCCCTAAATGTGTCGATTTTCTTGATTTACTCCCAAAGCTTGGTGACTTCTGTCGGATGTCTTGAGCGTACCATAGCCCAAGCTTCCCTGTCCCCCTCGGAAGTTCAAACTCCAGTAGTGGTCGTGTGATCCGCCGCGTGAGGCCGCTTGCGACGCTGTGGGCGGCTATCCCAACGACACGAGCTTCGCATTCTTGCGCTGTTCTTCTTCGCGAAATTTGTGCGGTGCAGGAACTCGCTGATAAATTGACGAATGCCTGGGGAAGCATGGGCCGGAAGGTAGCGATCGTCGGAGCAGGTGCCGTCGACGGACTCTCCGCCCGCACGGGCCTGAGCCGGCGGTTTGCGCTGGTCGACACCTCGGTTCGGCGATGGTAGTGAAATTTTGATTGTCGCTTCGGCAACACAAAAGGCTGCGCCACGACGCGCGGCATTCGAAGAGCAAGGGAGAGACGCATGGCCAAGGCACCGCCTTCCGCCAAACGCGACCGCATCAAGGCGTTTACGCCCGCGCTGGTCGATTACACCAACGACGTTGTCTACGGCGACCTGTGGGAGCGCAAAGGCTCTCTCGAAGCGCGACCGCAGCCTCATCACGGTAGCGGCGCTGGTCGCGACCTACCGGCCGGAGCAGCTGGTGTCGCATCTGTCGCGCGCGATCGCCAATGGCGTCACGCAGGAAGAGATCACCGAAGTCATCACCCACATGGCGTTCTATGCCGGGCTGGCCTGCCGCGATGTCGGCGGCGCAGGTCGCCTACCGGTGCTGGTCGAAGGCAAGCAAGGGGGAGTGACGATGGCTAACGACGTCGTTGTCGGCTTCGTCGGGCTCGGCACCATGGGTGGCCAGCATGGCCGCCAACCTGCTCGAAGGCCGGATACAAGGTGGTGGTGCACGACCTGCACCGGCAATCGGCGAGCCATCATCTGCAGGCGGGCGCCGAATGGGCGGACACGCCGCGCGCGCTGGCCGAGAGGTCCGATGTGATCTTCTCCTCGCTGCCGGAACCGGCCGGATGTCGAGCGCGTCGCGCTCGGGGCGGACGGGCTCGATCGAAGGCGTGAAAACGGGCGCGGCCTATTTCGATCTGTCGACAAATTCGCAAAGCGTCGTGAAAAAGTTCACGAGGCCTTTGCCGCCAAGGTGCGCGCACATGCTCGATGCGCCGGTGAGCGGCGGGCCGTCGGGCGCGGCGTCGCGCAAGATGGCGATCTGGGTTGGCGGCGACAAGGCCGCATATCGACAGGCACAAGCCCGTGCTCGACGCGATGGGCGATCGCGCCGCCTATATCGGGCCGATCGGCACTGCGACGGTCGCCAAGCTCGTGCACAACATGTCGAGCTATGCGATCACCTGCGCGCTCGCCGAGACGTTCACCATGGGCGTGAAGGCCGGCGTGGACGCCGCTGGCGCTGTGGAAGCGGTGCGCCAGGGCGTCGGCGGCCGCCGCCTGACGTTCGACGGCCTGCTCGATCAGTTCCTGCCCGGCAAATACGATCCGCCGACTTTCGCGCTCAAGCTCGCCACCAAGGACGTCGCGCTCGCAACCGCGCTGGGACGCGAGCTCGGCGTGCCGATGCGCATGTGCAATCTCGCCTACGCCGAGATGACGGGAAGCGCTGCAACCGCGGCTGGGAAGGACGCGACTCGCGCGTCGTGATGCTGCTCGAGCAGGAGCGCGCAGGCGTCAAGATCGCGGCCGATCCGGAGCGCGTGAAACAGGCGGCGGAACGCGCGAAGTCCGGCTGATGCTTGCATCTCGCAACAAGTCGTACCCGAAAACCCCGCGGCCTCGCCCAGCAGAAGGACGCTTAACTCGGCATGGCGTCCGCACGAAAACGCCGGCTTGATCGGGAAGTGAAGTGGAGACATCATGACCGAATTCGATTACGAGCTGTTTGCTATCCGTTATGCCACCCGTGACGCGCGGCGCAGCGCGCATTTATCGGCGGCGATCCGCACGATGGGCCGATGCCGATGGATTGCTTCGTGTGGGTGGCAAGGGTGGCGGTCGAACCTTTGTCATCGATACCGGCTTCAACGCGGAAGTATCGGAGAAGCGCCAACGCACATTCTTGCGATGTCCCGTGCAAGGGCTCGCGACGCTCGGCATCGATGCGAATGCGGTAGAAGATGTCATTCTGACCCATCTGCATTACGATCATGTGGGCAATTTCGACCGCTTTCCGAGCGCGTTTTCATCTCCAGGAGCGCGAACTGGCCTATGCCACCGGGCGCTTCATGCGATATCCGCGGCTGTCGCATTCATTCGAGGTCGAGGACGTCTGCGGGATTGTGCGGCTGAACTATGCGCGCCGCGTCGTGTTCTACGATGGCGACGCCGAGCTCGCTCCCGGCCTTGACGATACATGCGGCGGGCGGCCATTCGGCGGGACTTCAGTTCGTTCGCGTCAGGACCACGCCGGGGGTTCGTCGTTCTGGCCTCCGACGTCAGTCATTTCTACGAAAACATGGCGAGTGAGCGCCCGTTTACGACCGCCCTTCATATCGGCGAAATGCTGGAGGGTTCGACCGTCTGCTGGCATTGGCGCCGGACGAGGCCACATCGTTCCGGGGCGTGATCGCTCGTCATGAAGCTTTATCCGGCTCCAAGCCCGGAACTGGAAGGCATTGCCGTACGCCTCGACGTGCCGCCATCGGGGGCCGCGCCCGTTCGTGCAGATTATCGGTCGGGGCACTAGCGATCTCGATCGATCGCGACCGAAGGAAATACGTTCGAGGAGCGATGCACTTGCCGTGCTTATTTCTCTACTGCGGCTCTTAGTGAAGCCGGCACGCAGCCGAGCAGCATGTGGACGTTAGCCGCCCTGATTCGGGCAACCCATGCGGACGGAAGCTCAAGGCTTCCCACCCTTGCGGATGAAGGTGCCGCCGCTGTCGAGCCAGGCGGGATCGCGCACCGCTGCTTCAAAGCTTCTTTCGTCGAGAACATCGCAGTCTGGCAGGGCCATCGAAGCCCTTGACCTTCACGCGCTGGGTCTCGCCTGACAGGTTGGCGAGCCAAAGCACTTGGTCGCCCTTGCTGCGATAGGCAAGAGCGGTGACCTTTGAAGGTGCAGACGAATCCGTATCGATGCGCCTTGCGCCGCTCGCAGCGGCAACACCCGCAATCACATGGTAGGTGGGATAGACCCTGGTGCCTCCGCGGTCGAACCACGGCTGGGTATGGGCCAATTTGCGATAGATCATCCCTTGCGAGCCAGTGGCAGAGCCAAGGGCCACGGTGTCGACACCGGCTCTTGCGGCCAGCAGATAGATAGCCGAGGTTCCACGCGGCGGCGAAGAGACCGCGCTGGCGTGGATCGATATCGGAGAGACAGACCCGCCTATTATCGGGGTTTGGCGCAACCGCTGCGCCATACGGGTTGTCGCGACAGGGAATACTGGTCGGCCCGATGTGATAGGGCACTTTGCCAATCATGGTGCGTGCTGAGAAGAAGATCCACGGAAGTGTCTCGAGCGTTTCCATGACCGAGATGTCATCTGGCGCATGGACGATGGGGCAGCCCGTATGAGTGATGAAGTCAAACACGCCCTTGGGGACGGGCTTGCGGTTCAATTCCGGTGAAATACGAGAGCATGCCACCGCCAAGCACGGCATCAGGAAAGGAGGCTCGTGCCGCCGCCGCCATTTCCTCGTAGGTAGGTCCCCAAGGCCTCGGCGTGTTGGGCTGAAACGACTTGAGATCGTGCATCTGGGTGACGACGACGGAGGCAGGTGTGAGCCCCGCGGCATTCACCGACGCGAGCGATCGCAGCCACTTCACTTATCGGCCGGATCCCTGGCCGGCAAAATGATCTCAAGTGTGACCGGGGCCACTGTTTGCCTTGACAGGTCGCCCGGTAAGCTTGGCAGCGGCCTCTTCTTGCCCTCGCTCGCGTCCGTCGATCTGACAAACGAGCGCCTGAGGCTTCGCCGCGGCGATAAGGTTCCGCGGCCTGGAGTGAGCCGCCGCAGCTTCCACCATGGGTACGTCCGAGGCCGATTTGCGGAATGCGGCCCTTCGTGCCCGCAAGGGTTACGGTTGTACCGGCCGCTGCGCGCGTTGGCCTGTGATTTCGGCGGTCTGCCAGAGACGAGTGAGGGTGACTGGACTGGCTGAAGCTCTTGCCTTTCTCCAGTGTGTAGGGCCAGGGATCGAGCAGGAGCACATATAGGTCTTGTAGGAGGCATCCATCCAGTTTCGATGGTCCTCCATCTCGGAACTTGCTTCCTTCCATCAGAACGGTCACCGCAACTCCGAAAACGGCTCGTGCTTGAGCGAGCGGATTTCAAAAATGGGCTGACCGGGGCTGATGACTTTGGGGAACTTGCGCTTCTCTCTCTTTCCATCCGTGTGGACGACTTCAACCGGGCGGCCCCACCGTTCCTGCGAGCGGATGCAGCACCACAAAGCCGGTCCGATTGGTGAGGAAGTCAGAAAGCGGCGTTGCTTCGAGCCGAAAACTTCAGTGTTCCATCACTGCTCGCGTCGATGTTGGCGGAATAACCGGATCGCCCTGATCCTTGGTCCTTGGCAGGTGGCCTCATAACCGATGGCAAAGCCATCCTTGTCTTGGCGGATGTTCAGGTTCTCGATTGCCGGAGCATAGGTGCCCCAGTCCTTGTCGCGGGCGATATAGGCAATTCCACGCAAGACCTCTTCACCGTGATAGCGGATGTAGCGTAAGGCGCCGCTGTCGAAGACTGCCGAGATGGGACCTGCCCTCAATTCGCGGCGCTTACCGTCAGGAACTTCGGTTCCGAAGAGCTTGATTGCACGGCTCGGCTTCTTCTGGGCCATGGCAGCCTCCTCAAATAACCTTGTCAGTTTGTGGATCGATCAGAACGGCGCGGGTCATATCGATGTCGATACGGACCTGTTCGCCCGGCGCGGTGGACCTCGTGAGCCGCGAATTCCGCGGTGATGCTGATTCCCCGAGCGGCATGCTGACCTGCACCCGCGAGCCTGTCGGTTGGACGAGCTCTATGGTTGACGGCAACTGCATCGTGACCTGGCGCGGCGCTCGCGCCGGCTTTGGCAATGTGCTGGGGCCTGAGCCCCAAATACAACGGCTTGGCCGTTCGGCGCCTTGCTGCCCGGTGGGCGGGGTGAGCTGGGTTCCGTCGCGAAGGCTCACCTCGCCGGTTTCGATGGTGGCGGGAAGGAAGTTCATCTTCGGGCTGCCGAGGAAAGCCGGCCACGAAGCGCGTTGCCGGCCGCTCAAACAGATCAATGGCGCGCCGAGCTGTTCAATCTTGCCGTCCCGCAGAAGCGCAATGCGGTCGGCGAGCGTCATCGCCTCGATCTGGTCGTGAGTCACGTAGATCATGGTGCGGCCGAGCTCCTGATGCAGCCGCTTGATCTCAACCCGCATGTCGTCGCGCAGCTGGGCATCGAGATTGCGAGCGGTTCGTCGAACAGGAAGAGCAGCGGCGTCGCGCACGAGCGCGCGGCCGATCGCGACGCGCTGGCGCTGACCGCCGGAAAGCTCGCGTGGAAATCGCTCGAGCAGGTGCGCGATGCCGAGCATGTCGGCCGCACGCTTCGCACGTTTGTCGACCTCGGCGCGATGCGACGTCTTCTCGCGCCGCAGGCCGAATGCGATGTTTTCGCAGACATTGCAGGTAGGGATAGAGCGCGTAGTTCTGGAACACCATCGCGATAGTCGCGGTCGCGTGGGCGTGCCCACGTAACATCTTTTTCCGCCGATTTCAATCGGCGCCGGCGCTCGCTTCCTCAAGCCCTGCGATGGTGCGGAGCAGGGTTGATTTGCCGCATCCCGATGGGACCTACCAGGACTGTGAATTCGCCCGAGGGCACCCGCAGATCGATTCCTTTGACGGCGTGGTATGCGCCGTAGTGCTTGTGAAGTCCGGTGATCTTCAGGTCCGACACGGCTTAACCCTTGACTGCGCCCATGGATATGCCGCGCACGAGATAGCGCTGCAGCGTTGCGACGGTGATGAACACGGGGAATGGTCCCAAGCGCCGACATGGCGGCGATCTTGGACCAGAAATTCGACTGGCCGCCAAAGTAATGCGTGACTTGGACTGTGTGAGGTTGTGACCTCGGTGCGGGTGAGCACCAGTGCAAACAGAAGTCGTTCCAGGAGAAGACAAAGGTGA
>ERZ1370068.8831-contig-7654_pt1 | contig 122028 bp, 237 predicted proteins | sample MGYA00561227_ERZ1370068 | MGnify/ENA primary metagenome ERZ1370068 (study PRJEB38410, sample SAMEA6850437) | metagenome | study: Metagenomic assessment of the ecological functions of the soil: analysis of the soil microbiota associated with the...
CGCCATGCAGCCGATCACGCGGCGCCTGCATGCGTGTCGAGAGGCCTCCACAGATCTGATCGTATTGCTGTCTCGAACACTCTACAACGTTGATGACGTTCCTGATGCAGGTGCTGCCGATGCCAGCGGACACTTGTTCGCAGCCCAAAGATCTGCGCCAGCAGACAGCATGGGAATCGTTAAATACACGAAAGGTTGTACCAGCGGGAGTGTTTCAGCCCCGCTAACTCCAGGGAAGCATAGCGAACGCGTCCTGGGCTGTTCTACCATCACCCGGGCCCAGAGCTTTGAGATCGCCCCGGGGACATACCTGTTATCAGCAGCCGCCTCGCACACGCTATGACACAGGGCGGAGAGTGAGATAGCTCAAAATCGTCGGTATATCGCCGACGTGGTCGCAGTGAATCGCCGCGCTATTCAGCCCACCTGACTTCATGATACCATCGGCTTCAGAGCTGCTGCGGCGTCGACAGTATCGCCTGAGGAGCTGTTGTTTGTTAACGGCACTGCTCACGGCACGATTGCGCCACGAATACTCATCGGTCGCAAAGGCGTTAGGTCGGACTGCTCACCACTGCCTGCTGCGATCTGCCGAAATGGCGCGAGGGCGATGTGCGAGATCATTACAAACCTGCGTATGCCCCCAGGTTGCCGTTACCTGCCTGGGCGTGCTGGCGGCGCGTTGAAGAGGCGGCAGCGGCGCAGGCGTTCACGGCGCTGGAGCAGGTCATAGTGCGTTTGCCGTTCTCCTACCAATCCAGCCACGAACAGTGGTCGCAGCAATTGACTATGCCACATTCCCGACATACCTTCCCCGCATGAAATCCCGCCACGACTGACTGGCTGCACACTGTAAAGTCAATGCTCATGTTGTCCGGTGTTGGGATTTTTATGCCATCTAAAGGTGTCTGGCCATGCTGGCTCCCAGTGAGGTGTTCGATCATGGCGTTGCTACGATGCCAGACGCCCGGTATGCAAGAAAGCCATTTCGCCAGCAGGCGGCGTGAGTGGGGCGGCAGTGCATGGGCAGCAGGCGGCCTGTCGAAAGGTCACGCCATGGGCGGGCACGAGCACGGACATTTCCCATCGACAACGGCATGTCGTATCTACCACAGAAAAATTCGAGTCGGCTGAGATCGACATGCAGACTGGGAGCGGGCGGCGGTCGATGCCGGCAGCATCCTTTACTGCAAAGAGCCGCCAGCTTCATCCCGGCCGGTCTGCGAAGGCACACGGTCACGACGCTGGCCCTGGCGCTCGGATCGATCCGCAGACACGGCGGGGAAAGCCCGATCGATCGATATCTACCGAGTTATGTCATACGAGGTTATCGCCGCCACTCAAGTTCACCACTGCGGAGGCAGCCTATGCGCATCAGGTGTCGACCATGGCTGGCAGTCCGCCTGCTGCGAGAGCGCGGTCGTCCCGATTTTGCTCCTCGCTCTTTGGCGGTGCCTCAGGCTTGCACGTCAGTGTGAGTCGCACGGCATTTGCAGATCCACACTGTCCCATCCCAACAAGGCTTGCCGGTGCCCGCCTACGGCATTGCCAACACCGATCTCCAGGCATGGTTTCCGCATATACACCGCTTAGTCCCAACCAGCGGCCGCACTGAAGCCTGTGGGCGAGCCTGCCGCACGCGAAGGGACAGCGCCATTGAGTGCGGTGCCATCACCGATTACGCTACCCGACCAGGTTCACGATGTCAACGTGCCGATGACTGCAAAGCTGCCTGCCGCACGAGGCCAGCACCCACCGCGCTATCAGAACTCCCATGCTTACCATCAGCGCGAGCAGGAGATCCGCCTGCGATTCGTAAAATACCGTGGATAACGCCCAGGGTCCCTGCCGCGGTAGCCCAATGAAAGTTTCCAGCCTGGCCTGAGCTGCCAGCGGCGCGCGCGTGGAATCTCGGCGAGCGGTGTGGTCGACAGCTCTCGCCTCGGCACCGATGAGCGTTCCACACGATCGCGGTCGAAGCCGGCGATACCGCCAGGCGGGATCAGTACGGCGGCATTAACTGCACGTGGCACTGACGCTCACAAAGATGAGACAACACGACAGGTCTCGAGCTGGGTTCCGATCCATTGAAGGCTGCCGCAGGAGCATCGTCTCGTTCTCATCGCCTCAGCCGATCATGCTACCTCGATAAAATGCAGATCCTTTCGTCTGCCGCGATTTTTCCACTGCCGATGGATCGCCCAGGGCGAAGGCACTCGCGAATATTAGCGATCGGGAGGCGGCTAAGACGCCACGCCAATCTGAATGACAGCTGGCGGTAAAGTCACTTCGATATCACTATCATCCTCGCCGATTTTTCTACGATCGTTTATGCACAATGATACAGACATAGGCGGGGCCACTACGGCGGTTACATCCGGCGGCGAGTGAGGATTTAGGGTGTTTATTGCCCTCGTTGTAAACTTGCGACAAGGGGGTGCCACGGGCTGCAGGCGTCGTGATCATCGTGCCACTCGGAAAATTTGGCGATTTCGGCGCTCCAGACAGGTTCGTAATGACGCGTCACGGCGTATACTACAGCGGCAACCCGAGCGTTGCGCTGCCAGGTCACTGAATTCCTGCCGCCACAGTCGCAGCGCCAGCTCACCGCCAGTTAGCTCGACGGCGCGCGCCAGCGCGAGACCTTTGCTGGCGACGATGGCTTTGACAGCGTTCATTCATCTGAGCGACGGTGACGACCAGTGGCCACGACACCGCAGATCCGGAGCGAAAGTCGAGCCCAGGTCACCGGGTTTCATCGGGTCAATTCTATGCCAACACACGCTCATTGCCCACGCCGCGATTATGTACCGGTGTCGAGGGAAGCTGATGGCCGTCGCATCATTGCGACCCCAAGCGGTCTTCATTGCGTGCCGCAGAACCACTGGGAGGCGAGGAGATCATCGAGGCCATTTTTGCGCCTCTGGCGCTGGCCACCAGAGCGCCGGAAGTTTCATCGCCGACTGCCATGAACGGTCATGATCGCGACAGTTCATCCGGCATTCTTCCATGTGCGCGTGGCAGGCGCGTCGCAGCAGCAGACGGTTGGCCCAACATTCGGGCGAGACGTAGCGGGCGGTATCTCAGCCGAGCGAACTCACCGAGTTACGCTCTCTTCATCGAGCACTGGTTCGCCTGCCGGGCGGCGATGGCATATTCGGCGCGGCGAAACAAAGCAACGTTCCTCGATGATCTATTTGAAGGCGATCAGATGGCGCCAACATTGCCGGCGATACGGAGTGGAATATCTACCGCCTGTTCTCCACAACAGAGCGCGTTCGCAGTCAGCGTACGGGCGCAACCGCATCGCATTTCGCCTCGGCTGGCGGCGGTTTTGTGACCTGCGGCGCCCAGTTGCGCCGCGCCCGGGACGAAGAATGGTTACTGCAGCACATAGCCCCGGGGACGCTCCTCAACGCTTGTGGCGCGCCATAGAGGAAGACGGTCATGGAGCGCCCTGCACAATGGCTGGCAGAGATTGAGTGGGGGATGTCTTCGATCCATTACCTCCAGATCCGCCATCATCCTGACCTACGCCAGTTCTATGCGATTCTACACCGGGACGCCGAAGGTCCCCTGCCCGGTTTGGGGATGGCCACATCTGCTGCGGAGCGATACTCGATCGGGATGCCGCGGCTGAGACGAGAGACGGGCATTAGTCATGCTGTCATGGCCAACCATTGTTCGTCGGTAACACTCGCGACTGGCAAGGCTCATCTCTTTGCGAGATGGCACAGCGCCGGAGACGCGCACCGAGGCGATGCAGAAGAGTCACCGCGCTGGCGCATAAAGATCAAAAACCGTGCGGTCGTCCATCCGACAGCGGGCATTCGGTTCGTCGGGCTATGGAGCCCATGCACTACGAAGCACAGCAACTGATCCGCATACTGGAGCGTTAGCGCCGTCACGATGCTGGCGACCATCAGAACGCACATCGCCGATTACGTGCCCGCTGATAATCCGGACATCCCCGCGAGCTGGGACGTCGTAGATGGCCAGATTCGCGGCATGGTCGCACCTTGCGCCACCATGGTTTTTTTGGGAGGGGATGCAGGGGATGCGACACTGGCGATCGATACTTCGGCGTCTGCCGCAGGCTGGGGCGGTGAGTGGCTCTCGACGGCGCACATCTGCCTCACGCGACGTATTGGTCAGATGCCCGAGATGTCTACCTGCTCGGCGGACGCAGCGCACCGCTTATTCATGACCGGCAGCGACGCGGTATGGGATTGCGAAGAGTGAGGTGGTGACTCACGATCGCCTCCGAGGCATAGCGATCATATATCAAAGTCCATGCCTACATAGATGAGGGAGACACCCGCACTCCATTCTTCGCACGCCCACGAGCACCGTTGTTATGGCGATAATCCCGCCATAAAGCCTTTCGATACCCACACCGAAATCGCCAGCCCCGGTCAGCACGCCGGGTTGCTCCAGAGAAGCAGACACAGCACCTCTTCACTGCATCACGCCGGGTTCAGCCGCGGCACATTTACAGTGTCTACTGCGGTGATGATCCGCCGGGCTATGACTCTTCTGGATTACTTGCTTCACGTGTTGCCCGCGATCGTCCGCAAGGTTCTTCACCGTTCCGCTCGCTATGGCAGATCTCGCGAATTTCAAACAAGCACCAGTTTTCCTCGCATAGAGCGGAGCATGCCGAAAGCTTGCAAAGCCCTTGGCGAAAATCTCTGAGTTTTCGATGTTGATGCCCACTATGCAGTGCACCACTGTCGCGAGTTGCACCATCAGCTGATATAGGCCTGAGAGAGTGTCAGGCAGCATTGTACTCTTTGTCAGCCCCTGCATCGCCTGGGTCTAGAATGACAGAGGCCTGCCACAGGAGGTGGCCTCTCTCCCCCAGGAAACCACTTCATTACCACTCGTCGTTTCTCCCAGCCGTTGCTCTGCATTAGAGATCGAGTACCATGGATTAATTCTATAAGATGCCGGCGCGATAGCGATGCGTGAAGTGAGTGCTATCACAGAAGGCTAAAGGCCGGGCTCTGGCGGTCGGCTGCGAAAGTCCTCAGATCTCGATTGCGTGGGACAAACAGGTATTGTGTAGAGTTCCTGAGAACGCTCCCCAGCTGACGGGAGTACATGACACCCGAAGAATAATTACCGTGGCTCCGCGCCTGATTCCTCGTTACTATGCGCCCAGCACCGTCTTCCTTCGACGAAATCGCTCAAGGAGTTCAGGAGGCTGATTTCCGGGCGATCCAGCCTGCGCGGGGGCCATGAAGTTGGATGCGCCGGCACTGCCCGTGGGTCGAGTTATCAGTCAAATGGTGCGCAATAACTGTTTTCCACAGGCGAGGATTCTGGTACGAGGGATCTAGCCCAGATCTCCCCGTCCCTGGCGCCAACCGGACAGTCCCAACGGTTGGCGCCAGAGACGAGGAGATCTGGAGGCTTGAATCCTCGTGCCAGACGTCCTCCTGCGCCTGTGGGGAAACAGACCAAGCTGCCAGTTGTGCACACCGACGACGGTGAGGCACCAGGCGCTCGACCCACAGACAGTGCCGATCTCGACGCCGCGCCTGCAAGAACACCCCGGATCCAACTCATAGCCCCCATAGCGCTTGGGCTGGATCGCCCGGAAGAGTCCAGCCTCCTGGAACTCCTTGAACGTTTCGGTCGGGCAGACGCCGCAGTTGCTCCATATACGGAGCACGCTCACGTATGGCAGGAATCAAGGCGCGGGCACGATTGAGATATTCTTCGGGTGTCATGGCGCTCCTCCTGTGAAGCGGTCAGGCCGTCAGCGCTGGGTGTGGTTCTCAGAGCCTCTACAATACCTGTTTGTCCCCACACTGTCCAGAGATCTGGGGACTGTCGCAGCCGGCCACCAGGCCAGCATTGTGCCCCTGTGTGTCTCCTCACACATCGCTTGTATGCGTCCTTACACCGAGTATGCTATAGAACTAATCCATAATTGCCGATCTCTAATGCAAGAGCAACTTGCCACTGGCACGGAGAACTGGAACGAGCCAGCTTCTAGAAGTGACTCTCCATGGAGGCGTGACACTATCCCTGTACGCACTGCGGCCTTCTGGCGCTACCCTAGCCTCCATGAGAGGTGGAGGATACGAACGAGGCGATTACTATGCCAACACTCTCACAAGGCGCCCATATAGCGTGGCAACTCGCAGCCGGTGAGGCGCTGCGCAGTGGGCATCAACATATCGAAAACGCAGACGTTTTCATAGGACTTTGCAAACTCGGCACCTGGCTCCGCTCCATGAAGCAACGTGGGAAACTGGTGGCCCAACGGGCAAAATTGATCTGCGGGCTCTGTATGCCGAAGCAGAGACAGTGGAAGAAACCTTGCGGACGTTTGCCTTGTCTACCTATCATCCTGGGCAACACGGTGCGAGCCGTAGTAGAGAAAGGCACTAGCCGGTCATCCTGAAGCGGATCATGCACCGCAGTAAGGCATGTAAAATGTCCTTTCAACGCAGCCGCGGCGTTGGCGGTGACAGGCACGAGTGGAAGAGGTCGCACTGTATGCATCTGCTGGCGGCTCTCCTGAGCAACCCGGAAGCGTTACTGACCAGGGCAGTAGCGATTTTCGGTGTGGATATCAAAGAGCTGCATAGCAGGATTGTCGCCATAGCATCAGCGCTGGATGCTCGGCATGGGCGTGCAGAGAGTAAGGCGCAGGGTGTCTCCTCACCTCATCTATGTAGGCACGGACTTTGACATATGAAGCGCTTATGCCGTCCAGGTTGTCGTGGATCACCTCACGCCATAGTGCGCTCCCTGGGTCTCCACATACACCGCATAGAGAGATTGACTGCCGGTCATGAACAAGCGGTTGCGCTTGCGTCCGCCGAAGCACAGGTTGGAGCAGATCTCGGGCAGCATGATCTGACCAATGCGGTCGCCATTGGGGGCAAAGATGTGCACGCCGTCGAAACCCTCACCGCCCCAACCTGCAGCAGACCAGATATTGCCAGCGATATCGGCGCGAATGCCGTCAGACATCCCCTGCATCCCCTCAAAGACCATAGTGGCAAAGGTGCGGCCATGCCGCAGACGTTGGCTATCTACGACGTCCCAGACGGTGATCTCACGGGGATGATCCGGATTATGTGTGACCCCAGTGTCGACGATGTAGAGTTTCTGATAGTCCGGGGAGAAACAGAGGCCGTTGGGTTTCGCCAGCGTGTCGGTGACGAGCGCTAGCGCTCCGGTATGCGGATCGATGCGATAGACAGCTTCCTTGAGTCGCAAGTTCGCCCCTGGTGCCTTCGTAGTGCATGAGGCTCCCATAGCCCGGATCAGTGAACCAGATGCCACCGTCGGGATGGACGACCACATCGTTTGGGGCATTGAGCGGTTTGCCCTGATAACTATGCGCCAGCACGGTGAGTGCTGCCATCATACTCGGTGCGAGTCACCCGGCGCGTGCCATGCTCGCAAGAGATGAGGCGCCCTTGCCAGTCGCGGGTGTTGCCGTTGGTGTGATTGGCTGGCTGACGGAACACACTGACTGTGCCCGTCTCTTCAGTCCAGCGCAGCATCCGGTCGTTAGGAATATCGCTCCACAGCAGGTAGCGGCCATCCCCAAACCAGCGAGGGCCTTCGGCCCACAGTGTCCCGGTGTAGAGTCGCTGCACTGGGGTATGTCCGAGGGCATAGGGCTTGAAGCGTGGGTCGAGAATCCTGATGGCCGGATCTGGGTATCTGATCGGGCTCATCCCACTCCAATCTCGGCCAGCCATTGTCACGGGGCGCTCCATGACTGTCGTCCTCCTCTGTCTGGACTCACTGCAAGCGTTGAGAGCGTCCCAGGGCTATGTGTTGCAGTAACCATTCTTCACGTCCCAGGCGCGCTGCGCTGCTGGGCGCTCCTGGGGATCACCAAAACCGCCACCGCCAGCCGAGAGGCAGAAAATGCGGTCGCCCGGCTGCACCCGCACACTGACTTCCTTCGAGCGCAACACGCGCTCCTGACCATTGGAGAACAGGCGGTAGATGTGCGGTTGGCCAGGCTGTGCCGCCGCACAACCCGTAGGGAGGATTGACCACTCCATCGCCAGCGGTGTTGAGGAGCGCCATCTGATCGCCTTCGTAGATCATCGAGAACGTTGCTCCCAGACCGCCGCGCCAGGTGCCATCGCCACCCGAGTCAGGGCGGAATTCGTAGTGCTCGATGAAGAATGGAAAACGCTCTTCGGTGAGTTCCACGCTGGGGCTGCGGATACCGCCCGCCACATTGATCTCGCCAACGTTGGACCAGCCGTCACAGCCCTGCGACGCGCCGCCACCGCCACGCGCATGGAAGAAATGCCAGATGAACTGGCGTCCAGTGCGCGGATCATGGCCGTTCATGGCAAACCGCAGTCGGCGTGAAAAGCCGGCGCTCACGACCTGGGGCAGCGGCACGGCGGCGCCAGGGCTTTAAAAATGGCCTCGATGATCTCCTCGCCACAGTGGTTCGTACTCATGCACACGGGAGCTGGTGGATTGGGATTTACAATGAGGCCCTTGGGCGCAATGATCGTGACAGCCCGCATCGAGCCCTCATTTTTCGGCACGTCGGCCGGGGCCATGTACATGATCGCAGCGTGGGCCAATGAGCGTGTGTTGGCATAGGAGCTGTTGATGAAGCCGGTGACCTGTGGGCTCGACTCGCTCAGATCCACAGTCATCGTGTCGCCCTGGATCGTCACCGTTGCCCGGATGGGTACCATGGTGCTGTCAAAGCCATCGTCGTCAATAAAGGTCTCGCCCTTTGTACACGCCGTCAGGCCAACTGGCGATGAGCTGGCGCACCTGACGCTCAGTGGCGGCCAGAATTTCAGTGACACAGCGCTGCAAGGCGCTCGGGGCCGTAGCGTTCCAGGAGAGCGTACATACGCCGCGCCGCGATCATCACAGACCCTATCTGGGCGTTCAAATCGCCCAGAAAATTTTCCGAGTGGCGCACATTGATCGCGAGCATGTGCAGCAGGTCCTGCCGTGGCACCCCTTGTCGTGGAGTTTTAACAGGGGCAGGCGTAAACCTTCGTGGTAAATCTCACTCGCCGCCGGATTGTAGCCACCATAGGTGGCCCCGCCTATGTCGCTGTGATGCGCCCGGTTGACCGCGTAAAACATGAGCTTGTCGTCGTAGAAAATCGGCGAGATGATAGTGATGTCAGGGAGGTGACTGCCGCCGAAGTACGGATCATTCAAGACAAAGAGATCTCCCTCGGCGATGTCGTCGCCAAAGTAGTCCCGGACGGCCTCTCCGGCCGGCGATAGAGCGCTAATATGCACGGGAATGCCTTCGCCCTGGGCGATGAGCTGGCAGTCCGCATCGAGGATGGCGGTGGAAAAATCGCGGCTGGAGTTGAGGATCTGCGACATCGACGTGCGCAGCATGACCTCGGCCATTTCCAGGGCGATGGAGCCGAGGCGATGCTCCACCACGGCGAGCGTAATGGGATCAGGTTGCTCGATGACCTGCCGTGTTGGTCTCATCTTTGGTGAGCACGTCGAGTGCCACGTGCAGCTCAATGCCGCCGTACGGGTCCACCCTGGCGGTATCGCCGGCTTCGACCACGATCGTGGTAAAAGGCGCTTCGAGGAGTGCTGGCCCTGGAATGTCGGTGCCAGGCGAGAGCTTGTCGGTGGCATACACTGGCACCTCGCGCCACTCGCCGAGATACACGCGCCGCTGGCCCTTCAAGGCCAGGGCTGGCATCGCCATTGGGCCCCTGGGCTGGCAGGGCGACCTCGGGCAGCCGTCCGAGCACGGTGACGCGCAGTGTCACCAGGCGGATCTCCTGCTCCTGCTGGTGGTAAGCATAGAGTTCCTGATAGCGCGAGTGGAAATTGCTGGCCCACTCGTGCAGCAGAGCGGAGGGCTCCTGGGTCAGGTCTGGGATCGGCACGTTGACCTCGTAGACCTGGTCGAGGTAGCGCATATCGGCTGATAGCACCACCTCAATGGCGCTGTCCGGGAATGCCCTGCGCGTGCAGCCGGGCTCGCCCCTGGGCTTCGAGTGCAGCCGTGAGCGTGCGCACTGCCTCCAGATCGACCTGGTCAAGACTCGCGGTGTAGGGACTGCGAGAAACCATACTGCAGATCGGTGTTGAGCATGCCGTAGGCGGACAGCACCAGGGCTGCCGTGGGGATCAGGACGGTGTGGATCTCGCAAATGCCGTGCGACTCTACTGACGTGCAAGCCTGAGGCACCGCCAAAGGCGAGGAGGGCAAAATCGCGGGGATCGACTCCGCGCTTCACGGACAGGAGGCGGATACCCTCAGCCATCGTGGTCGACACCACCTGATGCACGCCATAGGCCGCCTCCACGGTGGTGAAGCCCAGAGGGGTGGCAACGTGCTCGTGCAGGGCCTGCTCAGCCAGGTGTCGATCGAGTCGGGCTTTCCCCGCCAGAAAATTGTCTGGATCGAGGAATCCGAGCACCAGGTTAGCGTCGCGTGACCGTTGCGTGCGTGCCGCCTTTGCCGTAGCAGGCCGGCCCTGGATGCAGCCCCAGCGCTCTGCGGCCCCACGATGCAGGATACCGCCAGGCATCGACCTGGGCGATACTGCCACCGCCCGCTCCCAGGGTCTGCATGTCGATCATGGGCACTGCGATCTTCCAGCCGGCCTCGAATTTTTCTGTGGTGAGATGCGGTATGCCGTTGTCGATCAGGGAAATGTCCGTGCTCGTGCCGCCCATATCAAAGCCAATGACCTTCGACAGGCCCCACCTGCTGCCCATAGAACGCCGCCCCACTCACGCCACCTGCTGGCTCAGATAAAATGGCCTGCACTGCCAGACGTCTGGCATCGTCAAGCGGCGCCACACCGCCATTGGACTGCATGATCAGCACCTCACGCAGTGGCGCCAGCATGGCCAAACGCTCCTTGAGATGGCGCAAATACTCCCCGAACACTGGACCAACATAGGCATTGACTACAGTGGTGCTCAGCCGGTCGAACTCTTTAATTTGTGGCAGGATTTCATGCGAGAGGGAGAGGTACATGTCCGGGAATGTGGCGCGAATCAGTTCTGCGATACGCTGTTCGTGGCTGGGATTGAGGTAGGAGAACAGCAGACAGACGGCCAGGGCCTCTACCCCTCCTGCTCCAGCGCCGTGAGCGCCTGCACCACTGCCGCCTCGTCCAGGGAGCGTCGCCACCTCGCCATTCCAGCGCACGCGCTCTGGCACGCCCAGGCGCAGGTAGCGCGGCACGAGCGGCTCTACCGGGGGCATGCGCAGGTTGTAGCGGTCCTCTTTCATGCCCTCGCGCATTTCGAGCAGATCGCGAAAGCCGGCGGTGGTGAGCAGTCCGACCCTGGCGCCTTTGCGTTCAATGAGCGTATTCGTGGCCACCGTGGTGCCATGGATGAGCAGTTGCCGTGCTCGCTAACAGCTCCTCAGGCGTGCAATCGTACGCCGCGGCGACTTCCCGCAAGCCGGTGAGCACGCCCTCTGACGGATCGTGAGGCGTCGAGTGGGTCTTGAAATAGCGCGGCGTTTCATTGGTACGCACGACCACGAAATCCGTGAACGTGCCACCGACATCAATGCCGATTTTAAACATGTCTCACTCCTCTCCGCCCTGGTGTCATAGCGCTGACCGGGCTGTGCGGGCAGTGTACACGCAAGGCTGCTGATAGCCAAGAGTATGTCCCGAGGGCGGTCCTCCAAAGCTCCTGTTGGGTGATGGTAGGGCAAGCCCAGGACGCGTTCATATGCTTCCCTGGGTTAGCACACGCTCCAGGGCCTTTTTCAAAACCTCCCCGCTGAGTTGCCACAGCAACCGTCCTGCTGTCGTGCTTGATGCCCCAGCAGTTCCCATGCCTCTTGCTGGCGCAGGGTCTTCTGAGGCTACGGAGCAAAAGTGTCCGCTTGGCGTCCGGCAGCACCTGCACCAGGAGCGGCACCAGGGCCTCTTCAACGTTGTAGAGTCGTTCAGGCAGCAGACAGACTGGCACGATCAGATCTGTGGGGAGACGCAGATCTGTCGACACGGCATGCAAGGCGCCGCGGATCGACTGGGCTTTGGCTGAGTCTGGACTGACAATGTTATACGGCGGGGTCCACTCGCGGTGCGGACGGAGCACATCGATGTGTGTCAGCACGACCACCACAGGTGGAGGACGTAAGGCTGGCTGTGTGGCAAACTGGTCGCGCAGTTGTGACAGCAAGTGCTCGGTCTGGCTGCGCGCGGCGTTGACCGCTGAGATCACGAGGAGGAGGAGGTCGGCCCGCTGTGCCTCAGCCAATGCGGCTTCGAGCCGCTCCCTGGGGACATTGGGATCTTCGTAGCCGCCCATGTCAGAGATGATGGTTGTTCCTCCCAGGTCTGGACGGTCCAGGACGTAAGACGTGACCCGTGCCGTCATGGGTAACACATCGGTGGCAGCCTAGCGTGGTCCCGAAGAGGGCATTGACGAGACTAGACTTGCCCGCCTTCAATTGTCCGAGCATCAGGATGCGCAGTGGTTCGGCTGTCACGGTCTGCGATGGCGCCAGTTTCTCGGCAGTTTCGGCAAGCAGTGGAGGAGCAGAGAGATCAAACTGTCGGGTCAGGAGCAGCTTGCCGCTATACTAGTTCAATAGCGTGATACCCGACCCGATCCACATACCACTTGAGGAGCCATTGGTTGAGGGTTTGCTTGGTCAGATCGAAGAGTCGGTCGGTGACCAGGCGTTGGAAAGAGCGCGTTGTGCCAGTTCAAGAGCGGGTACAGCAACCGGTAGACATTGTACGCTGGCAGGATTTTTGATGCAGACGATAGCCGCGCACCGCATCCCCAATCGTGATGCGATGGGCCAGGGAAGCATCGCTGTCGCCTGCGCTAAATCATGCGCCGTTTCTTCAAGAGCACGAAACAACAGCGGCACTTGGTATGGCTAAAAGCGGCTCCCGCTTGTCTGGGTTATAGTGTGCCGCTATGCGCTCCAGCATCTCTCGGCCGAGCGACAAGAACTGCTCGAGTCCCTCAAAGCGGATGTCGCCGTGCTCAATGCGGTCCAGGTACTCCTGCACCAGCGTCCACGCTGCCTCATCGCGTGGGGCGAACGTCGGTGGCAAGACGGCAGTAGATGGTTGCGGCAGCAGCGCCGCGTCTGTACGGCTCCAGCGCCGTACTAACCAGAGGCACAGCGCCTCGCCACATAAAAATGCCAGTCCGACCCACTTGAGCCAATGATGTTCGTAGAGCCACAGCGCCCCAGTCGCACCAAACACCAACAGTGGGAGGCCCACGCAGGCCCCAAGCACCCACAACCGCCATCGCTGTAGCCGATGGTCGTGCGGCTTGCAGTGTGCGGACTGCGGCTGTGCGACTGCGTAGGGCTCATTCTGGAGACCTCCCTATGACTTCTGGAGGCTGACGACCAGCCTCTACCTTGCGCAAGAGTTGCAGGCCCTCGGCGAGTTTCTCGTCGTAAAATGCTTTCAATTGCTCCGGGCGTGGCAGGTGGCCGTCGAAGATGATCTGATAATAGAAGCAGAGGGCGCAACCGAGGGCATAAGTCATCGCCCCAGCATAGAGACCGACAGGGCACTGACCAAACCCAGGGATGACTTTGAGCAGACTGCGTGTACCCTGGCGCAAGAGCATCCCCAACCCAACCTGTACTCGCCAGTTCGAGGAACGTCTTCACGCGCAGTGGTTGCCGATAGATGGAAGCGACCGTATGCAGCATTTTCAGTTGCAGCGCACTGATGATCGGCAGATCGGCTATGGGCAATGGGGTTGCCCCCACTGCCCCAGCCGCACAGGCATACGCCATGATGTGGGGTTGCGCGTGGCGGAAATGCAGACTTTTCCAGCTCCCGTGTCAGCGCTGGCAGTTGCCGCAATGTCTGGTACACCGCGTGCGGATGTGCCTCAGCTAACGCGTCAAGTAAGGCTTCTCGTCCGTACAACGGATCATGTAAGCCATCTTCAGGTAACGTGAAATCGAGAGGGACAAAGCGTGTAATCGGCATGCCAGCAAAAAGCGTGCGCTGAAAGTCCAGCGCGCGCCTGAGAGCAATTGGCACTGTCGCCAGGCCAGGGCAACGACGCAAAGGGGTAAGGGTACACGTGGTCGTACCTGTCTGGCGGGTAGCCGTGATGCAAGGTCGTTTGCGCCACGACGACCGGCCAGGCTGGTTTTTCCTTGAGGATGGCTTCGAGAGCGCTCAGCAGGTGCTCAAGGCGCGCATATCCATGGCCCTGACGACGACGAGCAGCATGTGGGCTTGCGCTTGAAACGCGGCGACGTCCTCGCGCGGATCGTATCCAGCTTCACCGAGGCCACGCGTGTCGAGAAAGACTGCAAGAGGAAAATCGGCATTGAGGAAAATCGTACCTGGCCGCCCAGCGCGTACAGGGCGCAAAGCCAGAGCCAATCTGGGCGCGCTCAGCACCGGTCAGGGCACGGATGATCGCGGTCTTCCCAGACTGCACTTTGCCAAAGAGCCAGATCACCGGTGGCGGCGAAGCCTTGACGCAGACGGCTCAGGGCAGCCTGGAGCCCCTGAGCCTCAATCTGCGGAGTCAAAAGTTGGCGCAGTTGCTCAAACATAATAATGGTACATCCCTTCAGCAACACACAATGCACTCGTTGCGAATATATGGCGCGGATTCCGTCCCTTCCCTGCTCCCCGCTAGAGCCCACCCATGGCCATTCCTCCTAGTGGAGCCTGGCAGAAACATGTATCCCGTCTGCAGCACAGGAGGTCATGTCAAAACAATGGTTTCCCCGCGCCAAACTGGCGCGGCATTTGCGGTACGCAGTACTAGGGCCCGGGGCCGCCGTACCCCAGGCGTTTGCTCCGCAATCAGCCAGCGCTGGGTCTCAGGCTCTGTGACCAGGGTGGAAGCGATGCGTTTCCTCTGTCACCTGTCCGCTGTGCATAGTGTAGCGCACCGTGGCCTGACGACCGCCGCGTCCGGCTGCCGCTCGTGGACGTGCGTATCGAGGATTTCCACGGTGGCCACGAGATCCCACCAGGCGCGATAGCGCGGGAGAATTGGTAGCTCCCGTCGGCCTCACAGCAGAAACGTGCCTGCTTAAACTGCGGCGCCAGCATGAGCCAGGTGCGGGCATACTGCTGGTGGTTGATGGCGTCATAGTATGCGCGCAGGGCCTGCTCTGGCGATGAGACCTCCGGGGCCTCCACCGGGGGCGGCTCGTCCGGGGTGGGACTCTGCAGGGCGCAGATGGGACGCCAGGAGTGTGTACCAGTGCTGCTCCTGGCGCTGCCAGGTCGCCGGACACTGCTGGGCCAGCGCGGCGCTCAGCCCACCGTCCTCCAGGAGCGCGGCATGGCGGGTGGGGTTGCTGCCATAGAGCAGACAGCGGAGGTGGTCGTACCGCTGGGTGGTCCACGGATGCAGTGCCCAGAACGGCACCGTCTGGGCGGGATCGAGAACGCGACTGCGCTGGAACAAGACACGACTGCCCGCGAGCACCGCCTGTTCGTCCTCCGCCCTGCCCCACCACGAGGAACACCGCCCCGACCTCATCCGGCGGCCTCTTCGTCCGATCCAGTCACCGCGAGGTCCAACACCTGGATCAGCGCATGCCCAACGACGTGAAAGAAGGTGAACAGCGTCGCGTCGCGCACCGCCGCAGCACTGTCCTCGGGTGGCGTGAAGACCTGCGCAAAATACGTCAGCAATTCATCGCAGAGGTAGATCCGCTGCTGGGCGGGGCTGTAGAACGCATCAATGCGTCCACAGGCACGCGAGCGTGACCGTCACGTCTGTAGGGAGGCGGAACAGCTCGGTCAGGACGGAGTCGATCCACACACGCGCAGAGGCCCCTGCGTGCTGCCGGACCAGCTGCCACCGTGGCGTCGTGCGGGGGCTCCTCCACCACACTGGAAGACCCCTCCCCAGAGCACTCGTAACATGTATGACGAGCAACCAGCCCAAGGCACAGCAAGGTGCAAGAACCGGGAGGTCAGATGCGGACGTGTGCGCATGCGGCCTCCCTCGCTCGTCGTGACCTGCCCCTGGTAGCCAGGGAAGATTTACTCGACGTAGAGCTTGTGCTCGCCAATATAGCGCGCCACCCCTGGAGGTACCAGATCATCCAGGGGTAACCCCTGAGGCAATGCTGGCGGACTTCAGTGGCCGAGACATGATTGAAGCCTGGGGGAAGTGTACAGCAGTGGATGCGCTGCCAATAGGGGATAAGCAATGGATCGTCTGGGAGATGAAAGGGCCCATCGCGATCGCACACATCAATTGAAAAGCCGTAAACATTCTGGCGCAATGCTGCTGCCGCATCATCATACTGCCAGGTGAGAATGCGCTCGGCAGCATCACGTCCAGTCAGAAAAAGACTGTCTGTCTGGGGTGGATATACCCCCAGCAAGCCCTGGTACATGTCAAGAAACAGGCCATGGGTACTGAGCCCGACCGCGGCATACGGTTCGTTCCTCCACCGCCAGTTGCATCATCTCCAGAGCGCTGTTCCAGGGAGGCCCCAAAAATAGTCTTATGCGGCGGGACTTCTGGCAGCAAAAACAGGACTTCATGGAGACCAAACGTCCTGACCACCGTGTCGGCAATCGCCAGGTGCGCGCTCGTGATAGGATTGTAGGCCCCGCCCAGTACCCCCTAAACACCCTGGCTCAGACGCTGGCACTCCATGCGGCGCCGCTCGGACAATACGGATGCGGGGCGTACCTGGAGCTCGTGGATGTTCCATGGCTGTCAGTCCGTTGGATAGGTCACGTTCCAGAAGTGCCCAACCGGTCCACTGCCCTGTCCAATGGACAGAGAGTGGCGGAGCGCTCCAGTGATATAGGTCTTTGCCCGTCGCACCGCCTCAAACAGCTCAGCGCCACGGGCGAGATAGGCGCAGATGGCGGCCGAAAAGGTGCAGCCGGTGCCGTGCGTGTTAGGCGTGGCCACCACCTCACTCTGCAACAGTTCCATGCGGCGCCCATCGTAAAACACATCCAGTAGCCTTCTGTGATGGCGTGGCCGCCCTTCACCACCACGGCGCGAGCGCCCCCAGCCACAATCTGCTCGGCAGCGGCCCGCATCTCCTCCAGGCTGGCCACCTTGCGGCCCACGAGCACCTCCGTCTCCGCCAGGTTGGGCGTCACCACCGTCGCCAGCGGCAGGATGTCCTGGCGCAAACTCTCTTCGGCCTCACGTTGCAGCAACCGGTCACCACTCGTCAGCCACCATGACCGGGTCCACCACCAGCAACTGGAGACCTAAAGCCCGCACTGTCGTAGCCACGGCCTGGATAATCTCGGCGGAAAAGAGCATGCCGGTTTTCGCTGCTCCCACACCGATATCCGTGACCACCGCCCGGATCTGGGCTGCCACTACCTCGGGTCAATACTCCTGCACGGCACTGACACCACAGGTATTCTGTGCCGTAATCGCCGTAATGGCGCTCATGCCATACACGCCAAGGGCCGCAAAGGTTTTGAGATCGGCCTGAATCCCGGCACCTCCGCCAGAATCGGAGCCAGCTATCGTGAGGGCTTTCGCGAGCATACTCCCTCCCTTGCAGCCTCAAAGCTGCGACCCCACTTTCAGGTCACTGGTCGGCGCCAGAGCCCGCAAGCGCTCGGCCTTTTCCACCATCGCCTGGATGACGGTATCAATCTCCTCCTCAGTGGTGCGGCGCCCCAGCCCAAAACGAATTGAGGCACTGGCCAGTGTGTCATCCCACCCCAATGGCACGCAGCACGCACGAAGGCTCTGTGGACCCTGACGAACACGCTGACCCAGAAGAGAGCGCCAGCAATGTCCTTCAGACTCATGATGAGCGATTCGCCCTGCACATAGGCAAAACTCATATTCAGGTTGCCAGGGAGGCGCTGTTCTGGGTGGCCGTTGAGATAGATGTCATCGAGGCGCTCCCGTAATCCCTCGTAGAGACGCTGGCGCAGACCGCACAGGCGTAGGCTCTCTTCGGGCCACAGATGCTGCGCCAGCTCACAGGCTTTGCCAAAGCCCACAATGCCCGGGACGTTGAGCGTGCCAGAACGGACCCCGCGCTCGTGCCCACCGCCATCGAGCAGTGGCCGTATATGAATGCGCCGGGGACGCGTTTTGCGGATATACAGCGCCCCACCCTTCGGGCCGTAGAGCTTATGGCCAGAGAGCGACATGAGATCCACGTGCAGGTCGTTGACATTGCAGGCGATTTTCCTGCGCCCTGCACCGCATCGCTATGGAACCATACCCCATGCTCGTGGGCCATGGCACCAATGGCCGCCAATGGCCCGATGGTGCCGATTTCGCTATTCACGTACATCACTGAGATAAGCACAGTGTGAGGGGTAATGGCCCGGCGAATGTCATCAGGATCGACGAGCCCCATCCGATCGACAGGCACATACGTCACGTGAAAACCGTCTTTCTCAAGGGCTTTGCAACTATCCAGCACCGCCTTGTGCTCGGTGGTGGTGGTGATGATATGGTTGCCCTTGTCACGATAAGCCCAGGCAATCCCCTTCAGGGCCAGGTTATCCGATTCTGTGGCCCCACTAGTGAGGACGATCTCTTCTGGCTTGGCCCCAATGAGGGCGGCAATCTGCTCGCGGGCCGTATGCACCGCCTCTTCGGCTTCCCAGCCATAGCGGTGCGTGCGGCTCGCTGCATTGCCAAATTTGTCGGTGAGGTATGGCATCATCGCCTCGAGAACGGCTGGATCAATGGGCGTCGTGGCCTGGTGGTCGAGGTAAATGGGTCGGTTCATCCTGCGCCTCTTTCTTTGTCGTCAGGGAGGGAGTGGGCCACCAGTTCAGCGATATCCTGCACCCGCATGCGCTCCTCGACTCCCTTCGCCTTAATCCCATCTTCAAACATCTGCATACAGAACGGGCAGCCGGTCGCCACCACGGACCGCACCAGTCTCGATAGCTTGCTCCGTGCGGATATGGTTGACGCGCCGCCCGATATTCACTTCCATGAACGCATGCCCTCCCCGGCGCCGCAGCACAAGGCCCTTACGCTGATTCCAGCGCATCTCCTGGGACTCGAGCCCAGGGATCGCCTGCAGGGTCTGACGTGGTTCGGCAAAGACGTCGTTGTGGCGCCCGAGATAGCAGGCATCGTGGTAGGTCACCTGGTCGCGCAGCGCTTGTGTAGGAGTAATGCGGCCGTCCTGCAGCAGTCGGGCAATGAGTTGGCTGTGGTGCATGACCTCAAAATGCCCCCAAACTGCGGATACTCATTCTTCAAGGTATTAAAACAGTGCGGGCAATGCGTAACAATCTTTTTGACCCCGTAGTTCTTGAGCGTCTCAATATTTTGCTGGGCCAGCATCTGAAACAGATACTCGTTCCCAGACGCCGGGCCGGATCACCAGTACAGGTCTCCTCCTCTCCCCAGAATGGCAAAACTCACCCCGGCGGCCTGCAAAATTTTCACGAGGGCTTTTGTGACCTGGATGTTGCGGTCTACCAGGGCGCCCGTGCACCCGACCCAGAAGAGATACTCAGCATCCGGGTTCTCAGCCAGCAATGGCACCTCCAGGCCCTCGGTCCATCCCGTACGTGTGGCCTGTGTGCCGCGCCAGGGGTGCCCACGCTGCTCCATGCTGCGCAGAGCCGCTTCGGCAGTTTCTGGCATGCGGCCCCTGTTCGAGGACTAAGTTGCGGCGCATATCGATGATGGCATCGACGTGCTCAATAGAGACCGGACAATGCTCCTCACAGGCCCGGCAGGTCGTACACGACCATAGCACGTCATCCGTGATCACATCACCAAGCATGTGTACCCCACCGTAGGGTTCTTCCGCACCCGCCAGCACAGCCGCGGCGGTGGCGTGCATATGCCGCTGCAAGTCAAGGATGACAAACTTGGGTGAGAGGGTTTGCCACTGAGCCAGGCTGGACAATTGTCCTGACAGCGCCCACAGCGCGTACACGCATCCAGATCGAGGAGTTGTTTCCAGGTAAAATCCGCCAGCTTTCCGGCACCAAAACGCACGCGCGCCATCGCCTCTTCATCGCCTTCCAGAGCCTTGTCAAGATCAGCGATCGGCGCTAACTCACCTTTGGCACGGGTCTTATGTAAAAGCATATTCAGCGGTGAAAAGATCATGTGGCTGAGCTTCGAGTAGCCAATGTATGTCAGCAAGCCAAAGGTCACCAGCATATGGGCCCACCACCAGAGACGATGCCACAAGAGAAATTGACTCTCCGTCATCGTCAGCCGGTCGAGAACCAGGCAATCGCTGCCCCCACTGGCGACCAGGCAGCCCAGCCAGGGTGCTGATGCAGTTCGGTGCCCCCAATGCGCAACCCTTCCACCACAAAACCACTACTCAGCACCGCGAGAAACCACACGAGGATAATCAGATCCTCACGACGATTATCGAGCCCTGTCGGTCGGATAACATAGCGCCGGTACGTCAAGCCCCGCGACCCTGATCATGCACAGGAGACCAAAGATGTCCAGGGTCAACGAGTAAAGAGATAAAAATTGCCGTACAGGAAGTGCAGGCCCCGGGTCTTCATGCACTGCCACCATCAGCGTGCCAATAAAGAGCACGATAAAACCGGCATATACCAAAGAAGTGCAGCAACCCTGGCCGCTCGCGTAGCGTTTTTGCTGCCCCAGGCCCTGCACCAGCATCACCTTCAGCCGACGCCAGAGATCCTGCACACGATTGTCCGCACGCCCCTGCATCCATAGGCAGTAATGTCTGTACAGCGCCCAGCCTACCAGGCCAAACGCTATCACCATAGCCAGGTAGACCAGCTCGCCACCAACAATATTGCCGTGAGATTTCTCGCGTCGGTTCCATAGCCCTCTTACCTTACTGATGCGGCGCCTTCCTTCAGCAATGTTGACTGGCATATCGTCACCAAGCAACAGATTGCGGGGGTAGAGAAAATTTTCGCGCTTGTACGCGGCCAGGGCAAAACGCCCGTATCCATGCGGATAGCGTCGCATGGGCGCAGGCCTCGACACAGAGGCCGCAGAACACGCAGCGCAGCTCATCGATGATAAGAGAGAGGATATTTCTCTACGCGTAGGATACGGGGTGTTCACCGGCCTGAATGTGAATGCACAGGGCTGGGCACGACGTGGCACAGAGCATACAGGAGGTGCAGCGTGGCGCGCCATCTTCTTTGCGCATCAAGCGATGGCGCCCGCGATAGCGCTCCGAGACATAGGTGGGCTCTTCCGGGTACTGTTGCGTGACCGTATGGCGTCGCCCAAACACGTTCGTCACAAAATGGCGGGTGGTCACCGCCATCCCGCGCAAGATTTCCGGGAGATACAATTTTTGCCAGAATGCTGAGCGGTTGCATAGCCTTTTAGCTTTCGTGGTGACCGAACATCCAAGATCGCCAATTTTGGCATAACTGAGGATCCGGCGTATGCGGGGATCGCCGCGGCAATGTCGTGCAGCACTCCCTTCCGCCGAGGCATACGTCCAGTCCTGCCCGAGACCTTGTGCCAGGCGCGTGTAGATCTGCCGGGCCGGCCAGGGCCTCGCCGCGTGGTGCAAACGCCGCATTAATGCGTTGCGGGTAGCCATGGAAATTGGTAAACGTGCCATCGCGTTCAGCGCTACGTCGCACTCGGCAAGAGCACGTGCGCCTGCTCGCACCCGGGGATTATATATTGGACGTCTGCACGATCAGGCAGTCGAGCTGGGTGCCCCAGCGTGCCACAGTCTCGGCACCAAACGCCTCAACCAGATTAACGCCGATGGCATACCACCACTTTGATGGTCCCCTGGTCAATCGCCTGTGCCATGGCCTGCCAGTTGCGCTGCCGTAGTCAGGCGCCGGGAGCCCCATATCCTGCGCCCCACGGGTGTTCGGGTTCTTGTCAGCCCGGATTAAGAAGTCGTCCTCATATCCGGGGACACCAGGATACAGGACCACGTGCGGCGTCCTGAGGGACTTCAGATGCCAGCCTGGCGAGGAGGTAACTGTCTTCATTGGTTCCCTGGGGGCGACCACGATACCCACCGCCGTCCCGGCGTGCTCTCGTATCGCCTCAATGGCGTGTTCCAGCGCCGCCTGCCAGCTCGCCTGCTGTAGCCTGCCATCTTGCTGTATCTGCGGGATGTAAGACACGGTTATCGTTGATGGCTTTATGCCGAAGCGTCCCTCGTCGCAGATCCAGGCTCTCGTTCACGGTATCATTCTGGCGCGGTTTGAGGCGATACATGTCCATTATGGTGATGGATATTGATGTTACAACCCGCGCACACCCGGACAGACCGATGTGCGTCTCCTGCAGAAACCAGACACGAATCTTGAAGCGAAAATCCTTGCTGGTCAGGGCACCAACAGGACAGACATCGACGGTGTTCCCGGCGTAAGGATTGTCGAGCTTTTTGCCAGGAAAAGTGGCAATCTGTGCCGTGTCACCACGCTCGAAAGATGCCCAGTTCGTTGGTCTTCGAGATCTCTTTGCAGAAACGCACACAGCGTGTGCACAAGATACAACGTTCCGAGTCAAAGACCACGTCAGGGCCAAAGTCGACGACCTTACGCCCATGCACCTTCTCTTCCTGGAAGCTGCTATGATAGAGGCCATACTGCATGTAATAATCTTGCAGCCCACATTCCCCTGCCTGGTCACAGATAGGACAATCCAGTGGATGATTGATGAGCAAGAATTCGAGGCACCCCGCGGCGGCCTTCGACCACCTTGGGAGAATTGGTGCACACCACCATGTTATCCGCCACTGGCGTATTGCAGGCAATTTCCAGCTTGGAGCGCCCCTCCAACTCGACGAGACACATGCGGCAATTGCCCGGCGATGCTGAGTTTGGGGTGGTAGCAATAGTGCGGGATGGCAATACCGGCTTCATGCGCCGCCTGGATAATCGTGGCGTTGTCGCGTGTCGTAATTTCCTTGCCGTCAATGGTCAGCTTTTTGCCATGGTATGGTTCTATCTCCCGTCTATGCTCCGCTATTTTGGGCGCTGCGCTGAGCGACATCCACAGACCAATCACTGCCAGGTTTACCAATGAAATGGGAATGAGATATTTCCAGCACATGCCCATGGAGGCTGATCCACGCGTAGACGTGGCAATGTCCAGCGTATCCACATCATGACAAACACGAGGAACAGCGTCTTGACGAGAAACCAAAAGGTCCGGCGATAACGTCTGGCACTATGGGTATGGGATAGGGCCTGAGAAGCCGCCAAGAAACAACACCACGACCAGCGCGCTAGCAACGAACATGTTGGCGTACTCTGCCAGGAAGAACAGCGAGAAACGAAATCCACTGTACTCCGTGTGATGCCCCGAAACGAGTTCCGACTCCGCCTCTGCCAAATCAAATGGCGTACGGTTGGTCTCCGCCAGGGCCCCTACAAACAGCAATCCCGCCGCGATGAAGCTGAACGGAAAACAGCGCCAGAGAAACCAGTTCCAGATGCCCCCAGCCTGCGCCACGCTGATCTCCACCGTGCTCATCGATCCCGCCATCGCTATCCCTGCCAGCAGCGACAGGCCGACGGGCACTTCATAGCTGACCAGTTGGGCGGCGGAGCGCATCGCCCCGAGCAACGACCATTTGTTGTTCGAAGACCACCCCGCTATGATGATGCCGATTACGGTGATGGTCGAGATACCGTAGATATACAACACCCCAATGTTCAAATCAGAGACAATAATAACCTGACTAAAAGGCAACACGACAAACGACATAAACGTGACCCCGAAGATGAGCATAGGGGCCAATTTAGAACAAGGGCTTATCCCGCCATCGCCGGAATGATGTCTTCCTTGAGGAGCGAGCTGCATCCCGTCGGCAATGGATTGCGCCCAGCCGTGCCAGCCGCCCACCCGCATGGGACCAAGGCGGTCCTGCATATGCGCCGACACCTTACGCTCCAGCCAGATGAGAAACATCGCCAGCACGGAAATCACGCCAATTAAAGCACCCGCCACGTGCAAAGAGCGCAATGGTGTACCAGGGAATCAGGTCCACGACTTGAGAAACGGCAAAATAAACTCAGCAATCGTCCGCAGCAACCAGGCTACCCACTTCATCACCACGGCCCGCCTCCCTCCTGCGACTGCGTCGGCAGAGGCGGCCCAGGCTGGAACGGGCCGCGTTCCCCGGGTGACTGCGTCGGCGGAGGGGCCGCCTCAGCTGGCGGCGGTCGCCTTCGCGTTCCCCGCGACTGCGTCGGCGGAGGGGCGCAGTTTAACGTGCCCCCTTCCCCTCAGCGCACCGTCCTTACTGCCACCGCGTCGGCACCTTGATCCATTCAGATCACGCTTGCCCCAGGCATACGCCAACCCAACCACCAGAATGGCCAGAAAAATCATCATCTCAACGAGGACAAAGGGACCAGCACCTTTGAGAATCACGGCCCAGGGGAAAATAAAGACCGTTTCAATATCCAAAAATCAGGAAAACTAAGCCGATAATATAGAAACGCGGGTTGAAACGCTACAGAGCCTGTACCACTCGACTCTTCACCACACTCATAGGGCAGTAGCTTCTCAGCATGGGGGTCAGATGGACAGAATGAGACTACTGATCCAGAGATTCAGCGCTACGAAAGATCACCCCAATCACGAGAAACCAGAAGGCATTGTAATACCCGTCAAACATGGCGGCAACTCCTTGTAGGAAGGTCGGTTCGAGACGGGCTCTAGTCTACCTGATGCTTTCTGGGACTGTCAGACAGCCGGAGAGGTATACCGCATCACGGCAGGAGAACGACGCAGCGACCAAAAAAACGCTGAGCCCTCAAGCCTCCGTCACCAGAGCGATGGCATCGCGAGGGCTCATCAAGGAAACGTGGGATCCCAGGTTTAGTGAAACGACTGGCCGCAGCCACAGGTGGTCTTGGCGTTGGGGTTGGTAATTTTGAAGCCAGACTGCATCAAGCCGTCAATGTAATCGACTTCCGCACCGGCGAGATACAGAGCGCTCTTCAGGTCAATGAAAACCTTGACCCCATTGCTGACGAACACCTTGTCGTTGGGGTTCTGCTCTTCCTCGAAGACCCATCTGGTACCGCAGACCAGAACAGCCACCACCCACGACGCGCATACGCAGGGCGTTATTTCTCCTGCATCTCGGCCGGGGTAAGCTCCCTGAATCTTGGCGGCGGCAGCATCTGCAATAGTAATCATCTTTATTCTCCTGTGTCCTAAGGTGTGCCAAGTGGCTCACGCGACGTATACTTCGTTATGTTACCCAGAGCAAGAGGCACAGCATCAATGCGAGACCACGTGCGTGTAATGTACCATACGGGCTGGGGAAATTCAAATCGGCATGGCGCCGGCTGCGCTGTCAGAAAAATGCATGCAGGATAGGGTACAATCCTGTAGGATCACGACATGCACCCGCTCTGCACCTATACCCTACCATGCCGGGAAAATTGCATTTTCCTTGACATATGAACTTAATGGTCCTATAATCGCCCTTATAAGGGTTGGAATCTCTAGTTGGTGAGGCAGTTTCATGCGTTCGTTGAGGTACATAAGCCTTCGGCTCGGGGCCTACAACTCCTGACCGATGCTCCTCTACCCGCTGCAACGTCTAAAGCTGCCTTGTTTCCACACTAAACCCTGCACTCGGAGGAGGTGAAACGTCACACAGGATGGCACGTCTGGACGACGGCATGACGCAGAGTATCTATAGAGAGTTGCAAACTACAACGAGAGTCCTCAACGAAGAAATGCTAATTCTAGCTACGCTGATTCTAGCTGACGGTGAAGTGCGTGAAGCAGGATGAATGCGACTGGAGCTCAGACGAGGAGATCACATCTATGATGAGACGTGTGATGCAGATAGCACTGGTGGGTGTGCTGATGCTAGCGATAGCGTCATTGGCCGCCGCGCAAGGGACGATGCAGATCCCCGTCGGGACGGCCCCAGCCGGCGGTACGGCTCGGCAACTTTATCGAAGTCGGCAACGATGTGTTCATGCATATCATTGCCTGCCAACGATTTCCGCTACCAGACCGACGACCAACTTTGATTTTGACAGCAACGTCCGCGACCGCGTCCGATCAGCGCAACCACGTGAAGTACGGTTGGGCAAGGGAGAGGACACGTTCTGGATGCTGAACGCGTTTGGGGCGGACTTCGGTACCAGAAAAGCACGGAAGTGCAGATCGTGCATGGAACAGCGCACGTGCTCGACGGCAACACCTCGGACGACCGCTTCAACTCCACCAGCCCCGGTGGCAACGGATATCTTTGGCCGCGCCGCGAGCACAGGAAAACAAGGGCTTTTTACTGCAAGTACTGCTGGCTGGACTATAAGTTCGAGGCACGCCGCTGCGCATGCGCGTCGGCTTTGACCTGTGGACGCAGGACCAGGCCGGACTATATCGGTGACAACGACCCGCGCTTTGCCCTCTTTGGCGAGTTTGGGGACTATGGACGTGATGGCGGCAGCGGTGGTCGGAGCTCCGAATCGCAGCGCCTCGGGCTCACCAACGACAACGACTTGATGTACTACACCTTCAGCGTCGGGTACAACCTGAAGCCGCATCGCTTCCAGTTCGACGTGACGTACTTCCGGGACCGCTTCAATGGAGCGGACACGCAAGCGAGGGGCCGTCGGGTTCGGGGCCAGAAGACCGACACGGTGTTGGTCAGGCCAGTTGGAGTGGCCGGGCCGGGCCGGTGCGGGCTACTGGTGCAAGGCAGTGCGATGGTCGGCACTGCCCAGGGCCAATGCGGCCGGGATTGCCCTGGCAGGGCTGACGGGGGCCCGGGGGCGGACCGCAACTGCGATGTCGTGGCCGACAGTGCGGTGGCCTATGCGGAAGCGGATTTGGGCATTGTGCGGCCCTTTGTGATGGCGTTGTGGGCCACGGGCGATGGCGACCCGACGGACCACCAGCTGCAACTGGGTTCAATCCGTATCCGTATCGCACCACCACGCAGATGTCGGGGACGTCGTGGTTTTGCCCATCTCGACACCAGTCAGTGCCTTCTCCGCGCGGGACTACGCCTGTCCGGCGCGCGGCGCAAGGGGTTGGGGATGGCCAGCGTCAACGCTCCGGGCGGCGCGACCTCCGCGACTACCCCGGGGGCGCCGGGCATTCCGGGGCGCAGTGGGCCGGTGGCGGCGACCGGTCAACCCCACGCAAGTGGTGGCGGGACAACAAATCCCTAGGCTACTGGCATCGGGGTCTCCGGCGGCTACGCCGGAGCGGCGGCTTGACCGAGAGTGCGCGTCACACCGTATCACCAGTCCCTTCAACGATCGCTTGGGGAGCCACCAGTCATCCCGGGGATCTACTCGGCCCTGGGCAATCCGGGCACACGCTGCTGGGCGTTGCAGTGGGCGTGCAAGGTGTTCCCGCTGAAGAGGGTATGAGGTCAACGGCTGGTACGCGTATCGGGCGATGGTGGACTCCAACGGCGCTCGAGAGCGGCCTTTGCGCCGGAGATTAGCGGCGCGGGGCGCAGGCGCCTCGGGGGATTCGCGAGGGGGAGTACCAGGAGATACGGGGGCTCCGGTGCTGTGGACGCTCAATCCCAAGCTTTGACATCCGCTTAGCGGGCAACATTGCACATGCCGCTGGGGGGCTACATCGACCCTGGGGCACCTGGGGAGCTGCAATTCGCCGGAGCGGCGGCGGGGCCTACACGACGAGTGCGCGGTGTGGCGGCAACAGATCACGCCTTACACGCGGGAAGCCCGCTTCCAGGCGCGCTTCTAAAGGGTTCATTTTCTCACCGTCACGCTTCTCCCTCTCTTCAGCCAGGAGAGGGAGAAGCGAACAGCTCAAATCACCATGAGCTTGAGAAAGAAAGGGAGGTTGCATCCAGTCTGGTGTAAAAGGTATAGACATTCAGAAAAATTTCTCGCTCTCTCTATCCGAGTGCTGCCTGGACGAATCACGCAGCAAACTGTTGCCCTTAGCTCTGCATCTAGTTCTGCATCAGTGCTGCCTGGACAAGTCACACGAAAGGAGTCAGTTCTCCTTCTCTGCCCACAGCTCTATATGTCTCTGAATGTCTATAGATCGCATGAGCGTAGGCGTGCCCCACGAGATGGTCCTCTAGCGTCTGTTGTCGGTCTTGGTAAGGCGCCGATGCATCGGTAGAACAGCGAGAATACTATTCTCGGTTGACACATTGGAGAGCGACGCACTATGAAACGGTTGACACAGGAGCACCTGGTGGGTAGTGCTGATGCTAGCGATAGCGTCATTGGCCGCCGCGCAGGGACGATACGATCCCGGCGGGACGGCAGCCGGCGGTGCGGCTCGGCAACTTTATCGAAGTCGGCAACGATGTGTTCATGCATATCATTGCCACCAATGATTTTTCCGCTACCAGACCACGACCAACTGGGATTTTGGCAGCAACGTCCGCGACCGCGTCGTCGCACAGCGGAAGATACGCATGCAAGGGAGGGGACATTCGATGCCGCGCGCTGGGGGCGACTTGGTACAGAAAAGCACGGAGGGTGCAGATTGCGCTGGAGCAGCGCACGCACCTCGACGGCAACACCTCGGGCGACCACTTCAACTCCAGCGCAACCCCGGCGGCAACGGATATCTTTAGCCGCGCTTCGCGAGCACAGAAACATAGGGCTTTTTTACCGCAAGCACTGCCGGCTGGGACTATAAGTTCGAGGCGCGCCGCGGCTGCATGCGCGTCGGCTTTGGCCCAGTGGACGCAGGACCAGGCCGGCTATATCGGCAGACAATGACCCGCGCTTTGCGCCGTTTGGCGAGTTTGGGGACTTTGACGTGATGGCGGCGGCGGTGGTCGAACTCGTGAATCGCAGCGCCTCGGGCTCACCAACGACGATCGATTGGATGTACCACACCTTCAGCGCCGGGTGCAACCTGAAACCGCACCCGCTTCCAGATTCGATCTTTGACAGTACTTCCGGGACCGCTTCAATGGAGCGTGGACACGCAAGCGGGGGCGGTGCAGTTCCGCGGTCAGAAGACCAGGTTCACGCAGATGTCGGCGCAGCCAGTTGGAGTGGCCGGCTCGGACCGGTGCGCGCCCTGGTGCAAGGCAGTGGGATGTTCGGGCAGGTCGCAGGGCCAATGCGGCCGGGATTGCCCTGGCAGGGCTGGACGGGAGTGCGGGGCGCCGGACCGCAACTACGATGTCGTGGCCGGCAGTGCGGTGGCCTATGCGGAAGTGGATTTGGGCATTGTGCGGCCCTTTGTGGAGGCGTTGTGGGCCACGGGCGATGGCGACCCGACGGACCACCAAATTGCACTGGCTTTAATCCGTATCCGTATCGCACGACGATTCAGATGACGGGCACGTCGTGGTTTGCCCATCTCGACACCAGTAACGCGTTTTCTGCGCGGGATTATGCCTGTCCAGCGCGCTTCCAGGGCCCAGGGGTGGCCAACGTCAACACTCCGGGGTGGCGTCCGCGATCAATCCGGGGCGCCGGGCATCCCGGGACGCAGTGGGCCGGTGGTGGCGACGTCAATCCCACGCAAGTGGTGGCGGGACAACAAAATCCCTACGCCACTGGCATCGCGGTCTCGCAAACACGACGCCTGGCACACGGCGGGACCGAGTGCACGCACACCGTCACCAGCCCTCTAACGACCGCCTGGGGAATAGATCCCATCTTGGGGTCCAATCGGCCCTATGAGCAATCCGGGCACGCTGCTGGGCGTTGTGGGGCTAAAGGTGTTCCCGCTGAAGGGCTATGAGATCAACGGCTGGTACATGTATCGGGCGATGGTCAACGCCGCGCTGCTCGAAGCGGCCTTTGCGCCGGGAGATACGGGCGCGGGGCACCGGGGGATTCGCGAGGCCGAGTACCAGGAGCTGGGGGTCGGTGCTGTGGACGCTCAATCCCAACTTTGACATTCGCTTAGCGGGCAGCATTGCCATTCCGCTGGGGGCTTCCTTGACTGCGCGCACCTGGGGAACTGCAATTCGCCAGGCGGCGGCCGGGGCCTACACGACGAGTGCGCGGTGCTGGCGGCAACGATCCCGCCTTACACAGAAGCTCCGCTTCTGGCGCGCTTCTAGAGAGCGTGTGTCATCCTCCTCATTTGCAGGGAGCCGGGACATCCCGGCTCCCCTCACCTCGTGCTGAAAAGCCCGCAGGAAGATACCCATCACCACAGGAGGAGGGAGCTATTGCCCTCCTCTGAACGGTTCACTATAAGATAGTACAGTGAGCGTGACTGGCGCCGTCGTGCCGTCGACACGGACCATCATCCGTACCGCACTCCGGTCGTCTGTGGCTCAGAAGCGGGACTGCGCCATCTCCCCACGTGTCCGAGTTTCGGCGGGCTCCAGCGCGAGACCTCCCGGCCCAGCCTGGTTCCAGTGTGAAATATCACCGGGACGTCATCCACCAGCCGCCCCTGGGAATCCTGCAGCAGTTACGATCACGTCGGCAACTTTCGGGAAGCGTGCCACATCGATCGCAGGCCCTAACCAGATGGTTGGGTCGGATATCTGTATGGAAAAGAGCATAGCCAGAGCCCGCTGTTGGTCCCACCCGTGGCGGCGCACGAGGCCACCCACCGAGGCCAGTCCAAGACACACAGAACCAGAGTGATACGCCGTACCATCATGTGCTCCTTTCGCAAGCCCAAGGCCCGCCTAAAGACGGTACCTACGAACTACCAACTACGAACTCAATCCGAGCTCACCTTGTTACGGCGTACTAGATGTCTGTTCCAGCTTCATCCACTGCTACCAGTGCTCCAGGGTTTTTCCTGGGAGCGCGCTGGTGTAGGGCTTGACGAAATGGACATCTCGTGCGGTTTGCCAGGAGGCAGGTGGTTTCATTGTCGTAGCGTGGGTGATGCAGCGGGAATTGGAGACAGCGCTCTGTTGCTGTTTCTTGTCTATCACTATCAGCACAAACACGAGAGTTGTAGGAGACGAGCACACATGACAGGAAAGGCCAATTGATAACCGATAGCCATGCTGGTGTATTCCAGGAGCCCTCCACAAAAAGCTCCCAGCAGGTTCCAGCCGAACAAATGCTCTGCGCAGCGGCCGGTCACGCAAGGTCATACTAAAAATCAGGTTCGCAAAGAAGATCGGGGAAAAGGTCACGAGGGGACAGCCAGGACGAACCGCAGGGCAGACAGGCTGGATAGCCAGCAGCTTGGCAAGGGGGTAGATGAGTTGCAACACGCAACAAGCCCGAGAGCAGCACACCAGGCGACGTGGCAACGTCCATGGCCGCGGGAACCAACTGGCCAGATGGTTGGCCAGCAAGACCAACACGAGCACGGCCAGAAACACCAGCGAGTTGTTCAGCCATGTCGGTGCCAAAAAGCAAGGACTAAACTGAACGACGCCTTTTGGTTTCCAGCAGCAGAAAGGCCAGACCCATACAAAAGAAGGCGCCTTTCATTAGCGCACTCGCTCTGCACCACGAGTTGGTGTTGGCGTGCACATTTACCTGGAGATACAGGGCAAAGAGTACGATCGAACAGTCCAAGGGCGAGCATCACGGTCAGGTACATGGCAGGAATGCCTCTGGTGCGCAGATACAAGAAAGGCCAATCATCGGTCGGCATGGACACATCTGCGTCCCCCACCGGCGCTTCCTGCTCGGCATTCCTGGGGTCGGCGATAAGCACCGCAAAATCTGAGTTCCGGCGGCATCAAGGTCACTGGATAGACCCCGATTACAGCGTGAATCATCAGTTCCAGCTTGCGCGTGATCCAGGGCAGTCTGTACGAGTTGATAGAAAACGAGGTTGCCATCCTCCTGCAACAAGTGCACCGCCGTGCGGATGGACTCCGCAGTAAAGATGTAGTTTTCCAGTCGCAGCTGCGCCACTCGGGCTCACTTTCACCAACGAATCCGTCAGGGCGAAGATGATCAAGTCGTATTTCCTGGTGGTAGCGCTCATGAAGGCCCCGGGCATCATCCACGACCAGATGCACGCGCGCATCCTGGTACGGGTGTGCCGGATGATATGTGTCTCCCCAGGTCGGCAATGACCGGATCGATTTCCACGGCGTCCACCCTGGCGGCGCCGCTCAACAGGGCTGCTGCCACATCGTTGCCCGAACCGGCACCAATCACCAACACGTCCTGTGCCGGCGGCAGCTTGCGGTAGGCACGGTATTGATAGGGTCTGAGGTAGAAGGATTCTTGTAAACGTCAGACGACTGGCACCATGCGTTGATGTCCTATGCCGTTCACAAAGATGTGCTGTGTAGGTTGCGCAATGTATTCCACCTTCTGATACGGCGACCAGCGGACGTCGACGGGGCTCGCATGCATCGGGCTGGCTCAGCAGCGTCGGTATCCTGCTTCCACACCACAACAGCGGCGATGCTCCAGCACCGCCACGACCGAGCAGATGCCGGTACAGCGCAGAGCCATGCAGCACCACCAGAAACAGCGGGATCAGGACCACTGAACCAGCTCCAGGCCGGGGAGCTGTAACCAGCCTACAGAGCATGAAAGCCAGGATGCCCACGCAGGAACCAGCGACATCCAGCGTGTAGGCGCGCAGCGGCGCGGAAGCACCCGGAAGAATTTGGCCGTGCGCTGTGCCAAGCAAAGCGAAGATGAGCATGACGCTCAAGAACAGGCCGAGGAAAATCCACGCGTCCCAGGGGCTGGATGCACCCGGACTGGCGGTGAAACACACTTCACCGCCAATGCTCCCAAGCCATTGGGAAAAACCGGGGACGGTAGGATGTTTACAATACAGAAAAATGACCAGGAGCGCTAGCAGGAGTGCCGCCCCTTGCACGAGCACAGGCGAGAGTCTTTCAGCCACAGACTGATGACAGACAAAACCGAGGCCCATGCCAATGAACACACCCATCAGCACGAGATTGGGAAAGTACCCCATGTTCCAGACATTGCCTGCCAGGTAACGAATCAACACCAGTTCCAGGAAAAGCATCAGGAAGGCGGCAAAGAAGAGACGCACAGCCGGCCTGTGGGGGAACCATGAGATTTGTCATGGGCTTACTATGTCAGCTTGTGTATCAACTCTCTCCCGGCTGCTCAAACGTATGGTAGCAGTAGCGCCTTTTGACATAGCTGCGTGGAAGGATAGAAATTTTACCAGCATTTTGCAAGCGCAGTCTCGCTGCTCAGGCGAGTTCGTCCAGCAATGCCCTGGCCTCCTGGAGGTCAGCCGTGGCAAACCCTTCGGTGAACCAGCTATAGACTGGTGCCAAAAGCTCGCGGGCTTCGACGCGCTTTCCCCTGTTGGTTGCCAGAGGCGACTCAGGCGCAGCGGCGGCGCGGAGTTCTGGCATCTTCGCGTGTTGACGGCGCGCCAGGGCCAGGCGCGTGCTGAAAACAGCTTTCTGCCTGGTGGACGTCAGGACAAGGGAGCAGCAGCAACAGCTCACCCTTGATACTATATCGCCTCGAGGCATCACAAACGTTCCTCTGTGTCTGCGGCCATCGCTGCAGCTAACAGCGTGTAAGCCCGTCTCGGGTTGTCCCGTATACCAGTACAACTCAGCCAGTTGGGTCGAGGCGTAAGGCCTCGAGCATCCCCACTCTGCATGACCTGCAAGGCGTCCAGACTCTGGTGGAACTGGGCGAGACCTCCGTGACATCTGCCCTTGCTTGACGAGCGCTAAGCCAGTAGCGGTACGTAGCCCTGGCGTACATTTCGGCAAAGCCATGAGCCGCAGCAAGGTCTCGCAGTGCCTCAGCCCGTTCCTGCAACTTGGACCACTCCCGGCAGAACCAATGGAGATAGGCAGCATCGACCAGGACACGCGCCAGGCTGTAGGGATGAGAGAGTTCGTGGGCCAGGGCCAGGGACTCGACGCTGCGCTGCTGCAGCCTGGTCCGGATAGCCGAGAAACCACAGCGTCACGGATAAGGCCCCAGACAGCCCAACCAGGGTCTGCCTCGTACAGCAGAGTCATGGGTGTCGTGCTGCCGTGGATCATAGACGGCGAGCCCTTGCTCCAGGTGCGCGCGTGCCGCGGGAACTCTCCCAACCAGAGCAGGGATGTCGCCGAGCACATAGTGGCCACGCAGGAGCAGCGGCCGCATCGCCTTGACGTTGGGCCAGGACCAGGAGCTGCTCCCCGAGATCACGGGCGCGCCGTAACTTGCCGCGCTTCTTATACAACCGACTCAGGCCGTACAGGACAGGGAAGAGTGCCTGGGCGTTGCCCACCTGCTGACACAACTCCAGAGCCCGGGCGTAGGTACGTTCCACCTCAGGGGTTGCTGAACCCCGTGTGGCGAGCTGCACACCCAGGCTACATTGTAATGTGAGCTCTTGCCGAGCACGGGCGGGAGTCAGCGGCAGCGTGCGCAAGAGCGCCAACTCTTGCGTGAAGTGGGCGATCGCTTCCGCGTGGGCCGAACGGTCCACAGCCCGCTGACCAGCTTCGCTGCCAGTAGGGAATGGCCTGCTCCACGCAGTCCGGCCTCAGTGTAGTGGTGGGCGAGCCAGGCCGGCTGAGATGTCGACCGTGGTGGAAAACCGCTCAGCCAAGACCTGTGCAATCTGCAGGATGCTGCTGCCGCCGGGTGCTTTCCAGCACCGCATGATAGGCCGTTTCCTGAATCAGATACGTGCTTGAAGGCATAGACCGACTCCGGGACCAGGCAGGTTTCGTGGAGGAGTTCGGCGGCCTGGAGCTGTGCCAGGCTCTGGGATAGCGACGCCTGGCGACAGCCTGGTAATGGCGGCAAGGAGCGAGAAGGGCACCTCCTTACCAATGACAGCCGCGGTCTGCAGCACCCGTTTGGCGACCGGCGACAAGCGATCCATACGGGCAGTCAGCACCGCATGGATGGTATCTGGGAGGGCGAGCGGCGGATGGGTCAGTCTCTTGCTCCGCCACATTACGGGTCAGTTCTTCAAGAAAGAATGGATTGCCATCGGCTTTCGTCACTATCTCGTGCAGCAGCGCCGTGGACATCTGCGGGGTGGGGAGCAAGGCTTGCACCACCTGGGCACTGTCGTGAGGTGTCAGCCGTGACAGCGCCACCTGCGTGGCATAGGGCTTGCCCATCCACGGAGGATGATACCCAGGTCCGGAACGTGACCAGGAGCAGGATGCGCACGCCTGCCAAGCCGCTCCGCCAGCGCTGCCAGCCAGGCCTCCGAGGTGGCGTCGATCCAATGGAGATCTTCGACCTCAATGACGAGTGGGCACCGTCGACTGCTCTGCAGGCTCAACTGCATAAGCACCGCCAACGTGCTGGCATGATACTCCTCGGAACTGAGTCCGGCGAGCTGCTCCGACTCGGTGGCACTCCCCAGCAGGTGGAGGAGATACGGGGCTGCTGACGACAGGATCCATGCCGACCTCTTGGAGACGGCGGTGACACCTTCGCCGCCATGACCGCGGGACGATCGCCATCGGCAATGCCGCAAGGCATGCCTGAGGAGGGTCAGCACCGGCTGATAGGCCATCGCCTGGCCATAGGACACACAGTGCCCTCGGACATACGTATGGGGTTCGCTGGCGTAGACTCCTGCGGAATTCAGCAACGAGCCGCGATTTGCCCATGCCGGATTCACCCTACCACGCCCACCACATGTCCCTGCCCTGTGGTCACGTGCGTCCAGACGGCGTGCAGCGTGGCTAACTCCGGCGCGCGGCCGACAAAGGGTGTCCCAGCTCGCGCGCGTATGCGGCACGGCAGGCGCGCGTCGCATGCGCTGTCCTAGTACCTTATAGATTCTTCCGAGGGTCGCCTGCCCGTCCACAGCCACCAGCGGCATGGTCTTGAGGCGTCACCACCCGCTGCACCAGGCGCGCGGTGGCCTCACTACAGAGAATGGTCCCCGACATGGCATGTGCTGAAGCGCCACAGCCCGTGTGACGGTATCGCCAACGACCACTGCGCCCGTCTCATGGGATGCCCCACTTGCCCCGACGGCGGCACGTCCTGTATGGAGGCCCATGCGTACCTCCAGGGCCGCTGCGTCCAGGCTCGCCCAGGCCCCCTGCCATCCGGCCAGGTGCCGCTGCATGTCCAGAGCCGTCAAGCACCGCGCGCTGCGCATGATCCTCCTGCGCTATCAGGAGCGCCAAAGACGATCAGGACGCCATCGCCTCCTATAGCACGGACCATGCCCCCATACCGCTGGGCCACATGGTGGGCCAGCTCATGCAGCGTATGCAGCCGGCGTTGCCATGTCTCCAGGCAGCGTTGCGCACCCTGCACGGCGGGGGCTACCAACGCGCCACACAGGATGTGTGACCACTTTCCACTCGTCGACAGGGAGCGTGTCATGCACAGACAGTGAGATGGTGTACAGCGACTGGAGAGCCTGCCTCCAGGGCAACTGGCGGGTCATGAGCCGGCAACCTCGGCACGTGCCGGCAGGCGCGCTACGGCCTCGGATGCCTGGCGCACTCCGCCATCGGGCGACATTGTTACCGCGGCGATGAAGCGATAACCCTGGCCATACCGCGTCTCGATGAGGCGTTGCGCCTGCCCATTGTCGCCGATGGCCTGGCGTATGGCCTTGAGACAGTTTTCAATCGTGGCATCACTAACAGCCTGAGCCGACCATACCTGTTCACAGAGTTCCTGCTTTGGCAATCACACGGTCGCGGTGCGTCAGAAGATAGGTAAGCGCGTCGGAACACTTTTGGGCGCAATCGAATCGACTGGCCAGCCCGGCGCAAGAGATAACACTGGGTGTCGAGGAGGCAATCCGCAAAGAGGTAGCGCATGGCCTCGATCTCTCCGCCTTATAGTGCGCGCACAGCTCCTATGATCGCACGTGCAACACGTAGCGATCATACGTGCGACGCGCAATTTTTCCTCGGCTACCACGTAGGCAACGCGGCAGCCCAGCGGGCACTGATACCGATGGCCAGACAGTACTACTCGCTATCTTTCTGCGAGGGAAATAGCCGAAAGTAAGGAAAAGGAAAGTTTTAGGAAGTTTTTAGGAAAATGTTAGGTTTGCCCGGCGCTCGATTGCTTACCCTCCGTTGACTGTGTCAACCGAGAAGGAGGTGCATGTACGTTTAGGAACGAACCACAGGAGCATCAGCGCCGAGCTGCGTGCGCCCTCTGGACCGACACGTTTGCTCTCACTCTGGCGCTGATGCACGGCATGCAGATGCAGCGGCAATGCTGAGAGGGGAACAGCATGAAGCGTCGGGCACAGATAGCACTCCTAGGGGTTGCAGGCACTGGCTATGACGTCATTGGCCGCCGCGCAGGGACGATCGCCAGGTCCCCACGGGACGCCTGAGCCGGCGATGCGGTTCGGCAACTTTATCGAAGTCGGCAACGATGTGTTCATGCATATCATTGCCGCGACCGATTTCCGTCTACAATACCACGACCAACTGGGATTTTGAAAGCAGCGTCCGCGACCGCGCCGAATGCGCGCAATCCGGAGATACGACCGACGCAGTCCAGGGGAGAGCGACGGTTCTGTATTGCCAGACCGCGCTTTGGGGTGGACTTCCGGTACCAGAAAAGCACGGAAGTGCAGATCGTGCTGGAACAGCGCACGAACCTCGACGGCGCAGCACTCCTACGGACGACCGCATGAACTCCGCCAACCCCGGTGGCACGGATATCTTTGGCGCCGGCGCAGCACAGAAAACAAGGGCTATTCCTGCAGGCTATTGCTGGCTGGACTATAAGTTCGAGGGCACGCCCTGCGCATCCGCGTGGGCTTTGACCTGTGGACGGCTGGACCAGGCCGACTATGATTGGCGACAATGACCCGCGCTTTGCCGTCTTTGCCGATTTTGGCGACGTGTGACGTGATGGCCGCGGCGGTCTATCAGTCGAATCGCAGCGCATTGGGCTCACCAACGACAATGATTTAATCTACTACACCTTCAGCGCCGGGTACAACCTGGAAGCCGCACCGCTTCCAGCTCGATGTGATCGTACAATCGGGATCGCTTCAGTGGCGCGGACACGGGTGGGGACGAGACACGGACCGGACGGTCTTGCGTTCCGAGGCCAGCCAGAACGATAGGTGTCTTGGTCATGGCCAGTTGGAGTGGCCGGGTCAGGCTGTGCGGCCCTGGTGCAGGGCAGTGGTGATGTTCGGCCATGCTACAGGCGCCAATGCGGCTGGGATCGCCCTGGCGGGGCTGACGGGGTCCGGGGCGCGGACCGCGACTGCGATGTCCTCGGCGGGGCAGTGGCCTATGCAGAAGCGGATTTGAGGCATTAGTGCGGCCCGTTTCTGGCGGTGTTGTGACGGCACTGCGGACGGCGATCCGACGGACCACAAGCTGCACGGCTTTTACTCCGCAGCCGTTTCAGCACCACCACGCCAGCTGACGGGCACGCCGTGGTTTGCCCATCTCGACACCAGTAATGCCTTCAGTGCGCGTGACTATGCCTGTCCGGCGCGCTTCCAGGGCTTGGGGGTGGCCAACGTCAACCGCCGGCGTGGGCGTCCGCGACCAATCAGGGCGCCGGGCATCGCGGGCGCGTGGTCTAACGTTCGCGGCGACCGAATCCCCGGCAAGAGTGGTGGCGGGGCAACAATCCCTACGCCACCGGCATCGGGGTCACAGACGCGTCGCCTGGGCGAGGCTTTACCGAGTGCAGTCACACCGTCACCAACCCCTTCAATGACCGCTTTGGCAATAGCAGCCATCCCGGGATCTTCTCGACCTGCAGCAATCCGGGCACGCTCGTGATGCCCGGTGGGGATACGGGTGTTCCCGCTGAAGGGCTATGAAATCAATGCCTGGTACATGCTATCGGGCGATGATCAACACCGCGGTGCTGGAGGCGGCCTTTGCGCCGGAGATCAGGCGCGCGGGGCACCTCGAGGGATTCGCAGAGGGTGAACATGCGGAGATTGGCGGTGTCAGTGCTGTGGACGCTCAATCCCAACTTTGACATTCGCTTAGCGGGCAACATTGCCATTCCGCTGGGGGCTACATTGACCTGGCGCACCTGGGGAACTGCAATGCGCCGGGCGGCGGTGGGGGCCTGCACGACGAGTGCGCGGTGTGGCGGCAACGATCCCGCCTTGCGTGGGGAGTCCGCTTCCGGGCGCGCTTCTAAGGAGTCTGTTGTCCTTATACAGAGAGCCGGGTGCTCCCGGCTCCTCTGCTCCCCTGACATGCTCGCGATCGGCGTACGCCAGCGCATCATCCGTTATCTCGAACCATCCACAGCAACTCCCACTTTATAGGCTCGCCGACATCGGAGCGTGTGCATGGCCTATGATAGGTTCGTGGGTGCGAGGGCAGTCTCTGGCGTCATGCGCAGCTGTCCCTAGAAATCCCTGACTGGAAGTCTGTCTCGAGCCGGCTGGCCATAGCTTCCCCTCATGCGCGCTATACTGACCGCCTGTGACAACTGTAAACACAGATGAAGGAGAATCCGATGGCACGGCATATGGCCCTGGTCTCGATGTGTCTCGTACTGCTGTTGGGAGAGTACCGCCTGCCTGCGCGCCGAAGCTCGTGGGACCAACGCCTGGCGCCGGGTATAGCTTTTCCCTGGAGATCTCCAATCCGATCATCTGGTTGGGGCCGGGCCTTCATAGGAGGTGGTCCGCGATTCCGCCGCCTGCAGGTTGCCGAGGTGATCGCGCGTGTGCAAGGACGCCCAGGGGCGGCCACCGTGGATGGTGTCCCGGTGACGTTTGAGGTAGAGCCAGGATGGGAGAGTGAGTATATCGCTTGCTCCATCCCCCAAACCAGTACACACGTGGTGGCATAGCGCGGGCCATCCTGGCTGAGCCACAGACGATCCGGAGTGGTGCGCGCCATGGGGCCGGGTGGATAATGTGACGGCCCAGGCCACGCCTCACTGTGGACAGGTATGGAGGGGTGGTGCCCCGGGGAGCTTAGCTATCGCATATGCTGACGGGAGGGGCGAGGAGCCACTGTTCACGGTCTGGTATCGGGAGCTCGATGGTACCTAGGATACCGGCGCGCTCCAGCATGATTGGCGGTCGGCAGTACCTCGGCAAAATGCTGCCGCCTGGCCTTCAGACGTGCTCGGCCTTCGCCGCGGCTTTCCGGGAGAACGCCAGATTATGGTGGGGCGCATGACCGATAAGCGGGGCGTCGGGGAGCTGGAGCGCGGCAGCTATAGTGGCTGATGGCCTCGGCAGCACGTCCCTGATCGGCCAGGGTAGCCCCTGCGTTATGATGGGCTTCAGCATAGTTGGGCTTGAAGCGGAGTGCTTCCGTATGCTGCTGGAGAGCTTCTTGCATCTTGCCCCTGTCTATTCAGGGCATTCCCCGAGGTTATAGTGCGCCTGTGGATAGGCGGGCTCGAGCTGCAATGCGGCGGTGTAGTGACTAATGGCCTCGGCAACATGCCCCTGATCGGCCAGGGCAGCCCCCAGGCCATTGTGGGCTTCAGCAGAGTTGGGCTGGAGGCGGAGCACTTCATGTACTGCTGTATCGCTTCCTGTGTCTTGCCCTGTCTACTCAGGGCATTCCCAGGTTATAATGCGTCTTACTGTTCCGTGGCCACAAGCGAATCGCCTCAGTATAATAACCGATCGCCTCGGAGTCGATTTTGGGCTGCCAAGGTCATGCCCAGGGTACTGTGGGCCACAAAACTCCCCGGATGGACAGCCAGCTCATGTTCGAATAACGACTATGGTATCGTGCCAATAGTGTGCCTGCCAGGCGCTGCGTATCCCCACTACTCCCAAGCAGCACCACGCCGCCGACGGCGAGCCAGCGCTGGCGTACTTGCGCCAGTCCCCAGGCCAGGGCCAACGCTGGCCCGAGCATGGCGATGTACATATAGCGATCCGCCACCGTCGAATAGGCCTGGAAGGCAAACGGCACCAGGCCCAGCACCGGTAGCGAGGCCGGCCACCAGCACGCCCCGCTGCGGCGCACCAGCCAGGGCACCTGTGTGCGCTTGCACCACAGCCAGACGGCCAGCCCCCAGGGCACCAGGCCGGTGAGCCAGTGCCAGCCACTGCGCCAGCAACCACCCGGGAGAACGCCCATAGTCCGGCCCAAGCCAGACGGGCACTCCCAACTTACGAGAGGTAAAGGCCACGGCATCACCCGCAATCCAGTGGCCGTGTGCCATAGTGGCGGAATAAGGGCCAGAAGCGCGGCGGCTGGACCTCGACTCGTGAACGAGCGCCCCACAGCGCCGCGAGCACCGAAGCCACGCCAGCAACGCCGGCCTCCTGTGTACGCCAGGCCTACGTGGCCAGCCCCAGACATCCAGGACCCACGCCACCACTGGGGACGACCACCGCCGCTGGTTTGGCTAACAGGGCCAGCGACAAATGCCCCGGTGGCCAACCAATAAGCCTCGAGGCGGGTGCACGCCTGTCCCGGGCTGCTTCCCAGAAGGCAGTCGCCTCCGCATCCCCCACTGCGCATACCGCCAGATACTGCCAGATGTGCGACGTGTACGACGAGGAAGCCACACAGTACATCCTTGAAGCCAGTGACCCAGCGGCAACTGCAAAGTCGCCACTTGCACGGGATGCATGGCAAACAACAGGGGCGCCACCACCGGCAGCCCACTCAACCCGGCTCAGGGCGGGCTCGTCGCTGGCACTGTCTCTGGCATGACGCGGCCGAGGAGAAGTCGCACGATGCGCCACACGACCAGCACGCTCAGCAGATGCACCAGCAGGACGAGCGTGTGAAAGAATTGGGGAGCGAACGGCGTCCACCAGTTGGACTGGCACTTATCCCCATGCCACTGCGGCGGTCAGGAGCCCAGACACGTGTACGTAAGAGGAATGTAGAGTTCAGCATATGGTGCGCGCCAGAAGACCCGGATATTGTCGAATGTCAAAGCCTGGAGATAGGGATTTTCGTAGACGTGTAGGCCATCATCCCACAGCACAAACTCATGGCGGTGGACTTGCCAGAAGACTGCGAGCGTCACGAGGATCAGGAGGGTCGCCACGGTGTGGGGGAATCAGGAGGCGGTGTTGCGGTTGGAGGCAGAAGAACCGGAGGGAGAAACGGTGGCGTGCCCGGTGCGCCGAATGCCTGAGGTCTCGCATTGCTGATCCCTACGTGATAGGCGATCCTACCACACGCTCAGGAAGATGAGGAGTTGGTAGTTCCGGCTGCAACCGGTGCTGGCTTCGCAAGCAAAAACCCGCCTGAAGGCGGTACTACGAACAAAGCGAGGAGTATAACATAAGAATCCGTCTCGCCAGGAGGAGGAACGGTGGTGCTGCACGCTGTCCCAGCTTCCCGTGCTTTGGGACTTCTATCAAAGTTCGTGCATCCGGTGCCGTTTTGTGCTAAAACAAAGCCGCATACATAGATGGAGAGAGGCTCAAAATAGGCCATTCCCTCTCCTGCCAAAATGGCAAAGTCTTTGAGGAGTAGATGGATGAAACGAAGAAAGCTGGTGCTGCTGAGCGTTGCACTCTGGCTCCAGGCTACCGGGCTGGCCATTGCGGCTACCTCGCCAGGGAAGGTGGTAGAACAATTCATCGAAGCCCACCTGCAGGGCCAATTTGCTGCATCGCGCGAGTTTCACGCTCGAGCGAGTAAACCTGAGTGCTTCGCCGTTTAGCAACTGGCTCTTCAGCCCTGGCGAGTGGCGGAAATGATGTCCCCACAGCAGACCTGTTCCTGAGGCCGTAAATTTGCCCAGGCATTCCGCTATAGTATCCTTGGGACCAGCCAGACTGGCGACAATCAGGCAGATGTGACGGTGCTCCGTGCCTCGCCCAATCTGGCATCACCATGTATACCTGGGCGCTGGCCCCCAAGCGTGGTGCCAGCCCGTATGAACTGATCGAAGCGGTGGATAACTATCTGACCAAAATTAATTACCCCGTCGAAGAATCACGTATGCAATTCGTCCTCGGTGCGTGAGGTTGACTCCGGTATATCAGCAATGTCTTTGACGAGAAGTTTGCGCAACTGCTGGCAGCTCTTGCAAGGGCAGACACCAGCTCAGCGCCGCCGCCCCATTGCAGGGCACCGCGGCGTACAGCTGGATCAGGAGGGGGAGCAGGGAGCACAGCCTGGCGCTACTACCACATCCAGTGATGTTGGACGGCAACTGGCTGATGCGCAGTTCAACGCTACGCTCCAGGGGTTTAATCAGGCTTCTCGGGGTTCAGCCCCTGGCGCGCAGGCGCCCGGAGCCCGGCGCCAGCCAAGAAGGATGAGGATGAGCCGGGATTTCTTGGCAAAATCACTCGGGCGATTTTTGGCAGTAGCAAGAAAAGCGACGCAGCCGCACTTCAAAGTGAGCCCCACGATGACCACCACGTTCAAAAACATTCGTGATGCCCTGGCGCGCTATGCGTCGAGTACCAGGAACGTGCCAGATACGACCCTGATCTACGACTGGAAGAGCCTACGGAATGTGGTGAATAGGTACGGCAAAACCCCTCTCCTCGCCACAGAAGAAGAAGCGGGCTTTACCTTTGTGAATTACAAACCCGAACCGACACGTGATGGCTATACCCTGGTAGTGGACCTGCGTGAGCCCCAAGAGGCGGCGCCAAGCGCGATTGGAGATCGCGGATACCATCTCCTCGTATCGCTGACAGCCATACAGCCACGTGCGGCGGAGGGCCTAACGCCGTGGGCTGGCAGCAGGCTTCCAGCTCGGTTTGGGCGTGCTGGGAGAGCGCTTCAGGGGCTGACCCCTGGCGCCGGATCTGCTTTCTCTGCCTGCCGTTTCACGGCTGCTTGCTGCCCCATGGCTTCGCGTTTCACGCTCTCCGCACAGGTGGGGCAGATCGAGGCTGGTCTCGACCTCGCGCAGTACCGCAAAGCATACACATCTTCGGTTTATCTGCCATACATCTCTCCTTTATGTTGACATGAGTAGTTGTAGCAGGCCATGGCTCTGGCGTCAAGGGCGCCTGTTTTGTCCTTGACAGGTAGCGAGGAGTGGAGTAACGATATGAGACATGTCTCAGGACGACCTGACAGCCGTGGTACAGGCGCATCGCATTGGCCATCTGGCTACCGCGGATAGCCCTGGAGCGCCCCATCTTGTCCCTATATGCTTTGTCTACGACGGTCACGCCATCTATTCGGCCATCGACCACAAGCCAAAACGCCGCACCGGATACGGCATGAAGCGCATCCGTAACATTGTCGAAAATCCACGCGTGGCTTTCCTGATCCATCATTATGAGGAAGACTGGCAGCAGCTGTATTACGTGTTAATCCAGTGGCACAGCTAGCATTCTGGAAAGCGGCCTGGAACGTCAGCGGGCTCTGCTCTTGCTGGAAGACAAATACGTCCAGTATCGCGAACGCCAATTGGCGCAAGGCGATGGCCTCGTGATCAAGTTTGTGCCGGAGAGCATCCAGCGTTGGGGTTGGCAGGATGCCCAAGTGCACCTGCCAGCCTGAGACAGGTGCTGGAGACATGAGACGGTAGGAAAGGATGTCGATGGATTTTGCGTTGTCTGAGGAGCAGCAGCTCATCCGTACGGAAGTACGTCACCTGGCACGGCGATTTGACTGGAATTATTGGCGAGAATTAGACCGTACCGGCGTCTATCCTGCATGAGTTCTTCAACGCCTTTGCTGCTGCTGGGTGGTTAGGCACCGTCATTCCCACTGCCTACGGTGGTAGTGGTCTCGGGGTCACGGAAGCCTGCATCGTGCTCGGAGAGATTGCCGCTTCCGGCGCTGGGACGTCCGGGGCCTCGCCGATCCACTTTTCGATGTTTCCTCCCATGCCAATCATTAAGTATGGGAGTGAGGAGATGAAACGGCGCCATCTGCCCAAAATTGCTCGCGGTGACATGAAGCTGGCGTTCTCAGTCACTGAGCCGAACGTTGGGCAGCGATACCACCCAGACTCCAGACCACTGCGGTGCGCGACGGCGACGCCTGGGTAATCAACGGTCGCAAGGTCTGGAGCAGTAACGCGCAGCACGCGGACCGTGTCCTCATCCTCACGCGTACGACCCCTTGGCGCATAGTGCGCAAAAAGTCCAAAGGCATGTCATTGTTCTTCGCACCCATGGACCGCAGCGCGATTACCATCAAATTGATCGAGAAGATGGGCCGCCACGCCGTAGATTCCAATGAGCTGTTTATCGACCTAACCTGCGCGTGTCGCATGCCGATCTTAGTGGGGCCAGGAAGGGGAAGGTTTTTACCATATTATCGATCGGTCTGAATCCCGGAGCGTATCGTGATTGCGGCAGAAGCGGTCGGTATTGGCAAGGCCGCTCTGGAGAAGGCCGTGCAGTACGCCAAAGAACGGGTGGTCTTTGGGCGCCCGATTGGTCAAAATCAGGGTATACAGTTTCCTCTCGCCGAGGCGTATGCACGGCTGGAAGCAGCCGAACTCATGACGTTCAAGGCGGCCTGGCTCTATGACCAGGGTCTCCCCTGTGGCAAGGAGGCCAATATTGCCAAACTGCTCGCCGGGGACGCCGGCTGTGATGCTGGTGGATCATGCCGTGCAGACCTTTGGAGGCTTTGGCTACGCGCCGCGAGTTTGATGTTGAACGCCTCTACCGCGAGATCCGCCTGTATAAGATCGCGCCCATCTCGCAGCAAATGGTTCTCAACTATATTGGTGAGCATGTCTTGGGGATGCCTCGCTCCTATTGATGGATGTCACGAAGCGGGCTCCCTGGTTTTGGAGGATGCAGTGACCTCCCTGGGAACCGTACGATGACCAGATTTTGACGACGCAACATCATCGTGACTTTGTCCTGAAACAACCCTCAACGGTGGGTCCATGGGTCGCCCTCGGGCTGGGAGTAACGTTAGCTCAGCGCTTTCTGGGCTCTCTCGTCTCTGTCGAACCTCCTCCTCCCACCATCTCCGTCTCCGTCTCACCTGAACGTGCTCTACACTCCGAGGCAGAATTCGCCTCTCCTGTGTCATCCTCCAAACGCTACCAGCCAGCGCTCTCTGGAACGGCGTATGCCGGCAATCACCGTCGTGCCCCAAGGTCGTGCACCTAATGCTCTCCTCGGTGGTCAGGGTCCTGCCTTACCTCCTGAGCATGGCATGCAATCAGACACATCCCTGATGCCCACGTACTCCCTCCCAGACCTCAGCTGGACGCCAGTAAAGGGCAGGGCAACTGCCTCACGAGCGCCTGACGACGCTAATGTCTGCTTGCGGCGATGGGCCACCAGTTTCTCGCCCAGCCCCTTTTCCTTGGCAATTTTGCGCCGGGTCAGGGTGAGAGACTTGGCACTCAAGGCTTGACGCAGAGGCAAGCCATATTTGAGTTTATATTCACGTGAGTTCATCCCATGCAGCGCCAGATGCCGGTTTGATAACAGCTTGAACTCCTTATGACACTCCAGGCAAATCACGCGATTGCGCTGGATGGAATCCTGTGGCGATGAGTTTCCCAGTCCCCTCGCTTTCACTGGTGCCTGACATGCCGGCTTCGAGCGCCTGGAGCTGCTGGAGCATGGCAAAGACCTTTTTCACGCCTGCCGAGATCTCCTCATGCGACATCGGTGCTTGACGAGCCTGGGCGGCAACGATTTCTGATGCCATTTCGACCAGGGATTTGGACATACACATGCTCCCAACACTGGGTCTCGCCAGCGAGGAGGCCTGCGGCACAATGTCACACCCTCGCCCTCCCCCATATGCATCAGGCGAGGGGTGCATCGCCACGGCATCTAGTCACACCGCCTCAGTCACAAGTATTGCAACGAATCTCCGCAAAAATATCGTCGCGTGCCGTTTCGACATCACGAGGCATAATTCACCAGACAGCGCACTGTTTTCGACACGTCTGGCAAATCTGTACTGGGTCGTCATCTGTTCCAGGAACCACATCATGTCCTTTTCAAGTTCGATCGAGTATGTGGCTTTATCTTTCGGCATAGCATGTTCTCCTTGAAACGAGGTGGGAACATGCTCTCGTAGAGTGGATGAGCCATTATAACGTTGTACCATAGCATATGGAAGTCTGAAATGTCGAGAGTGCACATGATTGCTCCATACCCGATACCCTGGAGCCTGAGGACATGCGGACATGTCTTGACAGGCTACAACGTAGTATGCCACTGTTACGCTATACACCCGGATCACGTCTGGTCCCTGACAGCACAGAGGGTAATTTCAAGGGCTATCGAGGACAGAGTAACCTGCTGTACTCCTGGGTTTATGCCGTGCGTGGGATTGATGCCCTGCTGGCCGCGATGCTAGCCATGATCGTCACGCGTATCCTGGACAGCCGTGGTCTCACGCTCGCTGGCAGTTGAGGCACATGATGTGTCTGCCATCATGGAGAATAGGTTGTATGGTTTGGTCTAAACGGGCGCCTGATCTGCTGGGAAGTGTCCTTCTGCCTCCTTCTCTGCCTCTAGTCTGCAGGGACGCGCTAGGCGCCCAGGGCGAAGCGCCACGTTCCGGTCCAGGCGTAGCGTACCATCTCCCGCAGCGCCGGGGAGTAGCTGCCACGGCATGCCGGCGAAACGCCGCAGCCACTGTCTCCAAATGCCGAAGATTACCCTCGATCAGAACGGCTTGTCCGTGGATGTCCAGGATCAGGATCTCTCGGCAGTCGTTGAGCGTGGCTGCTGAACATCGCGCAGATAGAACTTTGCGTCATCCAGAAGGCATGCCGAACCGTCGGGTGTCCATACGTTTTTCGTCCCTGTCGGTCGTCAATGGTCTCGAAGCGGTTATTTCGTGCCGCTGAGGTCCCCAGGCTACTCTTGCAAACGGCAAAACAGGGTGACAGCGTGCACGTCCAACGCATCGTCTTCCTACCCGAAGAGGGGACTCGTGGGCACCGGTGCTGGACGCGTGCCAACGCACCGCAGTCCCGACACAGCCCCCACAGCCAGCGCCGTCCAGCCGCCGGCAGCTGCCACCGTGCCACCTGCCACCCTTGCAGCAGTGCCTCAACCGCCTACCGCCCCGCCACGAGGAGGCGCAGAGCGGACGGAGGGACGTGGCAGAGTGGCAACGTCTTTGACGAGATTAAGTCCAATGCTGCCGCCAGACGTCTCCTGAGTCAGATGATGCACCCGAACGAGCAAGTGCGCGAGCGTGCGTTTGAGGGCTGGATACGGCTCGTGCAGTGAAGACGATAAACAGCGGTCACTGATGGAATTGCTTGAACCGCTGATGGAAGATCCTGGCGTCGGGAGATCAAGCGACACAGGATGGAGGGGCACGCGAAGAAATCCGCAAGTTGTTGTCGCGGTAGGAGACATTATGGTGCAGATGGTGCATGCAGTCGTCTCGGGCTCGTGGGTGTGCTGGTGGTCTGTCTCTTCGTCTAGTCCCTGTGCCAGGCATGGCACAAGAGCTGACCCCAAACGATCTCAGGCAGATAGCGTTTGCTGGCCCAAGCGGGGCTTTGAGCATATCCTGGCAGCTGTGGAAGGACCAGCGTTTCGCTTCGAGTTGTATGGAGTTCGGCACGTTTGCCAGCCAGGTGGACGATCTCGCCGGAAGCCTTCGAGCGCTACATGTCGTACGCCACCCGTACTTACAATGCTGCTGGTTGCTGTTCCAACATGTGGAAAGTCGTGTCGTCGCGCCTGACACCGTGTACGTGAAAGCACGTGTGGGTTTCAAAATAAAGAATTCCTCGTGCTCCGTGGCCAGCACCGTTTTCTCGCCCGTGGCTTCGCTGAACAGGAGACCTTGACGTTTGCGGTGCGCTGGAGGAAGGCGCGCTAGGCGCATTGATCTGTTTCGTGTCCTGGACCCTGAGCGGCGTCGTCGTTGGAAGTGCCCGGCTCTTCTTTCTATCGTCCCTGATTGAGAAGGGAAATGTGTGATCCCCCAACCACTTATCCGTAGGAGTCTCGACTCTCGCCAAAAGCATGTGGGCCATCATCTCCTCACGGCGACCTGTGCGTATTGACCGTGGGCCTCATCTTATTGTTCGTCGGTATTGCCGGACTCTTCCTGCCCGTCACTCCAGGGGTGGCGACCATTATCGCCGCCCTGGCTATCCTCCGTAAGGATATTCCCCTGGCAGAGCGCATCTGGCAGCGCTGGGTCATCCCACTGCATCAACGCTCTACAGCAGTGGTTACAGGCCTACCGCGAACGACGTACACGGCGCCGCCAACCCAAAGCCTTAAAGAGGGCACTATGGAGAAGCCGTGGTATTTCATTCAGCTGTCTGATACGCACATTGTGGCTGACTACACGCCAGGAGTTACATGGCGTCAATACCTATGCAACCCTCAGCCGCGCTGATTGCCCAGGTCAATCACCTCGACCCACCTCCAGCCTTTGCCATTTTTACTGGCGATCTCATCAATGATGACGACCCACAATCCTATCGCGTACTGCAACAGCTCACCGACCAGCTCCGCGTGCCCACCTATTTTGCCCTGGGGAATCATGACCTCCGTCAGCCTTTCCGTCAGGTGTTCCTCGGCGAGCAGCAGCCAGGTACACACCGCCGTATTACTACACGTTCGATAGAGCGCAGTACCGCTTCATCGTCCTGGATTCGCTGGTCGAAGGCGAAGTCGGTGGGGCCTTGACGCTCCGCAACTGGCCTGGTTAGATGACAACGCTGGCTGCTGCCCCGACTCGCCCCACCGTCGTCTTTGTGCACCACCCGCCGGCCTCCACCGGCATAGACTGGATGGACGCGCACGCGATAGCGAACGGCGCTGAATTCCTGGAGGTGTTAGCCAGGCACAGCCAGGTGCGGCGGGTTTTCTTTGGCCATGTGCATACGGCGCTGCACATTACCGCACACGGTGTGCAGTGTACCAGTGTGCCCTCGACGTGCTACCAATTTGGTGACCTGATAGTGACACCAAAGGTATTTGCCGGACCACCAGGCTATGGAGTCGTTGTCCTACGGGATGAGCATGTCAGTAGTCGGGTGACATATTTCTAGAGCTGTGTACTGCTAGGCCGCCGGCTGGTGGGCTACATGCCCGTGAGTCACAAGCCAGTCCGGCAATCTCTGCTACCGATGGCAGCACTGCCGCTGGGCCAGCCTCTGCTAAGGTCTTGGCGCTCTGGGTCCCCGAGGCAACGGCAATCGTCAGGGCTCCCACGTTGCATCCCTCCAGCCACATCTTTGCACGGTGTCTCCCACCTTCAACACCTGGTCATACGCAAAATCTGGCAGCACCTGATCCACCTGGACTTGCTGGCGGGAGCAAGCCAGCCGCCTGGCAGGGCACGATGGAGCATATGCGTGATGCGGTCGACCTGGCGCCAGCCGCTTCTCCGCACGTGACGTAGTCCACCAGGGCTGACGTCGTCCAGCTTCGAGATGGCGGGGCAATGGCCTGCGTGACATCCAACGGGAAACCGCTGCCCAGGGCGATGAACACACGCCACGTTGCTTGAGGAAAGCGAAAAGCAGGCAGTAGCGCCAGGCATCTCGCGGAGCCGTTCGACATTGCGCAGGAGCTGGGCCGTAAAGTGCTCCAGGAGGCGCTGCGCGGTCTGCTCTAAGGCGTCCCCCCATGTAAACCACCGTGACTCGCCAGCAGAGTGCGAAAGACCTCCATCTTGTCCCTACCGCGCTGGGCATTCAGTACGTCCCATGGGACGGTCACATGGGCCGCATTAAAACTGTCTTCGAAGCTCTGCAGTACCAGGGGGCGACCGTTGATCGTGTCATCGACTGTGGTCGCCGCCATATCGAAAAGGGCCAGGGTAATAGGCATGCCGACGTCTCCCGTGCGGGGTTTATCCTCCACTCGTCAGCAGCTTGTATCGTACGACCATGCCATATCCTCGACACATACTGCTAGCAGGCGCGTACCGCGACGGGATGCGGAAAGATCATATTATTGCCGTAGGGATGCCCGTCCCACTTGTTGGGGAACTCCACGGGCTGGACTCACCCTGGTTGTTGGTGGCCCGCGACATCAGCGACGTACTTGCCCGCAGCCGGAGGTGTCACCACAGACATTCCCAGCGGTACCACGGAGTAATCAATCCGCGGCATCAGCGTGGGCCAGCTGCAGGTCTGGCCCACCATCAGTCCACTCACCTCAACCACGCACAGGATTTCACGCTCACCAGACCACGCCGCCCCCGCCACCCGATAGGGCTGCCCTGGAGGGATGACCTCGCCCGGTGCAGGGTTGGTGATGATCGATTTGACCTTCATCTCCGTCGTGGTAGGTGTAAAATTCTTGTCGCCTCCAGGCCCATTCTGCACCATATAGCGGTCGGTCTGGTAAAACCCCTTGAAAACGTGGTCAATGACACGAATGCCGACGAGCCACTTGATCGAGGTCATGCCATACCACCCAGGGACCAGGAGGCGCAGGGGGAAACCGTGCAGCGCTGGCAGGGGGTGCACCGTTCATTTCATACGCCAGCAAGGTATCTGGATGCAGCGCCTTGGCCAGAGGCAGGGCACGCTCGTAGGTGACCTCCTGGGGCAATCTGGCAACCTCGTCTGGCCCGTGGTCAGCCCCTGTGAACACCACCTGGACGGCGCTCGCTTTGACACCAGCGCGCTCCAGCAGCACTACGAGGGCACGCCGAGCCCACCCGCATTGCCCATGATGCCGTGCCCAGTGACTTTCTCCACATTGTTCAGGCGGATCTGTTTGTCCCAATATGACGGGACCGGGCCATTTGCCGCAACATTCAAACGTGACCTGCAACACCTGACGCGGCAGCTGCAGAATGTCTGCAAAGCTCACACTGAACTGGGCGCTCGACCCTCACCCTCGACGGTGAGGCGATAGGTCGCAGGATCCAGTCCTGGCGTGCCCGCTTCCAGTGGTTGCGCACAAAGAACAGCTCATTGGGCACGATATGCTGTTGTAAGGCCACCGGTGGGGCGGCAAATGAGCGCGCTCCGAGGTTGGTTGGAATGAGCTGGGGCTGCGGTGTGACCGGGGTCTGTGTGATGGCCATGATGACCTCCTATTCGAGATAGTCTGTCTGCACGTCATGCGTGGGACTGATCACTAGCATCGCGGGCCGCCACCCAGGTGTTGTTGATCAGCTTATACGGCACGTGCGGAGGTGCCAGCAGCGTGTAGCCAGGAGCGTACTGTCTGGACCTCCTCTCTACCACCATCTGAATCGAACCCTTCCTGCATCCAGGATCGCCACGTCTGTGGGATGGCTACACAGCCGCGCTGCTGCCCACCTGGCTCGATCAGCAGTTCCCGGATCGTCAGTGAGGTCGCCCCGTGCTCTTTGCGTCACCAGGGCACGCTCGCTGATAAAGTCGTCGCATACTACCCGGCGTTGCGTACTGTGGTCAATAATCGGCATGCGTCTGCCCCCCACGCTCAGATGACAGTCACGTCAGTGGCCACAATGGCGCTGAAATTCTTGCGCATATGTATTGTATCGCGGCGTCTGGGGTTCGACACGACCCACCTCATCTGTGGCTGCGCGACATGACACGATACTGCTCCTGGTTGGGCGTCCCAGACATACGACCAGCGCCCCCATAGCCAGCGCTCGCGCGGCGGTTCGAGGTGGGCCGCACGCCAGGTCTGGCCACCGTCCACGCTTACCTCCACCTGCGTAATGGCCCCGGCGCCACTCCAGGCTCGTCCACGGATGATGTGCGTCCCGCGCTGGAACGTGGTCTGATCGTCGCGTGGAAACGTCACGATGGAACGCACCCCGATGGTGGTAATCAGCTCTTTGTTGGGATCGTCTGGCGCGTTGCCATAGTAATAAAACTGCCAGTGGTACCAGCAGTCGGGTGGTTCCGCCGTGACCTCAATACGCTGCACCCATTTTACCGACCAAGTTCCCGGACCATCCAGGGACGAGCAGGCGCATTGGCGCGCCGTGTAGGTGTTCGAGTAGCTCGCCGTTCTGGCGCCCAGGCGAGCATCGTATCGGGATGCAAGCGCTTTTTCCAGCGGTAAGCCCTTTGTCGTAATAGAAGGGTTGCGTCCCAGGTTTGGCGGTGGTGGCACACCACGGTCCCAGCCCTCGACCGCGCACGTCGTGCTGCGCGGTGGTTGAGCCCCGCCCTGGCCAGGACGGTCGCCAGAGGCACACCCGTGAACTCCCCGGCGCTGGCGATCATGCCCTCCTGCTGCCCGGATGGGCCGTGGCCCCTTGCCCTGAAAAATACTCGAAGAAGTTGGCATCGCTCCCGAGCACTCCATGACCGTGCGCACCGTACGGGCGCGGCATGCGCCGCACGTCTTCGTAGGTGAGCGTCACCGGGTTCTGGACCTCGCCGTCGATGGTCATCCGCCAGTCTTCGAGCCGGATCGGCTCGGGCACGCGCAAAGTGCTGCACCACGTAGAACAGGTGCGTCGGCGTCGATCGTGGCCTTCAGGTCCATGACCGGTGTACGGATACGCGTGATACGCTCCTGGTCGTCGATGATCACCCTGGGTTGGGCGGCGTTGCCGCTGGGCCAGCCGTTCCAGGTGCTACGGTCCTTGCCGTCTGGCTGCGGCGTCGGAAAGTGCGGTGGTGTTGCGTGAAGACTGCATCGGGCGCGACGCCCGCTTCTTGGGACCGGATTGCCGTGGGTGTACTCTCCTCTCTCGCATGCTACGGGTGACAGTAACAGCGGCTCTGGGCCGTGACGGCGTCAGGGTTGATCGCAGGGAAATTTTTACACATGAGAAATTCTCTTCCCCATATAGTATAACGCGCCCCGCAGTCTGGCGGGGTGGAGCGTCCGCTATGCAAAAGTCCCGCAGGCGCACCAGCAATACACAGCACTAAGAGAACCAGAGATACAGCGGTCTTATACTCGTGTCGGAATGAATGGCGTCGACAGCTCCTCAGCGAGGCCGATGATGAGCGCGCCCGCCATGGCGCCGTAGGGACTCCCGATGCCGCCCAGGATGGTGGCGGCGAAGATCGGCAAGAGCAAGATCCCAGCCCATAATCGGTTGTAAACGGACACTCATACCCAGCAAAACACCACCGGCTGCCGCCGAGTCCAGCACCGAGCAGCCAGGTCAAGATCACCACCCGCTCCGTATCAATGCCCGAGACCAGGGCTAAGTTAAAATTGTCAGAGGTGGCGCGCATGGCTTTGCCGAGCTTCGTGCGTTGCAAGAACAGGCTCACCAGGCATGACGAGCCCCAACGCAATCGCAAAGATCAGAACCTGTTGCGTATTGAGGCGCACCTGCAAGACCGGGACCGTGAACGGGAAGTGAATCGCCCGGGAGTAGTACTGCGCCTGCGGACCCCAGAGCATGCGGATGAGGTTTTGCAGAATGAGAGCCAGACCGAGCGAGGAAATGGCCAGTATCGCAGCACGCGCCTGACGTTGGCGCAAGGGACGAAACCAGACACGATCCAGGCAGACGCCCAGCAACGCCGTGCAGAGCATGCCCAGGATGAAGGAGAGCCACATGGGGAGGGCCAGGCTCACTCTGAAAAACAGCACCAGATAGGCTCCCAGGGCCATGAGGTCGCCGTGGGCAAAGTTGGCGAAGTTGAGGATCCCGTAGATCAGGGTCAAACCAATAGCCCCAAGGGCCAAAATGCTGCCGGAGATGAGGCCGTAGACGATGAGTTGGAGCACAAGAAGAATCCTCAACTCTGGACTATCCGCAGTCCCCGCCAAACTGGCGTGTACTGCGTACCGCAATTGGTCCTCGCCAGTATGGCGGGGCAACTAGCTGTGCGCAGCACCCGGTGCGGCATGTCACTTAGCGGCCACCCAGGAACATGGCGCGAATTTCTGGGTGCGCGAGCAGCGCCTGGCCAGTGTCCTCATAGCGATTTTGCCCCATGGCCAGGACATACCCACGGTGGGCACGCTGCAGCGCCTGGCGCGCATTCTGCTCGACGATGAGCATGGCGACACCAGTGCGATTGATTTCGACGATCTTCTCAAGCATCACCCCACCAGCATTGGCGACAAGCCAGCCGTCGGCTCGTCCAGCAGGAGCAAAGTGGGGATCGAGCATGAGGGCCCTGGCCATGGCGACCATCTGCCGCTGGCCACCGCTGAGATAGCCGGCACGCGAGCTTGCGCTTCTCGCCCAAGTCGGGAAAGAGCGCATACATTTCGGCCTTTTGGCGCACGCAAATCCCCGCGGCGAATGAAGGCCCCCATGTCTAAGTTTTCCTCCACCGTGAGCGACGGAAACACATTCTCCGTCTGGGGCACGTAGCATATGCCCGCCTGCACAATGCGGTGCGGTCGCATGTGAGTGATGTCCTGCCCGTCCAAGAAGATCGTGCCGTCCTGAGGTTTTAACAGGCCAGCGACGGTCTTCATCAGGGTCGATTTGCCGGCCCCATTAGGGCCAACGATGGCCACAATCTCCTGCCGCTCCACGCGCAGACTCACGCTCCGCAGAATGGGGAGTTCGCCATAACCGACCGTGATACACTGGATCTCGAGCAGGGCCACAGGGCTAGGCTCCTAGGTAGGCTTCAATCACCCGCGGATCGTTCCGCACTTTGCCGTGGCGTCCCTTCCATGAGCGTGCGTCCGTGGCTCATGACAATGACCGGGTTGCAAATGTCCATCACCAAGTCCATATCGTGCTCAATCAGGAGAAACGTGCGCCCCAGGCCCTGGAGATGTTGGATATGCCCCACCAGCTCTTGCATGAGGGTCGGATTCACCCCAGCCCCTGGCTCATCAAGCAAGATGCAGGTGGCGTCAGACATCATCGTACGCGCCAGCTCCAACAGCTTTTTCTGACCGCCGGAGAGATTGCCGGCGTACTCGTGGCGCAAGTAATGGAGCTTCACGCGCTGCAAAATCTCCTCAGCGCGCTCGCGCAAGGCTTGTTCCTGGGCGTAGACCTGGCGTGGATGAAACCAGGCATTGAAGAAGTTTTCGCCCGCTGCTGCTCTGGCGACGAGGAGGAGATTCTCCAGCACCGTCATGCGCTTGAGCGCACGGGCAATCTGGAACGTGCGGACAATCTTGCGCGCAAAAATGTCGTGGGGCGGGAGTCCATCAATCCGCTCTCCCTCGAACCATATGCGCCCAGCATCAGGCGGGTATACCCCGGCAATCATATTAAACAGCGTGGTTTTCCCAGCACCATTGGGACCAATCAACCCGGTAATCGTGCCACGTCGAATGCACAGCGAGCAGCCATCCACTGCCACCACCCCGCCGAAACGCTTCGGTGACGTTGTCGACTGTCAGGAGGCTCTCCTGATGTTCCATGGGGCTCTGTAGGCGCCGACATAGCCATGCACCTGTCTCCCGAATGGGACTCGTGCGCTCGCAGATTACTTTGAGGACCGAGAGGCGTTATTGTAGTTTTTCCAGTTAAAGTGTCAACTGTCCACGCTAGGCAAGCGCCCGGCGAATGGGGTAGAATCGGGGCAACCGGGACGGAGGGGCTGACAGTCCTCCGGCAGAGGAGCAGAGAAGGAGAGCAGAGTTATGGATTTTACCTATACGCCCGCGGAAGAGGCTTTTCGCCAGGAATTTCGCGCCTGGCTGGAACCGAATCTGCGTGTCCACCGCGAGCAATGGGGGAGGACGAGGACGAATTTACGCAGCATCCGAGCAGCCCTGCGAGCATGGCCTGGCACAAACGGCTGTACGATGGGGTTGGGTGGGCCTGCACTGGCCCAAAGAGTATGGTGGCCGCGGTGCTAGGCAGATGGAACTAAGTGATTTTTACTGAAGAGAGCATGCGCCTGGGAGCGCCACCAGAGGTCAACGGCATGGGGATCAACATGGTGGGGCCGATGCTCATGCACTACGGCACTGCTAGAGCAGCGTACGCGGTATCTCCGCAACATCCTCAGTGCCGCAAGAGATCTGGTGTCAGGGCTTCTCCGAGCCCGGCTCAGGGAGCGACCTGGCTTCGCTCTCCACCCGTGCGGTGCAGGACGGTGATGACTTTGTGATCACGGGCTCGAAGATCTGGACCAGCAATGCCCATAATGCGCACTGGTGCCTGTTGCTCGCCCGTACTGATCCGGAGGTGCCCAAGCACAAAGGCATCACGTGTTTTCTCTTAGACATGCAGAGCCCGGGCATCACCATCCGACCGCTGGTGCAAATGACCGGAGATGCGGAGTTCAACCAGGTCTTTTTCGATCAGGTGCGTGTGCCCAAAAGCCGTGTCTTAGGCACAGGTCAATGAGGGTTGGCGCGTCGCCATCTCCACCCTCAGCCATGAGCGTGGCGGTATACGCCAGTTCATGCGCCTGCACCGCCTGGTCCGTATGGTCGAAGACCTGGCGCGCCAGCGCGGCGTGAAGTCACACGCCAGTCTTACGGCAGCAGCTCGCGCAACTCCACATCGACACGGAAGTGCAACGGCTCACGGGCCTTCGCGCCCTCACCAAACAACTGCGTGGGGAACCACCTGGCCCGGAAGGCTCGATTCAGAAACTGGCCTTCTCGCGTGTGTATATGCGCGCGGTGCAAGTCGCCGAACAGGTACTGGGTCCCTACACGCAGCTCGACAAGGGTTCGAAGCACGCCGTGGCCGATGGGCACTGGACGTTTCAAAGCCTCTTTGCCCGACGCTATGGCATTGCCGGAGGGCACGGATCAAATTCAGCTCAATATTATTGGTGAACGCCAGTTGGGCTCTGCCAAAGTAAGGAGTGACACGTTTATGGCGGCAGAACGCACGACCGCAGAGATTCTCGAGACCCTCGCCGCCCAGGCGCGTCTCCTGTGGGGCGAGACAGACGCTGAACGCCAGCGTCCGGCTCTCTACCCAGACTGCGGAGGAAATTGCCGTGGTGGCCCGGACTACCAGTGCCGGCTGACCTGGAGCCACAAATTTTTGCCTGATCTTCTTCCCACTCTCCCTCCGGAAGAGGTTTGTCAGGGGGTGAGAGTCGGCCTGCATTTGTGTGAGGGAGCATCACCATGACTGCATTGCACACTCTGGGTGTCGCCGCAGTGGCTGCGCTGGTGACAGCGGCGTGAGGTCTCGCCTGTCGAGATCGTCGACCGCCTGCCTGACGCGCCTCGAAGCCGTGGAGCCGACGTTGCAGGCGTGGGTGACGTGTCGATCGGCCTGAGGCGCTCTGGCCGCAGCCAAACGTTGCGAGCAAGCCATCCAACAGGGAGACAGCGATCGGTGCGCTCGCTGGCGTACCGGTGGGCCTCAAGGACATTATCTACACGGCTCGGCCTGCGCACCACCGCCGGCTCGCGTGTCTATGCCAACTTTGTGCCGACGCTACGATGCCACCGTCACCGTGCGACTGCAACAGGCTGGCGCAATCATCCTCGGCAAGACCGTCACCACCGAGTTTGCCACCGCTGATCCTTCCCACGCGCAATCCCTGGAACACCGAGCATACGCCAGGCGGTTCAAGCAGTGGCTCGGCGGCGGCAGTGGCGGCCCGTATGATACCGGCAGCGTTGGGCTCGCAAACGGGCGGCTCAACCTTGCGACCGGCGTCGTACTGTGGCATTGTTGGACTCAAGCCCACCTATGGGCGCATCTAGCCGTTACGGGGTGATCCCGGTCAGTTGGTGTCTCGATCACGTTGGCATCCTGGTGCGTAGCGTGCAGGACGCCGCGCTGGTGCTCAGGCTATTGCCGGGCATGATCGTCCATGACGCCAGTTCCCTGTCACAGCCGGTGGGCGATTACAGCCTGGCCGTGCAGCAGGCGAGACACACCACCACGTCTCGGCGTGCTGCGTGACTTTTTCGTGACCACGCTAGATGCCGAGACCCAGCAGCATACCGCAGGCGACCGTCGAGCGCCTCGCCCGTGCCGGCGCCAGCGTGCGCGAAGTGTCCCTGCCACCGAGCTATGCCACCGTGCTGGCAGCCCATCGCCTGATCATGAAGGTGGAAGCGGCGGCCTTCCATGCCGACATGTTCAGGACGCAGCGCGAGCAGTATGGTCCCAGACTGCGGGAAACCATTGAGATGGGCCTGGTCATCCCCGGTGTCGATTATCTCCGGGCGCAACGCTTACGGCGCCTGTTTCAGCAGGAGGTACCGCAGATGTTCCAGGATGTCGATATCCTGGTGACGCCCTCCACCCCGACTCCGGCGCCACGCGACCTGGCGCACGACGGGCGACGCCCGCTTTCAATCGCCCTGGAGCCACGCCGGGGTACCCAACGATCACGCTGCCCACCGGGCTGAGTCAGAGCTGGTATGCCGTTGGGCCTACAACTGATCGCGCCAGCCCTGGAGGAAGAGCGCCTGTTGCGGGCGGCGCACTGGTGTGAGGCAGCGCTGAACGTTACGTTGGCACCGCCTCTCTAGAGTGCAAGCCGTGCCGCGAACGAGTATACTGAGCGTTACCCAGTGCCTTTGGACCACCCATGACATACGCTGCGTTTGGCATTCCTGTGCTTTGGAAGCTGAGAGCTGTGCATGACACCCTTGCGGGCTTCGTTCCACACGCTAGGCTGTCGTCTCAATCAGGCGGAGACGGCGACGATCAGTGCGACTTTTGCGGCCCGAGGCCTATACCATTGTCGAGTACGGTGCCGAGACCGATGTCTGCGTCATCAACACCTGTTCGGTCACCGAGGGCGCGGAGGCCAAATGCCGCCAGAGCCGTGCGTGCCGTCCTGCGTCACTCGCCGCAGCGCCTATGTCGTGGTGACGGGGTGTTATGCGCAGGTGGGCGTCGAGGCGTTACGGCGCATTGCGGGCGTAAGATCTGATTGTCGGCACTGAGCACAAGATGCAGGTCGCCGAGTTGGTGGATTTGCCGCAGAAGTCGGGCCAGCCACAGGTGGTGCACAGCCAGAAAATCAGCCGTGGAGATTTTTATCGTGGAGGGGGTCGGGCTCTACGAGGGACACACACGAGGCACAATCTCAAGATTCAGGATGGCTGCAATTTTGCCTGTGCCTTCTGCATCTGATCCGTTCACCGCGTGGCGGTGCGCGCAGCCGCAAGCTGCGACGACATCGTCCGTGAGGCCCACGGGCTGGTGGCGCGCGGCCATCGTGAGCTGGTGCTGACCTGGGGTCAACATCGGGACCCTATACCAGCGAGGACATGACCTGCTGCAGGTCATCCAGGCCCTGGAGCGTGTCGATGGCCTGGAACGCCTGCGCATCAGCTCGATTGAGCCGACGACTGTCTCCAGCGCCGTGGTCGAGTGGATGGCCACGTCGACCGAAGCTCTGTCCTCATCTGCACGTGCCGGTGCAGAGTGGTGATGACCGGGTCGCACGCAGTGCATGAAGCGGCACTACACGCGTGCGGCGTTTGCGGCGTTCGTCGAGGAGTGGTGCGGCGGGTGCCACATATCTGCCTAGGGACGGACGTGATGGTAGGATTCCCTGGCGAAGGCCAGCCTGCTACCAACTACGCGGGCGCTGCTGGCCGATCTGCCCCTGGCGTGTTTTCCACGTGTTTTCCTACTCAGAGCGACCACACACCTACGCGCAGCGTTATACCGACCACGGTGCCTGCCGCCAGTGGTCCAGGAGCGCCAGCCGCATCTTGCGTGAGCTCAGCGGGCGCAGAAGGCGGCGTTTTACCGGCAGTTCATTGGCCGTGCGGTACGCGTGCTGTTTGAGCAGCGTGAGGATGCCGGGCTGTATACGGGCTTTAGCGATAACTTACATGGAGAATTGGTGTGGCGACAGACGCCGAGATCGCGAATCAGTTGCTGTCTGGGCATGCTGCACACGGTCGAACGTGGTATGGCCGTTGGCACCCTGCATGGCAGCTTCCAGAATAGGTGGATGCCGTGACGCGTGCGGAGTTCGGTGCGCATCCTGGCGGCACACTACCAGACGCACTGCAGCCCTGGCCCCTCGGGATGTGTACAAGCTCATCTATCAGGCGGTATTTGGACCGGAGCACAGCATTGACAATCTGCGCGCGGCTATGGAGCGCCTGTATCTTGAAGTCCTGCACCTGCCAGACACTGCCAGTGACGATGCCGGTACTCGAACCACTCTCGCCTCTGCTGTGGTAGAGTCAATCTGCAGCCGTTTGTGCAGCAGGGGGAGCGTGCGGGCGCTGTGGCAGTGTTTCCGCCAGACCTGGCGCGGTACCAACCCGGCACCCTGGTAGACCTGGACCGCCTCTGGAAGTTTTTTCTGGCTACCGCATGGGCACAACGCTACGATGCAGCGTGCCTCGAGCAGTTCTGGCAGCAGATGGCAACGGCGCATTTTGCCCCGGTACACCACAGTCAGACAGTACGCTGAGGCGAACGACCCCCCACTATCGCGTCGTCTTGCGCGCCTCCAGTGGAAGGGCCAGGATTCCTATAAGCGAGTAGACAGTATGCCCATTCGCATCACACGCGTGTACACACGCACCGGAGATGATGGCACCACAGTTCCCTGGTTGGCGGCACCCGGTTCCCAAAGATGCCAAGCGCATCGCGGCAGTGCGGGGCGATTGACGAATTGAACGCCAGTCTGGGCCTGGCGCGCGTGTTCAATCGAAGAACGCCTGGCGGAGGGCGAGGGCCATCAATGGCTCGACGACGTGCTGCGGCGTTTGCAGAACGAACTGTTCGATCTGGGCAGCGAGCTGGCCACGCCTCGAGGACGCGGTGTATGAGGGCATGTTTCGCTTCAGCGAGCAGGAGGTCAAAGCGCTGGAGCGCCTCATGGACCAGTGTCAGAAGGAACTGGAACCGCTCAAATCCTTCATTTTACCTGGGGGCGGGCGGATCGGTGGGTTCTTGCACCAGTGCCGGACCATATGCCGACGCGCTGAGCGGGACATCCTGGCGCTGTCCCGCGAGGAACCGATCAACCCCTGCCTCCTCAAATACGTGAATCGGTTGAGCGATGTGTTCTTTGTGCCGACCCGCTGGGTCGGTAGGCGTCTGGAGGAGAAGAGGTATCTCTGGGAGCGCGCGGCTTGCAGCCCCGTCCCCGGACGAAACGGGCGCGCCCGTAAAGCTCTCGTCTACGCGCGCCCTGGATTGGCATTGATAGAGTCAGAGCATGTCCCGAGGAGGAGCTGATGACCCGTCCCCTGCACCTGATTTCGCAGAGCGCTCTCTGCTGCGTCGCATCGCATCGTGTATGGCCCTGCGGCTGGTCATTGGGACACTCACTGTCCTGCAGGGTGTAGTAGTAGACAGTGGCACATCGATCTAACTCTGCGACGGCCAGTGATCTGACCGATCGGTCCTTCGCATTTACGAGCGGGGCTGGTCCAAATCTCGCCGACGAGTGCTCGGATTGCCGCAAGGGACAGGCGTTTACCCTGCAATTTGGCAGCTTTGGCGGCACCAATGTCGGTCCCGTCACCTTAGACTCTGGTGGCAGTGACGCGAGTGGGACAGTGACGCTCGGTTCTCTGCACCTTCCGTTTCGACCGCAGCACCTTCCCTCGCTGGTACGCGGCCCGCAAAGCGGCACACCATTTACGATCGATCCCCTGTGCAAGTCAACAGCAATGACAACACGCTGCGGCTGACGACAGCGAGCGGGGAACGCGTCGTGTCAGCGCCGGCTATTCCCCTGCCCATGACGAATGTCGCTTTTGTGCTCACCACGGATTTTTCGACTGGTTCATACTCCGTTCGTGGATCTGACCTCCCGCAATGTCTTCGGGACCATAAACTGCTGACGGCGGTACCCACGGCGATGAGATGCGATCGCCCTGCTTTACACGCGGCGCCGTCTATGCGGTCAATCAGTCTGTCTGGATGCAGATAGTATTCAGATCATCGACCCGCAGTTGAGGTTCATCACACCGACGAACGGTATGATCTCGGTCGGCAATGGCACCCAATCCCCCAGGACATCGTCTTCGTGAATACCGAACAAAGCGATGAGCCGTCTGGGCTCCGCACGCTCGTCTGATCCTCAATCCCACCACTCTGGCGCGCTCTGGGTGTGCTCGATTTAGCCGCCTGGTCACGCCCAGACGGTGACGGGTCGCCCGGACCAGCGTCTATGTCGTTGTACAATGGCTTCGGCGCATCGTAGCCTTGCAACATATCGACTTCACGCAGTCGCAGCTGCCCAAGGATGTGCTCGCGGGGTGGTGATTGATCCCACGACGGATCGCATCGTGACGGGTGATCGAGTTGCATGGGAAAAATCCATTTTCGGAGTTCCAGTTCAGCTCGCCACGCTCAACCGCATTCTCATCAGTTCGGTGGGCGATTTTGGTGTCATTGACGGGGGATTGAGGCGATCAACTGACACGAATACCGTCGATGCGCAGTTTGCAGTCAGTGAGGCGACGATGGGGTATATCAACCGCGTTTGTGACCGCTATCGCGCACCAAGGGCTTTGGCGATTGTGCACCGGACGCGAATTTATGCAATTCCCTGATCACCTTCGACCCTCGATCAGGCCAGCGTCTGAAAACCATCGCGGGGCCGCTCGATGTCTTCGTGCCGCACCTGGCGATCAATAGGTCAGCAATCGAGGTGTATGCTGGCGGTCGCGCGACACGACAACGGCGACGTCCGAGGCTGCGGATTTTGATGCGCTCACTGATAAGCGAAATCACCACGACCCTGCTCAATGTCGGGCGATTACCCCGTCTGTTCACTCTCTTCGTCTGAGTGACAGACGGCCGAGAGCCATGTCGGAGCCAGGCAGGTGCTCAGCTCTGCTGGCCTGCCTGGCAGTCAGCTGACCTACGTGATAAACCTCTGAGGCGTGATCGCTAGTTTTGCAACCTTGATGTTTCGCCTCATGTTATGCTCAGTGCAGATTTAGGTGAACTGCTGCAATTCTGTTGGGAATGCGATGCAGGCTGCTGGAAAGCTGCCGTCTGCTCGTGACTGCTGCAGCTTTGTCTGCTCTTGGTGCTGCCTGTCCTGACGCCTGTCATCACGGTTCTCCTGTCCTTGTGTGTCTGCTGGGAACCCTTTGATGGAGGATTCGGGACATGGCCACGTCTACTACCGTAAGTATTCCTATTCCCATCATCTCGCCCAGCGTTAGGCTGGCAGGGGTAGGGTCCAACGTTTTCTGCTCCTGGATCAGCACCCTGGGCTATCTCTTTCTGTTCCCGGCGCTGCTGGTGATCCTCGGCCTGGTGGCCTATCCCTTTGCCAGCGCCATCGTGATGACCTTCCAGGCAAAACCGCCGGCGCCCGGGTCGCTTCATCGGGCTGGACAATTACCGGGAGTTGTTAGCATAGCGAGCAGTTCCTGCGCACGGTTTTCAACACCGTCGTCTATACCGGCTGTCGGCGTCGGGATCAAATTTCTCCTCGGGCTCAGCATGGCGCTGGTGCTCAATCAAGAGCGCTTCTGCAACAACCTGTTTCGCTCCTTCCTCCTCATTCCCTGGGCCATTCCGACGGTGATGTCCGCCCTCAATTGGCGCTGGATCTTCGACGATGCCAGCGGGCTCATCAACAATGTCCTGGTGCGTCTGAACCTGATAGACGAGACCATCTCCTGGCTCTCCAACCCGCATCTCGCCATGCTCTCGGTGATCGTGGTGGTGGTCTGGCAGGGCACGCCGTTTTTTACCATGAGCTTTCTGGCCGGCCTGCAGGCCATTCCCAAGGAGCTCTACGAAGCGGCGGAGATCGACGGGGCGTCAGTGCTTCAGCAATTCTCCTACATCACGCTGCCCCGTTTGCAGCCAGTCTTCATCACTGCGGTGATGCTGTCGGCCATCTTGACCTCAGCGGGCATCCAATTTGTCTTGCATCTTGACGAACGGGGGGCCACGCCGATCGCACCATGATCTTTCCCGTATTGGCCTATAACCTGGCACTGGGCGGCGCCCAGCGCTTGGGGATGGGGGCAACCGTGTCGCTGTTCTTTTTCCCCGTTCTGGTCGTCTTCATTGTTTTCTTGACGCGCCGCATGCTGCGCGAGAAGGGGGAGTAGGCCATGACGCTGAGCATGACCGACCCAGCGCCGCGCGCTCAAGGGTCTTGGGAATGGCATGTTGTTGCTGATGCTCCTGTGGACGGCGATCCCCTTCTACTGGATGATCGCCACGTCGCTGAAGCACGACAAGGAAATTTACGGGTATGAGGCCACCCTGATCCCCCAGCAGCCCACGTTGGACAACTATGCCACCGTGTTTCGTGAGACCCCCTATCTGCTCTTTCTGCGCAACAGCGTGGCGGTAGCGGTGGGCTCCACGGTGCTGTCCATCGTCATTGCCTGTCTGGGAGCGTATGCCATTGCCCGGCTCAATTTCCCCGGTCGGGCCCTCCTGGCGCGCGGTCTGGTGTTCACGTACCTCGTTCCCACCTCGCTGCTCTTCATCCCCATGTTTGCCATGATGAGTGTCCTCCGCCTCACGGATAGCCTGCACGGACTCATCATCGCGTACCTGGGATTTGACGTGCCGTTTTGCACCTGGCTACTCATGGGCTATTTCAAGTCGGTGCCCGTGGAGCTGGAGGAAGCGGCCCTGGTGGACGGTTGTAACCGCGTCAGCTGCGCTCGTGCGTATCGTGCTGCCGATGTCACTCCCGGCCCTCGTCGTGGTGACGTTTTTCTCGTTTACGCACGCCTGGAACGAATTTCTGTATGCGCACGTGTTCACCAGCACCAACAGTGCCCGGACGGTGACCACCGGCCTGGCGAATTTCATGTCGCAGGACGTGTTCTTCTGGGGGCCGCTGATGGCCTCAACCATCATGAGCGCTCTGCCCCGGTGCTCATGTTTCTCGTCCTCCAGCGCTGGGTGGTCAAGGGTTGACGCTCGGAGGCGTGAAAGGATAGGGAGGCACACCATGCTGACACGACGCGACATCTTGCAGCAGGCCGGGAAGGCCGCCACCGTCCTGGCGACGACGGCACCCTGGTGGCTGGTGCGCCGAGCCCACGCGGCGCGCCAGGCAAAGCTCGTCGTGTGGAATCCCGCCGCGCTGGCGCCGCAGGTCGACAAGATCATGCAGGAGCAGTGCTACGCCTACGCCAAGCAGGCGGGGATCAAGGAGAACGAGATCGACTATTCGATCATCGGTGGTCCGCCAGCTCCTGCCCAAACTGGTGGCGTCGCTCGAGGCCGGGAACCCGCCGGATATCACCCGGCGTGGGCGGTGGGTACGCGCAGCTCTACCGCTCGCAAGGCCACCTCCTGGAGGTGACCGACCTGGTCGACAAGATGCAGAAAGTGCAGGGGGGCTCTTTCCTGCCTCCCTGCCCGAGCGTCATGCATCAAGGCAAGGCCTATGCGTGTGCCGCAGTCCGTCAGCCCCTGGCCGCTGGTCACCCGCCTGGATCTCCTCGAGGCCGCCAAGGTCGATCCTCCTAAGACGTGGGACGAGTTCATCGAGGTCTGCAAGAAGCTGCAAAAGCCGCCCAGGCTCACCGGCTTTGGCCTGTGCCTGGGCCTGCAAAACGATACCGACAACAACGTGATGAACATGATCTGGTGCTACGGCGGCAAGCTCGTCGAGGCGGACAACAAGACGGTGGCGCTGCACTCGAAGGGCACGATCGCCGCCGTGCAACTGATTGCGGACATGTTCAACAAGCACAAGATCATCCCGAAGGGCGCGATCGCGTGGGACAATACCGGCAACAACAAGGCCTATCAGTCACGGCAGGTGATCTTCGTCTTGAATCCCACCAGCATCTACGCCTATCTGGCGGAATCCGACAAAGAGCTGTACAACGTCACGGGACTGCTGCCGGTACCGGCTGGGCCGGCGGGCGCCATCGCGGAGCTCACGACGGCGGAATGGCTGCTCTTCAAGCACAACCCCTATCCTGAGGTGGCCAAAGGGCTGGCCGAGTACTGGATGGCCCCGGAGAATCTGCGGGTGATGATCGAGGAAGGCGATGGCCGCTGGGGGCCGCCGCTACAAGGGCATGTACGACTCCGAGTTCTGGAAGCGGCCGGTGTTCCAGCACTGGCGCGTCATGCTGGAGCGTGGACGCCAGTTCCCGCCTCCCGGCACCATGAATGCCGCCTCAGGCGAGGTGCTCGCCACCTTCGTCATCGGCCGCATGATGCACCGGGTGCTGGTGGAGAACTGGGAGGCTGAGAAGGCGGTCGAAGAGGCGCATAAGAAGGTGGCGGAGATCTATGCACGGTATCAGGAAGGGTAGGTGATGTAGCGACCGAGATTCCCTGACCATGCCAGCAGCGCCCTGCCGCCGGTGGCACTGTTTCTGATCCTCCAGGGCTGGGTCGTGAAGGGGTTAAGCGAGGTAAAAGATGCTGACACGACGTGATATCTTTGCAGCAGGCCGGGAGGACGGCTGCCATCCTGGCGACGACGGCGCCCTGGTGGCTGGTACGCCGAGCCCATGCTGCACGCCAAGAACAAACTGGTCGTGTGGAATACGACCGCACTGGCACCGCAGGTCGATAAGATCATGCAGGAGCAGTGCTATGCCTACGCCAAGCAGGCTGGGATCAAGGAGAAGCGAGATCGACTATTCGATCATTGGCGCTGGCGCAAACTCCTGCCCAAGCTGGTCGCGTCGCTCGAGGCCGGGAACCCGCCGGATATCACCCGGCTGGGCGCTGGGTACCGTGCAGCTCTACCGCTCGCAGGGCCACCTGCTGGAGGTGACCGACCTGGTCGACAAGATGCAGCAAGTGCCAGGCGGGCTCTTTCCGGTCTCCTCGACGAGCGTCATGCACCAGGGCAAGGCCTACGGTGTGCCGCAGTCGGTCAGCCCCTGGCCGCTGGTCACCCGCCTGGATCTCCTCGAAGCCGCCAAGGTCGAGCCCCTAAGACGTGGGACGAGTTCATCGAGGTCTGTAAGAAGCTGCAAAAGCCGCCCAAGCTCACCGGCTATGGCATGTGTCTCGGCCTGACAGAACGATACCGACAACAACGTGATGAGCATCGATCTGGTGCTACGGTGGCAAGCTTGTCGAAGCCGACAACAAGACGGTGGCCCTGCACTCCAAGGAACGATAGCGGCGGTGCAGCTGATTGCGGACATGTTCCACAAGCACAAGATCATCCCGAAGGGCGCGATCGCGTGGGACAACACCGGGAACAACAAAGCCTATCAGTCACGGCAGGTGCTTTTCGTCCTGAATCCCACCGAGTATCTACGCCTATCTGGCAGAATCCGACAAAGAGCTGTACAACGCCACCGGCCTGCTGCCGATGCCGGCTGGGCCGGCTGGCTCCATCGCGGAACTCGCGCACGGCGTCAATGGGTGCTCTTCAAGCACAACCCCTATCCCGAGGTGGCCAAAGGGCTGGCGGAGTACTGGATGGCGCCAGAGAATCTGCGGGTGATGATCGAGGAAGGCGGCGGGCGCTGGGGACCGCCATACAAGGGCATGTACGACTCTGAGTTCTGGCAGCGGCCGGTGTTTCAGCACTGGCGTGTCATGCTCGAGCGCGGTCGGCGAGTTCTCTTCCCCTGGTGCCATGAATGCCGCCTCAGGTGAGGTGCTCACCACCTACGTCATCGGCCGCATGATGCACAGCGGGTGCTGGTCGAGAGCTGGGAGGCCGAGAAGGCGGTCGCAGAGGCGCACAAGCAGGTGGCGGAGATCTATGCGCGGTATCAGGAGGGGTAGGCGATGTAGTGACCGAGATTCCCTGCCCCTGCCCAGCAGTAGCCTGCCGCCGGTAAGCATGTTTCTGGTTCTCTAGTGCTGGGTAGTAAAGAGGTGAACACTCGGGGACGTGCAAGGCTAGGGAGGTACACCATGCTGACACGACGCGACATCTTGCAGCAGGCCGGGAGAACGGCCGCCGTCCTGGCGACAACGGCGCCCTGGTGGCTCAGTGCGCCGAGCCCATGCGGCGCGCCAGAACAAACTGGTCGTATGGAACCCTGCCGCTTTGGCACCGCAGGTCGACAAGATCATGCAGGAGCAGTGCTATGACTACGCCAAGCAGGCTGGGATCAAGGAGAACGAGATCGATTATTCGATCCTTGGTAGTACCCAATGGCTGCCCAAGCTCGTGGCGTCGCTCGAAGCGGGGACTCCACCGGACATCATCCGCGTAGCCTGGGGCGTACACGCATCTCTATCGCTCACAAGGTCACCTCCTGGAGGTGACCGACATGGTCGACAAGATGCAGAAAGTCCAGGGCGGTCTCTTTCCGGTCTCCCTCACGGAGTGTCATGCATCAAGGGCAAGGCCTATGGCGTCGCCGCAGTCCGTCAGCCCCTGGACGCTGGTTACCCGCCTGGATCTCCTCGATGCCGCCAAGGTCGATGCCTCCCAAGACCTGGGACGAGGTCGTCGAGGTCTGCAAGAAGTTGCAGAAGCCACCCAAGCTCACCGGTTTTGGCATGTGCCTGGGCCTGCACACCGATGCTGACAATGACATTCTCAATATCATCTGGGCTTATGGCGGCAAGCTGGTCGAAGCCGACAACAAGACCGTGGCCTTGCACTCGCCGGGCACGATTGAGGCAGTCCGGTTCATTGCCGAGATGTACCACAAACACAAGATCATCCCCAAGGGCGCGATCGGCGTGGGACAATACCGGGAACAACAAAGCCTATCAGTCGCGTCAGGTCATTTTTGTCACGAATGCCAGCAGTATCTACGCCTACCTGGCTGAATCTGACAAAGAGCTGTACAACGTCACTGGACTGCTGCCGCTGCCGACCGGTCCCGGCTGGCGCCCAGCGATGCACTCGGCACGGCGGAATGGATACTCTTTCAAGCACAACCCCTATCCCGAGGATAGCCAAAGGGCTGGCGGAGTACTGGATGGCTCCAGAGAATCTGCGGGTGATGACCGAGGAAGGCGATGGGCGCTGGGGGCCGCCATACAAGGGCATGTATGATTCCGAGTTCTGGCAGCGGCCGGTGTTTCAGCATTGGCGTGCCATGCTCGAACGTGGGCGCCAATTCTCTTACGCTGGAGTCATGAATCCGGCCTGCAGGTGAGGTGTACGCCACCAACGTTCTTGCCCGCATGACACAGAGGGTGCTCATCGAGAATCTGGAGCCGGAGAAAGCGGTCGAAGAGGCGCACAAGAAGGTGGCGGAGATCTATGCGCGGTATCAGGAGGTGTAGGCGTTGCGGTGACTGAGATTCCCTGACCCTCGCCCATCAGCGCCCTGCCGCCAGTAATTGTTTCTGATCCTCCAGCGCTGGGTCGTAAAGGGATGAACACTCGGGGCGTGACAGGATAGGGAGGTACACCATGCTGACACGACGCGACATCTTGCAGCAGGCCGGGAGAACGGCTGTCGTCCTGGCGACAACGGCGCCCTGGTGGCTGGTGCGCCGTGCGCACGCCGCACGCCAGAACAAACTGGTCGTATGGAACACGACCGCACTGGCACCGCAGGTCGATAAGATCATGCAGGAGCAGTGCTATGCCTACGCCAAGCACGCTGGCATCAAAGACAACGAGATCGACTATTCCATTGTTGGTTCTGCGCAAATCCTGCCCAAGCTGGTCGCGGCGCTGGAGGCGGGAACCCCCGGACATTGCCCGGATCGACCCGTGGTTAACGACGCTCTATCGCTCCCAGGGCCACCTGCTGGAGGTGACGGACCTGGTGGAGAAGATGCAGCGCGTACCAGGCGGGCTCTTTGCGGTCTTCGATGAGGTCATGCACCAGGGCAAGGCCTACGCTATCCCCCAGTCGATCAGCCCCTCGCCGCTGGTCGCCCGCATGGATATTCTCGCCGCCGCCAAGGTTGAGCCGCCCAGGACGTGGGACGAGTTTATCGAGGTCTGTAAGAAGCTCCAGCAGCCGCCAAAGCTGACCGGGTATGGTATGTGTCTCGGTCTGACGGGTGATACCAATGGCAATGTGATGAGTGTCATCTGGTCCTACGGTGGGAAACTGGTCGAAGCCGACAACAAGACCGTGGCCCTGCACTCACCGGGCACGGTCAAGGCTGTGCAGCTCATTGCGGATATGTACCTCAAACACAAAATCATCCCCAAGGGCACGATCTCGTGGGACAACACCGGGAACAATAAAGCCTATCAGTCCCGCCAGGTGATTTTTGTCCAGAATGCCACGAGTATCTATGCCTATCTGGCGGAGTCCGACAAAGAGCTGTACAACGCCACCGGCCTGCTCCCGATGCCAGCCGGTCCCGCTGGCGCGTTCGCATACTCTCGGCACCGCGTATTGGGTACTCTTCAAGCACAATCCTTATCCCGAAGTAGCCAAGGGGCTGGCCGAGTACTGGATGGCCCCAGAGAATCTCCGGGTGATGATCGAGGAAGGGGACGGACGCTGGGGACCACCGTACAAAGGCATGTACGATTCTGAGTTCTGGAAGCGGCCGGTGTTCACGCATTGGCGCGAGATGCTGGAGAGCGGCCGCCACCTCGCCTCCCCGGCACGGCGCATCCCGCCGTCGGTGAGGTGTCAAGCACCTATTTGATTGGCCGCATGATGCACCGGGTGCTGGTGGAGAACTGGGAGGCCGAGAAGGCGGTGGAGGAAGCACACAAGAAGGATCGTGGAGATTTACGCCCGGCATCAGGAGGCCTAGGCGTTTTCAGGGTTTTTCCTGGGAGCGCCACGCTCTAGCGTGGCTTCTAGGCCGGCTGGAGCCCGGCGCTCCCAGGAGGAAAGCACTGGCACAGGACATACGCAATGTATATCTGAGACAGGTCATCTGACACACACTGGCACTCCTGACCTCTAGCTGCCTTCCTGTCTGCTGCTAGCGCCCACGAAATACCGGCTTGCGCTTCTCACGCCAGGCCGTGTGGCCTTCATCCTTATCTTCGGTCTGTTCCAGCGCCATGAAGCGATAGAGATCCACCAGAGAAGCGTCCGACAGGTTGGGGATGTCCAGACCTCGTAGCAGCGACTCCTTCGTCATGCGTGTGGCGAGTGGTGGTAAGGAGGCGATGTGCGCGGCCACCTCACGGGTCGTGTCCATGAGCGCCTCATGGGGCACCAGCCATTGCGCCAGGCCGATGCGATAGGCTTCGTCAGCCTTCAGGTGAAAGCTCAGGGCCAGGCGCATGGCCTGCCCTCTGCCGACCCAGCGTGCTAGACGTGCCGAGCCACCGTACGCTGGCAGGATGCCCAGGGCCACCTGGGGCAACCGCCATTCGGCGCGCTCTGAGGCCACCAGAAGGTCGCAGCAGAACGTGATGATGCACCCTATCCCCACCGCATAACCGTTGACGGCACCAATAAGCGGTTTCGAGAAGTTCGAGAGCACTTCAAAGGGGCGATCCTTGCGCTTGGGAAGGCTTTTGATGAACTCGGCGGTTGAAGTCAGGGTATGTGTGCGGATTTTAAATTCGCCCCAGCCGAGAAAGCCCCACCTTTCTCATCGCCGGTGAGCACGGCGCAGCGGATGTCGTCATCGTCCTCCATCGCTGCACAGTAGCGCGCGATGCCCTCGTTAAAATCGTCGCCCCAGGCGTTACGGGCCTCAGGCCGGCTTTAAGGTGATGATGCCGATATGGTCTTGCTTGTCGTATGCTACTGGCATGGGTGGTCTCCATTTGAGAGAGCGTGGTATGCGCTGTAGGTAGCGATATTAGCGTACTGGGGGATTGACACTGCAAAGGGCGAGTTGCCTACTCTGGCGGTATCACACTGGGAAGGATGCAGCGGCGTGCGATACGAGCGCACCTTTGGTGATATTCCAGGCTACCCTGAAGGTAGTTGTTTTGGCACGCGCCTTGAGCTGTCCAGCGCTGGCCTGCATCGGCCGCTGGTGGCGGGCATCTCTGGCAGTGATCGCATAGGCGCCAACTCGGTGAGTGTTAGCCGGAGGCTATGAGGACACGGAAGATTGTGTGGACGAAATTCCTCTACACGGCATGGCGGCAGAGACCTGAGACCGGGCGTCAAGTCGCCCACCAAACGTTGACGGCGCGGGAATTTGGCCCTGGCCTGCTAACAAGCGTCTAGTAGGTTGCCAGTGCGATCATTCGGGCGCACGCCAACGGTCGCCATACGCGCCTGAGGCTGGTTATCGTTACGATGGACTGTATACAGCGTTGACGAGTACTGGCGTAGGTTGGGAAGCAGATTGATGTCTGGCGTTCAATGGTCTGGCACGGTCTCGGTCGAATAATTATCTGGCCATCGCAGGATACCCGTGGCCCCGACGGTACTCGATGATGGCCTCAAACGCCCCATATCCAGGCTGGCTTCCACATGCGAGGCGACCGTGTCCAGCACCGCTTGCATATGCAGCGAGGCGCTGGCTTGCTCCGGGTCCCCGTGCCATCCCAGGGAGGTAAGCCAGGCGCGGCGGAGCGACGCGTTGGCGAAGAGCCCGTGAAGATAGCATCCCCACACCTTGCCTGCCTCCGCCACGGCACCATCTGCCACAGCTGAGGCGCGCTCCGTTCCGCCGCGAAATCTCTAGCCACGGTTGCTGACTCGTGGTACGTCCCATGTGAATCTCATATCCCTGGATGGGTTGATTCTGAAGCGCTGCGAGCCAGCCAGGACCACTCAGGATGCGTGCCTCAGCCTGATATGTGGCCTTGGAGGATTCAAAGACTGGTCTCCACGGGCAACAAGGCCAGCCCGGCAACTTCCGGCAGCGCTGACTCCACGCCCAGAGGATCCTGAATGCGACGCCCGAGCATTTGATAGCCACCACAGATGCCGACGACGACTGTGCCAGCCTGCGCTAAATGCTGGATAGCCTGGTCTAACCCCTGCTCACGCAACCAGAGCAGGTCAGCAATCGTGCTTTTCGTTCCCGGGAGAATGACCGCGTGCGGTCGTCCCAGCGTGGCCGGTGAGGAAACGTAACGCACCGTGACGCCCTGTTCAGCCGCCAGGGGGCAAAGTCGTCAAAGTTGGCAATGTGCGGCAGACGGATGACGGCAATATCGACGTTGCCATGCTCTGGCTGCCCCGGGGTGACTGGCGTATCCAGGGCAGCCGCATCCTCCTCAGGCAGCCGCAAGTCGGGCACGAAAGGAATGACCCCCAGCACTGGCAGAGCACTGCGCTCTTCGAGAATGCGTATGCCTTCGTGAAAGAAGGCCAGATCGCCCCGGAACTTGTCACGACCAACCCCTGTACCAGCGCCTGTTCCTCGGGCGTGAAGAGCCAGAGGGTGCCGAGCAGTTGCGCGAAAATACCGCCGCACGCAATATCGCCCACTAACAGGACAGGGGCCTGCGCATAGCGAGCTACGGCCATGTTGACCAGGTCGCGCGGGCGCAGGTTGAGTCTCGACAGGACTCCCGGCACCCTCAATCACCACCAGATCGTATAGGGCTCGCAGACGGTCGAGCGCAGAGGTGACCAGGGGCCACAGCTCGTCCTTGTACTGCCCATACTCCCGGGCCGCCACCGTCCGGCGCGGACGACCCATGGCAATCACCTGCGTGCGGCTACCGCCTTCTGGCTTGAGGAGGATAGGGTTCATCTCGGCGCTGGGAGCGATACCCGCGGCGGCGGCCTGGACGTGCCTGTGAGCGTCCAATCTCGGCGCCGTCGGCACAGACCGCGGCATTGTTGGACATATTCTGGGCTTTAAAAGGCGCCACCCGCACGCCCGGCGCGCAAAAAGTCGGCACAGCGCGGTCACCAGACAGACTCTTGCCCACCGAGGAACTGGTGCCCTGAATCATGAGGACGCGTGCTGCCATGCTGTCTTCCTTTGCCGGACACGCTACGGGGCGAAGGGCCCTGGTGTCGCGTTCCGTGCGCAGCTTCTCCACGATCTCGGCCACCGGCATGGCGCCCAGGTCCGTGCCCCCACGCACGCGGAGTGCGGCGGCCTGCGCTGCGGCCTCACGGTCGCCAACCACGAGCATGTAGGGGATCTTGCGCAGCTGGGCATCACGGATCTTGGCGTTCATGCGGTCGCTGCGGCTGTCCACTTCAACACGCAGGCGCACGGCCTTGAGCTGCGCGGCAACCTCCTGAGCGTAGGGCACGTGGCGGTCCGCGATGGGAATGACCACAGCCTGCGTGGGCGACAGCCAGAGCGGGAAGTTGCCTTCGTACTCCTCAATGAGGAGGGCCACCATGCGCTCCATGGTCGAGAGGACGCCACGGTGCACCATGATCGGCTGGGCCCGGCCACCGTCCTCCGTGACGTACTCGAGCTTGCACTGGGCCGGGAGATGGAAATCGACCTGCACGGTGACCAGCGTCTCGTCCTTGCCCTGAGCGGTCTGGAACTGCACATCGATCTTCGGGCCGTAGAACGCCGCCTCGCCCTCGGCCTCGTAGAAGTTGAGGCCAATCTTCTGCATGACACGGCGCAGGAGGGCTTCGCCGGCCTCCCACATGGGCGGGTTATTGACGTACTTCTCGTGGTCGTTGGGATCGCCCAGGAGAGGCGGTACGTGTAGCTCCTTCAGGCCCAGGACGCTATACGACCTCTTCCATCAGGTGCAGGACGCCCTCGACCTCCTGCTCCACCTGAGCGGTATCGGCGCAGAAGATGTGGGCGTCGTTGAGCGTCATGATCCGCACGCGGCTCATGCCCGTGAGCTGGCCGGACTTCTCCCAGCGATGCATGTTGCCCAGCTCCGCGATGCGGATGGGCAGCTCGCGGTAGGAGTGCTGGGCGCTCATGTACACCATGATGTGGCTGGGGCAGTTCATCGGACGCAGGACGTACTCCTCCCCTTCGCGCTCCATCACCGGGTACATGGCGTCGCGGAAGTGGTCCCAGTGGCCAGATTTGACGTAGAGCTCGCGCTTGGCCACTGCCGGCGTGATGACGTGCTGGTAGCCACGTTCGATCTCGAGATCCTCGATCCACCGTTGCAGCTCACGGCGGATGGTGGCGCCAGCCGGCAGCCAGACGACGTGGCCAGGCCCACGTCATCGATGCAGGTCGAAGAGCTTTAAATCGCGGCCGATGCGGCGATGGTCGCGGCGCCGGGCCTCCTCGAGCTGCTGTTCATACGCCGCGAGCTCTTGCCTGCGTCTCAAACAGGGCGCCGTAGACGCGTTGCAGCATGGGGTTCTTCTCACTGCCCCGCCAGTAGGCGCCGGCGATGCTCATGAGCTTGAAGGCAGGGATCTCGCCCGTGTGGTTCACGTGTCCACCACGGCAGAGGTCAGTGAAGGCGGCGTGCGTGCACTGGGTGATGTTGCCGTCCTCGATGTCCTTGAGGAGGTCGAGTTTGAAGGGCTGCTGACGCCAACGGTCTTCGGCTTCGGCACGCGTAATCGCCGCCATTTGAAAGGCGTGCTGGCGCTTGATGGAGGCGCGCATGCGCTCTTCGAGCCAGGTGAGATCCTCCTGCGTGAGCGGGCGGGGCAGGCGGAAGTCATAGTAGAAGCCCGTGTCGATGGGCGGCCCGATCCCGAGTTCAGCCTCGGGCATGAGTTCGAGCATGGCCTCGGCGAGCACGTGGGCGGCGGAATGCCGCATGTGGGCCAGGCGCTCGGCCGGCGGCAGGGCTTCGAGATCAACGTGGGATTCGAGTGGTTCGGGCATGGAGGTCCTCCTTTGGCGGCTAGCGGCTCTTAGCCGGTAGCTCGTGACTATTGGAGTTGGCTTCTGACACTCGGCGATAGCTTGCACCCGACCGCGCAGCGTCGGCCGGCGCCGGTAGTTCGGCCTTCTCCACCCAGACTCCGCACCCGATACGCCAGCGAGACACGGATGACGGCAGCGGGCTGATTGCTACCAGCCTCTCCACTTTTGCGCACCCGGAGGTCAACGCTTCCCAAATCCATTGACTCACCTTTTTCAACGACATCTAGACGTCTACTGTGCTACGCCCCGCCCAGCTCTCCCGGCGTTGCCATTGTACCCTTTAGGGCGGTCGCCAGCGCCACCAGTTCCGGGGCATCTTCCCACCAGTGGATCGGGCTGGGCCGCAGCACGGTGCTCTTCGGCAGACGATACCAGAAATCCTCCTTCATCACACCAATGATACGCGACAGCAAGAAGGCCAGGAAACCCGCTTCCACCTGTTCGGGCACCATACGAATGAGACCGATCATGACTTTCGTCGCCCAGGAATAGGCGTCCACATTGGCCTCTTGGAAGCCCATATGCGGATGCCGTTCCAGGACCTCGTGGACTCCCACTTTGTAGTGGACGCGGGCAAAACGGAGCAGCGGATGCCCGTTATTGGGGAACTCTTCATCGAGCTCATCGAGGAGGCCGAGGGTACGCGGGTCGCCATCAGGACTGCGCAGCACGCGATGGCCAATAGCCATGGCCGCATCGTACGTGTCGAGCCAGCGGTTCCACCAGGTACTGAGCGCCTGCTCATCTCGTATCGATACCCACGTCGGTTACGGCACTGAGCATCTGACCACCGGCGAAAGGTGCCGCACCACCATGGTCCCGCCCCCACAGACCGGAGGCGGCAGCGGCATACACATGCCAGGGCGACACGGCACTCGAACCGACCGACGACACCGGCGAATGTGCTGATATTCCCTGGATCGTGATAGGTCATGTTGTTCAAGAGCCGATTCATGATGCGCAGCTGGCGCTCACGATCCACGCTCCCCGTGTAGGTGCTCTAAAGCCTCTACGAAGGCCGTCACAAAATCCGTCCCGGCAACCGGCTCGATCATGTCCTTGTTCAGATACTTCCGACGGAAGTAGGCAGCCAGGAACACCAAGGTTTCGGCAAAGATTTTCAGCCAGTCAGCCATGACATCAAACGGCGTGACGCCACCCGGACGCCAGTCTCTGTAGATGCGCTCCACATTGGAGCCATTCGAGCGCACCATCAAAAAGGCATTGAGCGCCGAGGTCATCGACATCTGGGACGTGGCATTGACAAACGCCACCAGTTCATCCTTACGCTTACCCTGCACAAGATCCAGGCGAGCCCGATCGAGGATTTCCTCAAACGAGGCCACCAGGTCGCTTTCCGGATCGCGGATGCCCAGCAAGATGGTGAGGTTATTGATCGAGTACGACCGGCGCCCCAGGGTGCGGATGGAGTCCTTCACAGGGTCAAGACCCAGCAAGAACCCGTGCATGGGATCGACATGAGTAAAACACGGTCCGCGGTTGACGAGGTATTTGACACCTCGGCTCCCGGCCAGATGGGCCGTCAGCGTCGAACCGGGGATCACGGTCTCACCGATACCGTCGTTGTCAGTTATCCGCGCGATGATGTCATCCCACACATGCATGCGCTCTTCCAGGGCTGCTTTGAATGGGGTCCCATGCAGAAGTTCGTCGGTTGAGAGCCCGTCATGCATAAGGCCAAAAGCCATGGGGAGAATCCTTCTCTGAAAAACGTTGATACTGCGGCTAATCGCTCACACCTACAGCCTGGCGAGGGACACTGCCCTCATACGTGCGTCTCGCAGAGAACGGAGAGAGGGGAGCGCAGTCGCCGACGAGCCTACATATATAGAGAAGTATAGCGCTAGTGCTATGAATAGCACGAAGCCCCTACGCGTGCAAGAGGTGATTGCGCCGCGCCCCTGTCGTAACGTTGTGATCGTCGGACAAGACATGCCATGATGAAGTGTTGCCAACGCGTGGGCATTGACTGACCGTCGGTCTCGGGCTGTCGGTCCTTGCCAGGAGGAGAACTAGGCATGCAGCGTGTGACTTCCACGCCTGACCTTGAAGCGATTGCACTCCCGACCATTACGGTCGTGGATAACCTGGTGCGAGAACGGCTCTACAGTGTCTCGTTTACTATTCCCGAGTTTACCTGTGTCTGTCCCATGACGGCTCAGCCAGATTTTGCGACCTTGCAAGTCACCTATGTCCCGGATAGGAGCCTCATTGAGCTGAAAGCGCTCAAACTGTATATCAATGCCTATCGCAATGTAGGCATTTTCCACGAGTTTGTGACCAATAAAATCCTCAGCGACCTCGTTGCCGCCTGTCAGCCGCTCCGTATGGAGATAGAGGGCGATTTTAACGTCCGCGGTGGCATCAAGACGGTCGTAAAAGCGGCGTATGAACGCCCACCGGCGGCGTAAAAGGCAGGCGGCGCTCAGGACGTGCGGGCTGGGCTGTCGTGGTGTGACGCCTGGGATGTGGCGATGCCGTTACCGGCGGCAGCAGAGCGGGCTGGGGCAGCCGCCGTCTGGGGCGTGGTCGGAGCTTGATACTTCGTGCGCCGCCAGCAGGGTAAGGCAGGGAAAATACAGAGGAGCGCCAGCAGGGCATTGAACAGAAGTAATCCTGCCAGGCCGCAGTACTGGCTTCAGCGAGTAGACGGTCCTGCAGAGGGCCATGGTCTGCGGTGGGGATCTGTGCGGCTATCTCGCCGCCACGCTGGAGCGTTTGCTGCCAGCCGCTGAGCGCCGCTGTGAGTCCAAAGGTATCCAGGGGGTATTCTCAGCAAACTGCTGGAGATGGTGGGTGTAACGCCGATCCCACACCACGGTGGCCACGGCTGGACCCATGGTATTGGCAATGCTACGCAACAACCCGGAGAGCGCCGTAGCCATATAGACCTTGTTTTCGGGCAGGGCTTCCAGGGTAGCCAGATTATTGGGCGAGACAATGAAGGCCTCGGCAATGAAACGAATAATCAAAAACGTCATCGAGCATATTGAGGGTCGTGACCTCGTTGATCCCCATATAACTCACAAAGACCGCCCCATACATGAGCAGCCCGGTAATGCACCAACACATAGGTGGGGAGACGGTCAGACAGGCGCCCGACCAGGAGTACCGCGGCCCCATACACCAGATTCGGGGGCATCTGGGACCACGCTGCCACCAGGGGCCCGAAGCCGAGCAGCCGCTGGATGAGCACCGCGAACATGGGGCCAGTGCCGCGCAGCAGCGCATGGTGGTCAAGAACAGCACTGCCATGGCCATGATCAAACGGCACAGAGCTAAACAAGCGCAGCTCCACCAGGGGTTCAGGATGGCGCAGTTCCACCACCACAAAGGCCACGGCCGCCACGCCAGCAATGGTCAGGAGCGTCACGATGTACTGCGAGTCCCACCCCTCCCGATTGCCCTGGCTGAGGGCCAACAGCAGGGTAGAGACCGCCACCACCATGGTCAAGGCGCCGTAGTAATCCAGTCGCCGGCGCTGTGGACGGCCCGGGGACGGTAACCACCACCAGGCCAGGGACAAATCCGAGCCCGCTCAGGGGCAGCGTCATGGTGTAGACGGCACGCCAGGAAGTGGACTCCAGCAGATTGCCGCCCATGATCGGGCCGAACGCTGGACCAATCGACCAGCCCATGAGGGCGAATCCGAGGGCCATGCCGCGCTTGCCGGGAGGAAAAATTTGGTAGAAAATAGCCTGCGCTAGCTGCGGGATCATGCCGCCGCCTACGCCAGCCAGGACGCGAAAGAAAATCAGGGACGGCCAGTCCCAGGCCAGCATAGTGCCCAGCGACCCGAGGGCCATACTCCCAATGCAGATCAGGTACAGGGTGCGCGGGCCCCACAGGCCGGTGAGCCAGCCCGTGGAGGCAATGACGACCATGCGCGCGCAATGCCAGGGGCCGTGAGGATCCAGTGGATCTCATACAAATCCACCCGCATGCTGGTCATGACCTGCGGGAGGATGAGCTGGGTGTTGGAGGCGTCGATGGCAAAGGTAATGAGCCCCAAACCCAACAGTGCCGTAGTGATGACCAGCGCTCGCGCGCCCCGATGTGCGATGGCGTACTTGTCGGCGTTTCCATGGCTAAGGTTATACCCCATTTTTCGCGATGCGCCAGCGAAAAATGTCACCTGGTGGAGTCCCGCTGGCTCTCCACCAACCAGGCATTGACCAGGCCTCTCCAGCGCCATCTGTGCTAGACATCCGAAGGAGAAACACCATGGATTTTGGTATCACCGTCGCGACCGCAGCCGATTCCTGGAAGGTCGTCAAACGTGCTGAGGAGTTGGGCTTTACTCACGCCTGGTTCTATGATACCCAGATGCTGAATGCTGATCCTTTCGTGGCGATGGCTGCCGCGGCAGTCCACACCCGCACCATCCATCTAGGCACCGGGGTACTCGTCCCTCCAATCGCCTGGCGCCAGTCACGGCAAACTGTCTCGCCTCCTTGAACAAACTCGCCCCCTGGGCGGATTCATTGTGGCGTCGGGACGGGTTTTACCGCCCGGCGCGCTATGGGGCTTGACGCTGTCACACTGGATGACATGGCCGAGTACATGCGCGTGGTGCAGGGCTTGCTGCGCCGGGAGACGCTCGATTGGGACTATGCCGGGCAGCGACGCGCCATCCGGTTCCTGAATCCAGAGTTAGAGCTGATCAATCTGGCTGATGCAATCCCCTTCTACATTTCGGCGTTTGGTCCACGCGGCAAGGCGCTGGCGGCTCGCCTGGGGACGGGCTGGATATACGGGGTCCGTAACGCCGCACAATCTGTCGCACAACTGCAATTGATGCAGCAGGCCTGGCGCGAGGCTGGCCGCGACCCGGGGCGCTGTATGCCATCGCGCAAGGCAGTGGCTGCGTGTTGGCCGATGGCGAGGCCCTACGATAGCCCGCGCGCGCCAAAGCGCAGGTTTGCCCCAGTGCGGTCATGGTCATGCACGACCTGGCAGAAGCCGACGGAGCGTCGGACGCTGGGGTACCGCTTTCCAGACGATCTGCAGCCGCTCTTCGAAGCTTTTCAGCGAAATCTATGCGCAGTACACGCCCAGCCATGCCAGATATCTCCAGGTGCACCGCGCTGGCATCCTCATGCGCCTGCGGCCCGAAGAGGAGCCTCTCGCCACCACCGAACTGATCAAGCGGCTCACGCTCACGGGGACAAAACAGCACCTGCGAGAAGAGATTCGTGCCTTACGCGACGCCGGCTATGCGGCAATTTGCGGCCCATATCCGGTACGGGCACGAGACGATGGTGGAGGAATGGGCCGAGGTGCTTGCCGGAGTGTAGCCATTCTGGGTGTGACGGGGTTGCTTTGGTCTGCGCCATCGCTTGCTGTCTTTCTCCTCTGTCCGCTAATCGCCGACGCTGACCTCAGCGGGGAGCTGATCAATACGCAGCTCGGCACCTTGCCAGCTCACTGGCGTGCCGTTCAGGAGCGTGGGGCCAGCCGGCAGCGCTCGGGCCAGACGAACACCAGACCGCCGGGCGGCGGCTGCAAGCCTGCCGCAACCTTGAGGAGAAGGCGGTGCCCCTGGCTCTGCAGTGTGTAACTCAAGCGCCCATACGGCGTACGCAGGTTCTCGACCGCGACCCCCTCGCCCTCCAACCACTGCCGGGGCAGGTCGGCGGCCAGCACGAGCGCGCTATCGGCTTCGCGTGCATAGGCGAAGAGGTCGAGCGCCGAGCGGATGAAGTCGGACGCCACCCAGCCATGCGGCATATCGCCCACAAAGCGCGGCTGGCGCAGCTCGCGACCCACGACTTCGGCCCATTGGTTCCAGCCGGGCGGCCGCCGGTCGGCAAAAAGAAGTCGAGCAGTTCCTGGGCGCGCTGGCGCCAACCAAGACGCACGAAATGTCCCCACAGTGCGCAGCTCATAGGGGTGTAATCGTTCCAGGGTGTCACCCCATCCCGTCGTGCGACGAATGCTTGCCAGTAGCGCTCGAACGTGGCAAGCAGCCGATCCTGCGGCAAATGGGCCTGCTCCCCGACAGGGTCGAGAGCAATGGTCGTTGCAGTAGCGTCGAAATCGCCCAGCTCGGCGCAGCCCGGCAAGTATGCAATGCCGTGCGCTGCCGTGCTCGCGGCCAGCGAGGCGTACAGATCGTGCCGAAACTCGTCGCGCTGCCGAGTGAGCCGAGTCGTCGCCTCCTGATGGCCGAGTACCCTGCTGATGGCGACGGCCTCCTCATAACCCTTTAAGGCCCAAAAATCGTCCCAGTACGGAGTGCATCGGTTTCGCCGCATAGCCTTCGTGACTGATCGACGCCGGCAGCAAGCCATAGAAGGCACGCCGCTCCGGTACCAGATTCGCGGCGCTGCGCTCGGACTGACGTAAAGTTTCCATGTAGCTCGCCGCGGCTTCAACATGTGGCCACATCGCATTCGAGCAGCGCGCCATCGTGCGTGTAACGATAGAGTTCCGAGACCAGGAAGATGAATTCCCCGTGGCTGTCGTTTTCCGGCACAGGATCGGCCCCCGTGCATCGACGCAACACGGTACCTTACCGTTGGGGAACTGATATGGGGCGTACCAGCGCAGGAAATCACGGGCAACGTCCTCGTGCCCAAGTCGCAGCAGAGCCTCGGAAGTCAAGGCGCCATCACGAATCCAGGAGCGTCGGTAGGAACGCGCGCCGGGTTGTAGAGTCTGGCCCAGCGCGGTTGATCAACACGTGCGCCAATGCCGTGCGCAGAGTGTCGATCAGTGACTGGGCCGCCGGCGGCACGCGCAAAGAGACGTGGTTGAGCTTGCGCACGCCACCCGGCGGCGACGGCTTCGCGCTCACGTTGTAGCCACGCCGAGCGGCGACATACCTTTGAGATCAGCAGGCAGGGCCGGTCCAGAAAAAGCGGCATCACCAGGCCGGTTGCTGGCGCTGCCACGCGGCGGTAGGCGCAGACGGTACACGAGCGCCCCCGAGGCATAGCCGAAGGCGTCGCGGACCTCTGACACTTCGTGCAAGGCATGGGCGGCGAGTATCTCTGGCAGTGCGCCGGCGTCGAAAGAGGCGGCGCCGAACGCATCCGGTGGCACTAAGGGAAAATCCGGCGCGCGCCATTCACGGAGACGGCCTCGCCATCCCAGACGAGTTCGCGGATGGGGCTCACCCCGCCCGGCGTGTTCAAGAACTGCGAGGGTGGATTAACCTGGAATGGCCGCACTGCCAGTACGAGCGTGACCGTTTGCGATCGCGTACTGAGATTCCGCAACTCGTAGCTCGCCAGTGAGCTGTGAGCGCTCGGGCGAGCCTGTGGCAAAAGCTGTCGCCTGAAACGCGAGACTCCTTGTGCTGCCAGGCAACAGTAGGTATCGGCAGATACGCTTCGAGCAAGGCGTGGCGGGGCTGCACATCTGCCCATGTGAGGAGATCTGATCCCGTCAACACGAACGGCTCGATGGAGAACCCTGCCTGGCCAACCTCGAGCGCCCCGTCTTCAGAGAGCAGACCTTCTCGGCGCCGCCGTCGACGCCCACGACAGTCCAATAGGATTGCTCGCCGGAAAAGCCGCGCGGAAGTATCCCCGTGGCGCTTGCGCGCGATGGCCTCGAAAAAGGCGTTGGGTGAGGCGCCAAAGGCGAGATCTTTGACGTCGATCTCGGCGAGGCCGTAGGCGTGCGCCGGACCGTCATGCAGCACGAGGCGGAGGAAACGCGTCTCCGACTCCGGAAGATAGAGGGGATCACGACCGCCATTGCCATCGACGACCGTACGCACGGTTCTCCAGTGGCTGCCGTCATCGGAAAACTCCACGTCGTAACGCGAGGCGAAAGCGTTCTCGAGCCACTGCAGCACCACCCCTCCAAACTCGCGGGGTTGCTGAAAATCGAGCGTCAGCATTTGCGCAGGGCCGGCGGCTGGATCACTCCTCAGGCGGTCGAGAGTGCTCCGTCGAGCGCGTCGGAGGCTGCCGCTCCCGGCTGCGCCGAGGACGCTTGCAGTATGGGCGTGGGGTAACGCGTCGGCGGCGGTGGCAGTGCGCGCAAGCTGAGCTGGTCGAAACACACCGAGCCGCGGCTAGCGCACCGCCCCAGCTTTGACGACAAGCTCGAGCGCCGCACTGTGTGTGAGCGTACGATCGAGCGTTGGTCCCCAGGCGAACGCTATCTGGCGTTTCTTGATCTTGACCTGCTGCCACTCGCGTGGGAACACAAAATCACGGTAGTTGACCCACCAGACGTTCTCGCCGCTGGCATCGATGAGCTTGAATTCCAGATTGTTTGTCGGCGCATCGCCACGCACGTCAAACGAGAACTCGTAGTTGGGCGGAAAGTCGATAGGCAGCGCGCGACGTACGCTGGCATAGCCGACGACGCCGGCGACATCGAAATCGAGGCACAGGGCTTGCCCGGCGCGACCTTCGACCGCTCGGAGTGTCGCTCGGACGCCGTCCGAGGCACCGGCCTGCCACTGCGCCTGGTCCTCGAACCCATCGTCCAGGCGTGGCAGTTGCGCGCCGAGAGGCGATACCCACACCACCATGGCAAGACACAAGGCCTCGACCAGGAGCGCCAACCGTGAGCAAGCGAGCTGTCTGAGGTGGTAGAGCAGGAGGAGAAGTCCCGTCATAGTCATGGCACCTTGCAGTGGCTCCGTCCGCGCGCCGCCCCGCCTGGTCCCCGGAAGGCCCGCAGTGAGTCTAGCAGCATACCGCTCGTGTTTATACATTATGAGATGCGAGCGAGTAGCGCAAGCCTCTGCAGGTGATCTACGCCCATCCGAGGGCAGCCCTGGTCTCTACTGACCAGGCGATGGCGTGCAGATAGGCGTCCACAAGGCTGTGTTTTGGTCAAGGCCGAGCTGGGTTGCCTCCTGCCAGTTCCCCCGTTCGTAGGCGAGCACGCCATGCAAGATCGCGCCAAGACTCCCGGCATGATCCAGGAGGGCGCTCTGGACCTCCTCTGCTAATGGGAGCGCACGGAGGACTTCCGGCATAGGACGATCCATGAGGGCATCCAAGACAGAGAATAAGCCAACGAGAAAGCACGAGGCAGCGTGATGCGGTGCCAGCGTCTGGGCCAACCGTTCGCACATCGTGGCCCGCACCATGGCGAGGGTCATGAGCTCGGAGGGCTTGTCACGGCACCTCGGTGAGGAGCATTAAGGTGGTCCAGCGGGTGAGCGCTGTGACACCGAGGAGACGCACCGCTTGCGGAATGGAGGTAATGGGACGTACCTGGCCATAGGCGGCCGTGTTGATCGCCCGCAGGATCCGGTAACTCAACGCCACATCGCGGCTGATCAAGTTGGCCAGAGTATCGACCGTGACCAGGGGGTCCTGGAGGGCGGCGAGCAGGGGAGGAGGGCCAGATGGTTGGTCGGGAGTCGCTGGCTGGTGAGGACGGCGGGCTGGCAGACAAACGTGCCGTGAAAAACGCAAAGCCGAGGTCACGGCAGTATTGAAAATCGTCCCAGGTCTGGACCTGTTGCGCCACGAGTGGAAGCGCATATGACTGCAGGCAGGCCACGCGCTGCGCCAGCGTGGGGCGCTCCAGGGTCGAGACATCGAGCGTCAGAAAGGTGGCATGCTCCAGGCACGACGGCGGGGGTCGTGCACGAGATTTATCCGCCAGGGCGATGGCATAGCCCTGGGCCGACACCTCGTGGAGCACCTCAAGCAGCTCCTCGTCCTCCGTGAGAGCTGCCGGCAGTACCAGCACGACCCGCTCCGGAGGGAACGCGCGTGCCATAGCCCATCAGCACAAACCCACGCGTCAAAGGGAGAAAGACGCGCTTGGGCCCAACAAGGGCCTCTAAGCCTAGCTCCAGAAAGCTTGTGAGGAGTCCTTGCGCCGTCGCCTGGTAGTCATGCATCTCCCCGCTGTGGAAACATAAGGTATAGGCTGTCACGTCGAGCTGCGGGTTATAGATCGCCTGGCGGCTGACCAGGACTCTCGTGTGTCGTCCTGGTGGATTCTCTAACTGTCCCTGCATGCGTCACCTCCTTTTGTGCCACGCTCACGCATCTTATCGGCACCGGGGAGGGTGAGGGTTGAGCCGGTGCGCAGTCCACCAGGGGGTAGGAAGTCATACCAAGCATCGAGCCCATTGCCGAGGGGACTCGATTAACCGGCCATGGTTGGCGGGGCAGAGGCGGTTTCAAGATAGAGGGTCGCACTGGTGTCATCGTAGGCTAACAGCTCAGCATAGCGCCCCCAATTGATCGCCACCTCGACCTGGCGTGTCGCTTCGTCTGGGGTGAAGTCGAGTTCCAGGGCCGTGCTGATGACGTCTTTTTCGAGCTGGTGCTTGTCGGCAACGCGCAGCATGGCGAGGAGCCATTTAAACATGGGCAGGCGGCGGATGCGCGTCGCGAAAATCTCTTTGCGCGCTAAAATGCTCGGCCTCAGCAAACGTTTCTCCCAGAGGCGTCAGGGTAATGTCACCCTGAGCGACTGTCGCAAATCCCAGCAGCTCGGCAGTTTCTGTCAAACGGAGTAAGGCATCGAGATCAACCTGCAACTCTGTTGCCAACTTATAGATATCGACGTGATACGAGGGAGCCTCGTGCACATGTTCCAGCAGGCCAGCCAGGTCACTAATGGCGATATGCGGCAGAGCCCGGTCTGTCCTGCCTCACCAGGAGCCGTACCCATCTCGACGTGCTCCGGTTGCGTCTGCCCCGCCAGCATGGCGTAGACCTGGTCCATCACTTCCAGGAAAGGCGGCGCCTTGCGCTGACGAGGGTGGGGCAGCTCCACTTTCACCTCGGCGACCACCCGCCCTGGCCCCTTATCCATGACCACAATACGATCGGCGAGCAAGGTGGCTTCTTCGATGTTATGGGTGACCATCAGAATGGCCTTCGTAGGGAGGGCTCCACTGGTCCACAGTTCGAGTAACTCCCACGGAGCGACTCGGCACTGAGGACATCCAGGGCGGAAAACGGCTCGTCGAGACAGAGGAGTTCCGGTTCAACAGCCAGGGCGCGGGCAAACCCGACTTTCTGACGCATACCCCCGGATAACTCGCGGGGAAAGGCCGTCTCAAAGCCATCCAGCCCCACTTTGTCCAGCAAATCGATGGCACGGCGTCCGCGCTGCTCGGGTGCAACCCCATGCGCCTTCAGCGCCACCTCGACATTTTGCTGCACCGTCAGCCAGGGAAACAGCGCAAACGTCTGAAACACAATCGTGGTGTGGGGATTCACCCCCGGCACCGGTTGGCCACGATACAACCCCTGGCCCTCGGTCGGCTGCTGCAGCCCGGTGATAATGCGCAGGAGCGTACTCTTGCCACACCCCGACGGCCCGAGGAGCGCCACAAATTCGCCTTCGAGTATACGCAGGTTGACGTCCTGCAGGGCAATGAAACGGTGCGCCCCAGCACCGTACATCTGGCTCACATGCCGCAGTTCGACTAAACAGGGAGAAGGATTCACAGCTTACTCCAGCCGGTAACGCTCTTCCGCCAGGCGGTACAGGCGTCGCCACACCAGGCGATTAATCGTCGAGACGGTCAAGATCATAGCCAGGGTGGCAGCCAGGAGCAAGGGATACTCGCCAGAGGCGGTCGCTCAGCAATGAGCGCGCCGACTCCGTCACGGACTGAGGCGCCCCCGCCAAAATCAAAATATTCGGCGACGATGCTCGCATTCCAGGCCCCACCGCTGGCCGTCACCGCCCCCGTAATGAGGTAGGGGAACAAGGCCGGCAAGATCAAGAGTACGCCAGCGCTCCCAGCGACTGAGTTGCAGCAGCCGGGCGGTGTATTGCAAGTCTTGTGGTATGGCTGTGGCACCAGCAATGACATTAAAGAGCACGTACCACTGTGTGCCCATAAGCATCAACAGCACCGCGGCGAGCTGCATGCCTCCTGGCAGATGCAGCACGACGAGGACAAACACTGGGAAAAGCGCCGTGGCTGGTACTGAGGCAGCAATTTGTGCCAGCGGTTGCAGCCAGGCCGCCAGGCGCGGCTTGGTCCCAGTCGCGACCCCCACCGGGATGGTCCAGGCCATGGTCAGCAGCAAGGCTGCGACCACCCGTAACCAGGTGGCCCCAACACCCCAGACAATAGCCCGCCACTGGGCCATGGACACCAACAGAAGCATACCACAGGCGCGATAGGTGCCGTACAACAGGACCAGGGCCACCGAGGCTCGCACCCAGATACGTCCCCCATGGGCGGCGGTGTGTCCGCCTGGACACGTCTGGTAGGGGTGACCATGCCATGCAGAGGCGGTCCAGGCGTGCCGCCATGGGACGCATGCCCCCGCGCAGCCACTCCATCACCCGCGAACTCCGCAACACATCGTAGCACCAGGATGTAGGGGCAGCCTCACTCGTCACCATGTCGAGCTTAAAACGTGCGGACCAGGCGAGTAGGGGCGCCACACCAGTTGGTCGAGTGCGACGATGACGCCTATCAAGGCTCCGACACCCCAGACAATGGCATGCACATCACCGCGATCAGCCGCCGCACGCAGGTACGCGCCCAGCCCCGGCAAACGGAAATCCCGCTGTCCCACCGTGAACATTTCAGCGGCCATCAAGAAGAACCAGCCGCTCGGCCCAGCTCATCATGCTGTTCCAGATGAGACTGATAGCCGCAAAGGGCAATTCCAGGGTCTTGAAGCGCAGCCAGCCATTGAAGCGAAAAATGCTGGACGCCTCGTCAGAGTTCATGCGGAATGGTCTTGAGTGCCTGATACCAGGCGAAGACCAGATTCAGGCCTGGCTGGTAAAAATCAAGCACAATGGCCGCCAACTCCGCAGCGATTTGCTGCGGCAGCACTGGCGCTCAGGCTCAACAACACCACCGGCAGAAAGGAGAGAATCGGCACGCTCTGCAAGACATCGAGGAGGGGCATCAGGACGTGCTCAACACGGGGATTGTGTGCCGCGGCACGACCATACCACAGCGCAAAGAGCAGCGACAGGAGGTACGCCGCGGCCATACGCACGACGGAGAGGCCGGCATAATAGGGTAAGACATGCGGATCAAGGGAGATATCGGGGCCACAGAGCTGGCGGGGTGTGCACTGCCAGGGCAACGCCCAGGTAGAGGACCACCACTATCCCCAGCAAAACGACCCCGTCCCCCACTGTAAGCGCCGCTGCGTGAGGTTGGGATACGGTAAACAGGCCGACGGTTTCACTCATAGGCTTCTCGCATCGTCCAAGTGCAACCCAGGCACTTTGGCAAAATCCCGCGTATTGCGTGTAACGAGCGTAGCGTTCTTGCTCAAAGCAATCGCCGCGATACGTAGATCTTGGGTGCCAATACGGACTTGCTGACGGCGTAGGTGAGCAAACTGGAGTTGTGCCTCGACGTCAGTAGCGGCAGCACATAAATCGAAGCGTAAGACCCCATGGTTTCCTGGAGTCGCTCACGTCCTCTGGCGACGTCAGCCTCTGATGTAGCGTGATGCATGACGGCTACAAACGCCCCTGGATTTGTTCTATGACCGTGATAATCGTGACAGCACGTTCGTCGAGACTGATGCGTTCAAGGCGAGCGATCACATTAGCGTTGCGCCGCTGGAGGAGGGAAATGTGATCGGTATCGAAAATGTGCAGCATCACTCTGGGGTACTGTCAGTTTGGGCATCCACCATGCGGCGGTACGCGGTGACTGCTCTCTGAAATTCCTCCCAGTCAGGGTCATGTTCCCACATGCCAGCCGCACGCAACCAGGGATCTGCAGCACAGCCTGGCAGATCAGGAATATCGAGGCGCACGACGTGACTATGACTGTGCAAGTTTGCAAGAGCTTTTTGCACTTGTTCAAGGACTTCTCTTGCATCGGTACCAGACACCACGATATCAGGGAGCGATAATACACGAGCAGTATAGCGTTCATTCGCTTCTTGGGTCACTAAGACGTCAAATAGCATACTCCACCTCAAAGTGCCGCATCTCACTTTGTCTTTCTGCCATCCCATCTCATCCATATACTAAGCAGTTCATCGTAGACGCGTCAAGGCGGTCAGTGTCCCAACATATGAGATACCAGCTCTTCCAGGGTCACGGGATACCAGGCATCGGTCACCCTGTCTATTACACTCTATGCATCACACATAGGAAGAAGTGCGATCTAACCCGAATTTTTCACAAAAGAGAGACAAACCTCGTGTAAGTCTTTGATAGAATGGTATGTGTGAAGCATCCATTCCGTAAAAACCACACGAGGTTTGCTTATGCTCTATTCTAGCCCAACAACAACTCTGTTTTCCTCCCGTGGCGGGTCATACCCTACGTGCCGACTTCGACGGGGGCGCCTTATCATCGGATTTTGGGCCCCTCCTCCTGCGTGGGGTAGACCGTCAGATTGGTCTAACCGAGCGCCTGGCCACGGCGATCCATGATAAGCGCCATTTGTCCTCTATTGATCATCCCCTGCGGGACCTCTTGGCCCAGCGGATCTACCAAATCGCCTCGGGCTATGCGGATGGGAATGACGCCAATAGCCTCCGGCACGATCCGGTGTTCAAGCTCGGGGTCGAGCACCTGCCCTTGGCGCCGGACCAGGACTTGGCCAGTGCCCCGACCTTCTCACGGCTCGAACACAGTATAGACCGCAAAGACCTCTATCGGCTCACAAAGGCCTTTGTGGACCAATTTATCGCCGGTTACTCTGAGCCCCCGCCGCCATCGTGCTCGATCTGGATCACTCCGATGATCCCACCCATGGCCAGCAGGAATTCGCCTTCTATAACCATCACTACCAGAGCTATTGCTATCTGCCCCTCTTTATCTTTGAGGGGACGTCTCATGCATTGGTGATGGCGTACCCTCCGGCCCGGGGCACGCCCCACGGGCGCGGAGAATGCCATGATTCTGGCCCGTCTCCTGCCTTACTTGCGTCATCGCTGGCCCCACACCCATATCCTGATCCGCGGCGACAGCCATTTCGCGACCCCGAGGTCATGGACGTGATTGCCCACCGGCGCCTGACCGATTTTGTCTTTGGCTGAGCCGGCAATGCCGTCTTGCTCCGTCAAGCAGAACCGGTCCTCCAAGAAGCGCGCCGTCTGCATCAGCAGCGGACCGCTCTGGCGCAGACCTATAGTCAGCGGCTTCCTGCCAGTAGCCGCCTCTATGAGGAGTTTTGCTATGCTGCGGCGTCATGGTCCCGCCCCTGGCGTGTGGTGCTCAAGGCGGAAGTCATGAGCGCGGGTGATAACCCGCGCTTTGTCGTCACCTCGCTTGCAGCCCCCACGCCCCAGATGTTGTACGAAGACCTCTATTGCGCCCGCGGGAATTGCGAAAACGATATCAAGGCAGTCAAGTGTGATCTCCAGAGTGACCGCACGTCCGCGACGACCTTTCTGGCCAACTCCATGCGTCTTCTACTCGCGTGTGCAGCCTATGTCCTGCACCATGCCCTCCGCACCCATACGCTGTCACACACTGCGCTGGCCAACGCCCAACCCTCCACGGTGATCCTCACCCTCTTCAAGGTGGCGACCCAGATCAAACAATACAAGGATCGCATCCTCCTCCACCTCCCGAGTTCCTGCCCTGTCAAGGCGCTCTTATACCGTGTCACCGCTCTGTTGTCGGCGGTGCCTGCCCCCTCATGAACACGTCCTGATGTGCCTACGTCACCTGCCGCGATAGAGCGCTGCAGGTCCACGGACACGCGCACTCGACGCCTCGACATCCATAGAAAAGACTATGAAGTTTGTTATAAACTATCATGCGGGGGCGAGGTGCGTGCGTTTTGAGGAGCCGCAACCCTCTCCCCTGCGTGCAGATGCCGCTGCACGGATATGCCCGAGCAAAAATCCTTTCAGTACACTTGCCCAGAGACAAGATGCACTCCAAAATGTTCAAAGCTACGGTTTATGAAATATTCAGGCTAGTGAGGATTCCATTGATGCCGCAAGGCGTTGAGCACGCGTGCAGCGCGCTCATGGTGCCGCACCGCATGCCGGTATGAGGATTCCATTGATGCCGCAAGGCGTTGAGCACTGATGCAGATGCTGCGATGGTACCAGCGCCGCTACGGTATGAGGATTCCATTGATGCCGCAAGGCGTTGAGCACATGCACATCGCTCGGATCGCGCCGCTATGCCGGGATAGTGAGGATTCCATTGATGCCGCAAGGCGTTGAGCACTAGACAGCGGTGCATTGTATCGTGCTTGCCACAGGATATGAGGATTCCATTGATGCCGCAAGGCGTTGAGCACCCGGCGGAGCCCCTCAAGACCTGTACCGCAGCATATGAGGATTCCATTGATGCCGCAAGGTTGAGCACTGCCGACCGAGCGCAAGTTACCAGCGTTGCTGGACGTGAGGATTCCATTGATGCCGCAAGGCGTTGAGCACCACATGGTCACCCGGGAAACGCCCGCCATCCACCAGTGAGGATTCCATTGATGCCGCAAGGCGTTGAGCACAACCAGCAGCAAGGCGCCAGCGTAAGGGTTTGCGTGAGGATTCCATTGATGCCGCAAGGCGTTGAAGTTGGGCCAGATATAAAGGAGGTATGGAACATAAATTTCCTGAGCGAGGATTCGGCTTCGATCACCGCATCGGCCACTTGTGGCTACTCAGTATGACGGTGAACCCTTTTCCATTTCTTTTTCACTCCTTGCATGATTATCGCAAGATTCCAACAAATTTCGCAAGTTTGTCACAGATCGCTAGGGGATACATGATTTATAATTCGGCTTGGCGGATCTATGGTCATTGATGTGGAGAGCCGCATGGAAGAGCGCATGGCGGCGATGACCGCGTCGGCCTGACGCTGCTTCCTCCGGTGCGGGAGGTGCTTTGCCTGGCACGAGGCAGATGGGTCGCCGACGCCATGATCGAGGCCCAAAATCAAGAGGCTTCCCCACAATACTGCACACAGATTTTCTGTTACCATGCAGACCAAGAAGTCTTTCACATATGGAGTTGTAGTGCCATGCAGACACAAACTTTGAAGAGACCAGTGGAACGCGACCGCTGGCTTCCACGAGATGGCGATCGATACTTCGTCATCTTGGGGGATGGTAACATTGTGACATATTCCCTGGGCATAGCACGCCGTTTGACTACGATGCATGGGGATTCGGCAACTGCTTCAGGTTGCGAAGCGACGCCGAACAAGCGCGGAATGCTCTCAAGAAAGTATTATTTCACTTTCACCTAGAATATGTCTAATAAATCTAAAATATTAAAAACCGTGAACATCAAAGATATCTCAGTATTATGAGGCGGCCTCGATCATGGCGTCGGCCACCCCAGCGACTTTTGTATAAGGGGGTTCCAGGCCGCAACCGTGCAGAAACCTACGGTAGCGCTGTGAGAGATATCTTTCAAAGAGCTACAGGCAGTGAATCGCTGGCGGTGGAATGGGCTCTTTGAGCAAGACGCTCTCTCCTATGCCTGCGAGCGCGTCATAACTTTCCCGAAAACAGTGCCTCGGCGGAAGGCCAACAAGCTCAAGGGAAGGTCAACAATCAGTGGTAACCTCTTGAAAATACGCTCGATCTCACCCTCAACTTTCCCAACAAAGTTTCTTCGCGGGAAAGTTAAGCTTCCTCATCTAGCCACGTAGTCCTTACCGTAGTTTTTGGAACGGATACGGCCGCTAACCCTGTAAGGCTCAAATACCGTAGCCCAGGAGGACAGCATCATTCTCACTGGGTCACGTTGTATATTTGTACCCTATTTGGTATTTCAATAATTATAATATTTTGTATAAAATATGCTGTAAAAAACTTTAGAAACTTTGTATGGGGATCAAATAATGTAACCCACGAGGAGAGAGGTGTTCTAGGACTCTGGCATCATTCTAAGTGGCCAAAAGTGGCCGATGCGGTGATCGAAGCCTATGAGGCGGTGGATAAAATCATGGCTCTCTTTGAATCCCTCCCCGCTAAACCTGAGCGGTGGAAGCCGGAGAAAGATGCAGGATATTATGTGATAGTTGCAGATGGAAATATTGACTATGAAATATGGGAGGGTGATGATAGTGATCTACAATCGTGGAGTTTTGGCAACTGCTTCCAGACCCGCGAAGAAGCCGAACACGCCCGCGATAAAATTAAAGAAGGTATTGAGTAATTTTCACAAAAACCATGACTGAATTTTACGACAGATCCCCCTGCTGTGGAGCACCTATTACCGAGGGTGAAGACGGCGGGGAACTCTGCACCAAGTGTGACAAATATCTCTACGATCACATCACCCAGGATATGCTTGACAACGGGCCGTGGACTCCTCACTAGATGAGGCAGTATAATACCGGCATATGGCAAACAAGTCCCCCAATGTCGGCACAAACTTCGCGAGTGCGCCCTGTGCCGCATCTGCGTAAGACCCCCAAATCTGACCCCAAGCAGACTGCAAAAAAAGCCGGATACCAAGAAGAACGCCGGATAGGTCTAGTCAGTCCTCGCCAGACAACGATCAATTATCTCTCCCGCCTCCTGAAACGCGCTGCACTCCTACGGGACGGCTTCCAGTGCGTCATGTGTGGAAAAGCCTGCAGACAGAGGTGCGCGATCACAGGGAGCGACTTTGGAGATTTTGAGATCTACTGGAGCCAGGCGAGACCATGCTGCTGCCCGGTGAAGAAGCTGGCTATGGCGTCCACGAGGACGTGAGGGGGTCGCTACTGAGCGCAACCGACACGTTTCTTTCAGGGACAAGATGCCTGAAATCTCCCCAGCCTTCCCAACTCGCGCCCGTCGAGCCCTTCCCTGACACCTCGGAGTGCTCCCTCCCCCTATCCTGCGGTGCGTGTCCAGGCCACGCTCCACGGCGCTCCGCCAGTGCTTTACGGGCCGCTCCGCGGGACTGCCGCGGCGTGCTGGGAGGGCGCGCGGCCGGGGTGGTGTGGCGCCAAAAGGGCTTTTTATTTTCCTATCCGTCGCGTGAGAGTGCGTAAAATGGGCATACCAGGCAAAGGTCATGAAGACATTGGAGCAGAGCAGTAAGAACACGGTTTCCCACACGGTTGGTCATCACAGGCTCGGCACACTCCTCTGGTGGTGTCGCCACGCTGCTGGCACCGTCGAGATTCCAGGCGTCTGTGGCGTATTTTGTGGCGCGTAAATGCTGCGCCAGGCGCCACTCTTCAGGCGAGATGGGCATGTCGACCAGTTCTACCCCAAACGTGGCGCCAAAACCCTGGCGTAAGGCTGCGTGCAACGCGGCCAGCGACACCGGCCTCGCGGCTACCTCATTCACGGCGCCCATGGTGGTGTAGGCGGTCCTGCACGAGCGCAGCGCGGTGCTCAGGTGGCACCCGGAGACACTGGAACAGCCGTTGCCGGTCCATCCACAGGGGGTATGGAGCCATGTTGCAGCAGGGCACGTTGGGCGCGCTTCTGGGCACTGCCGACCATTTTTTTGCCGGCCACGCTCAGCTCATAGCGCGACAGGGCGGCAAAGCAGGCCGGGAAGCTGGAGCACGCGCTCGGCGTGGCCCGTACCTGGGGGCGCGCCAGACGCACTGGCAGACCCAGGGCCTGCAGGTGCTGCCGCCAACGCCATACCGATACGACGGTAGTGCTCCGTGATGGTGTGCGGGCCATCAGCCAGAGTGACAGGCATAACCACACTATAGGTTACTTCCTGATCGTGTAAGACAGCCCGGCCTCCGGTCGGACGCCGTATCACAGCGACACCCTGGGTGTGTGCAGGCTGCCAGATCGACCTCCTGCTGAGCATTTTGGGCATATCCGAGGGACAACGTCGGCTGGCACCAGCCGTAGACGCGCAGGGTAGGGGGCGTCGCACCGGCCTCATGCATCACGAGCAGCGCTTCATCGAGCGCCATATTGCTGGCGGCATCACGGGCACCGGTATCGACGAAACGCCACGGTTGCTGCATGGGACCGTATCCTGCAGGCCACGGCTAGCGCGACGATTTTTCTTGCGCCACGTAGGCTTGATATTCGGCAGCCGTCAGGAGTTGTTGCAACTCTTCGATGTGCGCGGCTTCGATGACGACCATCCAGCCCTGGCCATAGGGAGAGGCATTCACCAGCTCTGGTTGGTCTTCCAGAATGATATTCGCTTCGACGATGGTCCCGCCGACCGGCGCGTAGAGATCGAGACACGGCTTTCACGGATTCCACCACGCCAAACGTGTCCGTTGCGGCAATGGTGGTCCCCACTTCGGGGAGTTCTACAAAGACGACATCACCCAGCTCTTTCTGGGCATAGTCTGTAATGCCAACCACGACGCGGTTGCCCTCCTGCCGGGCCCACTCGTGCTCCTTGGTGTAGCGCAGATTCGCCGGAAATTCCATGCCTGTCTCCTCGTGAGGCGCAACGATTTAGCGTTTGACGCGGCGCGGGACAAAGGGGAAGGGACCACCTGAGCTGGCACAGCTTTGTGCCGAATCTCCACAGCGATGGTGCTGCCGATTTTCCCAGACGTGCTCCGCACCAGGGCTGTACCAATAGCCTGGCCGAGCGTGGGAGACATGGTGCCACTGGTGACCTCACCAATGATCTGCTCGTCCTGCATGACCTGGTAATGGGCGCGTGGAATGCCACGCTCTTGCATGCAAAAACCGATCATGCGGCGTTGCACGCCCGTAGCCTTCAGGCGTGTCAGGGGCGTCCCGACCAATAAACTCTCCCTTGTCCAATTCTCGTAATCCACCCCAGGCCAACCTCAAAGGGGTTGGTCGGTCTCGTCCATATCTTGACCGTAGAGCAAGTACCGTGGCCTCTAGACGCAACGTATCGCGTGCCCCCAGGCCCACGGGCAGCAGGCCATAGGCCTGACCAGCCTCCATGATCGCCAGCCACAGCTCGACGGCGTGTGCCGCCTCGACGAGCACTTCAAAACCATCCTCGCCGGTATAGCCGGTGCGTGCTACCAGCGCTGCATGGCCATCCACCTGGGTCGCCAGCGCATGATAGTACGGTAACGGCCCGGAGGCGCGCGGCGCTGAGCCGTTGTGAGAATGGTTTCCGCCTCTGGCCTCTGCAGAGCCAGGAGCGCCTGCGCCGCGCTGCGGTCGTCGGCCCCTGGCACCCGGCCCCAGATGCTGCGTGATCCAGTGGAAATCCTTGGCAATATTGGCGGCATTGACAATCAACAGAAAACGGTCAGCGGCCAGGCGACGACACGGTCAGATCATCGAGCAACCCTCCGGCCTCATTGCACAGGGGCACTGTATTGCAATTGGTAGGTCTTGCAGCGGGCAGACGTCATTCAGCGTCAGGTATTGTACTGCAGCCTCAGCCCCAGGGCGCCGCTTATTTCAATTTCACCCATGTGACTGACGTCGAAGAGTCCGGCGTGCGTCCGCACCGCCTGATGCTCCTCAATGATGCCACGATAGGAGACGGGCATCCTCCCAGCCAACCAAACTGGACCAGGCGTGCTCCGAGCTGGCAGTGTACGGCGTAGAGAGGAGTCCGTTTGCCCTCAGTGTCTGCTGTCATGGTGTTGTCTCATACTGCGGTAGAAGCCTTTGCGGGAGCTTTTGTAGAACTCTAACACCTTTATTTTCTGCAGGATGTGTGAAAAGATAAGTGACACTATACCAAAAATCTGCTAAAAGGCAAGCAGAAAGGTACGCGTGTAACCATGGGAGGAGGGGAGCGAGACGTCTATGACCGGTGTAGACATTTTGCTGATCGGCTCTGTGAGGCGATCGGGCGCAAGGGCAATGCGGTGGTGGTGGGGCTCTGGACCCACGCCTGGAGAGCCTGCCAGAGGACACTCCTGGAGGTATGCCGAGCGACGTATGGCAGCACGACATGCGCGCGGCCGAGGCGCTGTGGCGGTTTAATCGTGACATTATTGACGCGGTGCACGATCTGGTGCCAGTCGTCAAACCGCAACTGGCGTTCTATGAGCGTTACGGCCTCGCAGGCATGCAGGCGTATGTACAGACGGTGCGTTATGCCCGCGGGCCGCGGGTTTACTGGTCATCGCTGATGCCAAACGCAATGATATTGGCCCCACTGCAGTGGGCTATGCAGAGGCATTTCTTGGCCCCACGCAGGTCTTCGAGCAGGCCGTGCCGGGGGATTTCTGAGGCGGACGCGCTGACCGTCAATGCCTTTTTGGGAGTGACGGGATCACGCCGTTCATCGACCAGGCACAGCAGCACGGTCGCGGAGTCTGTTTGTGCTCGTGAAAACGTCCAATGCCTCGTCGGGTGAGATCCAGGACGTCGCCGTAGCAGGCCGACCGCTCTACGAACATCTCGGCCAGCTTGTCGAAGCGTGGGGCGCCGCGAGTCGTGGGCACTGCGGCTATTCTGCGGTGGGGCTGTGGTGCGGTGCAACGTATCCGCAACAGGCCCAAGCGCTGCGTGCCCTGATGCCGCACACCATCTTTCTGGTGCCGGGCTACGGTGCGCAAGGGGCGACGGCGGCTGATGTCGTTGGCTGTTTTGACGCGCGTGGCTATGGCGCCATCATCAATGCCTCGCGCAGTATTCTCCTGGCTTTCTCGCACCCCGACCTATGCTACTATGTCATATGCTACAGCAGCACGCGCTGCCACGCTGCAGATGATCCATGAACTACGCCAGGCGCCTAGAGAATACGCCCAAAGTCCCAGGCAAAAATGCGGTATAATGGACTTGTACTCTCTACCTTAACAAAAATCATCACGCAGAGGGAGAACGCCTATCAAGCGCATAGAGGGCAACATGACGGGCCTGAAGGCCAATCAGATCCACCGGCTCCAGCACATCTATCGTCGCAAGGTACCAGCGCAGCAAATTGTGACGCAGGAGCTGGCGCGGTATCTCTGTGAGCTGTCGCTGGAGATCAACCGCCAGATCGGCGTGTTGATCGATCGTAAAGGCATCATCGAATATGTCGGTGGTGGGAGACCACAAAGAGCATCTTTCTCCCCGATCTTGGGCGCTCGCGCGTAGCCGCAAATCGCCTGCGCGGTCTGCGCTACGTGCACACGCACCTACGCGGTGAGCCCTTTACCCCGGACGATATGGCCGACCTCGCCCACCTCCGCTTCGATGTCATGGTGGCCATCGATGTAGGGGCCGATGGGTTGCCTGATGATGCCCGCGTTGCTTCTCTCCTGCCAGACAATCCTGACGGCAAGCAGTGGGACGTGCAAAACGGCCTCCCCATCCAATCAGCTGGAAATGAATTTCCTCAGCTTCATCCAGGCCCTGGAAGATGAATTTGAACGGACGCAGCAGGCGTATGCGATCGGGGATAAGCGTGAGCGCGCCATCCTGATCAGCGTCACCGCCGGGAGCAAGACGCGTTGCCGAAGAGTCGCTGGAGGAACTCGCCGAACTGGCCTCGACCTGCGGTGTGGTGGCCGTCGACCGCATCATCCAGCAACGGAATCAGCGCGATCCCCATTATATGCTGGGACGTGGCAAGCTCGACGAAGTCATCGTGCGGAGCCTGCAGGTCGGTGCCGACCTGCTCATCTTTGATCAGAGTCTGACCCCGAGCCAGAGTCGGGCGATTGCTGAGCGCACCGAGCTCAAGGTCATCGACCGCACCATGCTCATCCTGGACATTTTTGCGCAGCATGCGCATAGCCGCGAGGGCAAACTCCAGGTTGAATTAGCCCAGTTAAAATACTTCATGCCATATCCTGGCGGGGCAAAGCACGGCGCTGTCACGTCTGACCGGGGGATTGGGGGCCGTGGACCGGGCGAAACGAAACTCGAAATCGACCGCCGGCGTGTGCAAGAGCGCCTGCATCATCTCGAAAAACAACTCCGCAGTGTGGCGCAAGGTCGCCACTTGCGGCGCCAGCAGCGCCAGCGTCGCCACCTGCCGGTCATTTCGATTGTGGGCTATACCAATGCGGGGAAATCGACGCTGCTCAATGCCCTGACGCAGAGCGATGTCCTGGTGCAAGACAGTTTGTTTGCCACGCTCGACCCCGCCAGTCGCCGCTTACGTTTCCCGCGCGATCTCGAGGTGATTATCACTGACACGGTTGGCTTTATTCGCGACTTGCCGCCTGACCTCATGGCCGCCTTCCGGGCCACATCTGGACGAACTGCGCGACGCCGACCTGCTGCTGCATGTGGTGGATGTGAGCAGCCCGGCGATGGAGGATCACATCCGCGCCGTGGAGACCATCCTGAGCGGCCTGGAGATGGATGACATGCCGCGCCTGATGGTGCTGAACAAGATGGACCTGGTGGCGCCGGAGGTGGTGGCGAATCTCGGCCCGTTCACATCAGGCTGTCGCCATTGCCGCGCGTGACCGGCACACCCTGCCACGGCTCATCGAGCGGCTGCAGGATGTGATTTGGGATCAGCTCCACAACGATCCACGTCTGGTCGCCTCTGGGGCGTCGTAGGCTCAACTGCCGTCAGGAGAAGGATGCCCCAGGTATGCTGCGATTAGGCGCCGCGCTCCCCCTGCACAATCTCGCACCCGGGCAGCAGGTGGCCTATATCCAGCAAGCCGAGACGAGTGGGTATGAAGGCATCTGGGTCCCCGAAGTGATGGGCACCGATGCCTTCACCGTCCCTGGCCGCCGCGGCGCAGGTGACAGCAGCGCCTCCGCCTGGGGACAGGTATCGTGCCGATCTGCACCCGTACTCCACGACTCTGGCCATGACCATTGCCACCCTCGACGCGCCTTTCCGGCGGACGGGCCGTGCTCGGTCTCGGGGTGAGCAGTGAGATCATCATCGGGGCGTGGCATGGCCTGCCCTTCCCTAAACCCCTGGGCGCCATGCGCGAAGCCGTCGATATTATCCGCCGCCTGCTGCGGAACGAGCGTGTCACAGCGGAAGGCGCGTTCTTCCGAGTGCGGAACCTGCGTCCCAATGTGCCCGTGCCGTCTGACCGCACCATTCCAATTTATATTGGCGCCCTGAACCCTGGGATGCTGCGCCTGGCTCGACGCCATTGCCGATGGCGTGATTCTCAACTGGATGCCAGCCGCGCACGTGCCACGCGCCATCGAAGCTATCGCCGCTGGCGCCCAGCGCGCCGGGCGGGCCGTAGCGGACATCGACATCGCCTGCTATATCCGTGTCTGTGTCACCGACGACCCGGAGTGAGCGCCGGCAGTGGATGCGCCGGGAACTCACCGGCTATGCCATTGTCGAAGCCTACCACGCCTACTTCACCGCCTGTGGCTTTGGCGCTGAACTCCACGGCCTGCCGGGACGCCTGGCAGCAGGGTGACCGCGCTGGCGCCACGCAGTGCATCTCGGATACCATGGTGCATGCTATGGCCGCCATCGGGAGTGCTGAGGCGTGTCGTGCCCAGCTCGCTGGTTTTTGTCGATGCTGGGGTGACGCTGCCCGTCGTGTTCCCGTTCAGTTATGAGGCTGATCCAGTGCCCTCGGTGCTACGCACGTTACAGGCGATCCCGACGGCGTAGGCTACATAGCTGCAAGATAAGAAGGAATCTACTCATGAGCGTATCCACTACGCAGCGCACACGCTGGACAACCTCTGATATCGCTCTCCTGCCTGACAATGGCACGCGCTACGAGATTATCGACGGAGAGTTATACATGTCCAGAACAGCCGCACTGGCATCATCAGCGTACGTGCAGCAATCTCTGCAGCCGAGCTGCGTGCCTGCAGTCGCTCACCAGTGGGATGGGACAGGCGAGCATTACCCCAGAGTGTTCTCTTCAGCGACGCCGACAACGTCGTTCCGGATGTGGTGTGGATCAGCAACGAGCGACTGGCTGCCCTGATGGACGGGGCCGGGCATCTCACCGGCGCTCAGAGTTAGCCGTCGAAGTGTTGTCACCCGGTGTGGGAGAACGAGCGGCGCGACCGTGAGGCGAAACTGAAGCTCTATGAGTCGCGCGGTGTACGAGAATATTGGATTGTCGATTGGCGCATACAGCAGCTTGAGGTCTACCGGCGCGACCAGGCAATGCTGCGACTGGTCGCGACGTTGTTTGCCGAGGACGTCCTGACCTCACCGCTTTGTTGCCTGCGGTTTTCCTGTCCTGTGGCACGACTGTTCGCCTGAGGCAGCGTGGTTGGGATACGATGAGAAGAACTGAGCATGACAAATCCCATTTTTCGACCATCCTGTCCTGAACTCTCCCTATGCCTACCCGGCGCGGCACTGGGAGCTTGATGACCAGGGTCAGCCGACCCAACAGATTCTCGAGAGCCGCCGCCGCGCAGAATTTATCACGCCGATTCCAAAGCCCAGGAAGCGCAAAGGGTCAGACGCACAACAACAGCTCGTGTTCGACGAAGGCAAAGGGCTGTCCACATCAGGCACAGCAATACGACCATACGGGCCATGATCAACGCCGTGCGGCAACAGGTCGATCAGTGGCGCCGCCTGCCGCATCCCAATCAACTGGCAAGTCACGCCCGAAACTGCCCGCCTGCTGCAGCATTGGCGGCAGCACCAGTTCAGCAACATCCGGCCCTTCTTCTGCCAGGTGGAGGCGGTTGAAACCGCCATCTGGCTCACTGAGGTCGCCCCGAACGCCGGCAGGGCCGGCAAATCTTTCCTGGAACACCTGGCCAATGCCAACCACGACGCCAACCCGGCAGCTCATGCGGCTGGCGCTGAAACTGGCCACCGGCGCTGGCAAGACCACCGTCATGGCCATGCTGATTGCCTGGCACACCATCAATGCGGTGCGTCGGCCCAACAGCAAGACGTTCACGCGCGGTTTTCTGATCGTCGCACCGGGCCTGACCATCCGCGATCGCCTGCGCGTGCTCCAGCCCAATGACCCGGACAGCTACTACGCCAGCCGCGAGCTGATTCCGAGCGACATGCTGGGCGATCTGGAGCGCGCCAAGATCGTCATCACGAACTACCACGCCTTCAGGCTGCGCGAGCGGCTGGAACTCTCCAGAGGCGGTCGCGCGCTGCTCCAGGGTCGGGGCGAGGCGCTGCACACGCTCGAAACCGAGGGGCAGATGTTGCAGCGCGTCATGCCCGGCGTTGATGGGCATGAAAAACATCCTGGTCATCAACGACGAAGCCCACCATTGCTATCGCGAGAAGCCAGGGGAAAGACGACGACAGCGATCTGAAGGGCGACGACAGAAAAGAGGCCGAAAAGAACAACGAGGCCGCGCGCGTCTGGATCTCCGGCCTGGAAGTGGTCACGCGTAAACTCGGTGTGACCCGCGTCATCGACTTGTCCGCCACGCCGTTCTTCCTGCGCGGTTCTGGCTACGCCGAGGGCACCCTGTTTCCCTGGACGATGAGCGACTTCTCGCTCATGGATGCCATTGAGTGCGGCATCGTCAAACTGCCGCGCGTGCCGGTGGCCGACAATATCCCCGGCGGGGAGATGCCGAAGTTCCGCAACCTCTGGGAGCACATCCGCACCCGCATGCCCAGGAAGGGCCGGGGCAAGTCCAAAACCCTCGACCCGCTCAGCCTGCCGGTGGAATTGCAAACCGCCCTCGAAGCGCTCTATGGGCACTACAAGAAAACTTACGACCTGTGGGAGGCGGCGGGCATCAGCGTGCCGCCCTGCTTTATTGTGGTCTGCAACAACACCTCCACCTCCAAGCTGGTGTACGACTACATCTCGGGGTTTCAGCGCGACAACGAGGACGAGGTCAACCACACTGGAGCATGGCCGCCTCGAACTGTTCCGCAACTTCGACGAGCACGGCAACCCGCTCGGCCGGCCTCGCACCTTGCTGATCGACAGTGAGCAGCTCGAATCGGGCGATGCCCTGGACGGCAATTTCCGCGCCATGGCTGCCGACGGGATCGACCGCTTCCGCCGCGAGATCATCGAACGCACCGGCGACCGCCAGCAGGCCGACAACATCACGGACCAGGACCTGCTGCGCGAGGTCATGAACACCGTCGGCAAGCCAGGCCGGCTGGGCGACTCCATTCGCTGCGTCGTCTCGGTCTCCATGCTCACCGAAGGCTGGGACGCCAGCACCGTCACCCATGTGCTGGGCGTGCGCGCCTTCGGCACCCAGCTGTTGTGCGAGCAGGTGATTGGCCGCGCCCTGCGCCGCCAGTCCTACGACCTCAATGAGGAGGGCCTGTTCAACGTCGAATACGCCGACGTCCTGGGGGTGCCTTTCGACTTCACGGCCAAACCAGTGGTGGCGCCCCCACAGCCGCCCCGCGAGACCATCCAGGTCAAAGCCGTGCGCCCCGAACGCGATCACCTGGAAATCCGCTTCCCCGCGTCCAGGGCTACCGCGTCGAACTGCCCGAGGAACGGCTGACCGCGGCGTTCAATGGCGACTCCGTGCTGGAGCTGACGCCGGACCTTATTGGCCCCTCGATGACCAGGAATGCCGGCATCATCGGTGCGGACGTTGACCTCAGCCTGGAACACCTGGAAGAGACATGCGGCGCTCCACGCTGCTGTTTCACATCACCGAGCGTTTGCTCTACACCAAATGGCGCGACCCGGGCGAAGAACCCAAACTGCACCTGTTCGGTCAGCTCAAGCGCATCACGAAACAGTGGCTCGACACCTGTCTGGTCTGCAAGGGCGGCACGTATCCCGCCCAGCTCAGTGTACCAGGAGCTGGCCGACATGGCCTGCGAACGCATCACCGCCGGGATCACCCGCGCCCTGGTGGGCGAGCGGCCCATCAAGGCGTTGCTTGATCCGTACAATCCCACCGGCTCCACCATGCACGTGAATTTCACCACGTCGAAAACCAGCCGCTGGCAGACCGACGCCCGGCGCTGTCACCTCAACTGGGTTATCCTCGACAGCGACTGGGAGGCCGAGTTCTGCCGCGTCGCCGAGTCGCACCCGCAGGTGAAGGCGTACGTCAAGAACCACAACCTGGGCCTGGAAGTGCCGTACCGCTACGGCTCCGAGACGCGCAGGTACATTCCCGATTTCATCGTGCTGGTGGATGACGGTCATGGCGATGACGACCTGCTGCACCTGATTGTCGAGATCAAGGGCTACCGCCGCGAGGACGCCAAAGAGAAGAAGGCCACCATGGAGACCTACTGGGTGCCCGGTGTGAATAACCTGGGCAGTACGGCCGCTGGGCCTTCGCCGAATTCACCGAGGTGTATCAAATTGCAGCTGATTTTGCGGCGCAAGTTGCAGCCGAGTTCAACAAGATGTTAGCCTGACAGTGATGCGAGACGCAATACCAGGAAACGGTTTGCCTCATGCAGCAATACAGGTTCACGGCTTATTTTGAGAACGAGGTCTTGCAGCAAACAGCCTTACATCCAAAAAGGAATGGTGTATTCGAGTCATCGAGAATCCCGTAAAAACTGAGCTGCAAGAACATAACCGATACCGACTTCTGGGCCGCAATGCGAAGAACTGGAAGAGGCGTATACCTGCGCGCGTGGTGACCCTGGAGGACAAGATCACTATTCATAATGCGTTTCCTGACAGAGGGTTTAAGCCATGAAACTCACATACTATCCGGATACAGACTCTCTGTATATCGATTTATCTCACCGCCCGAGTGTGGAAAGCCGTGAGATCTCAGAGGGTGTCGTGCTCGATTACGACGAATCAGGGCACGTGGTAGGCATTGACATAGATAACGCGAGCTTGAAGGTGGAGCTGCATGAACTCATGGTAAGCAAGGTGCCATTCACCACCCAAACTATTACGGGCTAACAACAGCGCGGCATCGACGTCCAGGCTCGCTATCGCTACGGCTTCTACGACGCTCTGATCATCGCCACCGCCCTGGATGCCGGCTGCACCCGACTCTACAGCGAGGTCAGGCACAGACCAGACATATGGGCGTCTTTCAGTATAGGCGTCCCTGCTGCCCTTGGCGTGTGGTCAGCAAATGTCGTAGACTCACCTCCACAGGAGGAACGACTATGATTCTGCCAAAGAAAACGGCGAAAGTTGATCAGAACCCTCCCTTGCCCACCGTCGCGCCTATATGCACATTGCCTCTTGAAGAGCCGTCGGAAGCGCCTCGCTGCGCAAGCGGAGCCAGATGGCCGAACACTACGAGCAAGAGCCAGAGTGCACAGAGCGCCTCGCCTGGCAGGGAGGGGACATTGTCGAGCCCTAATCCCGTCACACCACAATGGGGAAATCTGGCTCGTCAATTTTGACCCGACGGTGGGGACAGCGATCCAAAAGACGTGTTCTAAGGAGTTTAGCATCTTCCTGGTTTTCGTAATATTGTATGCTATCTCATTTCGAGATACTCTTGCTGCATGCTACATTATTTCTCGCAAAGGCGTTACGCCAATTTTGGGAACAGCACCCAGACAGTGAACAGGCCCTGATTCGATGGTTCAAAATCATGCAAGCACGACTTTACGGTTTGAAGCACTTTACAGGCTACCTTCCCCATGGCGGACAAGTCAGGCTTCAGACTGTGTTCAACATTGGCGGGAACAAATACCGACTGATCACCGCCATCCATTTCAATCGGCGTAAGGTTTACATCCGCCACGTGCTGACTCACCGGAATATGACCGAGGAGCGTGGAAGTCATGACAGCACTTTCCAAACTGCAACAGCACTGGGCCGCCCATCAGTCGCTCTTGTCACTGCGTAACGAGCAGGAATACGACCGTGCGGTGGAATGCCTCAATCGCCTTGCTCGATGAGGTTGGGACCGACGAGCAACACCCGCTCTATACGCTATTGGACATCCTGGGCACACTCATCTATGCCTATGATGAGGGGCACCATCCCCTCCCCTGCGTGTAGTGGAGTAGACATTAACCGTTTTCTCATGGACGAGCATGGCTAACCCAATCGGACTTGCCGGAAATCGGGTCGCGAGGGTGTCGTCTCAGAAGTGCTCCAGGGCAAACGCGAGCTGAATATCCGGCAGATTCGTGCCTGGCGACGCGGTTTCGGGTTCGCCAGCAGTGTTCATCTAAGGGTGTTTCCCTTCTGATTGACATGAAACCAATCAACTTAGCGCCGTTCTTGGCGTGCGACATTCAACCCTTTTCTGGAAGGTTGACCGCACAGCCATGGCACGGAGACCCCAGAACCCCAAGACGGTCGGGACGCTCACGCACGAGGAGGCCTGGCGCAAGAACATTCCCACCGCTGAATATCAGTCGGTGATGCAGAAGGAGGAGCAGAGCCCCATCCGCGTGGCCTACGAGCGCCGCAACCGCGACCTGGACCCGCAACTGGTCTGGCGCGGCAAGGATGAGCAGGACTGGTCCGACCTCGTGGTGCATGCGCCGCCGCTCTACATCCAGGAGAAAGTCCATCCCAAGGTGCTGATCGACGACCTGCTCAAGCAGACGCGCGAGCGAGCGCGAGCAAGAAGTCGGCGCACAACCTGACCTCTTCGCTGACTTCAACGGCATCCCCAAGGGCGTGGACAAGACCGAGTTCTACCGCCATGAGCAGAACTGGTCGAACCGCATGATCCTGGGCGATAGCCTGCAGGTGATGGCGAGCCTGGCCGAGCGCGAGGGATTGCGCGGCAAGGTGCAGTGCATCTACCTCGACCCGCCCTACGGCATCAAGTTCAACTCCAACTTCCAGTGGTCAACGACCAGTCGCGATGTGAAGGACGGGAACGTCGAGCACATCACGCGCGAGCCGGAGCAGGTGAAGGCGTTTCGGGATACCTGGCGGGATGGGATTCATTCGTATCTGACCTACCTGCGTGACCGGCTGACGGTGGCGCGCGATCTGCTCGACGGACAGCGGGTCGATCTTTGTGCAGATTGGGGATGAGAACGTGCATCGCGTGCGGGCGGTGATGGAGGAAGTCTTTGGTCCTGCTAACTTCAGTCAGCCTGAATCTCTTTCAGACGACTACCCAGCTTCAAAACCAGCTACATCGGCAACATAGCTGACTACGTAGTCTGGTTTGCAAGAGACAAGACCACAGGAAAATCGCGGCCTGCTTTCTATATAGAAAGAGTTCGAGCTTGGGGAGGGCAATGCGCGCTGGAGTCCTTCTTGACGACTTCAGCTATCGAGTGTCCGCTTCAGCCGCAGAACGGCGCGGTGAAACCAAACGTTCCGAAGACTGCCCGTCTTTACGCACCCGACAATCTCCTCTCGCAAGAGGCGGGCCAAGGACCAGGCAGAGGTTTGTCTATCAATGGCCAGAACCATACGACTCATGGGACAAGAACTCCCACTGGAAGCTTGTATCCCGAAGCGCGCTGAACCAGGTTGGCGAGGCGAACCGAATTCGTTGCTGAGAATTCAATTCGCTACGTCCGGTTTCATACGGACTTTGACATTGGCGGTTCATGAGCAATGTCTGGACAGATACAAGCTCAGGAAGTTTCACAGATAGAAGATCCTGTGTCGCGTTCAGACCAACACGAAAGTCGTTGAGCGCTGTATCCTCATGACCACCGACCCCGGCGACCTCGTGCTCGACCCCACCTGCGGCTCCGGCACCACGGCCTACGTCGCCGAGCAATGGGGCCGCCGCTGGATCACCATCGACACCTCGCGCGTGGCACTTCGCACTCGCCCGTGCCCGCATCATGGGTGCACGCTACCCGTACTACCTGCTAGCCGACTCACCAGAAGGCCAGCTCAAAGAGGCCGAGATCACGCGCAGCGCCCCATCGAAGCCAGCCCACACGCGGCGACATCCGCCAGGGCTTTGTCTACGAGCGCGTGCCGCACATCACGCTGAAGTCCATCGCCAACAACGCCGAGATCGACGTGATCTGGGAGCAGTGGCAGGCCAAGTTGGAACCGTTGCGCGAGGCGTTGAATGAGGAACTGCAAAAGTCCTGGCAGGAGTGGGAGATCCCACGCGACCTCTGCCGTCATTCCGGCGAAAGCCGGAATCAGAAATCTGGCAAGACTGGACTCCGGCTTCCGCCAGGGTGACGAGAGGCGGAAGCCTGCACGCCGGCTGGTGGCAGACGCGCATCGCGCGCCAGAAAGAGATTGACGCCTCCATCGCCGCCAGGGCCGAGTTCGAATACCTCTACGACAAGCCCTACGACGACAAGAAGGCGCGTGCGCGTGGCCGGGCCGTTCACCGTGGAAAGCCTGTCGCCGCACCGCGTGCTGGGGGTGGATGAGAACGACGAGCTGATCGACGGCATTGCCGGAATCACAAGACGGCTACAGCGAGGAGCGGGGCTTTGTCCAGATGATTCTGGAGCACCTCAAGACCGCCGGGTGCAGCAGGCGCACAAGGAAGACAAGATCACCTTCACATCGCTCACGCCCTGGCCGGGCGATCTGGTCTGCGCCGAAGGCCGCTATATCGAGGGCAATGCCGAGTCCGGCAGCGAGAAACGCGCCGCCATCTTCATCGGCCCGGAGTTCGGCACCGTCTCCCGCCCCGATCTGGTAGCCGCCGCCCGTGAGGCCGGCGATGCCGACTTCGATGTGCTCATTGCCTGCGCCTTCAACTACGACGCCCACTCCTCGGAATTCGACAAGCTCGGTCGCATCCCCATACTCAAGGCGCGCATGAACGCCGACCTGCACATGGCCGACGATCTGAAGAACACCGGCAAGGGCAACCTCTTCGTCATTTTCGGCGAGCCGGACATCGACATCCTCCCGGCGGAGGGTGGCCAGATGCAGGTGAAGGTCAACGGCGTGGACGTCTTTCACCCCAACACCGGCGAGGTGCGCAGCGACGGTGCCTGAGGGCATCGCCTGCTGGTTCATCGACACGGACTACAACGAGGAGAGCTTCTTCGTCCGCCACGCCTATTTCCTGGGTGCGAACGATCCCTACAAGTCGCTCAAGATTACCCTCAAGGCCGAGATCAACGAAGACGCCTGGGCCACACTCAACAGCGACACCTCCCGGCCCTTCGACAAACCCAGGTCAGGGCGTATTGCGGTCAAAGTCATCAACCACCTGGGTGATGAAGTGATGAAAGTCTTTCCAGGGTGCGCTAGAGAGGGACGACGCATGATGAAACAAACGATTCAATACACCTCACCGCTCGATGCACTCGTGACGGTGGCGAAGCGATTGAGTCTCTACGAAAATCAGCAACACATGGACTCAGAAACGTTTTTTGGCCAATACAGCCGCGGCCAATTGTCCAGACGATACCTTGTTTGTGGAGTGGGCGAATGATTACCGCCACTATCTCGCGCTGCGGCGAGGTAGAGCAAAGGCTGCGATGTTGCGGGGGCGCTGGCGATGTCTGCCAGAGTTGAGCAGGTCGACGCTTCGGTGCAAGGCCTAAATCACCTTGGCGACGAGGTGAGGCAAGTCTTTCGGGTGCCGTGGTGGAATGCGAGCACTTGCAACTGGTCCAGCATATTCACGATAGTTAGCCGACCGCATCGCAGAAATCGATGTAGGACCCCTTGGCAAGCGCACACACGCTCAACGAGGGCGCTTATGAGTACAAAGCACGAATACTGTCGCAGAGGAGATTGAAGGTCTCGGCGATGCCGAAGACGCCATCCCGGGGAGACTACCCCATTGATACCGTGCTTATTCGCAACGAAACTCGCACGGTCCACGACGTTCTGCGGACGGATCGGGCAAGGATCCTTCGTCATGAACCCGGATTTCCAGCGCGATTTCATCTGGCCAGAGACAAACAGAGCAAGCTCATCGAGTCCGTGCTGATGCGGATTCCACTGCCTGTGTTCTATCTCGCTGAAGATGACCTCGGACGGATGGTCGTGGTAGACGGGTTGCAGCGCCTGTCCACCTTCCAACGCTTCGTCAATAACGAAGCTGCGGCTCAAGCTTCCAGAACACGCCGAGCTGAACAATAAGCGTTTTTCAGGACCTCTCTCCCAAGCTCCAGAACCGTGTGGAGGACTGCAATCTCATTCTGTACGTTATCGATGCGAAAGTGCCTGAGCGAGCCCGTCTTGGACATCTTCGAGCGCGTCAATAGGTGGAGTTCCTCTGACCCGGCAGCAGATGCGCAACTGTCTGTTCATGGCCACGCTACGCGTTTTTCTCAAGACCGAGGCGGCTACCGAGCTGTTCCGAAGGGCGACTGGAGGAAGCCTGGACACGTCGACCATGCGAGACCGCGAGTTCGTCAATCGGTTCTGTGCGTTTCAGCTCTTACCGCTCGACGATTATCGGGGCGATATGGACGACTTCCTGGCACGAGCACTCAAGTACATGAACACCTGCGATAAACATGCTCTTGAGAAGCTGTCGGCCGAGTTTCGCCGAGCCTCATCAACAATTACAAGCTGTTCGGCAAACATGCTTTTAGGAAGCACACCGCTGGCCAGGAAAACCGTGGTGTGCTCAATGCGGCGCTCTGGGATGTGATGTCAACCGGGTTGTCGCATTATTCCGAACACGCTGTCAACGACCGAGCAGATGCTCTGCGGGAAGCCTTTTATCCTCTCCTTACCGATGACAAGTTCATAGTCGCCATTACCGACGGACCGAACCACGTCCGTAATGTGAAGTGTCGGTTCGAGAAGGCTACGGCGATGTTCCAGGAGGTGTTCGGTGCTGACGCGACTTGATCTGCGCTTTTTAAGTGTTTCGAGTTGCTCAAGCTGCCAGCTCTCGGCTCCCTGACGCTACTTTCCGGTGGCAATGCATCGGGTAAGTCATCATCGGTCCTGCAGGCGCTGGTGCTGCTGCACCAGACCATGCGTGAACATGAGTGGTCACACGACTCCTGTTAAATGGTGCGTCGCTCCGTATGGGCACCGTGACCGATGTCGTTGACAAGGTCAACGGGCGGTATACCTTCGAGATTGGCGTCATGGATGACGAGTACCCGTACCAGTGGGCTTTTACCGGGGAGCGCTCCGAGATGTCCATGGCGGTTGACCGCATAACGCTAGGTGACGTCATGAGCGAAAAACCGGAAGTATTGCACTATCTGCTACCACCCGAGGACGGACAGCACTGCTACGTCATTGGCTCCATCGCCTACGTGGTCTGACATACATTACCGCTGAGCGAGTAGGGCCACGTGAAGTCTATCCCATTGACGACCGCCAAAGCGTCACGGTCGTCGGGCCAGCCAGGCGAACATGCGGTGAGCGTGCTGCACCAGGGAGGGATGAGCACGTCCTGGAGAGGGCTAGCGCTGCCAGACGCACCACCGACCAGGTTGCATCAGGTCGAAGAGCGCATGCGTACATTCTTTCCAGGTTGTGGGCTTGGCGGTGCAGCAGGTGCCGCAGACAAACGCCGTGACACTCGGGTTGCGAACTTCCACCCGATACGGACTTCCACCGCCCGATTCATGCGGGCTTTGGTCTTACCCAGGTACTCCCATAATAGTGGCGGCGCTTTCTGCAACCGAGGAGGACATTATTCTCATCGAAAACCCAGAGGTCCATCTGCATCCTGCTGGGCAGGCACTGATGGGGCAGTTTCTGACAGAGGTTGCCCGATCTGGGGTACAGGTGATCGTAGAGACCACTAGCGACCATATTCTCAACGGCATTCGTCGCTCGGTGCGGGCGGGAAAGCTCCTGCCCGACCAGGTCGCCATCCATTTTTCGACCGCGCTCTGCAGAACGTGGCTCAGGTTATCAGTCCCCAGCTCGATAGTTCCGGCAATATCGACACGTGGCCAGAGGGGTTCTTCGACCAGTTCGACAAGGATACAAGCCACTTTGCGGGGTGGGGTGAGTAAAGGTGGATTTCTTGGTCAACGACCCTCTCCTTGCATGGGCAATTTCTTGACCTTACATCGTTCAGAGGCGCGGTCGAGCGGCTGATGGCAATCCGACAGATCGCGCGCCGCTTCGGTCGGGCGCTGTATTGTCACAGGAATATCGCGCAGGCCTGGTGACCCCCACCATGAGGATGCCTCAGATGGTGCAGATGCTCAGGCACGACGAGCGACGCGCCCTGCTGCAATGGCTCACGCAGCAGGGGCCGTTCTGGGAGGACGCACGCAACCATGAGCCAGAGAGACTGGCTAGGTGGAACGGCAACATCGTGACGGACACAGCCAGTTGGCGAGAGCTGCCTGGTGCTGCTTAAATGGCATCGAGCGTGCTCTCGTTAGCCTCATGCCTTCCAACTGGCAATTCTCGCCCGTTCCCGTTGACTGGGTTTGGGACGCGGGGAACAGGAAATCTGTGGATGTCGTAAACCACTGGGACCCTGCTGCTATCGAGGTCTGTTCTTCCAGGCCGCGCCCGTGCCAATGGCCTCATGGGACCAACTGAAGGCTCTGGCTTCAGCCCGGTGCACCCACCTGACGTTTACGGTGGATGCTTTCGCACCGCTGAACGGCCATCCTTTCGTCTCAGGAGCCGCCCAGCGTCTTCTCTTCGTTCTCGACACGCTGAATCACTTCAAGTCCTGCTTTGACGTGGACGGTCAGCGCACGCCCGAAGGTCATGAGATTTACCGCGACTACTTTACGGGTCGGAAGGGGGATGGTGGGCGCGGTCCACTCTTCACTGATTCGTCAGACGATGAAAAGCGAACGTTCGAGACTGAGATGACGTTCAAGCATCCGACGGACGCCAACAAGACTCTATTCTGTCCAGTGGCACGGGAAGGTTCAGACGCCGCAGCTACGCGTGCACTTTTCCTGGCCGGTTCGAGCCGACGAGCCACTCTACATCGTGTACGTGGGGCCGAAGATCACCAAGAGATAGCTTGCACGCAGAAGGAAGGGAGAGCCCACTCCAGGGTAAACTTATGGAATTCCGCATTGCCGAGCACGTTCACGGAGAGCCTGGCACAGCTCACCGGCGAGGGGCAGAAAGCGGTGAAAACTCACCGTACTTAAGGCCCGAGATCGAATGAAGACGCCTGGGCCACACTCAACAGCGACACCTCCCGGCCCTTCGACAAACCCAGGTCAGGACGTATTGCGGTCAAAGTGATCAATCACCTGGGCGATGAAGTGATGAAAGTCTTTCGGGTGCGTGAGCGGTCATGAAGCAGGGCTTCACCCGCCTCCATGAAAGAAGAGAGAAGGATTGGTGCAATGATTACCCTGAAAGAACGTTTTATAGTGGATGAAAACGGCCAGCGCGTTGGTGTCCTGCTGGATATAGAAGATTACCGTCAGCTTCTTGAAGAGGTAGAAGAACTCGAAGCTATCCGTGCCTATGATGCCGCTAAGGCTTCAGGAGATGAAGCAGTACCCTTAGAACAGGCATTAGCTGGTTTCGATCATGGCGTCGGCCACTGTGGGGTATGCCACGGTCGTACGTCTATGCACGTGGACGTTGCCATGTGGACCGTTCGCCCGAGAATTGGGCGGATACGCCCATATACAATGGGCAGCTCCGCCGATGTGGAGGAGGCCTAGAGGAGGTAGACCATGGCCGCGCCTCTCTGGTGAGAACCGAGGAGGAGAGCATGGGCCTTGCTTACCGTCTCGGCCAGCTTGTGACGCTGCAGCATCACAGTCAGAGTCCTCGCCCGTGCCTCCAGGGCTGAGGTGCGTGTGCCTCGCACAGACGCAGCTGGGATGGCCGACGCGCATGATCGAGGCCCTTTTTTCCTATCCGCAGCGGTGCGAGCGTGCTATGCTAGCCAACGCCACAGCATTGGGCTCGTCTCTTGCAAACTCGAGGAGCTTGCGCGGGAAGTCGCGTCTTCTTTCCCGCCCAACAGGGAGATCGCACAATGATGACATGGACGCTGACACGTAGTGTCCTGCTCCTGCTCTGCGTAGCCTCTGTCCTCCTCTCTGGCTGCGTCTCAAAGGGCAAATACAACGCTCTGGAGGGACAATATACCGGTCTGCAGGGACAATATACAACAGCTGCAGGGACAATATACCGATCTGCAGGGACAATATAAACAGCTGCAACAGTCGTCTGCGGCACAGGCGGCGCAAAGTTCCGCGGAAATTGCCGCCCTGAAGAAGGAAGCTGGCCGCCGAGAAGGCGCAGATCGGCCGGTTCCAGGAGGCCATCCTGTTCACCGTCAACAGCGACTTGCTGTTCCGGTCGGGCTCCTGGGAGATGTCCCCGCAGGGGAAGGATCTGATCGCCAAGCTGGCACCGAAATTGGCGCCGTATCAGCAGAACAAGCTCGTGGTGAACGGCTATACCGACAACGCCCCAATCGAGCCAGCGCTGAAGCGGGAGGGCGTCACCTCGAACGAGGTGCTGTCGCAAAAGCGTGCCGAAGCGGTGATGCAGTATCTGATCTCGCAAGGCGTGAAGCCGGACATGATCTCGGCGCGGGGTTTTGGCGAGGCGAAGCCCATCGCCGCGAACAACACCGCCAAGGGGCGCGCGCAGAATCGCCGCGTCGAGGTGACCCTGGCCGGGCAAACCTCGCTCATAACCCTCCTGTATCTCTGACGTCATGTAGGCTTTCGCAAGCAGTGACGAGTACAATGGTTGTCAAATCGGGCAACGCGTTGCGCCGGGTCGTGTCCCTCCAGCCTGCGGATCATGCGATCAGCGCAAAAGCCGGTTCACCATACGCGAGCAGGCCTGGGGCCTCATCACGCGTCGATGGCATCCCTGACCATTGAGACCCGTCAGGGCCTGCTCCATCAGCCGCTGCCAGCGCAGGATGGCGAGGTCGCTTGCGGGTTTCAACCCTTCGTGGTGTTGAGTCACTCGCTTTCCTGGGGCCGTCATCGAGACCAAGTGGCCGACGCGATGATCGAGGCCCATGAGCTGAAATTGAAAACGATGTGCAAATGACGTACTGCCGCTTCTATCCTCCGCCGCGCCCAAAAGAGCTGCAACAATTGCCACGTGAAGACTACGAACGGGTTGCGTGAGCGCCAATCCGTGGCGTTAGCGCATGAGCCTCGCCCTGCCGGGTGTTTGGTGTTGACAGGTCGGGCGGGATGGCGCATACGCGTAGGCACCTATCGTGTCATCTATGAAATTGATGACGTGCAACGCACTGTCACGATTCTTCACGTTGGTCATTGGCGGGATGTCTATCGCTGAACCTGGATCTATGGACTCGGGAACGTTTTTTGACCAATATAGCCGTGGTCAATTGTCAGATGCAGTACTAGGCCTCGCCTTCATCGGCGTCGGCTAACACGACTAGCACCTTTTTCCCGACAGCGTCAGCGTACTTGGTAAGCGTATCGACAGTGGGATCTGGCTTCCGCATCGTTTTCTAAGCGTGACAGTGTGGAGCGCTCAATACCTGTACGCTCTTTCATATCGGCGAGGCTCAGCCCTTTTTTAAACGCTCGGACTTTAAAAGAGCTATGGTATGCTGAATAGTAACACCGCGCTGCATAGCTTCTGCCAACTTTTGCCGTGCTCGTTGCTCAATGTCCGACAACTCCTCTTGGACCTGTTCTCGAATGTGCTTGTGCCTTTCCTGCTCTTCCACTGTTGCCGGGCGGTAAATCCGCTTGCCTATTTTCTTGGTCATGATTGGTCCTCATATTCCTACTATATAAGCAGTTACAGGATACAAGGTGTGATCGTCAATTTCTTCATAGACCACGACGATATAACGGCCATCAGGCGTGAACCCATACACCATTGGCCGACCAGATGAACGGCTGATATCCTCAGCAACTGGATGCAACAATACGACCTCAACATCGTCCGGCGTTAAACCGTGTTCCGCGATATGCTCGACATTGCCGCCTGGCTCCGGGTTCCAAATAATATCGTAATACGGCACTGGACTGCTCCGATCTCGCTTGACGAAGATATGCTTCATCTCCCAAGATGTTAGCATATATATCAACAGCAGTCATAGGGAATAGGATGAGAAAACCCCATGGAATTCCGCATTGCCGACACGTTCACGGAGAGCCTCGCGCGGCTCACTGGCGAGGAACAGAAAGCGGTGAAAATCACCGCGTTCGACCTGCAAATGCACCCGGCGCAGCCTGGCATGCAGTTGCACAAACTCGACAAGGCGCGAGATCCACACTTCTTATCGGTGCGGGTCAGCCGCGATATCCGCTTGATCGTGCATAGGACTGCCGCAAGCCTGTTACTGTGCTACGTCGATCACCATGACCATGCCTACCGCTGGGCCGAGCGCCGGAAGCTGGAAATACACCCGAAGACTGGCGCGGCGCAGTTGGTGGAAATCCGCGAGACGGTGCAGGAAATCCTCATCCCCGCCTATGTGGAGGCTGCACAGCCAGCCCCGCCCAAAGCGCGCCTGTTCGAGCATGTCGCGGAGGAGGCGCTATTGAGCTATGGCGTGCCGGCCGAGTGGTTGCCCGACGTGCGCCAGGCCAACGAAGATACCCTGCTGACATTGGCCGACCACCTGCCGAGTGAGGCCGCTGAGGCCCTGCTGGAACTCGCCACGGGCGGCAAGCCGCCAGTCGCGCCACCCGTAGCCACGGGTACCGATCCTTTCGAGCACCCTGATGCCCAGCGCCGCTTCCGGGTGATGCACAATGTCGAAGAACTGGCAACGCGCCCTCGAATATCCCTGGGAGAAATGGACCATCTTCCTGCATCCGGCGCAGCGCCAGTGGGTGGAACGGGACTATGGCGGCCCCGCACGGGTAGCGGGCTCGGCCGGCACCGGCAAGACCATCGTGGCCCTGCACCGGGCCGTCTTTCTGGCCCGTACCAACCCCGATGCCAGGGTGTTGCTCACCACCTTTTCCGACACCCTGGCGCATGCCCTGAGAACCAAACTCAGACGCTTGATCAGTCAACGAACCGCGTCTCGGCGAGCGGCTGGAAGTGCACGCCATGACACGCAATTGGCCAGCGCCTCTATGCGTTGCACTTCGGCCGTCCAAACATCGCCACCCGCGACGTGATCCAACCACTCCTGGCGGCAGCGGCCAGAGAAGTCAACGGTCAAAAGTTCAGCCAGCATTTTTTACTGACCGAATGGGAAGAGGTCGTTGACGCCTGGCAGTTTGGACACCTGGGAGGCGCGTCGTGTCATGTTAATGTCGACGCTTGACGGAAAAGCACGCGTCGCAGAGCACGGCGCCACCGCCACGCTGTGAACCTACAAATCGTTTTGCTCACGTATTTGCGCGCAGATTGGTGTCACGCAAAGAGAAAACTGATCACGCCGCCGGGGTATTAGTCCTTACTGGCCATCAGCCTCCACCCAGATCCTTTTCTACTGCACGACTTGCACCGGCGTGATTTGGCAGAGCTCCGGGGACGTCGCACGTTCGCGCGGTTACGGTTTCGCACCGCTGCGAGGCGGCTCAAAGCCAAACGACTTCCTAGTATTCTTTGCGGCACCACGACTGGTGAAAAGCCTATGAAGATCATTTGGTTATCGAGCAGCGCACCAAGGCTGCTGTTAAAAGTGCTCGACTAGAAACGTTGAAACATGATAAGCGAGTCACGTCGATCATAATGTAATTCTGCAGCCCGAGGAGTATAGGGTTTCAACCACTATTGCGTTGTGTTTGTGATAGATGTGTTGGCAGGATCATTTTCTTACCTAAGCACGGTTAGGGAACAGTACAGCGAGGACGGCGCCTGATCTGGAAAGAGATCTGCTTTGAACACTTTTCACACCTGCCATACCGTAAGCACACCAGGCGCGATCAGCCACCAGCCTCTGTGACGAAGCGTGATCCACCTCGCTCCTCCGGGAGTTCTGGATGATCAGCGCCATGGGGAGTTACTAACTACTCCAGCGCACAACATCGTCTCTTTTCGCATGAGATATCTGGAGGCTGCGATGTATGCTCCATCCTGCACACAGCAAATCCGCTGCGCCATCCAGCTATCGAGCATCGGAACCTACTGGCGGGACTGTGCGCCCCTTCGAAAGATCTCCCCTCGCCTTTGTGAGTTTATTATTCTACCTTTCGACCTCGTTGCGTTTATACCGGTGATACGCTTTGATGACGGTTCGACTATCAGGCCAACCACAGACTACCTCCATACACACACCGCGCATATGCGGAGGAGCCACCTCGGCGGGGTGCATATGTTACGGCGGAATTTATGTATTCACCTATTTTGCTGCGCATGGGGCGAAGCGGCGGTGTCGTTAAGCTTCACGGCGCCTACTTCTGGAATGACTGACATTCTGAGTGCAGCCTTTACGATATATGCTGCGCCACAGAAGAGTTCGGCGTGATTTTCTCGAAACTCTGTTACCTACGGATCATCAATGCTGTACCCGCGATCGATCATGTCTGCTGGCCTTTAGAGACTTCTGGCTCGATGTTGGCGTGCCGTTTTATCTCGCTGGAATGGCAAACGCTGGCAGCGCTCAACGTCATCTGTTGATGAGCATCCACTCTGAAAGTTATCTTGGCGACGATGCCATAAATAAACGCTCGACTTAAGATCAGTGATAAACGGGTAACAGAATGCCCCACCTAAGCGGCTCCGTGATCGACAGCTTGGGGGCGTGAGAGTGAGTTACAGAAGTTTCGGACGCCCGGCGGCGTTTATCCTCAGTTATTGTTGCGCCGCCTGGGCGACGATAGAGTGACCACCGGTTTGCGTCCTGTACGGCTTATCCCTGACATCTGAATTGATTACCGCCCGCAGCTTTTCCGCCAGTATTTTCACCTGCAATATTATTGCGCAGCTGATTACAGCTCAAATATGCACGATATGACGTCAAGCTAATGATACGATTGCTGCGGCTGTCTGTTTATGGGAAATGTCATCCACCCCCAAGGTGGTGTCACTTCCCAGAGCTGACTACCAGGTGGCTCCTGTCATGGCTGGACTACACAGCCAGAGAGGGATACAGTGACTTACAGCTGCCCAGGCAGTGCTGGGTAAGGCGAGTCACTGTGAGGCCAGGTTTCCTCACCTGAAGAGCAGACTGTTTAAGCAGTACAGAGAAGAGCCATGCTAGACAGCAGTCCCTTCCACAGATTGATTTCCACTGGAGGATCCTCCAAACTCATCACTCATACCAGTGTGGTCTATCAGAAGGCATCTAAAGCTCATAGCCTTTGTTGCTGGCCAGACGCACGTTTGGAAACGTTGTTTACCAGGTTTGGTGTAAAGGTGGAGACTCTGCTACTTTGACTGCGCTCTGAAGATTGGCTGCGACCTATGGCACATGCCTGCCTTAATCCTCCATGGATGCTTGCCACATTCAAGCGTCAGGCTGGTTGCACATATCTGCTCCACTCAGCGTAGTCACAGTTGATCTCCACTTCTTCAACCCAGGATAGCCTCAGGGACTTACCACTTCTATGTGCCATGCCTTAACTGTTTCATGGGAGAAATATATCTCCACATTGCCTCTCTCTGGGATTCTGTGCCATCAATGTTTGGGCTCTGAGTGCTGCTTGTGTAGGGGGTGCTGGTGGGGAAGGCACTTAGGTCGCTGGCCCTGCAGGTGTGAGCTGGGCTGGATGTGTGGGTCTCAGGCTTAAGTGATTAGTGCCCAGCCAGGCTGGCATATCAACCGTGTGTCTCGACAGTTCAGGACTCTCACCACTGTCTGTCTCTGGCAGGCCGCGTGCCTTCTGTGTCTTCCCGACTTTGATCACCTAAGCAAGCCCCAGGTGGCGCAGGAGGTAAAATTTTTATATTCAAGAACGAGTTTGTGTGCTTTTGCTTTGTGCTGTGAAATCTTTTAAAGGCTGAAAACACTCTCTTGGAAGATACATAGGACACTTGATGCACGAAGCCAACAATTTTATGCAGGGTGTGGTCAGATGACATAAGCAACGTGCAGCATCTAAATCTGTGCCAGCACTTATCGTCCCTGTTATCCATCACCCCACCACAAGTATGGAGAAAAGTCACAACTTTGCCACAAGCTTTGTTCTTACAGGAATTTTGCCCCACCTAACAGCGCCCCAGTTACAGGCGTCTGGGACATCTTCGACCTATAAGGCCTATGTTTTACACGGTTATCGGTTTGGTGTCCGCGACGATTTTACACACTTCGCTCACTGAACTGTGTGAGGAGGGGTCAAATGTCAGTTTCATCAGTAGGCATTCCATTTAATCACCAGCGCTCGCGCGTGGCCGAGAAGACCGATACGCTGCGTCTAACCTGGGAGGGGAGCTGGCAATGATTGATTACCCCACCGCCGCACCGCCCAGACTGTTTAACTAGGAGACACTTGCCACACCATCTCACCTCTCGGACGGCGCGCTGTATCACTCGTCACCAGCTACAAACCTGAAACTGAGGAAGCTTTAAACGCCCATTTTTGCCCATTCTTTTAAATTTTTAAGACATTTGGTTGAAAATTTACTGGACGCATCTTCACGATATTCCATCTTCCATAACCATTTTGGGAAGCCTTCCCACTACTGTGAACTGCTGCAGCCACATCGAGCTTAAAACCTTTTGCAGGCCACTGACTGTTATTCATCTGGCATGATTCCAGGAAGCACTTAGCTTCATCAGGCTGCGCTGGAGGTCCATCCATACCTACCTCAAGGGATCAATCTGGCACTGCCTGCTCCCACCACATGGGCTTTAAAGCTTTAGCGCTCTGAGAGCTGCCTCAAGTCTCACCACCACTGCCACCACAGCACAGACTCACTTCCTTACAGATATCAGTCTGGCAGGTGTCGATCAGGGATTTCAGCGAGCACCATGACTCAAGCACTTTTTATGTTTGAGGGAAAATGTATCTTTCACCACGGAAAAGAACATGTCATTGACCTCCTCCATATGGTTGGGACCAGACGACTATCACCAACGTTGTGAAGCTTTCTACTCCGAGGACACTGCTGGATCACGGTGTTACAGTTTACATCGATTCGATAGTATAATGCTTCCACTCCACTGATGTTCATTATCTAACACCTCCGGCATTAGTGGTGTTTTGGCAAATGTCATCACCACTAAGTCAATAAGGTGGGCGTAGCCCTGTAGTCCACGGCTTTGAACAGTTTAGCTATCATCTAATTAAATCAGAGCAGTAATGAAAAGCTGGGAGGATGCCTTCACTCATGGTGTCCTCGGCCCCGACGACGAGGGTTACCCCGCGCCTGCTGACACCATCGCACCAAATGCCAGACAAGGATTCGCGATTTCGGTTGGTAAGCGATCAATCTTCACGTCGCCATGAGCCAGCGGTTGCTAACACGTTGAAGCCACACATCAACTCAGGCTATGCATTATCGGCGTGGCTACTTATTATCCCCACCTGTTCTTATTTACCTCACGGGTCTTGCGATTTTTGCCACACTGGCGACCAAACATCCATTATCTTGACATAAGATGGCTTCAGGGTTGATCAACGATGATAAGAGCCACCGGGGCCCTCGGATCGGTCGCGATGGTTTAAGAGCCCAATAGCTGCCGCCTGGGTCACTTCTTCCAGTTCTCGCTTGGTCGATGATGAGCGTCACGACTTCCTCGGTTGCGCCGTCGAGTTTACGATCGAAGCACTGCGTCCATGGCGGAGGTAATTCATACTCCTCGGGGCGCACAGCAGGAAGCCGGAGTCGCACGCGACGACCAGAATGGGCGCAACGCACAGCTCTCCAGCGCTTAATAATACGTTCTTTATATTATGATACTGGTGACGCTCGCCTCGATC